>Ga0315280_10011676_pt1 | contig 10751 bp, 9 predicted proteins | sample YL17G06_40_MG_FD_203697 | JGI IMG/M metagenome (GOLD analysis project Ga0315280, IMG submission 203697) | Sediment microbial communities from Yellowstone Lake, YNP, Wyoming, USA - YL17G06_40 | ecosystem: Environmental > Aquatic > Freshwater > Lake > Sediment | place: USA: Wyoming | collected... | reverse complement strand
GATTCGTTGACGCCAACGTCTTCATCTACGTCCTAGTGAAATCCCCTGAAAAAGACTATGAAACCTCAAAAAGAATTCTCAAAAGAATCGAAAACGGCGAAGAAACCGCTACAAGCTTAGCAGTCATCCAAGAAGTCATCGACTGGCTAGAATACAACAACCGAAAAAAAGAGGTCAGAAGCTTCCTCACAGCAGCCAACTCCTACCTAACCATGAACAAACTCAACATCACATGGGATGACTTACTCACCGCTCTAGACGACATGGATAAACACAAAATAGACTTTGTTGACGCACTAACACTACAAACAATGAAAAAGAACAAAATAAACGAAATATACTCAAACGATACAGATTTCGACAGAGTAAAATGGATAGAAAGAATCTGGGAATAAACTGCTAAAAACCGTTTAAGCGCGCGCTGCCTAGGAAACGTCACAAACCTTAACAGATGCTTCTTTTCTCAGCACGCCAAAGCATCCCAAGCAGAAGACTACTTCCATGCGCGCGCAAACTTGGCGGCTGACAATACCTAAAACTGAATAGGTTCACTATTTCAATGAAATGGAAACCATAAAATATAGGCCAGCATATTTCTTCGAGAAACAAAAGAGGGCTGAAACACGTTCGCAGTTGGTCACCTGTCACTGGCATACTTAACGGCCAAAATATGCGCAAGACCATTAAAAGTAAAACTGAATCTTCCACTAGTGTTTCTCTTAGGGTTAATCCCAGACATAGACCTGCTTATACCTAATCTGCCCCACCGAGGTCCACTACATTCAATAATAATCTTAACGATAGCATTTATACCTGCATTCGCCATCTACAAGAAAACATCAATCCCCTATTTTGCAGCATTAATGCAACACGTCTTAATCGGCGACTTCCTGACAGGCGGAGGAATACAACTGCTTTGGCCAATAACACAGACATGGTACGGCATAGGAACCCCTATGACAAGCCTAACCAACATACTCCTAGAATGGATCAGTTTCCTAATGGCAGGTGCAATAATGCTCACAACAAGAGACGTGTATAACTTACTGAAAAGACACCAATCCAACCTGCTACTCTCAGTACCCGTCCTCACAGTTCTGTTACCCTCATTCCTTCACTTTCCCCTGACAGTGCCAACATCACTTCTCATCCCTCATCTAATCTATCTAGGACTCTTCACAGCATCCCTACTTATCTTTCTCAAATCCTCTCTAAAAAGAAGCCTGAAATAGGGTAGTATCCTCTCAGCAATTCTACACTTAGAGCATACAGCTGAGGCGACCCAGTGTAAACTATGAAAAACAGATTTTCATAAAAAAAGAGGATAAGCATGACAATCTATCTGTTGTGAACTCAAAGAAAGCCTCTGTAAAGCAAAGGAGCGAGGCGTAGCAAAGAATCTTTCACATACTACTATTCTGTGCCAGTGATGACTATATCAAAGCTGAAACTTGTGATCCCACTTATGCTTGAAGATACTGAAAGAGTTAGAGTAGCCGACACTACAGAACCAGAAGTTAGTGTTTGTCCTCCCCGATTCCAAGATAATACCATGTAATTTGGCGCATTAACTGGACTCCAATTCTGCGCTACTAAACTAAGCGTAACAGCTACGTTCCCCTCATTTTTTATGTATAAGGTAACATTCTTTAAGGTTCCAGGTGACAGCATCCCCCAATTCACAGTGGATGTCACATTGGTGCAGGCGCTGTTCCAATAGACGCCAACGTTTATTGCCTTAACGGTTCCATAGCTTTGGATGCTTCTATTGTTAGATAGGGCTCCGAAGGCTAGGATGGCTGCTACTGCTCCGACGGCTAGTATGACTAACGTTATGGTTGCGAAGAGTTTTTGGGTGAGCTGGACTGCCATACTTATCCTCAATACTAATATTAAGTATTAAGTCTTAATAAACGTTGTTGTGCAATTGTTCAACAAATATACACAATATTTATTAGTTGCTTAGAATCAATACTAATTATAGATATGTCAAAAAACGTACATATTGTACACGCGTATAACCAATAAACTGTTCAACACAAATACACTGAGAGAGAGCCCAAAATGAAAAGGCATTCAGTAAGTGTTGCACTCTTCTCAATTCTCTCATTAGCCATGCTACTTACCCCCAACATCCTCTCAATCAGTACTTTTTGCGCTACATCGGAAGAAACAACCCTTACATTCAAGACAATTGACGCAATCAACATTGATGGCGATGTCTCGAAGGACCAAGTTCAAAACAGAATCTACTGGAACCCTCACTCCACTGGTTTCACAGCCGCTTCAGATTGTAGAGTCACCTTTAACAACGAAACACAAATACTTCTCAGAACAAGAGCAGGCGAAGCTGGACATGTTGCCACAGGCGTATGGTGGACAACCAGCTTCAAATCAAACACAAAACTTCCGCTTTACACTTCAAAACCTATAAAACTCATGGCGAACTTCCGAGTCAATGTCGTCGCCGTTTGTTATGAAACAGACAATGAATGGCTTCGAATTGCATTAGCCTGCGCTATTCAACGCAGCGACGGCTCAGTTGCCTACACTGAAATGGACTTCTGGGACAGCCCAAACACGCTTAAACACCCATCTGGAAACCTCAAATTCGGAGGTAACACAGTTTATCGCGGCGGAGACGTAGTGGAGTACAAAATTGACCAAGCCATCATAGGCAAATGGATAAGCTACTCGCTAGACTTGACACAATACATTAACATGGCATGGTCGCTTAGGTCTGGAGATGTGCTCGAAAGCGTATACGTAGTAATTGAAACGATGAGCGCCGCCGTTGAGGTCAAAGTGAAAGTTGATGATCTATGGATAACACGACTCGGATAAGGTAGCGCAGCCAAAAACGGCTTACGTTCAATGAGACCCACCTCTGCTGGAAAACTGGAAAAAGACGAGGACTTTCACTCGGACTATTTCAACTCTTTACGGGCTTAAAGTTCTAGCATATTTTGTTGACCTTATGACGGGCCACACACCGTACCGACGACACAAAACATGGTCAAGCATGCACAACATGTAAATCATGGCTTCAACCACAATGGCACTCATCAAATAACCTATTTCCCTTGGTCGCTCAACTATTTCCTCAGCCAACACTTGAATTACAATGCCGGGTTTATACAAAATCAATGTGTCCAACACTGTTGGATATTCACCTGTAATCTTTTTTGTCTGAAAATGTCCGAAAAGCCATCTTTTTCTTTGATTCACGTAATCTGCAAGGTTGGAAGGAAGAAGATTGTAGCCAACGGCGTTTGAAGCAAACTTTATCAAACCCTTCTTCTTCGCCATGATGGCTATATAGGAATCATCGGCTGCACATCCATCGGGTATAACAGTCCTAACGTCGCTTCTTATAGCCATAAACTCTCCACTGCAGTGAGCTGCCTGACCCCTGTCGTTAAGTTTCCTCATAAGCCTTCCCCAAAGCCTATACGTCATGTTAGCCAAATAACCCATAAAACTCTTAGGCACTTTTCGAGGATTCTGCATCGGGCGCCCGCTCACCGCTGACACGTTTTTGTTTCTAAAAGGAATAAGAAGATTAAACAATGCGTTTTTAGCAGGAAGAACATCTGCGGGAACTAAGGCAATATAGTCTCCAGTCGAAGCCGCAAAAGCCCTATTCAAAGCAGACGCCTTACCTAGCCTCTTCTCCTCTTCAATGAGTTTAATCTTCGAGGTTCCAGCCATATGCTGTTTCACAACATCAACAGTACGATCCGTGCATCCTGAAGCCGCCACAATAATCTCACCGTCCACAATTTCTAGAGGAACTCTTTGACGCATCAAATTTTCAAGAAGAGGCCCAATTGATCTCTCTTCGTTGTAGGCGCAAATAATTATGCTTAACTTCATGCTCGAGTCACACTCTCCCACGTTTCTCGTAAATTGGCAGCCAACTTGGCATAAGTGCAGTTTTCATGCACGAACTTGGACCCAGCCTCGGTCACTTCGCCCATGCTCTCAGGTGCTTTCATTAATGTCGAAACTTCTTCTGCCGCCTTTTCCACGTTATTTGACAGGAGAAGACCGTAAGTTCCGCGTAGAGGCGTTTTCGGCGACGCCTTAAACGCTGCAACCGGGGTGCCACATGCGAGACTTTCTTGTATTGCACCATCAAACCATCCGTCAACGTCATAAACCCGAATAGGCGAGAAAGCCAATGCCGAGGCTTGGTAATACCCAGATAATTCATTGTGGGGCACGTAACCATGAAAGGCAACGTGATTCTCTAGCCCCAGCTGGTGAGCCAACCGACGACAATGATGTAGCCCCGGTCCATCTCCCACTACATCTAAAGTCACGTCTTTCAACCGATGCCCAAGGCTACGCAGAAGTCGGAGCAAAATGAAAGGTGATTTTTCTCCATAAGCCATTTCTGGTCCTGGAATTCTCCCAACATACAACAAACGGTTTGAATCATGACGTCTCTTGCGTCTGAAAATCTCTGGGTTAATTCCTGGAACCGGCACTCTAACAGCTTTTTCCATGACCCCTAACTTTCTGTAAAGAGACTCTTCAGGCAAGTAACTGTAGAGAATACGGTCGGCTTTTTTAAGTGCAAGGAGACATGGTAAGTAAAGCCACTTTCGCAAAGAGTTATTGTTGTAGCTGTGAAGCTGCACACTCAAAGGGCGCTTGAGTTTTTCTTTAACAAAAACTGCAGTGTACGGAAACGAAAATAGGTAGTAATTATGGAAATGTACTAAATCCGGCATGTCGCTTAATGCTTCTTGCATGATAGACCTTGGATTGTGGTCGTTGCCGAAGCGTTGAAATGGTGGAAAACGAAACTTCACAGGAAAAATCTTGACCACACCAACATCATCTAGTCGGTGAACTTGCCGGGTTTTCACTTGCTGGTGGAATGTGTAAAGCAATGGCTCCCAGCCCTTCTGCCTACAAAAACGAAGATACTGAAGCGAAAAATGGTGTCGGACAAGCTTATCTTTAACTGTCCAACCGCTGAAACGCTCATCATGAAGAAGAAGTGTCAAGATTTTCATGACCACCACCTCAACTTTCTAGCCAAGTAATGCCACGACAAAGCAAGCCAGCTAATTGTCAACAGCGTCATCAACAATAACCGAGTCCACCCGAGAGGGCCGTCAGCAAAAGAATTAGCCGCATCAAGTGTCCAAGGAAATGGAAGCCAAAAGAAAGCTATTACAGGTACGTGCACCATTACAAAGCTGAAAAGCAGCATCCACAAATGGTGAATCGTTCCTAAATCTTTGGGATTTTGCAGAAAGACGCTCAGAGCCAAAAACGCAAACAGGAAAGTAAGGTTCTGTTCAGAAACCCAAACACGCGTCGTAAATAAGGTAAGCAACAGAAGTAGCGACCATTGAACAGTTGACACAAACCCTGTATTTCGCATGCGCTTACGCAAAAGAAGCACATAGACGGCGATGCACGCTGGAATCCACAAGTAGAAGAAAACCCATGGCAACTGAAGTGTTTCACCTGCTAAATTATTCAAGAAGGTAAAAGTGTTAAGCGGACTCGCTGCTCCATAGGGAAATGCTGTCTGACTATAATACATAGGGTTTGTCGTGGAAATATGATAAACCAAGGCATTGTAAAGGTTAGAAATAGGCCAGCCAAACGCAATCATTGGGGCAATCGTGAAAAGCCCAGTTAATGCGACTGTAAACAAGAAAAATTGAAAAGCAACTTTTAGGCTTCGACTTGACTTGTAGAGAAGCACAGAATACAACGGAGCCAGCGTAAGCGGAAACAACTTAAGAACAGAGGCGACTGACAGGAGCAATGAGGAAAGCCTCCAATTACTATGAAGACCGTAGGCAGAAAGCAAAGCGAAGAAAAGCGCAAGGATATCAAACATGCCCCAAACAGTGCCCACTACAATTATGAATGGAGAGAACAAGAATAAGAGAAAAGCTTTCGAAGCAACTTTTTCGCCTATTCGCGTCTTCACAATGTTATAAACTAAAATAGCAGTGGCTAGCTCCGCTAATATTATGGGTATTTTCAACGCAAGAACATAGGCGTACAGGTTATTTGGAGCGACAGCTGAAGAAAAAGAGTACATTAAACCTGTGATAAGACCCCAAGGCGGCGGGTACCCTATACCTAGCATAGTTCCGTAAAGATGCGGGTGCAGCGTTCCAGCGAAAATGTCCTGAAGAACATACTGCCCATACGGCGTTAATCCTCTTGCCACAGCTGCCCCTACTGCCATGAAAACCCTCATGTCAAACGGGTGACTGAGAAAAGGTGCGAGAAACAGTCGGAGAAGGAGACCTACTGCTAAGTAACCACGTTTCGGCAAGTTAGTTAGCAGAGGCTTTATTTGGTTCATTTAGACCAAGACCGTATGAAAATTTTGTTGATTAGCCCTTCATCATCGGAATAGTATTAAGTATTATGTATTACTAATCAATACACATCTTATCTAAGAAAACCCACTACCCAACATAGAACACGCACAAACGGCTAATCAGCTAGAATCTACATCAATTGTTACGCTGAAGTTCGTTATCCCATCAACTCTCGAATCTACAACCAGCATCAAGTTGATAGCCACTAGCTGTCCAGACTCAACCGTAGTTCCACTATAATTCCACACAACCTTCAAATAGTTTGTAGTCACAGTTGGATTCCAGCCGTAAACATTCAAAGCGAGAACTGTACCGCTCTCACCCTCATTTCTAACATATATTATCAAGCTCTTCGTCTCCCCAGGAGACAACATTCCCCAATCTATAGACCTCACAGGGTTCATACATTTAGCATCCCAATAAACGTCAATACTTTTCCCAAAACCCACTGATTCTGCAACGCTAGTCTCATCCACATACCCATCGCCGTCAGAATCTGCAAACCTAACAACCGTAGCACGCCCAAATAAACTCCAATTTTCGTAGTTTGCCAACAACCTAGATGCGGCAAGAGTTCCTGATCCGCCAAGTCCAGCAATAATCAGTACCCATAAGCCACGTTGAGCATCATAAAACATTGTTACAGCACCGTAATCAGCCTTCACCCTACCAAAATTGTCACGTTCAATGCTGTACGAATGCCCAGAAGAAGCAATGTGAATGTAGTCTACTCCATTTTGGTCTTTGTCAAAGTAAACTGGCAATACTCTAGCGCCAGTGGCGTTCCTTAAATTGTTGTAGTACCATGATATTTGGTTAACACCTGGACCGCCAACAACCACCAAATTGTTCCCAAAAGAAGGAAGATTCACCTGTGCACTGCCGCTGTCATAGGATGAAATCTGATCATCCAAGGCTGATGATAGAACACCGCCAACAGCATCTAAACCAAGCTGAGCACCTAATATTATTGCACCCATAACATCCATGGTGTGTGCGCCGCCAACAGGACCATGTCCAACACTGGAGGCAACAACAATCGAACTATTCAACAACCCGCCAGAAGAAACAAACGGCTTAGAAAAATCCCTCAAATTATAAGCCCCAGAACTGGGCACACTTGAAACAGCAACCAAAGCAATTTGTGAAGCTACCACCAAGAACAACAACACGTAAGCCCTCGACAATCGCCGTCTCCAAGCAATCTTCTGTTTCGCGGTTTTCAATTTCAACAGCAAAGGCATTGAAACTAGCCCAAACGCTACAGAACCCAAACCCATAGATGCATATTGCGCTCCCGAAACTTCCTCAACGATAGAAAAAGCGTCCAGCACTCCGTCACCATTGCCATCATAATACTTTACAACGGCAACACTCCCGCGCAGGTTCCAATTCTCAAATGAAGAAACAATTTTGCAAGAAGCCCAAGTACCAGCCCCGCCTAACCCCGCCAAAACCAACACAAAACGACCGCCATCTTGAAACACCAAAATTACGCCATAATCGGCACTTACCCTGCCCAAGCCATCACGCTCAATTGTGTAAGATTTTCCTGAAGAGGCAACGTGAATGTAGTCTGCTCCGTTCTGGTCCTTGTCAAAATAAACAGGTAATATTCTGGCGCCAGTGGCATTCCTCAAATTGTTATAGTACCAGGTAATCTGGTTAACACCTGGACCTCCAACAACCACCAAATTCGAAGACACATCCTTAAGCACAACATTCGCAGTTCCGAAATCATATGTAGAAATATAATCATCCATGGTCGCATCCAACATCGCACCGACTGCTTTCAACCCCAACTTGCTAGCCACCATTATGGCGCCCATGACATCCATGGTGTGTGCGCCGCCAACAGGACCATGTCCAACACTGGAGGCAACAACAATCGAACTATTCAACAACCCGCCAGAAGAAACAAATGGCCATGGAAGATTCCCAAGTCCGACAGAGCCTCCGTAAACTCTGGCACTCAGCCCAGAAAGCCAAAAAAACAGCAGAGACACGCCTAAGAGAACCAACAAGAACTGTGTCCTCTTAACGGAATGAAAATTTATGTGTGTGTGCAAGCGAAAAATGGATATTCGCATTGCGAACCACCAATGTTCGGGTAATATCAAGATAATAGAGTATCGCATATCTTAATAAATCTTATTGTCTAGGCATTCAGCATAAATACACGTGCAAGAAGCAGTGAATCTAGTTATTTCAAAGCAAGACAATCATGGTACGTGAAAATCAGATGGTACCTTTAATGGGTGCCTCCAAGAAACATTGAACAGAAAGACAAACCAAGAAAATGGATTACGCTGAACGCTCTAAGAGTGTTGAAGAGATTCTATAGTTAAAGGAACACAACAGATTTTTAAAAGAAGAAATAGAATGAGCTTTAAAGGTATTTGGAGCCCCGGGCGGGATTTGAACCCGCGACTTGCGGTTTACGAAACCGCCGCTCTACCGGCTGAGCCACCGAGGCACCAGTATTTTTATTATTAGAGCTTGATTTAAGGAGTTTTAGGTCATGGTTACAGTGGTCTAGGCATTGACCATTATGGTCTATCTTCATTTCTAGACTTTATTGATTGGCATAACCCAGTGCAGTAAAATACCATCAATAAATAGAGTATCTTCAGATTATGAATCGACTCATTCAAGATATTGTTTGGAGAAACAATCGATGAAAAGAGAAAAAATTGAGTGGAAGTTGATTTCTGAACTAATGAAGAATAGCAAGAATAGTGATAGAGAACTAGCAAAGATAATTGGTGTTTCCCAGCCCACAATCACCAGAACTAGAAGTAGATTGGAGAAGGAAGGATACATCAAGGAATATACAATGATACCTGACTTCAGTAAGCTTGGATTTGAGATCATGTCTGTCAGTCTTACTAAAATGAAAAAAGAACTTACTGAAGAAGAACGTGTTAAAGTAAGGGAGTTGGGAAACGAAATTTTGAGTAAACATCCGTTTGCCATTGTGATGGCTATGAGTGGGATGGGTTTAGGGTATGACAGGGTTGTCATTGCATTCCATGAAAACTATGGCTCGTATATGAGGTTCGTGCAAGAGACTAATCGATTTCCTAATGCAGAATTATACGATAACCAAAGTTTCTTGGTGAGCACTTCTGGAGACCACTATATGCCATTGACCTTCTCAGAATTAGCCAACTATCTATCAAAAATGAAAGAAAAGAAAGAGTAAATCACGTTAGTCCATTGAATCTTTTCTTTTGTGGACTATGACTGCTAGTGGTGTTGCTATCATGGAGTCTGTTTTGCTTCTGCCAAGTATTTCAAATTGAGAGGCTTTAAGAGTTCTTTTCCACTCAGATTTACAAGAACAGATTGAACATCATCCATCAAATCTCCCATTTCAAGTCTAATATTGCGCATCCACTCATCATAGCCTGAGTAGTTTTTGTGAAGCGAAAGAGTGAAGGAATCCATTCCTATTCCTCTACAGGCTCCAGACATAATGACATTATTTTGTCTCATTAACCATTCCAGCCCCTTCTTCCGAGTAGCGTTGTACTTTTCTTTTGATGCAATGAGAGATTTAATCTTAAAAAGTGTGATTGCAAATATCTCGTATCCAAGTTTTTCCCATTTTGGAATTGCAGTGTACCCATCAATCAGTTCTTTCTCAAGCATTGCCCTCTTTCTAGTGACAGTAGGCTGAGAAACACCCAGAGCCTTAGCTAATTTTCTGTCACTTCTCTTAGCATCCTTCATCAATTCAAACAAAAGCTTATAGTCAATAGGCTTAAGTTGCTTCATATTATATCACTAGTTGTATTATCTGTTTCAGTTTTTATGACTTGTGCTAGAACCTTATTCTAGAAAGAATAGGCACTTCTTATTTCTCTAGGCTACTACATTTGAAAATCAATTGGTTAATTTCTGTTCCTAGTATGGTACTTTTACGTTATGTTCTCTTATTGCTGTTAATGTCTTTTAATCCACAAAAGCTAACATTACCCGATGAGCCGCCGAGGCGTCGAAGCAAACAATACTTCACGAATATGAGGCAAAAAGCAAGCTTTTAAGAAAATCGATACAACCTAAAAGGTAGAGGCTTCGCAGTTGAAATCCGTTAAAGAATTAGGCGAAAGAAAAATCATCGAAATAATAATTAAACATTTAGAGAAAATGCCCAACATGCCAATTCCTTTTGGAGATGACGCATCCGCCATAGACATTGGGCATAGAAAACTTGCAGTTATAAAAACAGATATGCTAGTAGGCAAAACTGATGTTCCAAAGGGAATGAGCCTCTGGCAAGCTGCACGTAAGGCAATGGTTATGAACATAAGCGACTTGGCTGCAAAAGGAACCCAACCCATCGCCATACTCGTATCCTTAGGCTTACCTCAAGGTTATACG
>Ga0315280_10011674_pt1 | contig 10751 bp, 9 predicted proteins | sample YL17G06_40_MG_FD_203697 | JGI IMG/M metagenome (GOLD analysis project Ga0315280, IMG submission 203697) | Sediment microbial communities from Yellowstone Lake, YNP, Wyoming, USA - YL17G06_40 | ecosystem: Environmental > Aquatic > Freshwater > Lake > Sediment | place: USA: Wyoming | collected... | reverse complement strand
GTGCTGCCGCGCACTGACGGACGCCCGGAACTCGTCCATGATGGGCGGCATGACGTGAGCACGCACCCAGAGTAACGTCTGTAGCTACATTAGTCCAGACGCGGCCGCCTGTCAAGTCGAGAGACGAGGGGGTGCAGGCCGTTCGCAGGGCATGTGCAGCAGCTCGACGGCCTTCCGCGTCGGAAGGAACCTCGGAGTGGGGGAGAGGAGGGCCCGTCGCCCCGCCCACAACAGAGAAGCCCCGCCGCGGAGGGCAGGGCTTCTGGGGAATGCCCGACCACGCTGGTTCGCCTACGCCTTCTTGCGCCTCTTCAGCATGATCCCAATCGCCCCCCCGCGGAGGCCGAGGAGAGTGAGGGAGGGGCTCGGGGACGGCAGGGGTGTTGCGGTCATACTCCGTTTCAGAGACCGCCTACATCGACGCCGTCAGTACGAGCCGTCACTCCCGGGAACCCACCCGTCCCGATTCCCGGCACCTACTTCCCGGCCTTGCACGCTGGACACGATAGATCCCTGGCCAGCCTTCTTCCGCAGATGCAGATCGGCGTAACGCCCGGTCCAGGTCGGTGGATGTACACCGTCACATGTTCCGGCACACGCCCGACTGCACCAACCGGGCACTGGTTGCAGTCAGCCGGCAGGACCTCCTCCCAGAACTCCGCTGCGTTGAGCCGGCAATAGCACGAACGCTGCGAGTCGTAGGTCTTCGCGCTCTGATCGATGACGATAGTCGTCCCTTGGAGCCTGTACGGACAGTCCCGCTGGAATGTGCCGTCGCTACTCATTCACAACCACTCCCCAATGGCCGATCCCGCCAGGACCACCTTCTCTGCGTGTCCGCCCCGCTGTGGCGTTCGCCTATGCAGGCTTGATCGCCCACATCGAGGGTTCGTCTGCTAGTGAGTGTTGGGCGATGAACGCGGTGAGGACGGTCCTGCCGGCATCGTCAAGCGGGGAGGTCACCTTCACGATGGCGCTGTCGGCGGCCAGTACCAGCCAGTCTGCCGGCTGGGCCCGCTGCCCTCCATGGCGCTCGAACGCGTCCTCCAAAACGCGCACGGGGTCATCGCCCCCAGAGACGGCGACGATCAGCCGATCCTGCCCCGGGTCGCCGAAGCCGCGGCCAAGGGGCTCCTGTCCCTCGGCTGGCTTGGTGGGCGCCGCCGCCTCGCTGGAAGGCGTGGTCTGCTCATCCTTCCAGCCTTCCGCCACGCCCCTGTCGTAGCCCCTCTCGAAGCCTCGCTCATAGCCCACGCGGCAACCCTCGGCCATGCCCTCGGCCAGGCCCGCCGCGTACCCCTCGTCATAGGCGTCCCTGCCCGCCCTGTCCACCGTCTCTACTCCCAACAGGCCCTCGTTGCCTGCGGGCCCCATGGCACGAATGGAGCACCGACCAGGCCAAGGTGACCACTACCAGCCCGGAGCCGCAAGTCTGGCGTGCCTATCGGCCACGTTGATCGGCACGATCCCCCTGTGTTGGGTTGGTTCGCTCCGGCCCCGGACGTCCCTTCTGCGGCCCCTCTGCCCGCGTAGAGCCTGGCGCACGGCCCCCACGGAAAAGCCCCGCCGCGGAGGGCGGGGCTTCTCGTGGTTACTCGACCGGACTGTGCTGGCTACGCTTTCCTGCGCTTCTTCACCATGGTGGCAATCGCCCCGCCTGCCAGGCCGAGGAGGCAGAGGGAAGCCGGCTCCGGTACGGGGGGAACGTTATAGTGGTACCCCTTGCTCCTCATGATCACGATCATGTCCTGGTTATCGGACCTGCACGGGCCCTCCCCTCGCGTGTCCGTCCACCACTGCTCCTTGCCGCCCCAGCATGTCTTGACCCATGTGTCGTTCTGGAGCTTCCACTGCTTCACCCACGGCTGCTGAGCATTTCGCCCGCCAAGGTCCTCCCAGCCGAACAGGTACGCTGCCTCGTTGCCCTGAAGGAACCCATCGTCCTGGCCAATGTACTCGAAGACCCACGCGTGGTAGTCGTAGCTGTCCCGATAGTTGTCGTATGTCGGGTTGGTGTTCCAGTAGGACCCCCCCAGCTCGTCGGTGCGAAGGTAGAACCCGAACTGGGCACCCGAAGGGATGATCACGTCAACGACAGCGCCCGGCCCGCCGGGGTAAACACCACCGTCGAAGATCAGATTGTGGGTCTTCGGCTGAGTCCCATAGTCGAGCCATCCGAACTGGTTCGTGTTCGCATAGCCCGCGAACTCCGCCTCCAGGCTGTGGTTCTCCATACTGCCATCGGACCAGTCGCGTGCCACCGTCCATTCCCAGTTGCTCGCAAACGACCCGTAGGTGGGCGCGTATGTAGTCGTCCACCAATCGGCGACGCTAAGCTCGTACGCGTGTGCTGCGCCCGCAACGGCGAACAGAGATGCCATGATTGCGGTAGCGACCATAGCTCTTCGCATTGCCTCCCTGCCTCCCTTTCCCAGGATCATCGGTATGAGACTCGACACGGCGTTGACCGGCCTGTCAGGAGCTCCAGATCACCGTTCGAGCATGTGATTTCGCCCGACCTGTGCGCCCACCTCTTGGCGCCGTGTAACGGAATAGTAAAAAGATTCAGACACCCCTCGATCACGTTCGGCCCGTAGAATCGCGTGTCCTCGGTGACCTTCGGCATTCCCCGACGCTGGTCTGTCCGCCGGCGCAATGGGCTCACTGAGAAGGCACCGGCATGATCAGCCTCGTACCAGATGGTCCCGTCGTCCTGCGTGACATAACGGACATTGGTGGTACTGCCCACGGGCCCGGTAGGAGGCCCACTATGGCCACCTTCCATACCACTCGAGTGCCCATGACCCTCGCCTCCTTCGCGGGGATCGCCAAGAGCACCACGGTGGGGAACCTGGCCATCCGCCCGTGACACCTCAGCGGGTCATGCCCAAGAAACTGCTCACCCCGCACCCAGCCCTCCTTCACGGCGGCCGTAGACTCCCGGTCCAGGAGGCTTCGAGATGGGGGAGGGGCCCTGCTTCTGCCCCACGGCAGAAAGCCCCGCCGCTAGGGCGGGGCTTCGCGTCGTCTCGGTAGCCGCTGCCTACGCCGCCTTCTTACGCTTCTTCACTACTGTGGCGATCGCGCCCCCAGCAAGGCCCAGGAGGCAGACGGAGGCGGGCTCGGGGACAAGGCAGTTCGACTGGACCGATACCGAGTTCAGGAGTCCGTACTGCCCCGCCGGTACGGAGAAATCGAACACGAGCTCCTCCCATGGCGGATTGGGGTAGATGTGCCAGGCGGTGAACAGCCCGTAGAACTCGGGCGGTGGGTCGGGGATCGCGCCACCACCGCCGAATGGCACTTCATCGCCATCGGAAACCAGACTCACCTCGGGACCCACGCCGTTGGTCGCGCGGAACCAATCGCCCCAGAACTCCTTGGAGGGCCGGGGTTCAGGGAGGTTGTCGATGTGAAAGATGGCGGATCCCGAGACGGGGGTGGCCCCCAGTCGGTTGTCGATCCCAATGAGGCCGGTTGCGGTGAAGCCGGGCAGTGAGTCGTACCACTCCAGGGCCCCAGAGAACGTGACGTAGTCACTATCCCAGAGAAGCGGATCGAGCGTGCCCTCGTACTGAGCGCCGGGAGCTCCACTGCTACTGGGCCCGCCCTGAGGCGAAACGTCGAAGGTCCACCGTATGTCACGTTGCCACAACGTCGCGTGGGCTGTGGAGACAAGAGCGCACACCAATAGCGCCATGAGCCAGATACGCGTCCGCATCACCTCATCCTCCTTGCTGGTGGGTCCAGTGGGCTCTGTGCGACAGGGCCCTCGCACCGAGTGTGGCGTTGCGCGCAAGCACGATGCAGGCGTACGGGGGGTCACGAGGTGGCGCTAGATTGGGTAATGCAGAAGAGAGTTGGTGAGAGGAACTGTGAGCAAAGCCACTTGTCCCCGCGGCTTCCGAATTCCCGCCAGTCTGTCGCGTACCTTCCTGCACATGCAGCGAGGGATGTAAACTTTGTGTAACAACCTCCCCGGTGCCACTGACCCGGACTGACCCTGCGGGCCTGCCCCCAGTTGGGCTGCTGGGCACGTGCCGCCCGGCCAACACGACAAAGCCCCGCCGCTAGGGCGGGGCTTCTGGTACCAGCTCGATGCGAGCTACGCCGCCTACGCCGCCTTCTTCCGCTTCTTCAGGGCGGCCCCTACGCCACCAACCGCCAGCGCGAGCAGAGCGCACGACGCCGGCTCCGGCACCGGAGGAACCTGCGGAGCCAGTTGCATGCACGTGACCCCCCACTGGTACCTGCCGCTGTAGCTCCCGCCCCATGTCATGAAGTGGTCCCCATGCGTCCAGGTGTCATGCACGAGCACTCCCGAGTTGGAGTCGTCATACCCGATCCCGACCATTGAGTGGCCTTCGACCTGGATCATGACAGGCCGGTTGGCGTTTATCTCGGCCTTGTAGTCGGCGAACGTGAAGCCCTGCGTGTTGCTGCCATAGCCGTAGATCAACTCGGTGTAGTTCTCATAGTGCCCCGAATCGTAAAGGACGTCGTACCCGGCGTCTTCGGCAAACAGCCTGAGACCGTGGCAACCCTCGGTCTGGGGCAAGCCATACTGGGCTGGCTGTTGGAAATCGTAGGTCTTAGCCCCGTTTGTGTAGAACCAGAAGACCGTGGAGCCATCCGTGTTCCAGCCCCAATCAGAAACGGGATCGTACCACTTCCACTGGTTCGTACCCATGAAGTCCGCGGTGCAGTCCGCCCAGGCGTGCTCGGGATTGCCGCTACCCACCCACGGGTCCGGGCCTGGGTTCCCGTACCCAGTCCAGTAGTCAGTCGTGTGGGCAGTGGTCGCGACTAGGCTGCACTCGGGATCCCCTGGGTTGATGTCACCCGTGATGGTGCCGGTGTACATGTTGTCGTAGCCCTGGCCATCATAGTAGCCCATCATCATGCCGGCCGAGGTTGCCGAGCACCCGTACCACCACAGTATGTCCGGCACGCCGCTGATCGTAACCGCGGACGCCACCCGCAGGTCACCGGTCACAGCTGGCTCGAACTCCGACGGGTCCATGAGCTCTGGAGGACGACTGTCCTGCACGGCCATGCCCAGCTGGTCGTTGACCCGGAAGAGGCCCGCCCACGCCCCAGTGGTACACGCGAGCGCCAACAGAGCAACGGCTCCGCATACGAGGATAAGACGAGTTCGTCTCATCGCGTTCCCCCCTTGCAGATACTGCGCATAGGTCCTTCCGAACGCACGTGCGCTCAGCGCCCACGGACGTTTCCTGCCTGACCAGTTGGCCGCGAACCAAGGGCGACCCTTCTCGCGGATGTAAACTCTCTGTAAAATCCTCACTGCCCATCTCTCCGCTCGGCACGCGGTCTGGAACCGAAGGGATAGGCAGACTCCCGTGGCAGGCACCGGCACACCGGTCTGAGCCGAAGCAGCTGCCCCCAGAGCGGTCACCTGGTCGCCTGGCGGCACTTGTCAGAATCACCCGGTGGCGTTAGAATGCCGGGGTCTCGGGTGCGGTAACCTCCCGAGTTCCCACCCCCGCGATCAGGGGAGTTCTCCCGTGCATGACGCCGTTCGCTCGGTGCCAGCTTTCCCGGCGCCGCGCTGGGTTCTCGCCGTGATCGCAGTCGCCCTGCTCGTCCGCGGCGCCCATTTCGTGCAGTTGTCGAACCACGACCCCTTCTTTCTCTGCCCTGCCGTCGACGCTGCCTTCCACGACGCGTGGGCCCGCCAACTTCTCGGGGAGACTCCTCGCGGAAGCCCACCCCATATCGCGGTCGGGGAGGCCTTCTACAAGCCCCCTCTCTATCCATACCTCCTTGCCGTCGCCTACAAGCTCTTCAGCTCCTCGCCAGCTGCCGCGTCAGCGGTGCAGTTGCTGCTGGGTGCGGGCACCTGCACACTTATCGCCCTCCTGGCTGGCTCGCTGTTCGAGGCCCGCACGGGCCTGGTCGCTGGCCTCCTCGCCGCAGTCTACGGCCCGCTGATCCAGGTAGAGGGGCGCCTCTTGTCTACCGGGCTGGAGGTGATGCTGTCCGCTCTGCTGATGTTGCTGCTGCACCATGCCGCCGCAATGCCACCGGGTCGCCGCTGGCTCGCCGCCGGCCTCGTCACCTCCCTGGCGACCATCGCTCGCCCCCCCCTGCTTGTCCCGAGTCTCCTGCTGGCCGCCTGGGCTCTGGCCCAGTTGAGGAGCCGGGCCGACGCCTCCGTCGCTGTACGCGCGGCCATCGTCTACCTCGTTGGCGTCGCGACGTTCATCGCCCCGGTCGCGGGTCGGAACTGGCTCGTGGGGCATGAGATCGTCCTGGTCAGCGCCAATGATGGCATCAATCTGTTCATCGGTAACCGCCGAGGTTCTGACGGGTACTCGGCCGTCCCGACGGGAGCACGCTGGCAGGAACTCCAGCAGGAGGCCCACAACGTGGGGGCGCGCAAACCGGGAGCTGCCTCTCGGTACTGGCGAGGGCGAGCCCTGGCGGAGATCGCAGCCACCCCGCTCCGGGAGCTCGCTGAGCTCTACCTGCGCAAGGTCACCGCTTTCCTGGGCGAATGGGAGATCCGCAATAACCCCTCCTACCAGTTCTCCCGCAAGTTCTCCGTCGCCCTCCTGCCCAGCCGGGTTTGCTTTGGGCTGATCGGACCGCTGGCCCTTGTGGGGGCACTCGTGGGCTGGCGCTCCCGACGGGAGGTCATCCCCCTGACCATCTTTCCTACCGGGTGCCTCCTGGCCGTCCTGCCGTTCTTCGTCTGCGACCGGTTCCGCCTGCCGGCCCTACCCGCCCTCATCGTCCTGGCGTCCTTTGCCCTAACATGGTTCACTGAGCAGGTGGCCGAGCGCCGGTTTCGCGGCCTGATCGCCCCCGTGGTCGCGCTGGTCGCCGCGTCGCTCTTCGTGCAAGCCGACCTGAGCGGCGCCAGGGCCAAGGATACGGGAGCGTTGGACTATGTGGACCTGGGCAACGCCTACTTCGGCTCCACCCAGAGGAACGACGCCCTGGCCGCCTACGAGGGGGCGGCCCGCCGGGATCCCCGCGACCCCGATGCCCACTTCGGGGTCGCCCTCCTGGCCGAGACCCGAGGTGACCCGGTGCGGGCCGAAGCGGAGTATCGGGCCGCCGCCGCGCTCGCACCCACCTCTTACGACGCCTGGAACAACCTCGGCGTCGTAGTGATGAAGCGCGGTCGGCTCGAGGAGGCCTCCCGCTGCCTCCGCCGTGCCACTGAGATCGTGCCGGACGCCGCGCGCGCGTGGGTGAACCTGGGCCTCTGCCAAGCGGGCCTCCGAGACCGCGAGGGAGCCCTGGCCTCGGCCCGCCGGGCCTGTGACCTGGACCCCGCGAATCTGCAGGCGTGGTTACTCCTCTCGGACCTTCTCGTCGGCGACCAGGCAACGGTCGCCGAGGCCGAACAGGCCGCCCTCCGCGCTGCCGCCATCGACCCCAACTGGCCGGGTGTGGCCGTGGCCTTGAGCCGAGTGCATCTCGCTGGCGGGAAGCCCGCGGAGGCCATCGCCGTACTCGCGAAGGCCCTCGAGCGTACGCCGACCTCTCGCGACCTGGCCCTTCAGCTTGCCCGGGCCCACGAGCAGGCTGGCGATCGCGGGACCGCCCTGGGGCTCTACGAACAGCTCGCGACGTCTTCGCGGGGCACGCGCTACGAAGCCCTGGCTCGACAGGGCATGACTCGCTGCCGCCAGTGACCTGGCAGCCCACTCCGAGGTGGCCCTCGCCCCACGTCTCCAGGGCTGCGAGGTCCGACGGCGCCGAATCCCGAGGCCGGCCCGCCTACACCGAGAAGCCCCGCCGCGGAGGGCGGGGCTTCTGGAACTGCTTGGCGGGTCCGCGCTGCCTACGCCGCCTTCTTACGCTTCTTTACTACTGTGGCAATCGCGCCCCCGGCGAGGCCGAGGAGGCAGAGAGAGGCGGGCTCAGGGACGCCGGGGGGCGGCACGGTATACCCTGGGACGTAGAGAGGCCCGATCTCCGGCTCACTGGTCGCCGTCCCGTACTGGAACCATACGTTCTGGATGGTCCAGTGGTCTCCCCAGACGACCTGGCCCGGCAGGTCGACTTGGAACGTTGCGTGGTACCAGACTAGCGGCTGTGGGTTGTTCTCCCTCCCCGTGACCGCGTTATTGCCTGTGCTGGGATTGTCATTGATGCTGAGAAGACCGTACTGCACCCCGTCAACCGCCCCGTTGCGTGGAGGGGCGAGGTTTGGGCCGTTGAGGTTCCCGGCACCGAACAAGCCAAGCCCACTGCTGCTGATCCCCTGCGTTGTCCCTCCTGGGGCCTCACTGGTCGCGCCGGGGAAGTAGCCGTAGGCCCACTCGCCACCGATGTTGTACTGGTCCGGGGCCACGTTGGGATCGAGGTAGCCCGCCACCAGGTGTCCGTTCTTATCATACGGGACGAACCTCGCCACGGCCGGGTTCGGGGCTGGCGGATCCAGGTCACTGAGGAGGCTGGCGGACTCCGGGGTCAGGGGTTGGTCAATGGTGGGTCCATACTGGTTCCAGTCCCGTATGTCGAAGAAGAGCGCCGTCAGAACCTGGCTTGGCACCATGACATCTGGCCCCGTATTCGCGAGCCACACCTCGAGGTCTTGGCTGCCAGGGTCAGCCATGAACTTAGCCTGTGCCTGAAGGCTGCCTTCGGGGTCGAATGTGCCGTCGCCCACGAAAGAGAACAGCACGGCATGCGCTTGGCTGCAAAGGAGCATACCAGCCAAGAGAAGCACGATCATCCTTCGGCTCATCTGTCGCCCTCCTCGGGCGCTACGCCTGCGGTGTCGAGAGCTTCGGTTGCATAGCAGTTGGGACCCTCGCCGGGCTCCCATGACAATAGCGGTAGCCTCGGAGTGTACACAGCCGCTTCGCCTTGTGTCAAGCCGATTCCTCCACTAGAGGTAAACGGAAAGTAAAACCTTCCTGAATAGGCCGGCTCGGCAAGCGGGAGTTCGCCGACTCGGATCCTCTGGGCTTGAGGTAGCCTGACTGTGCAGGTCGAGCTATCTGGGACCGCCCTTACCAGACCCGCCTGACGGCCCCGGGCTCAGGATGATGGCATCCTCACTGAGCTCGGCCAGTCGCCCATGCAGGAACCGGTGAAGCTCGCCGCTGGGTACATGGAACGACAGGACCTCTGCCATGCCACTGGGGCAGTCGCGCATGACGAGTACACGGGACATGAGCAGCCGAGTCTGCTCGCGAAGCCGGTTCAGGCCTCGCGTCTCACACGTCCGGGGTAGGGGGGACGGAGTGGGGAAGAGGAGGTCCTGCCGCCCCGGCCACAACAGAGAAGCCCCGCCGCTAGGGCGGGGCTTCGGGAACTGCTTGGCGGGTCCGCGCTGCCTACGCCGCCTTCTTACGCTTCTTCACTACTGCGGCAATCGCGCCCCCGGCAAGGCCCAGGAGGCAGACCGAGGCGGGCTCCGGGACGACCTGCTGGAGTCCATAGATAGCCTGGATGCCGGCGATGTCATCTGCTTTCAACGTCCGGCGAGCGCCCTGGTAGACAGGGTACATCACGGAGTTGATATCGCTGGAATGCTCAAGCCCGAGGGAGTGCCCGAGTTCATGCAGAGCGACCGTGTAGAAATCGAAGTCTGGGTCGACGGTGGTGTCGGTAGCGTCATCCACCCAAACCCATCCGGTGTCGAAGTGGACATCCCCTCCGAAGTTCCAGTCGGACCCCCAGTCCGACCAGGTTCCGGGGTAGAAGGCGTGGGCGAGCACGTTCGCGTCTGTTATCGCCCAAGCCGCCACGCGGATGTCACCCGTCCCGCCTCCACCCGCGTCGTCAGCACCGCCCTGCCCCCCACCATCGGGGACCTCGCCCAAGTTGGTGAAACCGGACCATAGGTCCCATTCGTCCAGCGCCTGGTCTATCACCTGCTCCTCCCACCCCACTGTCGGAACGAGGGAGTCGAAGTCTTCTGTGGTGAAACCGACGTGACTAGGGTCGTCGATAGCAGCCTGACCGGCGGCGACGCCCAGGCCCGCAGGCATGATACTCCAGTTGGCGCTGCCAGGTGCTGGGTTCCCCGCAGACCATCGTGCATGGTCCGGTCCCGGATCCCACGCGGTGGGCCCGATGGAGTACGCGTAGGACGGCGCGACGAACAACAACGCCACTGCGACTATGAACAACACTCGGTTAGCTCTCATGAGTTGCCCCCTTCTCCATGTCACTGAACCGAACGTGGCATGTGTTCCCCTGCAGAGAGTGACTGCGGACTGCAACCGACGGACACCCTACACACCTTGGGAATAACCCAAACGGCCCTTACCGCCCTACTCCTCGGAGTGCCATCAGTCCGAACCGCAGGGCCTCCAGTACGAAACGTGTGCTACAATAGACCACCTCGCAATCGCGCACCTCCTATCAGGATGTAAAATGTTTGTAACTTGCCCGCTCGTGCGAGGCGGAGGTCGTTGTCGGGTCAGTAACGTCGAGCGGCTGGCCGGATGCCGGGGAGGATCTCCGCCCGGGACCGCCCGGGTCCGACTGGTCACTTCTGGCGGTGGCTGACCGGGCAGGCATTCGGGGACGCGGCTCACCGCTTGGGCTCGTCGGTATCGGCCGGACCACGCAAGAGCGCAGACGAGGGGGCGAGTCCATCAACACGAAGTGGGCTGCCGGCCTGCGGGAAGCTCGGTCACCAGGAACGGGACCCGGGAGTGCCGGTAGAAATGGCCCGGGCTGGGCCAGCGGCTGCTCATGGGTCCTGACCCCCCAAACGGCCCAGGGTAGGCCAGTTGCGCACGTCAGATTCTGCA
>Ga0315280_10011673_pt1 | contig 10751 bp, 7 predicted proteins | sample YL17G06_40_MG_FD_203697 | JGI IMG/M metagenome (GOLD analysis project Ga0315280, IMG submission 203697) | Sediment microbial communities from Yellowstone Lake, YNP, Wyoming, USA - YL17G06_40 | ecosystem: Environmental > Aquatic > Freshwater > Lake > Sediment | place: USA: Wyoming | collected... | reverse complement strand
GGTCAAGCTCGACAGGAATACCGTCACGGTGCCAGTCGAGATCCGCCAGAGGACATCGCGCAAGAACTTCGTGGTCACCGTCCGGGTGCTGATGCTGCTGGACTGGAGCGACGCCGCCCAGTACGAACTTGTCAAGAAGGACCCCCTGGAGTGGCGGCCTCAGATAATCGTCACGGGGTCGCAGACCGACCTCGACAAGCTCGACGCCAGGGACATCGACGCGTACGTCGTGCTGAGGGAGGATGACAAAAAGCCGATGGAGACCTGGACCACTCGCGCTGTGATCATTCGTTTCCCGCCCGGCCTTCAGGTCCAGTTGGCTGGCGACCCGCCGCAGGTGAGCTTCAGGCTGGATAAGCGCACCGAGGAGCCGGCGGCGCCCTGACCGGCACCGGCTGGCGGCACGGGCGGCTTGCCTTGGGAGGGGCCCTGGCTTACCCTTACTCTCGGTCTCTAGTAGCTTGCCAGGAGTCGGGCGATGGATGCGGCAGAATATGTGAGGAAACTTGCCAGCGGCGCCAAGGTGGCGGCTGCGGCGCTGGCGCAGAGCAGCGGCGCCGTCCGCAACGCCGCCCTGCTGGCTGCTGCTGCCGCTATTCGCGGCGGCAAACCTGCGCTCCAGCAGGCCAACGGCAAGGACCTGGCCGCAGCCGGGAAGGCCGACCTTAGCGAGGCGATGATCGACCGCCTGCGCCTGACCGACTCGCGAATAGAGGCGATGGCTGTCGCCCTGGAGCAGATCGCCGCACAGGTCGATCCTGTGGGCGCGACGATCGCGGCCTACAATCGGCCCAACGGTCTGCGGGTGGAGAAGCGCCGCGTGCCCATCGGGGTGATTGCGATCATCTACGAATCGCGGCCCAACGTCACTGCCGACGCCGCCGGCCTGTGCCTCAAGAGCGCCAACGCCTGCATACTCCGCGGCGGCAAGGAGGCGCTGCACTCCAACCTCGCCATCGCCTCTCTGCTCCGCCAGGCCGTCGCCGCCTCGCGCCTACCGCCCGAGGCCGTCAGCATTGTGGACAACACCGACCGCGCGGTCGTGACCGCGATGTGCCGCGCGGAGGGGCTGATCGACCTGGTCGTCCCCCGCGGCGGAGAGCAGCTCATCCGCGCCGTAGTGGAAGCCGCCACCATCCCCGTCATCAAGCACTTCGCGGGCAACTGCCACGTCTACGTCCACGCCGCGGCCGACCTGGACATGGCCGGGAGAATCGTCATCAACGCCAAGTGCCAGCGGCCCGCCGTCTGCAACGCGGTGGAGACGCTGCTGGTGGACGCCGCCGTGGCAGAGGCGTTCCTGCCCCGCGTAGCCAAGAGCCTGACCGATAAGGGGGTGGAGCTTCGCGGCTGTCCGCAAAGCCGCCGGCTTGTACCGACAATGAAGCCGGCGACCGAGGAAGACTGGCGCATGGAGTATCTGGACCTCATTCTGGCCGTGCGCGTTGTGGACGGACTGGAGGAGGCGATTGACCACATCAACGCGTACGGCAGCAAGCACACCGACGCGATTGTGACGGAGTCCGTTGCCGCGGCCGAGAAGTTCGTCGCGGCGGTCGATTCCTCCAGCGTCATGGTGAACGCCTCGACCCGTTTCAGCGACGGCGGCGAATACGGCCTGGGCGCCGAGGTGGGCATCAGCACCGACAAGCTTCACGCCCGCGGCCCGATGGGCGCCGAAGACCTGACCACCTACAAGTGGATCGTCACGGGCCGAGGGCACCTGCGGACCTGAGCCGGCGGGCGAGACCATGAGCAAGGACATCACGCTGCTGTGTCACCGTTGCGGCTGCCGGCTCATGCCAGGCGAGGGTGACTTCTACGTCGTGCGGATCGAGGCCGTCGCCGACCCGACCCCGCCTAGCGCTGCCGGTGAGGTCGACGCGGGGGAGTTGGATAAGAGGATCAACGATCTGATCGACCAGATGCGGAGCATGAGCGAGCGGGAGCTGATGGATGAGGTCTACCGGCGGCTGACCATTCACCTGTGTGGGATCTGCTACCGCCAGTGGATCGAAGACCCCGCCGGCTAGCCTAGCGTGCCGTGCCGGACCCGTGGGCGGCCATGGACTGCCTGGTCGCCTCAAGTGCCGCCTGGAGCTGGGCGGGAGACAGCAGCTCTACCCTGCCGTTCAGCCGAAGCACCGAGCACTTGCCCTCGTGCACGGGTTCCGTCTCGTATATCAGCACGTTGCTGGCCGGCATGGATTGGTCTTGCCCGGGGACGTATACATAGGCCGGGCCGTCCTTGGACGGGCAATGCAGCTCGCGCGGAGTATAGTAAGCGCTCAACGAGGCGGGGAACTGGCCGTCGTTCGCGATGGTGTCGGCCTGAATGCTCTGGTAGATGTTGGAAAGTTGCAGCGCGCAGGCCACGTCGCTTGCCTTCTCCTGAGCGCCGTGCAGGGCCTTGCCGTACTGCTCACCCGTCGTGGCCAGTCCCTTTATCACGAAGTACGCGCCAACCATCAGCAGGGCAAAGACGGCCACGACGGCGCCGATGGTCACCCACTTGCTCCCGCCCGGGCCGCCGAATCGTGGGGCATACGCCTGCGGGTGGCATCGCGGGCAGGCCTGGCCGCGGGGATAGGTCGTGCCGCATACCACGCAGGTATTCATTTCCTGGCCGCCCTGGTCGCCTCTGTCGGTGGGAGTCTCAACGTCCCTCGGCTTGTCTGGCCGGCGAGATGAGGCAGCCGGTTGCTGGGCGGCGGTGGGCTCGGCGGGCGAGGGTATCGTCTGGACCTGGCCGCAGGACGGGCAGCGGGCGCGCTTTCCGGCCGTCGAGTCCGGGGTGCTCATCGTCTTGCCGCAGTCGGGATTGGAACACTTGAACTTGATCGTCATTATCGCAGTCGCACGGCAACGGGTGCGGGAAAGCAGACCGCGCTTCAGCCAACTCTATCGCCGCAGGGAGTGTGAATCAAGCGACAGGGGGCTTGCTCAGGTGAGCAGGTATGCCACGTAGAGCAGTAGGGCGAGACAGGCTACGGCGACCACGCACGTGACCGCGCGCGGGCAGCCCGTCGGCATGGACTCCAGCACCGCCGGGCGAGACCGGCCAAGCAGGCCAATGCACCGGAACATCCCGCAGGCCAGCAGGAAGGTCGGAACGGCGGCTACCATCGCCCCCAAGAACATCACCACGCCAGCCGTCGCCTCGCCTTCCACGCCCGCCATCAGCTCCCCGACATGGGCGGCCAGCAGTCCGGATGCGGCGATGAGGACCCACCACCCCGCCACTACCAGCGCGATGCCGCACACCAGCACCAGCCACAGGACGGCGAAGGCCTCGCCGTACTGGAAGGCTGAGCGGACCTGCCGGCGAAGGTCCAGTGTCCTGGCGTGGCCTGTCATGCTCAACGTCAGCAGCGCCACCGGCAGCAGCGGCAGGGTCACGACGGGCAGCACGTATATGACCAGCACGCAGACGCCCATCATGCCCGTGCGGATGACGTGGAGCAGGCTGAGCCGTACGCCTGCCTCCGTGCCCCTTCCCCCGGCCACCGCCGCGCTAGCCAGCGCAAGGCACACGGACAAGCAGTACCCGCCGAGCACCAGGAACATCAGCACTCCGCCGACAGTGGCCAGTTCCCTGCACCACCATTCCGCCGGGAGCTGGGGAATGCGGGCCAGCAGTTCCCGCCGGTACGTCTCCAGCACGGCGATGAAGAACACCGCAGCCGCCACCTTCCCCACGTCCACTCCCGGGTGGCGAATCGCGCGCAGGCAGTGGCGGAGGAAGCTGCCGGTCAGTGGCACGATGTGCGTCCAGCTCACCGCCGTCTTGGTTGGCTTACCGGCGGGCGCAGTAACCTTATGCTCCGCGACGGCCAACTCCGCCAAGTTGTCGAAGCCGCTGTCGTCTTCAGGTGTCTCCTCCGCTGCGGGCCGAGGCTGCGGCTTGACGGCGGCCTGCTGCGCTGGCGCGGGCGCGTTGGTCTGTTGCATGCCGACGAGGAACTCCTCGTAAGCGGTAGGCTCGCCGTTGGCCTGCTGCGACGACTGAGTAGGAACAGCGACCTGACGCTTGCACGTGGGGCAGACAACCATCTTGCCTGCCATCGCGTCGCCCACCTGTATGAACTTGCCGCACTTAGGGCTTGGGCACTTGAAGTGTATCGCCACGGTCCACCCTTTCCGTCGCGCCAGAGAGACGGCCCACAAGGACATTATCCGGCAGTCTGCCCTGGGCCAAAAGCAAAAAACCGACTTTGCGCGCAGCAGCCAGTTATCCCGCCGGCCCGTCCCCCCGACGGTGTATGCCGTTGAATCCCCCAGCGGATACGGTACACTGTCGGACTCCCGTGCCGGCCCGGGCAAATGGCCGCGGCCTTGAGAGCAAGAGTGGAAATATGGCGCTGCCAAGTGATGAAATCCTCAGTCGGACCCACATGTGCGGGCAGCTTCGCTCCAGCAATACCGGGCAGTCAGTGCGTCTGTGCGGCTGGGTCCGCAGCTACCGGGACCACGGCGGGGTCGTCTTCATCGACCTGCGGGACCGCGATGGCATCACGCAGGTGGTGTTCGACACGCCGGCCGACCCGAACAATCAGGCCCAGGCGGACATGTACGCCCTGGCCCGCTCGCTGCGGGATGAGTGGGTCGTCTCGGCCGGCGGGGTGGTGCGACCGCGCGGGCAGGGCAGGACCAACCCCAAGCTGCCCACCGGCGAGATCGAGGTGCTTGGCAGTTCCCTGACCGTCCTGAACAGGTCCGACACGGTGCCTTTCGAGCCGGATGAGTACACCAGCGTCTCGGAGGACCTGCGGCTGAGATTCCGCTATATCGACCTCCGCCGGCCCGAGATGGTCCGCGCACTGATGCTGCGCCACCGCATATGCAGCGTCATGCGGCAGGTGCTGGACGGCGAGGGTTTCGTGGAGGTGGAGACGCCCTTCCTGACCAAGTCGACGCCCGAGGGCGCCCGCGACTTCCTGGTCCCCTCGCGGCTTCAGCAGGCCGCGTTCTACGCCCTCCCGCAAAGCCCCCAACTCTTCAAGCAGATACTCATGGTGGCCGGTCTGGACCGCTACTACCAGATCGTCCGCTGCTTCCGCGACGAGGATCTGCGCGCCGACCGCCAGCCGGAGTTCACGCAGCTCGACCTGGAGATGAGCTTCTGCACCGAGCGCGACGTGATGGACGTCACCAACAAGGTGCTGCGGGCGGTATGCCAGGCCGCCGGCAAGCCGTTCCCGCAGGATGTCCCGATCATCAGCTATCAGAAGGCGATGGACCGCTACGGCTGCGACAGGCCGGACACGCGCTTCGACCTGTTGCTGCACGACGTGAGCGACATCGTGCAGACGTGCGAGTTCAAGGTGTTTACTGACGCCCTAGCCGCCGGTGGGGTGGTCAAGGCCATCTGCCCGCCCGGCGGGGGCAAGTTCACACGCAAGGAGATCGACGCCTACACGGCCTACGTCAACGAGCTTGGGGCCAAGGGCCTGGCCTGGTGCAAGGTCGAGAGCGGGGCACTGGCCGCGGGCGCGGCAAAGTTCCTGCCGGACGATGTGCAGGCCAAGCTTATCCAGACCCTCAAGGCTGCCGACGGCGACATCCTGATGTTCCTGGCCGGCAAGCCCGAGACGGTCAACAAGTGCCTATCGGCCCTGCGGCTGCGGCTCGGGAAGGACCTGGGCTTATACCAGGACGGCCAATTCGCCTGGTGTTGGGTAACGGACTTCCCGCTGCTGGAGTGGAGCAATGAGGAGAACCGGTGGACGGCCATGCACCATCCCTTCACCTCGCCCGCCCCGGCCGACCTGGACAAGCTGACCAGCGACCCGGGCTGCGTCCGCGCCAGGGCATACGACGTCGTCTGCAACGGCGTGGAGCTGGGCGGCGGGTCGATCCGCATCCACTCACCGCACGTGCAGAAGCAGGTGTTCTCTATGCTGGGCATCGCCGAGGCCGAGGCAAAGGAGCGGTTCGGCTTCCTGCTGGACGCGCTGCGGTTCGGCGCCCCGCCGCACGGGGGGTTGGCGCTGGGGCTGGACCGCGTGGTGATGCTGATGGCCGGCGGGCAGTCGCTGCGCGACGTGATCGCCTTCCCCAAGACCCAGCGGGGCATATGCCCGCTGACAGGCGCGCCCTCGCAGGTGGATGACAAGCAACTCGCCGAGCTGGACCTGAAGGTCATCGCCCCACCCAAACAGCAGTAACCGGTACCCGGTAGCCAGTAGCCGGGAAGACCCTGTGCGCCATTGGCGACGGGGTAGGGGATACCAGGCACTTCGCGGCGTCGCGCGCGACGCGGGGAGCCTGTCAGACTCTCTGCGCGGCGGGGGCTTCCTGGCGCCAAGGCCGAAGGATACCCTTGGAATCAAGGTACGCCTCGCAGCGCGTCATCATCCCGGCGTCGTTGCTGTGCCCGTCGAACTGGAGGCTCAAGTAAGGCTTGCCCGAGGCGCGCCGGATGAAGTGCTTGATGAACGAGTCCGGCCCGCACTTGAAGTTGGTGATGTAGATGATGTGCAGGTTGGGATGGCGGCCCACGATCTTCGCGACCGCGATCACCCGCCTGCCCAGGTCCCAGAACATGTTCTCGTTGACGTCGCGTATGTCCACGTGGTCAGTGTCCAGGAAGTCTAGCGGCAGCACGTTGACGCCGTAGTACTCTCTCAGCTTGCCGGCCAGCGAGAGGTTCATGCCGGCGTCGTGCACGTTGTAGGGCCGGCCGGCCAGAACGATGCCCGTCGCCCCGGTCGCCTGAAGCGTCGCCATCGCCCGCCTGCCTGCCTCCAGCACCTTGGCCTTGAATCGCTGCTGGGCCTGGTAGCCGGCCTGGACGGCCCGCTCGACAGTCCTGCCGGCGATGCCGAGCTTGGCTAGGCAGTCCTTCAGTTCCCCCGTGACCACCTTGGGGCCCTGGCGGAAGTGAACGGTCGGCGAGATCAGCCGCCCGGCTGCCGGCTCGATCGCCGGCGCCCGGCGGCAGACGAACGGCAACGTTTGATGCCACGGGCAGAGGTGGCTTTCGGTCTCCATCCAGGCCGTCGGCATCGAGACGATGTTCGGCAGCAGGATGTAGTCGACGCCCTTGTCCATCAGGTCTATCACGTGTCCGTGGGCGGCGATTATGGGGAAGCACGGCTCGGCGACTGCGCTGTCCAGCCCGGATTGGACTATCCGCTTGTTGGTCAAGTCAGATAGCACCGTAGCGAACCCGCACTCGGCCATCAGCGTCCGCCAGAAGGGCAGCCACTCCATCGCGAACATGGTCAGCGGGATGCCTACAGACGCCGCGCCAGGCCCGACGGGCGGCAGGTGCGAATCATCCACCAGCCACTTCATCCGCATGGCCGGCAGGTCATCGATCACAGGCTTGGTGGCGGCCTTAGCGACCTTGCGATAGCGATCGCTACACTTGTCGCCCCAATAGGTCTTCTCGTCCTCGACAGTGAACTCCTGAATCTGGCAGGCGTTAGAGCACCCCTTGCACGTGAACTCCCGCAGTTTGTAGCCAACTTGGCTGAGGTCATAGCCGCGGAAGCGGCTCTTGAGGGCGGTGATGCGCCCGCCGGTTTCTGAGACATAGGTGCCCAGCGACCGATCCTCGTCCCCGTCTCCGCGGGCCCGCTTTGCCGGTGCGGCCGGGCTCACGCGGCCGGCCGCCACGGCCATCATCTTGTCGCGGGCAAGCAACGCCGCTCCGATCGCGCCGATCACACCGTTGTGCGGCGGGATGATGATCTCCTTGCCCAGCACGCCGGCGAAGGCCGCAGCCACCGCGTCGTTGTAGGCCGTGCCCCCCTGGAAGAAGATGCACGAACCGATCTTCCGCCCGCGGACCACGCGGTTGATGTAGTTGTAGACCACCGAGTATGCCAGTCCGGCCACCAGGTCGGCCTTGCTGGCGCCGCGCTGCATGTAGCTGTTGACGTCGCGCTCCATGAACACGGTGCATCGCTCGCCCAGGCGGATGGGGCTTTCGCTGGCAAGGGCCAACTCGGCGAACTGGTCGATTATCGAGATGTCCAGTTCCTCTGCCCGCTCTTCCAGGAAGCTGCCCGTGCCGGCGGCGCAGGCCTCGTTCATCGTGAAGTCCACGACGATCCCGTCCTGGAGCGAGATGAACTTGGAGTCCTGCCCGCCAATCTCGAAGATCGTGTCGGGGATCCGCCCGCCGAGCATCTTCCTGCCGACGAAGACCGCGCCGGTCTTGTGCGCGGTGATCTCGTCGTTGATCGTGTCGGCGCCGATCAGCTCGCCGATCAGCTCCCTCCCCGAACCGGTGGAGCCCACGCCGCGGACGTTCAGCCGGTCGCCCCACTGGCGGTGAATCTGCCGCAACGCCTCGCCCACCACCTCGATGGGCCGGCCCTTGGTCTGCGTGTATATCTCCACGACGACTCGGCCGTCTTCATCAATGGCTACCACGTTTGTCGAGACGCTGCCGATGTCCACGCCCAAGTAGACATCGATCTTCTCGTCGCCATAGGGTGGTTCGTAGGGCTCGGCCTGATCGCGGAGCAGCACGACGTTGGACATGTCCAGCGGCGGGGCGGTGGGGAAGCCGCCGCCCGCGGTGTCGCTGGCGGCCCGCAGGTCGCTCATGTGGCTGAGGTTGCCGCTCTGCCGGGACTGCGAGGCGATCACGGCCGCGCCGATGGCCGGTATGTGCGTGAAGGCCTTGGGGACCACTAAGTCCCCGTCGTCCAGGTTGAACGCCTCCGCTATCGCCCGCACGACCGCTGAGTTGGCGGCCACGCCGCCGATCAGCGCCACCGGCCTCTGGACCAGGTGCGAACGCACAACCGCCGTGCGGAAGTTGCGGGCGACGGCGTTGCACAACCCGCGCAGAACCTCCGCCGGCGAGTAGCCCTTCTGCTGGGCGTGGATCATGTCGCTCTTGGCGAACACGCTGCACCGCCCGGCCACCTGGGCCGCGCGGTCCGCCGACAGCACCAGCGGGCCGACCTGCTCGATGGGGTACTTCAACCGCCCGGCCTGCTGGTCCAGGAACGAGCCGGTGCCGGCGGCGCAGTCGCCGTTGGTCGCGTAGTCGACGATGCCGTAGCCGCCGTCGCTGGCGGCCAGGCGCAGGTACTTGGAGCTCTCCCCGCCCATCTCGAAAACCGTCCGCACGCGTTCCCCTACAGCGGCCAAGCCGGCGGCGATGGAGCGGAACTCGTTGGTCACGGCGGCCGCCAGCTTGGCCGCGGCGAGCTTGGAGCCGCTGCCGGTCAGGCAGACGCCGGTGATCCTGTTCTGGCCGACAGCGGTGATGGCCTCCTCCAGCAGCTCCGTGGCGGCGGCCAGCGGCTTGCCACGCGTGCGGCGGTAGGCATTGACGTAGATGGCTGCCCCGGCCGCGGCTCCCTGCGGCGAATCGCCCGCGCCGACCTGGCGGCAGAGAAACTCAAATGCGCCGATCTTCGACGGCTGTTCGGCTGCATCGTCTATCAGCAACGCGGCCTTGGCGGAGATCGCGCCTATGTCGATGCCGACGTAACAACCCATGCCGCTGCTCCAGTTGAGCAATCTTAGGCTGGCAACTCTGCCGGACACAGCCGTCTAGGGCGACTGGACGTCTTTGTCCTGGCAATTCTCCGCCTGCCTCTAGGCCGAGCGGCCAGCCTACCCCCGCCGCGCATCCTCGCGCGCAGGGAACGCAACTCCTGTTGGGCAGGGATTATGCTCACCCCAGGTGCGTCTTTCAAGACAAAACCCCCCGGCGGCCCACGGCCCGTCCTCGAAAGGGGAGTGAATGAAGCCGACCCGCCTGCGAGACACCCAGGCGTGTCATATTCGTCACCGTCTCCTTGGCCTGACGAGTGTCAGACCCAGGCACGCCAGGCACAAGCAGCCCGGCCAGGGCAGGGGGGATTCGCTACCTAGTTGCGCGGCACAGTGGCGTTCAGGCACCCAGGGACCGCACCTGGGAAAAAGGATTGCGGGTCATTGCTCAGGTCGGGGCGGGGCGGGCCATTACCTGGCCGCTCAGTCTTGTCGGTCTCATCCTGCTTGAGTTCCTTCAGGATGATGTGCACGTCGTCGATGTCGAAGTCCCCATCCCCGTCGCGGTCGGTGAGTTCAACAGCCGGTTCTGCAAGGCGTCCCGCCGAGAATCTGCGCCTCGCCCTGGTCAACTATGGCGGTGTCGTCAGTACCGGGCACTCGATCCCGGTTGGGGTCCCAGTTGTTTGCATCGTGCCAGTTACCCGTCCCTGCAAGATTCCAGGTGAGGGGCACTTGCCCCTTGCTTATCCCACCGAAGGATCCAACTACGACTGCCGCGCACAATACCACCGCAGTTCCCACAGTATGGTTCTTGGGCCGCATGATAAGCCTCCTTGTCTCACGAGGAACCCACCATAGTTCCACACCCCTCGGGCACCCCAAGTGCGCCAAGGGCGCAGCATAGAATAGAGGTAGGCGCTACGCCTTGTGCCTGCGCTTCAGATAGACCATTGCACACGCGCTCCCTAGGAGAAGGACGGTTGCTGGTTCCGGGACAACGGCTACCCGGAACCCTCTGTCTGGGACTGCATTCTCGGGCGAAAAACCCCCGAGCCGATTCTGCGCAGCAAGGGCGTTTTGATAATATGCCCATGAGCTGTCCCGATATTCTCGCACAGCTTCGAAAAGGAGGTCTTCAAGCCCTTCCCTCACGTTGCCGTTCTGGTCGTATGTCCCGTAGGCGCTCTCGGAAAGCGTGTATGCCCCGACGTCGGTCATGTAGTAAGGCGGGCCAACGGCGTAACCGGGCACATTTGGGTCCCCACCAATGAATATGTAGTTGG
>Ga0315280_10011672_pt1 | contig 10752 bp, 4 predicted proteins | sample YL17G06_40_MG_FD_203697 | JGI IMG/M metagenome (GOLD analysis project Ga0315280, IMG submission 203697) | Sediment microbial communities from Yellowstone Lake, YNP, Wyoming, USA - YL17G06_40 | ecosystem: Environmental > Aquatic > Freshwater > Lake > Sediment | place: USA: Wyoming | collected... | reverse complement strand
TTGTCACGTCGGAGATACCGACTGGCTCCATGTCGCTCAGCAGGTTCGGCGTTGAGGAGTTCCTCTCGGCAGGCATCATCGCTCTCCAGATACAGGGGCTCGAGCACTTCAACGTGAGGACGGTCACCGTGAGGAAGATGAGGTGGACGAAGATAGACCTGACCCCTTACGTTTACGACATAAGACCGATTGACGGCATCGTCATCGGGGACACTCTGCCGAAGTTTGCAGAACAGTTCAAGTCGCAGGGCAGAAGGTACTAGTCCCGCAGTCAGCGCAAGAGATTCCTCATTCATCGATCGGTGGGTTGAACCCTTGAGATCACACGGCATCGTAGAGACATGCAGTGAATGTTACAGCATCAACATCAGAGCTGTGCCCAGATAGACCGAGGCGAACGAGAATATCAGAGCATATTCTACCCTGGTCCCGGACGCCACCTTGATCGCGCTTGCAGAAGTGAGGACAGCCGTGGCAGACACAATCAGCAACACAATATCCCTCATCGGGCTGACCATCGGTATCAGGCCGAGCGCTACCGAGCACAGAGCCTGAGGCAGGAGCGCTGTGATGGCTAGCGGCACGAACTCCATCAGCCTGATGGTCCTGAATAATATCGATGTCAATGCCACGAACATCACGACGCTGACGATTGTGCTCAGTGTCGCAAACCACGATTCCGCCCAAGGACCACCCACCTCCAGAAAGACTAGTCCGGTCCTCCACAAGAGGCTTGATCCCAGCAGGAGAGCCAAGACCAATCCGGCTACCCCCCAGACTCCGTTCGAGTCCGCAAGCATGCCCATCGGGCCGATTGGCATCAGCCTTTCTACCAAACCAAAGCCAGCCATCTGCGCGTCGACGCTGCCAGCGCGGATCATCCTGTAGAGTTCCATGCCAGCGGAGTTGAGCTTGTACTTCTTGCCCTCCCTCTCTATGTAGTCGCTCAAGAAGCCCAAGTTATGGTAGAGGCTGCCAGTGCTCAGGTTCAGCTTGGACCTGAGTTCAGTCACTCCCAGCGGCCCCTCTTCGGCAAGAAGTGAGATTATGTGCCTCCTCTTGTCGTGTGAGAGCGCCTGAACGAGGGATTCTATCCCTCCCTGCCGTTCGGCCATGACTTCGGTGCTCCTGAGCGCGGTGGCAGAACGTCCTCTAAAACCTTTGCCGTCGTGTCCGGCCTTTCTTGGCGTCTGTGAATGTTGTTGAGCAAGTCAGTGTGGATGTTCGAGGCAATGGTTTGTGCCGAAGATCCTCAAGTGCGAACGGAAGTCTTGTGCGAATCCGGTCGGTTCCTAAGGCGAACCCGAAGTGCGCATTTGGACATTGCAGTCTGGTTTGCCTGCCTTCTTCCTCCCGTGTGAGTCAAGTCCAGGTGACTGGAGAGCCCAACCGCTGACCAGTGAGGAGGTCAGTGAAGCTGGTCTTGTGTATGTTACATATTATAACATGCTTCAAGTACAAGGGCGCAAGAGCAGGACTCACAATCGACAGTTCTAGCCTACTGAAACAAAACGGCCCGATTTTCCGGGCATTTGCGTCACCAACCGATAAATACGACAAATCGCTAAGACCGAGCCACAGGTGAAAACCTGAAAAATGAAAATATCATATGGAAAACTAGCAGCTATCGCAATTCTAACTCTAATGCTGACAAGTTCAACAATTGCTATACTTCCAAGATTCTTTACTAACGCAGACTTCGCTTATCCACCGGGCACTTGGCGCATAAAGCTCCAGGACCTAGGCAATAACACAGTACCGCTCGGTTCAGTCACAGTCTACCTCTGGAACATTACAGGCACAACGCTCGCAGCCGGTGGCCCGCTTCCATATCCTTCTGAGGACTACCTCCTGAGCTACGCTACCGTCGGAGCTGACGGCATAGTGACATTCCCTGGCCTACCAGGTGATACTTGGAACCACGGTCAACCCGCGACTCCCTTGGAATACGCAATTTCGGGCAACTACACCTACAACAATGGCGTAGTGTCGGACATACTGGTACTACCTCTGCTTGAGATATTCACTGATAACGCTGGAGGCGCGACGATGATCAGTCTAGCCGGTCTGTTGAACGACACGGCAACAGTCATCAACGAGCACTTCACATGGGAGGACTTGGACGCTAGCGAAGCAGATCAGACAAGACCGGGTTACATCACGTTCTTGGCTCCGATGGCTTTCAGGGTCATCGACGAAGCAGGCTTCCCACTCGTGGGCGCTGGCTTTGAGGTCTGGGCGCAGGTCTGGAACGACAGGGCCCACGCTATCGAAAACGCTACATTCATCCAGTTGAGCGCCGCGATCGCCAACGGAACCTTCGGCAGCGAGTTCATAGGCAACATGCCGTACGCTGTCCCGCTCGGATACCCAACAAGGAGCGCTGTTCTCGCCTTCTGGACTGGCTCGCACAACGTGGGCTGGGTTAACGTCGTTGTCCCGGCTCTGTTCCACAACACCGTACTGGATCCCGCTCACAACTTCCACTGGCACGGAGGAGCAGACTGGACCGGACTGGAGAACGTGACATTCATCGTCAGGTACAAGACAAGCAACCCGACTGTAGGCCCGATAGTGGGCAGGTTCGAAACTGACGTCATAGACTTCGACGCTCACGTGGACTGGACTCCAATTCTCGGCGACGACACAGACCCGCTGTACGACGCTGTGGTCTTGACAGACACTGAAGCATTCTTCGGCAACTTTGCATATCCTCTGATCTCGGGTGACATGTACCCGTACGTCTGGAGCAATGTCAGGTGGAAGTACGAGAACCTGACCGATGTCATGAACTGGCCCGACGCTGGCGCGATCTGGCTCACCAAGGAGGCGGAGGTCTTCATGAAGTGGGAGCAGGGTCCGATAGGATCCTTCCAGTTCGTGGGGACAAACGTCGCTCCCGGCAGGGTGCTGATGAGGTACCCGTGCAACGTGGAGAACGCAGTTCACCTTCTAGGCGACACAGGCTACAAATTCACCCTCGCCTTGGGCGTTGAGTGGAGGTTCAGCATAGTCAACTTCACTCAGGGCATCCACCCAGAGGACCTACCAAGGTCCCACCTAGGAGCGATTGATCATCCTACCAACTATGGCCTCACTCCAGGCACAAACAAGGCTACGAGCGACTTCGGTCACATGAACGACGCCGTCTGGCTCGCTGGTGCCGGTCCATTAAACAACACTATTGCCTCGAACGTGCTGGTCTGCAACATGACCTACGTCAAGGGCATCAAGCTCGACTCCTCGACTGAGGTTCCTCAGGCACTGAGGAACGAGATTGCCCTGAAGATCATACTCCCCGCTGGTATCGCTCACACTATCAACGCGTCGATCGCATGGGTAACGAACAACACAGGCTTCGTGACGCTACCGGACACCACAGCTCTGAGAGCGGACTCGGACATCTACGAGCTACTCTGGTGGACTACCGACAAGTACTCGCTAAACATGGTCAACGATCTGAACTTCAGCGGATGGCTACCGATAGTCTACCACGGTCAGACCAACTTCTTGGCCTGGTTCAAGGGCATCAAGGTCCTTGACACCACAGTGGACGGCGGCTACCCAGCTGGAAACCTACCACTACCTCTAGGGTCAAAGGCTGACCCGACACTCCACTACGGCATGCAATGGAACTACTCACTGGCTATCTACGAGCTCGGCTTCGTGCTTGAGTTCAGTCCTGGACCGAAGGACGAGACAAGGCCAGTGCCGTACTACACGCCATTCTTCTTCAGGTACCCGAACGGCGAGCTGATAGGCCCGACCATCACGGTACCTTCACTCCAAGACAACACAGACAACCAGACATACGGAATCTATGACCTAGTAAAGGCAGCGCCAGGAGGAACCTACTCCGACTTCATGATAGTCTGGAAGGGCGCAGTCATACGCGCTTCGAACGTGCAGTCGATAACCCTAGATGACAACAGGAACAACACACTACTGGTCTTCCCAGTGTTCGATCTGAACGTGACTGGCTGGAGCCAGGACCCGTTCGTCCTCGTGGACGTCAAGGTGCAGCTCTTCTCGGAGACTGACTTCGCCCAGTTCGGGCTTCCGTTCTACATAGTCAGGATGCTCGTCGACCCTGAGGCCGCTTGGTACAGCGCAGTGCTACCAGCTGGCTGGGTCTACAACGCGACCATCGGGGCAGGCGGATTCCCGATATGGGAGTACGCGACTGGACCAGAATGGGTTCAGTGGTCAGGCGTATCCGAAGAAGTTCTGCCTGCGATGTTCGAGAAGCTACCAGCGAAGGAATACGACATCTGGATCTCAACCGGCGAAACCTCTGGAACATGGGGTGTGGAGGGCAAGACCGCCTTGGGTGCAGGGTTCAGGAGCGTTGACACGAACACTACGCTCTACTGGACACGAGACCCATGGATCGGTGCTCCCTACAGCCTGACTGGCCACGCTGCTCTAGACATCGACACCTACGTGTACAACCCGAGGCTCTCGATAGAGGACGCTGGTGGAGCGCCGTTGGAGCTAGCTCCAGGATCTCAGTCAGCGATATTCCTAGTCGAGCCTTGGTATGACTCCGCTCCAGACTTCTACGACCACAAGGTAGCAGATGAGTTCAACCCGTACTTCGTCAGGATCAACTCGACCGACGCAACAGGCCATGCAACGCTGGAGTCAGTCAACGCTACAGCTATTGACCCGCCGACAGATCCTCACTTCGACAGACTAGCAGACGACTTCCCAGAGGAGAGCAGGTACCTAGTTGGTACGAGCACATTCCATGCGGCCGATCCGTACAGGTTCATGGTGTACTACAAGGGTGTCCTCGTGTTCAACGAGAGCGTCCCGCTCCAGAACCCGTACATCAGCAAAGACCACCCGATAATCACCTCAGTCTACCCGTACATCTTCAAGGTCACGAACTTCCCGCTCCCTGACGAGACATGGCGCTTCGGAATCCAGAACTTGGACGTCGACGTGTTCTGGGCAGGCCTCAACCTGACGTGGTGGCCAAGCTTCAGCCTGGTGACCGAGACAGCGGTGAAGGAGTTCTCGCTGCTCAACGCATCAAAGCTGGAGAAGGGCTTCAACATGTCAGTACTTGAGAGGCTCTGGGGACCAACCCCGGTGAACCCAGTGACACTGATCGAGATACCGTACACACCAGTTCCGCCGTTCTTCTGCTCGAACCTGTTCGTTGAGAGCGGCGTGAGCGACGTGAACGGTGAGTTCAAGGTCCGGGTACCGGTCTGGAACTACAGCTACTCAAACATGACGTACACATACTCGGCAGACGACATAGCTCACCCTTGGGGCGTGGAGGACGTTGGAGGTCCAATAGACCCGTGGGTCAAAGCACTTGGCCCGCTCGGCATCAACCTTGAGACGTGGGGAGCAGCTGCCATAGAGGGCGGCTGGGGAGTCCACGGCACAGAAAACATGAGTGGCTACTTCGGAACACCGATCTACGCAAACTGGACCACAATACCCGGTACGACCAACAACATACCCGCTGACGACATCCCGAGGCTGGCAGCTACGCTCGAGCCGGCTTGGCTCGCTCTGAACCAAAGCTGGAACTGGCCAGACGTCTTCTCCGTGAACGCAACCGGTCTGGTCAACACGCAAAGCTACTACACTGAAGAGACACCGGCCAAATCACTCACGACAAACGTCACGTGGGGACTCAATGGCATTGGCATACTCTATGGTGGAGTATTCCAAGGTCGCCAGAAGATCGGTGTGTTCGAGGACACGGTAGTCGGTCCGCCGCAGCCTTACGCCAACTTCTACGCCAAGCTACAGGTCATGACAATAGCTAACGACATCGCAGTAGTGGTTGTGGACAGCCCAGACTTCACCTCCGCAGATGGCAACGATCTTCCGAACCAGTACGTGGAGGTCTGGAACTTGGGCGACGCCGACGTGGACATCTACGCGATGCTGTACCACGATTACACGCCACTTGACTCACCTTCGATCCTCTACGTCAGGTCGACTCCGACCAACATATTCTGGGGCTTCTACGACTTCGCAGTCGCCACCACGAACCTAACGCAGGTCCCAACCCACGACCTCCAGAAGGACTGGGAACTCGACCCGCAGTGGCTGGTAGCCCAGCTACCAGGTGGCTACATCGACTGGTGGTCCGCTTGGGTAACTCTGCAATGGCCGACCAAACTACAGGTCACCGTCTACGCTGGCGACGCAGCCAGGTACTTGCACAACGCTTGGGTCTTCATAGTGGACGCAGTGACGAACGACAACATAACAGCAGCTCTCACCGATGACGCAGGGTACCCGAACAGCATCGACTTGACCGACCCAGCGCTGATCACGGCCTGGCAGTACGACCCACTGGCTACTGGCAACCCATCGGGCTCGAGGCTGAACCTAGGGTTCAACTTGGGCTACGCGTCTTGGAGCTATGTCGACGACTCGAACGGATTCGACATCATCGTCAACTGCACAAGCGGAAGCGGCAAGTGGATCGTCAAGGTCTTCTGGAAGGCACCCGACGCAGGACTAGTCAGTACATTCGGCAAGATCGACGGAGTCTCAGTATGGGACACTTTCAGGGACCAACCACAGCACCGCTACATCTACTTGGGTGTAGACATGCCGCCGAGCTCGACTGGTGAGGACAACGCCACATGCCAGGTCAGGACCTTCAACACGAAGGTCTACGACCTCAAGCTGAAGGTGCTTGACCAGTCACCGTCCGCAAGGGCGATCGTAAGCGCTCCTGTCACCATAACTATGCCAGATGCAAGCCCAGTTTGGGTAATGCACCAGACAACGACCGCTGCAGGAGAGGTCACGCTGAACTTGGTGCCAGCTGGAAAGTACCAGGTAGTCGCAACCTCACCGGTTGCACTGTTCGGTAAGCCAGCTTCGCAGATCGTAGCGAGCGTGGAGGCAAGGGTGATAGACGCCCCTGCAACAATCATAGTCCCGCTTCCGATCTTCGATGCAACCGTAACTCTGGTAACTCCATCCGGAAAGCCGATAGTAGGCGCTACCATCACCGTAGGCACGCCACCACCACTGGGCATGACTGACGCCGCAGGCAATGTGCTGGCCGCGAGCATACCCTCAGGCAGCTACACTGTCACAGCAACCTGGTACGGCCAGGACATCAGCCCGACCGTCCCGCTGACAGTCACGCTGTCGAGGACTTACCTGCTAACCGCAAGTAAGATAGCTCTCGTCCAGATACAGGTCGTAGGCGCTCAGAACCAGGGTCTACCACAGGCAGCAGTCACGATCAAGATCGGAACTACCACAGTATTCACTGGCATGACGAACAACGACGGAGTAGCGGCACTAGAGCTGCCATTCGGTACCTACAGCGTAACAGCTTCGCACAAGGGCGTTGAGGCAACAGCGACGATAAACGTCACTGGCGACACTGTGCAGAAGATCACCACGGGAGTATTCATAGAGCTCTTCGGACAAGGACTGACCTTCGCAGGGTTCGCCCTGTGGGTCATCGCAGTACTCATCGTGGTCCTAATACTCGTAATAGCCGCACAGGAGTACAACATCTACAGGCGCAAGAGACTACCTCAGCTCTTCGGAGCTGGACCAACCAGATAGAACTCGCGATAGCACACAAGAGGGGGGTTTCCCCCTTCTTTCATTTTTTGTTTCTCCCGCAAGTCAAATTCATACAATCACGGTTCCATCCAGCGAATGGGGTTTTATTGCGAATAACATCGCGACTTCGCTGGCGAAACCTTTAAAGTCCAACGCCTAGAACCGCGGTCGTCTTGAGTGTTAGCTCAGGTGGCACAAGGGATTGTCCGAGGTGCGGCGCCTCAATCCAAGGCGAACTCAAGTTCTGTCCCTCATGCGGATACAGGTTGGACGAGCCTCCAAAGACAGAGCAGGGCGGTGCAGGGGCGGCACGCACTGCCAGCCAGGGCATCCTCCAGAAGTTAGTGCCGCGCAGGTCACAGCCGAGCGGACAGGCTCCCAGCGACGTGCCACGCGTAAGGACGGCCTCGGAGTTCACGCAGCCGGTGGCCAGCTGGCCCACCAAGTGTCCCAACTGCGGGTTTGATTTGAAGGCCGGGGTCAAGTACTGCCCGAGCTGTGGTTTCAATGTCGAGGTCTGGCTGAAGAGAAGGACTATTCCTGGGAACAAGGGTTCCCCCAGCTATTACACCTCTAGGAAGAGGTTTTTCTCGTTCGAGGGCTACTCGCTCGAGGGGGTCACCCCGGCCGCCGCGATGTTCCTGATCTGGGGGTTGTGGAACCTCCTGATGTCAGTGCTCGCCCTCACCGGGAACGTCAAGGTTTTCTACCCCATGATAAGCGGCCCTCCGCCGGGCTTTGAAACCACTGGTCTCACCGTGGGTCTGCTGTTCGTTTTGGGACTGGCATTGCTCCTCTCTGCGTTTGGGCTGATGCAGGTCAATGCGATACTCTACCTCTTGGGCATACTCGCCATGGTCATCAGCCTGCCGCTCTCTATCATGCAGATAGCAAGCGCCACGAGCGTGCAGTTGATAGGTGGCCCGAGCGGCACTGGTCAGCTTGAGAACCTACTGATGGGCTTCTTGGGGATCCTGATCTCATTCATCGGGCTCATACAGAGCATGAGGATCAGGAAGTACTTCTTCGGCGGAGAGAGCTGAGATTTCGAACCAGCATCTGGGATCCTAGCCAGCGAAAATCGGCCTGAGGCTCATTCGGGCGGGCAGGTACATGGGCCTGAACGGAAGCCCGCCGGTCCTCTCCTTGATGTGTTCGACCAGCTCGCTCGTTGTCATCTTTTCGGTTCTGTCCTTTCCCAATTCGCTGCCCTCCCTTATCGTCACCGACAGCTCTTCGCCCGCCAGTTCCTTGTCCCCCACGACGACTATGTATGGGATCCAGTGGGTCCTCGCCTCCATTACCCTTTTCGAGAGCGTCATGTCCCTGTCATCTACTCCGACCCTAACCTGACCTGCCGAAATCTCGGCTGCATCCTTCAGCGTGCGATCCAGGTGCACTTGCGGGTTTACCGGTATGATCCTCACCTGCTCCGATGAAAGCCACAGTGGCAGCATCGGCTGGAGTCCATTTACCTTCATCCACTCCGCGCCCTCAAGCAGACTTGCGAGCGCCCTCTCTACGCTTCCAAAGGACGACGCGTGGATTATGACCGGCACCGGCCTCCTCCGTCCTTCCTTGTCGACGTAGGCTATGTTGAACCTCTCACCGTTCTTCACGTCCCACTGGACTGTCGCTATTTGGAGGTTGCTCCCGTCGGAGAAGATGGACTGAAACTCGTTCTTGAAGGCGTAGTAGTGTGTCATCTCTCCCATGAGCTTGAAGAACGCCGGCACGCCGAGCTTCTTCACCACAGAACTGAAGAACTCCCTGTACTTCTCGTAGAAGCCCTCCACTATCTCAAATCCCAGGACCCAGTGGTCGCCCGCCACGGTCTCTTCCATCAACCTCCCGAACATCAGCGTGAGCTTCTCGTATTCCTCCATCGCCTGCTCCTCAGAAGAACAGAACGCGTGCTGGTCTGTCATCCAGAAGTTCCTGACCCTCATGAGTCCGCTCAGTTCTCCCTTCTGCTCCTTCCTGAAGCATATGGCCTCCTCGTAGATCTTGATTGGCATCTGCTTGTACGTGAAGATCATCCGCTGCGCGAAGGGGAACGCGCCTGGGTCGCTAGCGAACCTCAGGACGAGTTCCTTGTCCTCCTCCTTTATCATGTAGTCCCTTTCGTGGAATTCTCCCTGCAGCTTCCTGATCGCATCGATGTCCGTCCTGTACAAGAGCGGGTTCTGCACTTTCATGGCCCCCCACGGCAGCGCGATTTTGTTCAGCGCGTAGTCCATTATGAGGTCCTTGATCAGGACGCCGTTTGGGTACCACTTCATGTGGCCGATGTCGCTCTCTGGTGTGTAGTCAACAAGCTCAAGCCTCTTCATGTACTCTATGTGCTTGGGCGCTTTCCCTCCGGCCGTCCTGCCCTCGAGTTCGTTGCCCACGAACACCCTGAGGAGCTCGTATCTTCCTCCCCTGTCCCAGAGTTCCTTCTTCTCCTTCCAGTTCTCAGGTGCTATCTCGTGCTCCCTTCCTTCGCCATCGATGATGTAGAACTTGTGGAATTTCTCCTTCGGGGCTGCAGCCTGCTTGACCTTTCCTGTGAATGACCTCGACAGTTCGGAGAGCGGATGTCCCTTGTTGTCCATCTTGAACGACTTGTACCATCCGAAAGGAGCCCTGTGAACTTCGAAGCCTTGGCCGGAAACCTTCTCCGCCAACTGGCTCAGCCCTTTCTTCGCCATGTCAGGCCCTGCGAGGGCGCTCGACAGGTGCGCATATGGGTAGATAATCACAACCTTTGCCTTCACGCCGGAGGCATGTTCGCCTATTGAGAGCGCAGCCTCCGAGGTGACGGAATCCATGTCCTTCACGTCATCTCTCTCCACGGTCACAAATGCCACTAAACACTCGCCAAAGCGGACCTCCTTGTCCTGTTCGGCCTCCTCAGGCGACTCTACCGCTTTCGTCAGCGGCGTGTAGGAGAAACTCCCGCAATGTATCTGAAGCGTCCTCAAGGCGTCTCTCCTCCCGCCTCTCGATTGTGCAACAGATGTATCCTCTGGTTGTAGTCCCACGTCGCCCAGAGCCTCTGAACGGCCGTGATTTGGCCCAGTATCGATATGATGATGAACGCATAGGCCAGTGCGTTCACGTCATATGCGACAAGCACCGAGGCTCCGGCCAGAAGTAGAAGCTTCTCGGGTCGTTCGATGATCCCGACCGAGCAATTCC
>Ga0315280_10011670_pt1 | contig 10755 bp, 12 predicted proteins | sample YL17G06_40_MG_FD_203697 | JGI IMG/M metagenome (GOLD analysis project Ga0315280, IMG submission 203697) | Sediment microbial communities from Yellowstone Lake, YNP, Wyoming, USA - YL17G06_40 | ecosystem: Environmental > Aquatic > Freshwater > Lake > Sediment | place: USA: Wyoming | collected... | reverse complement strand
CCAACTGCGCGGGGCTGAGTCTGAGGCTGACGCCGACTATGTTTCTGATTTAGCCCGCCGGCTGGGTATCCCAGCCACGATAGAAGGGCGGGATGTAAAGGGCTACCAAGCCCAGCAACGCCTTTCACTGGAAGAAGCCGCCCGTGAGGTGCGATATAGCTTCCTGGCTCAGGTGGCAAAGTCTATTGAAGCCGAGGGGGTGGCAGTAGGACACACTACGGATGACCATATAGAGACAATACTAATGCACCTCATCCGAGGAACAGGAACCAGAGGGCTGCGGGGATTGCAACCGATTACCGTCTGGCAATCAACTTACAATAGCCTAACAATAGTAAGACCCCTGCTAGAGGTAAGCCGTCAGGAGACAGAAGACTATTGCCGTCGCCATCGGCTTGCGCCCCGACTGGATGCCTCTAACCTTTCGCTATCACCACTGAGAAACAGAATCCGCCAACAGCTCCTGCCCCTGCTTAAGCGCTATAACCCGCGTGTCGCTGAAGCCTTACTGCGAACTGGGTACATTGCCAGCGATGACATTGAGTTTCTGGATAAAGAGATTGCCCGATTATGGGATGAGATTACTCAACAGCAGGGAAAGAGCATCATTTTAGACAAAGGGAGGTTTGACCAGTTGCCCTCCGCCCTGCAACGATACCTGCTTAGAGCAGCGGCAGAAAAGCTGCTGGGCAGGGCTAAGGACATTGAAATGCGCCACATTGAACCAATGATGTCGGCACTAACCAAGCCGACAGGGAAAAGGCTCAGCCTGCCTAGAGGGCTAATCTTCTCCATAGAATACAATCAATATCGGTTAGCCTCCGACTTCTCTGCCTTATCCCCCATCCCCCCTCTAAAAGGCGAGTTTCAATTAAACATTCCTGGTGAGACCTGGCTCCCTGGCTGGCGCATAGAGGCGACCATCATAGACCCCTCCGTAGTAAAAGGGAAGCCCGAAGGGGCTAACGCCCCTTCGGAAATTATAACTCCCCTTCCCCTTATTAAGGGGAAGGGGACAAAGGGGATGGGGTTAATAAAAAACGATTTTACTGCCTACTTTGACCTGGGTAAAACCGGCGATAGGCTGCTGGTGCGACCTCGCCAGCGGGGGGACAGATTTCAACCACTAGGCTTAAACCAGCCCAAGAAGGTAGGGGAGTTTATGATAGATGCCAAAATCCCCCGCGCCTGGCGCCAGCAAGTTCCCATTGTTTACTCACCAGAACATATATTGTGGGTCGTTGGCTGGCGCATAGACGACAGGGTAAAGGTCACCGACGATACTAAGCAGATTCTGTGCTTGAAGTTTCAGCGGGGTAATTTGTGAACAAGTTTGTAATCCATGAGCACGAGGCACTGAGAGCTGGCTGGCACCATGATTTGAGGCTAGAAAGAAATGGTGTGCTGAAAAGCTGGGCGGTGCCAAAGGGTGTGCCAGAAGAGCCAAGAGTTCGTAGATTAGCAAAGCTAGTTGAAGACCATAGCTTGGATTATGGGAAATTTGAAGGCGAGATATCAGATGGCTATGGCGCTGGTAAAGTCAAAATTTGGGACATGGGAACGTATGAGACAAAATCTTGGAGCGATACGAAGAGAGAATTCATCCTTCATGGTAAAAGGTTGCGTGGTGAGTATGTGTTGCGTTGGATGAAGAAGATGGAGAGTTGGCTACTGTGGAAGCGCTGATGCTAAGAGGGTAGATTGAAGGGGCTTCGCCCCTTCAAAAATTATTCTTCCCCCTCATGCTAAGAATACATCTCCCAATCACGGAGAGGGGGATAGGGTAGAAAAAATTATCACATTATGCGCTTGAGCCTGGGGTTAGGGGTAATACCCGGAATTCTGCCCCGCTTAGCAATTGGCTTCCCCGCCACCTCATGTATGTCAGCGGTGAAATCAATGGGTTTAGCTCCGGTGATATAGCTACCAACACCAAAGCCATCAACTGGTGCCCCTTCCGTGATAAATTGCCTAATGCGCTCCACATTAACCCCACCGCTAACAAAAATGCCAACCTTGTTGAAGCCAGCTAAATCCAGTCTGGCTCTGACCTCCTTGACCAAGTCGGGGGTGACCCTACCCCGCTCAGCCGGGGTATCAAGCCGAACCGAACTAAGCTTCCCACCCAGAGCCTGAGCCACGAGCAGAGATTCCTCTGCCTCATCCTTGAAGGTATCAACCAAAGAAACACGGCGTATCCCTGGGGGCATATATTTATCAAAGGCAACAGTCGCCTTAACCGTATCACCCATGATTAGAATCAAGGCATGAGGTATAGTCCCTGATGGTTCAATGCCAGCCAGCTCAGCCCCGGCTATACTGGAGCAGCCGGCGCAACCACCGATAATAGCTGAGTAATCCATTATTGCCGCCACTGAAGGATGAACGTGGCGAGCGCCAAAGCTGATGACGGGTATCCCCTGGGCTGCTTCCACACACTCCCTGGTAGCAGTTGCCCAACCACTACAGTGAGCCAGAATACCAAGCATGGCTGTTCCATACCTCCCGATTATCCTCAGGCAAAACCCGAGCCAGTAAGGCTTTAACCTCCTCTATGCCACATAATACCCCGGCTCTACTGGTAAAAACCTCCATAGTAGCCACGGGGTTAACTCCTTCACAACGCAATATCTCGACAGTGCGGGCAAAGTAGACATCAGCCGTCTCACCAGATAGTACCGCCTCAGAAGGTTCAAATTTAGCTGGTTTCATCTGCCTAACTCCTAAAGCTGGTGAGTTTTGCCCCTAGCACCCTCTCCATATGCTCTAAGGCAAACTGGTGTGCCTTTTCATCGAAGGAGGCGACACAATCAACCGGCACCTCCACTTCGTAGTCACGATTTCTGGCATTAGCCACAGTGTGCATTACGCAAATATCAGTGCACACCCCAAAAACAATTAGCTTCTCTGGCTTGAGTTGCTTCAGCTTCCTGTCAAGGGGGGTATCAAAAAAGGCACTGAAACGCCTCTTGGGTATTATCTCACCCTTATATTTGGCTAATTCAGGGATAACCTCTATCTCGACAGTGCCCTCAATACAGTGCGGGGGAAACATGTTGAACTCAGGGTCATCGGGAGCATGATGGTCGCAGACAAAGAACACCGTGGAGCCCTGAGCCAGCTCACGTTCTAGCCGACGTTGAACATTAGGGATGATGCGGCGTGCCCTCTCCCCGCAATACAACGGATAGCCCTCCTCAAGAAAACCCCTAACCATGTCTATAACCAAAACTACATTAGCCATAGCCTTCCTCACTTTCTAGGCTAATTGCTCAAGGCGACAAATAGTTGGCATACTCCCTGAGTAAGGATGATGCCTGAGAAATGTTACCCTCGTCTAAGGCATTAAGCACATCTTACAGAATCTGAACCTCTGAGTCAAGGCAAACTTTAATCTTATCGAAAGAGCCACAACAAGGCCGAGGCCCCTCCGCTCTCCACAGTAAGGCTGACTTTATCTCCAGCATCTTTTCCACTTCACCCCGGCACTCATCAAATTTCGCCGGGTCACTCAACCTGTGGATAAGATTTTCAACCTGCTGACTAGAGATTATTAACATCCTTGAACTCCCAGCTTAATGCCTGAAATGCCTGACACCGGTAAAGACCATAGCCATATTATGCTCGTCAGCCGCCTTAATTGAGTCATCATCCCTTATTGAGCCGCCGGGCTGAATAATGGCTGTCACCCCAGCCTTGGCTGCCGCCTCGACTACATCAGGGAAGGGGAACATAGCGTCTGAAGCCAGAACGCTGCCGGAAACCTTGCCCCCAGCTTTTTCTATAGCTATCTGAGCACTGACAATCCGGCTGGGCTGCCCTGCCCCCATCCCCAGGAGTGTCTTATCCTTAGCTAGCACGATAGCATTCGACTTTATATGCTTGACCGCTCTCCAGGCAAAGAGCAGAGCCTTTATTTCCGCCGGCGTTGGCTTGCGCCTAGTTACCGTTTTCAAGTTGACGCTATCCTCGGGGAGGGAATCTGAATTCTGGACAAGAAATCCACCCTTTACCCGGCGGAAGTCCAGATAGCCTGCTGGTGCCCGACCATAACCTGGTGGCAGTTCGGCAACCAGAATACGAAGGTCTTTCCTGCGCTTTAATATCTCCAGGACTTCAGCCTGATACTCCGGGGCAATGACTATCTCATAAAAAGTCTGGCTAATTTCTTTAGCCGCCGCCAAGTCAATGGTTCTATTGGCAGCAACGATGCCACCAAAGGCAGCTACCGGGTCGCCGCTCAGCGCCTGCCGATAGGCTTCAGCAATATCATTGTGACTAGCCAGCCCACAGGGATTGGTATGTTTGATAATGGTCACCGTGGGTGCTGAGAAGTCAGTGACCACACCCCAGGCAGCGTCAGCATCCAGAATGTTATTAAAAGAAAGCTCCTTACCCCATAGCTGCTTTGCCCAGGTGATGCCCGTCTCCACTCCGGTTCCCACCACCTGCTCAGCATAGAAGGCAGCCTGCTGATGCGGATTCTCACCATAACGAAGTCCATAGCGCTTCTTCAGGGCGACGGTCATCTCCTCAGGAAAGCCTTCCATATCCCGCCCTAGATACTGCGAAATTGCGGTATCATAAATAGCCACATGCTGAAAAGCCTTCTGCGCTAGCCGTTTACGCTCAGCCAGGTCCACACCCCCACCCCTCAATTTCTCTAAGACTGGCTGGTAATCCTTGGGGTCGACCAGCACAATAACGCTGGGGAAATTCTTGGCTGCTGCTCGAATCAGGGTTGGTCCGCCAATATCAATATTCTCCAGGGCTTCATCAAGGCTAACCCCATCTTTAGCTACAGTCTGGACGAAGGGATAGAGATTAACTGCCACCAAGTCAATAATTTCAATTTTATTCTTAGCCAACTCAGCCATATGAGCCGGCAGGTCGCGCCGTGCCAGAATGCCACCATGAACTGCCGGGTGCAGCGTCTTCACCCTGCCATCAAGAATCTCAGGAAATCCGGTAATCTCAGAGACACTTTTTACCACAACTTTAGCCTCTGCCAGCGCCTTCTTGGTGCCGCCTGTCGAAAATACCTCGAACCCAAGCTGGCTTAAGTTTTGGGCAAAATCGGTTACGCCAACTTTGTCAGAGACACTGATAATAGCTCGCATAATACCTCCATTTATCTATTTCTACCTCACCCCCTATATCCCCCTCTCCGTGATTGGAAGATGTATTCTTAGCATGAGGGGGAAAGATATTTTTTGAAGGGGCGAAGCCCCTTCAATCTACCTTTCACTAAACCACCGGCGAACTTAACATAACTCTAAAAACAATTCCCACGCTCAATTAGCCTCGAATTGTTTCCTCAATTTTTTTATCAGTTTTTAGCTTCAAATTTTTAAAAACAATTCCTTTAATCTATAATCACCCTCTTCTCCCCCGCCTGCTTTATCACCTCACCAATAACCTTAGCCTCAGGCAGGGCTTTGGTAAAATGGTCAACATTTTTAGGTGGGCAAATTATAGCCATGCCGATGCCCATATTAAATACATGATACATCTCTTGCTGGTCAACATTGCCCCGCTTTTGAATAAGACGGAAAATAGGCGGCACAATCCATGCCTGGCTATCAAACTTTGCCGCCAGACTTTTGGGCAGAATCCTGGGCACATTATCAATTAAGCCACCGCCAGTGATATGTGCCATGCCCTTGATAATTGGCAGTAGCGGCTTCAACTGGTGAAGGTAGCAGCGGTGAGGCTCCAGAAGCTCCTCACCCAGTGTCCGACCCAGCTCAGGGTAGTAGGTATTTAGTGCTGATGGTGACTCGCCAAAAATCTTCCTCACTAGAGAATAACCATTGGTATGAAGTCCACTGGAGGGTAAGCCAATAATGGTATCACCGATGCCAATCGTCTTCCCCAGGATAAGCCTTTCCTTCTCCACCACACCGATGATAAAACCTACCAGGTCGTAATCCTCCCCAGTATATACCCCGGGCATCTCCGCCGTCTCACCACCAATAAGGGCACAACCGAGGTCACGGCAAGCCCGAGCCAGCCCAAGGGCAATAGCCTCCACCGACTCTGGCCTCAGCTTACCCATAGCAATATAGTCTAAAAAGAAGAGGGGCTCAGCACCGCAGGTAAGTATGTCGTTAACACAGTGATTGACGATGTCAATGCCAACAGTATCATGCTTGGCTAGAGCCGAGGCAACCTTCAGCTTGGTGCCCACCCCATCAACGCTGGACACCAGAACCGGCTGATGATACCCCTTAAATTCAAAAAGCCCGCCAAAAAACCCGACACCACTCAAGACCTCAGGACGATAAGTAGTCCGAGCCTGCTTTCCAATCAGCTCTTTGGCTCTAGCCGCAAGAGCAATATTGACCCCGGCTGCGGCATAGGTCTGTTTAGTTGGCTCTGCCTGTAGTGTCAAAAATCGCCTCCGCCTCTAGACTACCAGAAACCAAGCTACAACTGCAAATCCTGAAGACGCTTAACCAAGAGGTCTAAACAGCGTAATTGGTGTCTCAGCTTACTGCTACTTTATGCCAAAGGGGTTATATTCATCAGCCGGCATAGTCTCCAGTGCCAGCTTATCCATCTCAAGCTGCACCGGAATGGGGTAATCGCCAGTGAAGCAAGCCAGACAGAAAATATCCCTGGGTAAACCCACAGCCTTAATCAGCCCGTCAATGCTCAGATAGCCCAGTGAATCGGCACCGATGAAATCCCTGACCTCAGGCACCGCCTTTTGAGCCGCGATTAACTCCCAGCGGGTAGCCATATCAACACCGAAGAAGCAGGGATAGCGGATGGGCGGGGCACAGATACGCATATGCACCTCTTTAGCCCCCGCCCTTCTCAGCAGCTTCACTACTTGAGGGGTAGTAGTGCCACGAACAATGCTATCGTCAATCACCACCACCCGCTTGCCATCTAGCATCTGGGGCAGGGGGTTAAATTTCAGCTTAACACCAAGGTCTCTAATCCGCTGGTCAGGCTCAATAAAGGTGCGCCCGACATAGCGGTTCTTGAGCAGCCCTTCGCACAAAGGTATGCCAGACCAGCGGGAATAACCAATGCCAGCGGCAGTAGCCGAATCAGGCACACCCATAACCAAATCGGCATCCACCTGGTGTTCTTGAGCTAGCTCCTCGCCCATAGCCAGCCGTGCCGGGTAAAGCAGTCGACCATTAATCACCGAATCAGGACGGGCAAAGTAGATAAACTCAAAGATACATAGCGCCTTTCTGTCCACCTCTTCCCGGTAACTTTCAACACCATTCTCAGTGATAGAAACTATCTCCCCAGGCTCAATCTCCCTGATAAAGGTGGCGCCAATATGGTCCAGGGCGCAGCTCTCCGAGGCGATGACCCAGCCGCTATCAATAGACCCCAGGCATAGCGGGCGGACACCAAAGGGGTCACGAACTCCATACAGGCTGTGGTTGGTCAGGAGGGTTAGAGAATAGGCTCCCTGAAGCCGATGCATGGCATACCTTATCCTGTCTTCCCAGCGTTTCTCCGGGGAAGAGAGGATAAGGTCAGCGATAACCTCGGTATCGGTGGAGGTATGGAAAGTATAACCCAGGTCAGTGAGTTCTTGATATAGGTGCTCAGCATTAACAATATTCCCATTATGGGCTATGGCGATAGCGTTTTCGCCCTCACCGACAATAATTGGCTGGGCGTTAACTATTCGGCTGGAACCTCTGGTTGAGTAGCGATTGTGACCGATGGCAATATCGCCGGTGAGGTGACTTAGGGCATCCTCATTAAACACCTGGGATACCAGCCCCATCCTAGCGTAAACCTGGAGCTTTTTACCATCGGTGGTAGCAATACCAGCGCTCTCTTGACCGCGGTGCTGAAGGGCAAATAAAGCAAAAAAGGTAAGTCGAGCTACATCCTCGCCAGGGGCATAAACCCCAAAAACACCACAACTTTCGTGCAAGTTCGCTCGCCTCTCAATTTAATTATAAACCAATTTCTACCTGCAGGTCAATTTATGAACCTATCCTGACATGAGATTTAAGCCAGCCCAAAACTACAGCCATCGCCTCATCACTCTGCCGCAGCCGGTGCTGTGCTCCATCAACGATGATTATCTGCTTAGGCTCGCCTGCCCGAGCATATAGCCTGTGGGCATCGCTCACCTTTACTGTATCATCCCTGCTGCCATGCACCAGCAACAAAGGTCGGGGAGAAATTTTAGCCACATAATTGATCGGGCTAAGCAGCTCAAAGCCGTTAAGCCAGTCTTTGGCAGAAGGGGGAAAACCACTATCCCTGATGACACCAATGCTGCGGAAATGGTCAATGAGAGACGAGGGGTTATCAGCCTTGGTAAACAAGGTAAACTCCGCTGGACAGGCACAGGCGACAACGGACGATACCCTATTATCCTGCGCTGCCACATACATGCAAACTGCAGCCCCGCCGCTAAAGCCAAGCAGCAATAGACGGGATTTATCCACCTCAGGCAAAGCGCACAAATAATCAATGGCAGCCTTTAGGTCTCTGGTCCAGCCCAAAATATCCAGGTTGCCGCTGCTAGCCCCAGTCCCCCTGAAGTTAAAAATCAATACGGCAAAGCCTTGGCGACAAATCTGTTCCGCCAACAAGGCATAGCCTCTATCCTTGGGGTCTAGAATACCAGCCGGGATACCATGACAGACACAGACGGTGGGGTATGGCATCTTGCCTGGGGGCAGGTAAAGCTGACCAACAATATTCAAGCCATCTATTTCCAGAGTAACCGCCTTGGTGTGCATCAGGTCAACCTCAACAGGACGAAGAACTCCTTATTCCCCGAAGCACCAAGGATAGGCGAAGCCACCAATCCCCCCAGCCTAAAGCCATGGTCTATCATCCAGGCGATAAACCGCCCCAGAACCCTGGCATGCACTATAGGCTGCTTGACTACACCTCCCTTACCCACCTCACCCCGTCTGGCCTCAAACTGCGGTTTGAGGAGCACCAGTAAATAGCCGCCATCTTTCAGTAACTGAGCTACCGATGGTATCACCTTCTCCACCGAGATAAAGGACAAGTCTATGGTAGCCAAATCCACCTTTTCTGGCAGAGGGATTGGGTAGCGGGCGTTCACCCGCTCCATAACCACCACCCGTGGGTCGTGCCTCAGGCGGTAATCTAGCTGACCATAGCCGACATCAATGGCATAAACTCGACTTGCCCCCCGCTTGAGCAGGCAATCGGTAAAACCACCGGTTGATGCCCCAATATCAGCCACCACCTTAGCCGAGACGTCAAGCTGGAACCGCTCAAGGGCATAGTCAAGCTTGATGCCACCACGACTGACGAAAGGAGGTGGCTCAACAATGGTAATCGCCACCTCCTCAGCTACCAGAGTCCCCGGCTTAATAATGGTTTTCCCCGCCACCACCACCTCCCCAGCCATAATCAAAGCCTGAGCCTTGGCTCGGCTCTCTACCAGACCCTTGTCTACCAGTAAGCTATCAATTCTCCGCTTTGCCACCGCTGCTTATATTAACAATCCCACTCACTGAAAACAAGGCGTTACGCCAATACTTCAACCTGCCGCCCACTATAGACATCGCCATCCTTGTTTAGTAATATTATCAGCGAGGTAAGATAAATTGTACCATATCATCAAAAAAGAATTTGCCAGACTGATAACCGAGAATGGACTCCAAGGGGAGAAGATTGTAGTCCGGGCAACCCCCCTCTCCCCCGAGCAGGCTATTGGCAACCCTGAGGATAGAGACTACCCGCTGGTTGTAGGCGTTGAGCGCCTGATGCAGGCTGAGTTCAGGGGTTCCCTGGGGCAGGCATTCACCGATATGTATGGTGACTTCAGCGGGAGGCTGTCTGAGATTGCAGAAATGGACTTGAAAAACAATTTCCGGAGAGCGATATTTATCTCCAGCCTCAATGCAGTAATGAAACATCTGGGGCTAATAACCAAGACAATACACTGCAAGAATAACCAGCCCAGGGAATGTAGCTACGAGCTGGTAAGGTATATAGAGAAAAACTATGGTCGCCCCAGAGTGGCGATGGTCGGGTTCCAGCCCAGGATGGTAGAGGCGCTAGCCAAGAGGTTTGAGCTGAGGGTAACCGATATGGACCGGGATAACATTGGCAAAGAAAAATTCGGCGTAAGAATATATGACCCCAGCCAGACTGAAGAGCATCTGGAGTGGTGTGATATCGCCGTGGTAACTGGCTCTACAGTAGTAAATAATACCATCAACCAGTTTATGATATCCAAGCCGGTAATCTTCTATGGTGTCACTATCTCTGGGGTAGCCAAATTGCTGGGCTTAAACCACTTCTGCCACTTTGGGGGCTAAATTTTAGCCCCCCGTTGCATTATACTCATTCAAGTGATAAAATGTCGCCTAAATGAAGTTCCTTAAGGGCTTAGCTCTTTTTATTTTAAGCTCCCTTCTTTTCCTGTCTCTGTCTGTTTTCGGTCTTGTGCTCATGCTAAACCAGACCATCCTCAATCCAGATTTCGTCGTTTCCCAGGTGGATAGGCTTGATATAGCTTCAATAGCCGGAGATATGCTCAGCGAACAAATCCCCCAGAGGCAGGTCTTAGATGATGTGGTACTGGTTGATGTGGTACTGGTTGATGTGGTAAATGATACCATTGCTGACCTTGAACCATGGATAAAGGAACAGGCAAGAGATGGTATCTATTCCTTCTATGATTACCTTGAGGGAAGAAGCCAAAGCCTGAGCCTGACAGTCTCGCTGGAGCCGGTGAAGGAAAGTTTGAGAGATAACCTATGGCAAGCTTTCTTA
>Ga0315280_10011668_pt1 | contig 10756 bp, 11 predicted proteins | sample YL17G06_40_MG_FD_203697 | JGI IMG/M metagenome (GOLD analysis project Ga0315280, IMG submission 203697) | Sediment microbial communities from Yellowstone Lake, YNP, Wyoming, USA - YL17G06_40 | ecosystem: Environmental > Aquatic > Freshwater > Lake > Sediment | place: USA: Wyoming | collected... | reverse complement strand
GCCGCACGCAAGCCAGACGTCCTTGGCATCTGATTCCCTCAGACCCTTGAAGGGTAGATAGAACTGCCACTCGTACTTCGGTGCCTCGGGTACGTCCACACCCTCGTCGATCTTCTGGTCCTCCGCTAGGTAGAACGTGTCGCCGGCGTACTGGACCCGCCACTCGAGCTTGAGCGCCCTTTCAAAGGCGGCTATGGCTGTTTCCATGAGTTCTCTCCTGATTGCTTCCACTTGTTCAGGTGTACCAAGCCACACGTGCTCGATCCTCCAGAACTCGCTGAGCCTCTCAAGTCCCCTTACGCCGCCAGCCTCGTATCGGTAAGTGGGTCCACTACAGTCATACACCTTTGTGGGTAGGTCATCCTTCCGCAGCGTCTTGTTCCTGAGGAGCTGGTAGAAGGGGGTACACTGTGCCGGGTCGAGGACATAACCGGGATCCTCCAGGAGTCCTTTCAGCTCCTTCATGGGGAGCTCCCTTGTGATCTCGGAGAGGACCTGCAGCGGAACGTACTCCTGCTTCTCTCTAACGCGTGGAGGGCAGACGTAGAACATTCCACCCGGCTCGCCTTGGATCTTTTTCGCGGTGAATGCGATGTCGAGCGGCAGGATCTTCGGCAGAATGATCTCTACGAAGCCCTGCTTCCTCGTTACCTTCTCCAAGACTATGTCCTTAAGGCAGGTCTGGAGCGCAGCATACTGGGGCATGTAGAACCACTGCCCTCGACCGGGGTACCTCTCCACCCAGCCAAGTCGCAGCGCGACCTCAGTCGGGTCAATGGCAGGACCTGTAGCCCTCGCCTTTGAAGTTCGCACCACGATCCCGACTTTGCTCGCCAACTCGTCCTGTATCGTGCGCGCCTCTGGTGCAACAAACTTCATCAGACGGCTCAGGTCGCCCCGATCGAGAGCCCCCTCATCCACGTTCTTCAGAGTGATCCTCGCCTCGCCATTAAGAAGCTCAATCCGCTCCACGTACGGGTACACCCTCAGCATCTCCAACCGGTTCTGGGTGGCAGGTACCTCCATGACGTACTTCTCAATAAGTAGCCTTCGCAGACCGATCTTGGCCTGTTTGGCGAGGTCCTCCGAAAGGAAGTTCTTCAGGCGCTTTAGGGCGTCGTGGGCGTACACGAACCTCGTTCCTTGAACCCTGACCCGGATAACCTCCCCACTCACGGCGTACTCCGAGACTGTTGCACCCTCACTGCCCTTTGGAACACCTCTCCTTAGCACCTCCCTGTTTGCCTGATCGATAAGCTCACCCAGCCTCTTGACTAGAAGCGGGTTCGTGTCGAGCTTTGCAGTGCCTTCAAGAGTGCCCTCAAGTTCGAATCTCATGTTATCCACCCACCAACAGACTCAAAATCGCAGGAGTTACGAGGATGAGTTCTAGGCTACGGATATGGTAAGTCAAAATCAACTCGATTGGCAGGGCATCACCAATCCCAGCACTACACTAACTGTTGCCTTCCTAAAAAGGACTTTCGACTTTGTTTTGTTTCACTCCTTGTCCCGAGAGAGTCTGAGATCCGATTCTTAAATAGGTACGGTCCACCCTACCTGTATGAAGGGCTGGAATTAGGCAACTTGAGCTCGCAGGAAAAGCCGTTGAAGGAGGCCGTCCTCTACGAACAGCTCCAGGAGGGTCGGGTCCGTTGCATGCTGTGCGGTAGAGGCTGCACGATCCCTGATGGCTCCACGGGATTTTGCAGGGTGAGGCGAAACGTTGGTGGGAAGCTCTACTCAACGGTTTACTCGAGGCTCTGCTCTGCGAGCATAGACCCAATTGAGAAGAAGCCCCTCTATCACTTCCATCCCGGATCATCCGTCTTCTCGGTCGCCACTATCGGTTGTAACTTTCGGTGCGCCTACTGCCAAAACTGGGTGATAAGTCAGGAGGAAAGGATCTCGGGCGAGTATGTCGACCCCAAAGACGCCGTCAAAACCGCGAAGGAGAACGAGTGTCAGGGCATATCCTACACGTACACCGAACCCACGATCTTCTTCGAGTTCGCCTACGAGGCATCGAAGCTAGCGCGTGAGAGCGGACTTTTCAACACATTTGTGACGAACGGGTACATGTCGCCCGAGGCGGTCAGAAAGATAGCTCCCTACCTGGACGCCGCCACTGTGGACTTCAAGGGAAGTGGAGACCCCGAGTTCTATAGGAAGTTCGCGGCTGTTCCAAGCGTCGAGCCGATCTACAAGTGCCTCCTAGAGATGAAGAGCGTGAAGATTCACATCGAGATCACTGATCTGATCGTGCCAAGGCACGGAGACAGTATGGATCGGCTGAGAGAGCTTGCCTCGTGGATCTGCGAGAATCTCGGAAAAGACACGCCCATTCACCTTCTTAGATTCCATCCGGAGTACAAACTAACCGATGTTCCAGCCACTCCCGCAAAGACGTTGGAACAAGCAAGGGAGGTCACCCTCCGGGAGGGACTCAGGTACGTCTACACGGGAAATGTCCCCGGTCACCAGGGGGAGAACACCTACTGCCACAACTGCCACACAACCCTCATCCGTAGGTACGGGTTCCAGATACTCCGATGGGATCTTCGTCCCGACAACACCTGCCCGAAGTGTGGGGAGAGGATTCCGATTGTTGGAACGTGCCACCCGCAAGGTGCAGCAGTTTCAATGAGCATTCTTTGATGGGATCTGTTCTCGGCAATCAATACGTGTTGAGTATGACGTTTAGTACGCCGAAGACGATCGCCCACATTACGAGGTTCCGTCCGGCCCGCTTGTTGAGGCGTGAGGTCCATAGAATCAGACCCAGAATACCCATCGCCGACGACAGAATCCCACCCGCCTTCGCTAGGAACCCTAGAACATACCAGACTAAAGACTCGACTGAGAGGTCGCCGACCAACTCATTCACAAGACCATCGAACTGCCCCATCTTCGCACCTAGGCGCGGTTTGGTGGAGAGAGAACCGTGAGACTGTAGTCGAAATGGGTCTTAAGCTCCACGCTTGGGCTAGGTGGCGGACACCTCACGGACAGAAACAGATATATAAGCGATGGTCCGCTCTGGAAAGATTTACAGGCAGGTGCTCTGGATGTCCAAGATAAAAATAGACTTGAACAAGTGTGATGGAGACGGCACATGTGTCTCGGTCTGCCCTGTTGAGGTTTACGAGATACAGACTATAGGGGGCAAGAAGAAGGCTGTCGCGGTGAATGCCGACGCTTGCATCGTCTGCCGGGCGTGCGAGAACGAGTGCCCGAACCAGGCGATTGAGGTAATAGAGGAGTAGCTTCTCTCTCTCGCGCGCGTGACTCAGTCAGTCTCTTGCTGACAAGCTATCTTGTTATCCTGCTTTTCTTTGCTGATAGTTTCCATCCGGAAGAGTAAAACAGGAGGAGTTCTTCACTACCCTTGTTGTTCCAGCTAAAGCTGGGGGTTGTAGTGTTATGATCGTGACGGTTCAGTTTCTGGGTCGGGTTGAGATGCTAACCAAGATGAAACAGGAAGGGGTACAACTCAAAGAAGGATCGACACTGTTGGATCTGTTTGCGGTTCTGGCTGAGGAGCACGGAGCGAGGTTCAAAGGCGAGATCTTCGACCCCGCAATGGGGTTGCTGAGAAGCGAATTCGTTGCTATGGTGAACCGGAAGATCCTGGAGGATCCTGCAACCCCCCTCAAGGAAGGGGACATTGTGGTGCTTATGCCAGTTATGAGCGGAGGATGAGCCGAGCCGAATCCTGCCTGGTCACAGACATGGCAGCGACGATCAATCCTTAACTACGTACCTGTAAGCTATGCTCTCTCCTGCTGTTAGGCTCTTCCGCGTTATCTTGAGGACATCTCCAGGCTTTGCCCCGATCGTTCTGACGGCGGGGTCAGATACCTTGATCCACGGAAGCTGGTGTGGCTTGATCCGATACTTGGAGAGCAGATCGTTGACTTTGGATTCCGGGAGAATCTCGTGCTTGGGGACCATCTCGTGGTCAAAGATGTCGAATGTCGGGAACGCCTCGGAGATAAGCTCAACCATACTGTCCTTCGCCTTGTTCCTCGCGGGGTAGGAGTACTTTCCTCCGCTGACCAAGATGCTTCGAGTCATGCCCTTCTTCTTCGCTTCCTTGACCAACTTTTCGATGTGTCTGACCCCGATCGTCTCTGAGGTGTTAAGACAGCGTATGAGAATCTTCTCGCCAGTCTTGGGGTCTGCGGCTATTATGTCGGTGGAGTCGGTCTTCTGCTCCAGCTCCTCCTCCTTGTACCTCCTTGATTTCAGAAGCGTCTCAGCCTTCTCCAGCACTCTCTCAAGACCTGACAGCGGGAACCCCTCCCCAGATCAGCTTTCAGTTTAGAGGATTCGGGTTCTTTTAAACCCTATGATGACCATCCTGAGCGCTTTTTAACTCGGAATTCTGAATGTTTAAGCGGGAGGCAAGGGGATGCGCGTGTGCGCGTATATTCTGGTGGTTCTCGGTGTGATGCTTATAATGGTCTCTTGGAAGAACATCGACTGGTCAGTTAACCAGTGCGGGCTCTACCTCAGCTTCTTGCCCATGCTGTCCCAGCCCCTGATCGTGAGCCGACAGTGGATCTATGAGGCGATCTGGTTCAATCAGGTGCTCGGAGCGGCAGTCTCGGGGAGCGGTGTTCTCAAGCGGAGTCGAGGTCTGGCTCTGGCAGGTTTCGCCCTGTCGGCTTCAGGGCTCGTCGCGATATACCTCTCCCTCTCTTCGATAGATATAGAAGCCCTTCCGAGGCAGGCCTTAGGGTGGGGGCTCAACCTCACAGGCCTGGCTCAGCCCGTTTTGACCCTAACCTTCCCGACCTACATGTTTTTCCACGGGGCCCTCATGATCATCGGTCAGGCGCTCGCGATCTCCGGTGCGTACTTGGCGCGACCTTCGGATCCCAGTGTTCGGTCTTTCCCCAGACGTCGAACCTAGTGCGAAGGCTTTTTATTTTTCATGATTTAGGTAGCTGTGTGCTCTTACCGGGGTGGTTTTTCTATGCCCAAGCTAGTTTTTGTGACGGGTGGGGTGTTGAGCAGCGTGGGGAAGGGAATAGTCTGCTCCTCCATCGGCAAGATGCTTCAGGTTCGCGGCTACAAGGTCACCGCCATCAAGATCGATCCCTACATTAACGTGGACAGCGGGACCATGAATCCCCTCCAACACGGTGAGGTCTTCGTGACCGATGACGGAGGTGAGATCGACCTTGACATGGGCCACTACGAGAGGTTTCTGAACCTCGATCTTCCACGGGACCAGAACATCACAACGGGACAGATATACAGGGCTGTGATTGAAGCCGAGCGAAGGGGGGACTACCTTGGTCGGTGCGTCCAGATAATCCCCCACGTGACCGATGAGATTAAGCGTCGCATCCGTGTTGTCGCGAAGAAAAGTCCGGTCGACGTTGTCCTAGTTGAGTGCGGTGGGACTGTCGGGGATATCGAGGGTCTGCCCTTCTTGGAGGCTATCAGGCAGATGCGGTTGGAGGAGGGGTATGAGAATACGCTGTTCGTTCACGTCGCGCTGGTTCCTATCCTCGATGTGACTGGAGAGGAGAAGACTAAGCCCGCTCAGCACAGCATTCAGGAGTTGCGTAGGATCGGTATCCAGCCCGACGCGGTCGTGGCCAGGTCTGAGCGCATGCTCCAGACAGAGCCGAGAAGCAAGATAGCCCTCTTCGGGAGTGTGCCGGAGAAGGCCGTGTTCTGTTCCCACACGGTCAAATGCGCGTATCAGATTCCCATGATACTCGACGATCAGGGTATGGGCGAATTCCTTTGCCAAAGGCTCGGGTTGCCCCCAAGGCAGCCCGATTGGAGTGACTGGCAGTCCATGCTCAAGGGCTTCATGGAATCGACATATGAGCTGAGAATTGCCATGTGCGGGAAATACGCGAACTTGGCTGACAGCTATGTTAGCGTCAACGAGGCTTTGAGAGTGGCGGGAGCGGTGAGCGGCGCTAGGGTAAGCATTGATTGGGTTGAGACCGAGATCTTCGAGGGAAAAGGCGCCAACCTAGACAGTCTATCTGCGTACGATGGCATTCTAGTTCCGGGAGGATTTGGCGTGAGGGGGACCGAGGGCAAGATCGCCGCAATCGAGTACGCCCGAACGAGCAACGTGCCCTACCTTGGGCTGTGCTTGGGCTTCCAGCTCGCGGTCGTCGAGTTTGCCAGGCACGTCTGTGGTCTCCGCGATGCGAACAGCACCGAGCTCAACCCGAGGACGAGACACCCGGTTGTCTTTCTGATGCCCGAACAGAGAGGAGTTCGGAAGAAAGGCGGGACGATGCGGCTCGGCGCATATCCTGTTAAGATCCTACCGAACACCTTCACCCACAAGCTATATGATTCTGACACCGTCTACGAGCGCCACAGGCACCGGTACGAGGTGAACCCCGAATACTGGCCCACACTCGTTAAACATGGTCTCGTATTTTCGGGAGCTACCGAGGACGGGACTAGGAAGGAGATCCTGGAGCTCCCTAAGCAAAGGTTCTTCCTTGCGACTCAGTTCCACCCAGAGTTCAAGTCTAGACCTGGGAGGCCTGATCCAGCCTTCAGAGGTTTCATCGAGGCGTGTTTGGACAGGAAGCTCACGAGCATCCGGTCCGACGGTAGGAGACAACATCCCGACTGAAGCTACTCGAGGCTTTTGGATGAACGGCAGCTCGCGGAGGGGCGGGGTCTTCTATATCCCGCTCGGAAGAGTGTTCTTCTTCATCCTACTCGTGGTTCTGGGTATCGTCTTCATCCTCCTGTACGTCGAGGTCATCGGGGTCGCCTTCCGAAGAGTGTTTCCGGGACTGGGATTCTCCGGCGTCCTCGTGCTCCTAGCTGCGTGTCTTGTAGGAAGTGTGGTGAACATCCCGCTCTTCAGGGTTCAAACTGAGGTGCCAATAGTCTGCCTCAGGTACGTAACTGCCTTCGGCATTACCTACCCAGTTCCCACGCTCGGAACAAGCGTGTCCCACACACTGATCGCGATAAACCTGGGAGGCGCGATCATACCCACTCTGGCTTCCCTCTACGTATTAGCCATGTTGCCGGAGATAATCCTCCAAGCCCTGCTAGCGACCGTGGTGGTCACTCTACTGGTCAATCGCGTGGCAAGGCCTGTCAAAGGGCTGGGCATCACAACCCCAGCTCTGCTTCCACCCGTGATCACGGTGATCACGGCAGTAATTGTGTCGGCGCTTTTGGGCGGGGGTGATCTCTACGCCGTTGCGTACGTGGCGGGTACTTTGGGGACGCTGATCGGGGCGGACCTCCTGAACTTGTGGGTCATACCCCGGCTTGGTGCGCCAATAGCCAGCATAGGGGGGGCGGGCACCTTTGACGGGGTCTTTCTCACGGGCATCATAGCTGTCATCCTAGCGTGAACTGGGCATGGCGGGCTATGGAGATCGGAGTAAGAGAAAGAATGAAGACACCTAACTACCGTTGGATAGTGCTGGTCTGCTGTGTCATGGCCGTGTCGGTCGTTTCCATAGACAACACCTCATTCACACCTCTTCTTCCTTCGATCAAGAGCGATTGGGGTTTGACCTATACTCAAGGCGGGCTGCTGACCACAGCATTCTTCGTGGGTTACTCTATGGGGCAGATTCCCTGGGGATACGTGGTAGACCGGTTTGGGGGGAGGAAGGTCATATTCTCAAGCCTTGCCGGGTTGACAGCAGCCTCTCTTCTCTTCGGCGCAGCTAGTGGTGGTGCGAACGCCATCGCCTGGCGTTTCGCGGCTGGTCTACTTGGAGCCGGGATATTTGTCCCCAGTACAAGGGTTCTCTCGGAGTGGTTTCCATCCCGTGAGAGAGGATTTGCCATCGGAGTGTTCGGTGTCGGAATAAACGCCGGCTTTCTGCTCGCGGCAGCTCTGTCTCCTCTGATAGCCTTGGGTCTCGGGTGGCGACTGAGCGTCAGTCTCTTGGCGTCATTCGGTTTCATAGCTGCCGCCTGTGTTGCGATCTGGCTCAAAGACGCGCCCGCGGGGGAAACTCAAAAACGGGTCAGGTCAGTGGCACCCACCGGCATACTGAAGGACGCTGCCTTTCTGATTCTGGGCTACGATCAATTTGTCCGCCTCGGCGTAACCTACGCCTTGGTGGCTTGGGTTCCCACCTTCATGTTCGAGACGCATGGATACGACCTGATCGCGGCTGGGATCTCCATCTCGTTAATGCACGGGGTGGCGATCATCGCTAATCCGGTCGGTGGCGTCGTGTCGGACAGGATGGGAAGGATTCCCGTCGTGGTGTCGTCGCTCCTTGCCTTCGTCCCCTGTTTCTACCTATTCGAGACCGTAGGGCATGGAGTGGTTTTGTGGGGGCTCATCGCGGCTCTCGGGTGGCTCGTCTACTTTTATCTCGGCTCACTATTTGCCATGCTCCCGGAGCTGTACGGGACTGAGACTGCCGGCAGGGTTGCAGGATACCAGAACACCTTCGCCTCGGCTGGGGCGTTTGTGCTACCGCTCGTGCTGGGGGTTCTCAGGGATCTAACCGGGTCGTTCACCGCCGGCTGGACTGTGTTAGCTGTGCTCTGCGCTCTTGGATCTCTGCTCACCCTCATGGCTCGATCGAGGCTTCATAGACTGGCTGATAGACCTAGAATGTGAGTCCAAAGAGTTTCGATGTATTCTCAACCAGCTTCTCAGCGACTTCCTCCGCGGGTTCGTTCCTCAGGTCCGCCACCTTCGCCACCACCCGTTTCAGCATCGTTGGCTCACTCATCATGCCCGAAAACTCACCATCATACCTCCAAGGCCCATCGGTCTCCACCACCAAGTTTGAGAGTGGTATCGATTTGACGAGCCTCTGATCACGCTCTTCGTAGCACACCTCTGGGGTGACCGACACGTAGTACCCCTCGTCAGCTATCGCTTTTGTGACATCGTCTGATGCCTTGTGCCAGTGAAAGAGAACCTTGGGAACTCCTGACTTTCTTACTACGCTAAGGGCGTAGCGAGCAGCGGTGTGAGGCGCGTGGACAACGAGGGTGAGGTCCAAGGAGCGTGCCAGAACTGAGAACTCAGCCAGGATTTCGCTTGCCATGGACATCCTCGTAAGAGCGTCCGCCATATCCCGAATAGAGTAATAGGGGATGCCGACCTCACCGATCCCGACGATCTCATCCCTAGCTTCGTGTACGACTCTCTTAACCTCCTCAACTTCGTCTGTGGTGATGTCCTGCCTCTCTGGGTGGACGCCCACCGTTGGGAACACAAAGCCTCTGTAGGTCCTGCTCAGTGTCAAGACTCCTTGTGAGGTCTTGTATGAGGTGCCTGATGCAACAATTCCCAGGACGCCGTCTCGTCTCGCCCTACAGACCAGCCCATCGATGTCGACGTAGCCAGGTGAGGTGAGGTGGCAGTGAGCGTCTATGAGGCGCATACGCTTTAATCCATATGTTGCTGATCGATGTTTATTACGTGCTCTATCGCGTTGCGCGTACTTCCACTTTCAGAACCCCTGCCTCTACTATCGGTCTACCATCGAGGAGGACAGTGGGCTTGCAGATAACTCCGTCGAGGTGCGTCTTACTCCTTATCTTCCCAAGAAGTGTTCCGTTGTCCCCGAGGGCGAAGTGCACCCGCCCCGTTCCCTTCTTGTCCTCGGTAACGTTCCCGGTAAGCCTCGCCATCGGGTTCGTCCCTATGGCGAACTCTCCGATCTCGTAGGAGTTGGCGTCTCCCTGCTTCTCGAGAATCGTTCTGAGCGCGTTTGCCTCGGTTCCGCCCATTATGTTCACCGCCCTTCCTCCCTTGACGATGAGCTTTACGGGCTCCTTGAGCATACCTATAGCATGAATCGAGGTGTCGAACACGATCGTACCCTCTGCAGTTCCTTCAACTGGTGCTATCGGAGCTTCGCCATCAGGGAAGCACGCTATCGTTCCTGGACTGAACTTTCCTGCGAGCACGAAAGCCCGCCTTCCCTCAACGCTGAATTCGACGTTTGTCCCCTGCTCAGAGGTAACCCGAACCGTGTTCGCCCGGCTCAGAGCCCTCGCGGTCGCCTCGGTGATCCGGAGGATCTCCGTGTAGTCCGCTGTCGCCGCTCCTTTCGTCAAGAGTTCGACCGTCACTTGCGGCATCGCAACGTACTTCACACCCTTTTTCAGCGCACTTCTAACGGCTTCCGTGTGGGTCAGCGACCTTGAGGCTGCGCATATGAGCACGTCCGCTCCTTTCATTGCCTCGGCAACTGGTCTGGGCGGCTCGTGCCCGTGCATCTGTCTCGGGGTCATGACCACGACCGTCACCTCTGCTCCAATCTCAAAGGCTGCCGCTGCCACTGACTGATAAACCAGCGGCTCCGTGTCCGTATCCGAGACAACGACCACGTTCTCCCCGCGCTTCACATTCATCTCCACAGGGACCTTCGCGTACCTGATGACCTCAACCAGCTTCATGACGACACCAAAAAGATACTTGTGAGGCTTGGGAACTAAAAGGCTGTTTACGTCTACTGAATACCCGGTCCAGCCACTTCAGAAGACAGATCGGTTTCCACTGCTTCTCCGGTCGCGAGGAAAGCTTAACTCCACCCGTACCAATATGGTCAGGCGATTTCAGGCAGGGGTTGCGCCTATTGTACGCCCTTCACGCTGAATCTGTCTCCAAGGCATTTGATTCGATTCAGGCTGTGAAGAGTGTCTCACTTGGCGTCGAGGTTGGACAGGTCTACGGGCTCCTCGGACCGAACGGCTCGGGCAAGTCGACGTTCATGAAGATGATTCTCGGTCTCCTCAAGCCTGATCGGGGGAGTAT
>Ga0315280_10011666_pt1 | contig 10759 bp, 10 predicted proteins | sample YL17G06_40_MG_FD_203697 | JGI IMG/M metagenome (GOLD analysis project Ga0315280, IMG submission 203697) | Sediment microbial communities from Yellowstone Lake, YNP, Wyoming, USA - YL17G06_40 | ecosystem: Environmental > Aquatic > Freshwater > Lake > Sediment | place: USA: Wyoming | collected... | reverse complement strand
CGTTTACGCTGTCCTTCGGTTTCACGTCATCGAAGCTCGATTTTACGGTCATAACGAGGAGGTCGCCCTTTCGCTCCACTCGCTCGACAACGCCGACTTCTTCTATAAGTCCAGTAAACATCTTCTACCCCTCGCGCTCTAAAATCAGAAGCAAATCTTCGCCGACCTTTTTAGAACCTGCCAGCTTAACGCGCTTCGCCCGGTCCAGCTCAAGCCTAATATTTTTGCTCCAGCTAATCCCTCTTCCTAAGATTTTGGGAGCGACGAAGAGATAGAGCCGATCCCAAAGACCCTCTTTAATGAAGTTCGAAAATATCGTGGCTCCACCTTCTACAAGGAGCGACTGTATTTCGCGTTTTTTTAGCTCGTTCAAAAGTTTTCTCATGTCCAAGAATCCGCCCTTCTCACTTATATGAATGATTTCTGTGCACTGGTTAAGTCGGGCTTTTTTCTTCTCATCAAAATTCTTTTTTGAAGTCACAATCAAAGTTTTAGCCGCGCGCCCAAGGATTTTCGCGCCCTCAGAGATTTTCAAGCGGTCGTCCAGAACAATTCTCATCGGCTGCCCTTTCGGAGTCTTCACGCCCCGCGCTGTCAAAAGTGGATCGTCGATCAACACCGTCCCAATCCCGACGAGCACCGCATCGGATGCCGCACGCAATTTGTGCACGATTTTTCGTGCGTCCTCGCCCGTAATCCATTTCGACTTAAAGTTGAAATCCGCGACGTTGCGATCTAGCGTCGCGGCAATTTTTAACGTCACAAACGGCCGATTTTGCGAAACCCACATGTTATACCCTTCATTCAGCGCGCGGCACTCCTCTTCAAGAATTCCGCACTCAACGTAAATCCCAGCCGCTCGCAATTTTTCAACGCCCTTGCCGTTTATGATCGGATTTGGATCGAGCGTGCCGACGTAAACGTTTTTGATGCCCGACTTGATTATCGCATCTACGCAAGGCGGCGTGCGGCCGAAGTGAACGCAGGGTTCAAGCGTAACGTAAAGTTGCGAATTTTTTGCCAAATTTTTTGCATCGTTTATCGCTTCATTCTCCGCGTGCGGCAAACCTGCTTTCTTGTGGCAACCCTTTCCAACAATCTTCCCGCCTTTGACTACAACCGCGCCAACCTGGGGATTCGGCCGCGTGCGACCGCCTGATTTGCGCGCGAGTTTTATGGCCTCGCGCATGAAGCGCCCTTTTTGAGAAAATTTAAGGTTCACCTCTTTCCCCGACCGCGCGAAGACCGATTCTGCCGCTCCTCTGTCTCCAAAAGTTTTTTAAGTTCGTCCATGAACTCCGTTATATCCTTGAACTCCCTATAAACGGACGCGAATCGGACGTACGCCACCTCATCGATCTCTCTCAGTTCGTTTATGACGATTTCACCGATCACGGAAGACGATATCTCGCTCAACGCCTGATCCTGAATGTGCTGCTCAATCTTTTTAACGATCCCCTCCATCTGATCCAGTGAAACAGGTCTTTTCTCGCATGCCTTCTTTATGCCCGACAGAATTTTGTTGCGGTCGAACGGCTGACGATTGCCGTCTTTCTTTATGACCAGCGGCGTTGTTTCCTCTATGCGTTCATACGTAGTAAATCTCGATCCGCACTTCTCGCACTCGCGCCTGCGGCGTATCTCCGCGCCAGCTTCACGATATCTCGAATCGACAACACGGCTCTCAAGATGGCTGCACCTTGGACACTTCACCTTTCATCCCCCTCACATTTCGACTTTTATCAATTCTATATCGACCTCACCGAGCATCTTCGCCGAAAGCTCGTCAGGGTAGCCGTCGATGTAGAAAATACGCTTTATTCCAGCGTTAATCAGCATCTTCGTGCAAATTATGCACGGAAAGGTCGTGGAATAAAGGTCAGAGTCGCGAATCGACACGCCGTGATACGCCGCCTGGATGATTGCGTTCTGCTCGGCGTGCAAGCCGCGGCAAAGCTCGTGCATCTGACCCGACGGCACGCCCATGCTCTCCCTCAAACACCCCACGACTTCGCAATGCGTTATCCCCTTCGGCGGACCGTTATAGCCAGTCGCAAGAATATTCCGATCCCTCACGATGACCGCTCCAACCTTTCGCCTAAGGCAAATCGAGCGGCTGGAGGCGAGCGTCGCGAACTTCATGAAATACTCATCCCAGCTCGGTCGCTCCATTACGTCAGTCTCCGATCTTTATCTTCTTATCGAGCTCTTCAAGGACTGCCAATCTTTCTGCATGTCGCCCGCCCTCAAACGGCGTCCTGATCCACACCTTAAGAATCTGCTCGGCTACGCCCTGCCCTGTAGTGCGACCGCCGATCACCAAAATGTTGGAATTATTGTGGCTGCGGCTCATCTCGGCCGTATACGCGTCGTGCACGAGCGCAGCGCGCACGTTCGGGAATCTGTTCGCAATCATGCTCATGCCTATTCCTGAGCCGCACACGAGTATCCCGCGATCGAATTCGCCAGATGAAACTTTTTTCGCCACTTCAATCGCAATTGGCGAATAATTTATCGCGCCCTCGACCTTCGGCGTCACATCCACATATTCGTATCGCCATCCATAAAGCAAGCTTTTCAAGAACTCTAAAAGCTCGCGTCCCGCGTGGTCCGAGCCCACGATAAATTTAAACCTTTCACTTCGCATTGCCGATCTCCTCGATCGTATCGGGGTTCTCGACCGACGCTATATCGCCGAGCGGCATGCCGAGATGTTTCCTCCTTATCACGCCCCGAACGATCTTGCCCGATCTGGTCTTGGGCAAAACGCCGACGAACTTCACCTCTTTAGGCTTCACGGTTTTGCCCAAATACTTGATTACCTGCTCCCTCAGCTCTTCGCGCAGCTTCTCAGAAATCTCATAGCCTGGATTCAACACGACAAAGCAGACAACCTCCTCGCCTTTTATCGGGTCTGGCACTCCGACCGCCGCCGACTCCGCGACCGCCTTGTGCTCCAGCAGAGCCGCCTCGACCTCAGACGGTCCGATGCGTTTGCCAGCGATTTTTATCGTGTCGTCCGCTCTGCCGCGCAAGTAGATGAATCCATCCTCGTCGCGCTCCGCCCAGTCGCCATGATTCCAGATATCGGGCCACTTCGAGAAATACGTGTCAAGGTATCTCTGCGGGTCGTTCAAAAATCCCTTCGTCATCGATGGCGCGGGTTTTTTGCAAACGAGGTATCCAATCCCCTTTTTCAGCGTCTTCCCCTCCTCATCGAACACATCGACGTCCATCCCGAGCCCAGGCCCTCTCAGCGTGCACGGTTTGAGCTCGGTTATCGGCAGAGGCGAGAGCAAACATCCGACGATTTCCGTGCCGCCTGATATGTTGATTACCGGCAGCTTGCTCTTGCCGACCTTCGTAAAGAACCACATGTACGAGTCTTCATCCCACGGCTCGCCAGTCGACCCTAAATATTTGAGCGAGGATAGATCGTGCGAATCGATCCACTTCTCGCCGTATGTGCGTAACAACCTTATCGCGGTCGGCGAGATGCCGAGATGCGTGAGCTTGTGGCGATCAACGATTTCCCACAGCCTGTCCGGATTCGGATAATTCGGCGCGCCCTCGTAAACCATGTATGTCGCTCCAAAGAACTGCACGCCAACCATCTCCCACGGACCCATCATCCAGCCGATGTCGGTGAGCCAGAAAAATCGGGAATCTTCCTTCACGTCGAAATAGTATCCGAGCTCTTTTGCCATCTGTGCTATGCAGCCGACATGCGTGTGGACGGTCCCCTTCGGCTTGCCCGTGGTGCCCGAGGTATATATCAAAAGCGATCTGTCCTCGGCATCCAAAATTGCCGTGGAGACGTTCGTCGGCTGCTTTTCCACGAACTCATGCCACCACAGGTCGCGCCCGTTTTGCCACTGAACAGGAATGCTGAGTCTCTTCAAAACTATGACGTGCTTGATCGACGGGACGCTCTTTACAGCCTCATCAGCATCCCTTTTCAATTCGACTTTTTTCCCGCGCCTGAGCGAGCCGTCGGCAGTGAAAAGGACTTTTGCCTGTGCGTCCTCAAGCCTTGTCGCAAGCGCAGCCGCGCCAAAGCCCGAAAACACGGGGATCGCTATCGCGCCTATCTTCATGATTCCGAAAAACGCAGCGACAATCTCGGGAACCATCGGCATGTAGATTCCAACCGTATCCCCCTTCTTCACTCCAATCTCGGTCAGCGCGCTCGCAACTTTGCAGACGAGCGCGTTCAGCTCACCATAGGTGAGCGTGCGCACGGCGCCATCGTCGCCCTCCCAGATAAGCGCGAGCTTGTTCGACTTGCCGTCGCGTATGTGCCTGTCGATTGCGTTATGGACTATGTTGATTTTTCCGCCGATGAACCACTTCGTCCACGGGAATCCCTCTGAATCGTCCATAACCTTTTCATACGGCTCGTACCACTCGACGCCCAAATCCTTCAGCGCCGCGTCCCAGAACCACGCCACATCGTCGGTCGATCTTTTGATCAGAGCATCATAGTCGCGTATCTTGTGAGCCTTCATGAATCTAGCTATGTTGGATTTTTCTACGTAATCGCCATACGGCTTCCAAATTATTCCCTTAGCCATACTCGCCTCCCCTAGCGGAAAAAGATATTTCATATTGCCAACCACGGTCAAGGCCGAAATTTGCCATTGCCAAACATGACGTGACTACTTGTTTGTTATTCTCAATCCAATTTTACGCCAGTAGAGAGCTCAATATCTATGTTAAAACGAATCGCAACTTGTGAACGATAATAACTTACCAATTTTATCTGAACAGCGATTGGCTGATACAGGCGTTGAAACAGGCTCCGCACGACGGCTTGTAAACCGTCGCGTTACCGACCCGTCGCGCTGAAATTTCTATATGCTCCTACTCGACTTCCGCGGTCGTCGCGCACTTCAAATCCGCGTTGCTAAGGTCGTAGTAGCTAATATAGAGCTTCTCATTCGAGTCGATAGCAATTGATGTATATTTGCCGACGTCTCCAGGGCCAGTATCGATGGTGAAAGTCTCACCAGAAGAATCGGTCGTATATTTCAGGTCCAGATTAACGTAGTCGTGATAGCTTATGTGGGCTTGCCCATCCAAATCTACCTTTATAGAAGTGAATATGCCAACATAGGGGCCTGCATCGAGCGTAGACTTCTGCCACGAGCCGCTTTTGTTTGTAGCATATTTGAGGGCTTTGTTTGTTGAATCGAAATAGCTTATATGAACCTTGTTATTCGGGCCTATCGCGATTGAGGTGTACTCCCCTACGGTGCCGCTGGAATCGAGCGAATATGTCTGCCAAGCTCCGGACTTGTTCGTAGCGTATTTTAGGTCACCATTTGAAACATCGTAATAGCTTATGTGAACCTTATTGTTTAAATCCACAGCCAAAGCGGCATAAGCGCCGACGTTGCCAGCCGAATCTATAGTAAACGCCTGCCACGAGCCCGACGCGTTGGTGGCATACTTCAGGTCGCCATTGCCCGGATCATAGTAGCCGATATGAACCTTGTTGTTGGAGTCCGTCGCAATCGAAGTATACTGCCCCACGAAGCCCGCTGAGTCCAGCGTAGATATATACCACGAGTCAGAGTACATCGCGTATTTTAAATCGCTGTTTGTCGCATCGTAATACGACACGTGCAAAAATCCATTCAAATCGATAGCAATTGCAGAAAAGCCGCCGGTAATCGTCGCCACATCGGAATCTACGGCCGACGCTTCCCATGTCCCCGATTTATTCGTGACATATTTCAAATCCATGTTCGTTTCGTCGAAATACGTTATGTAGACTTTATCGTTCAAATCGATAGCCATCGATGTATACTTACCGACAGAATCCTCATAGTCCAAGGTCAAAATCGTCCAGCAGCCAAGCGTTGTAGCGCCCGTGGTGTTTGAATATTCCGAATCTCCCGCGTCGTTAAAAGCCTTCACTCGATACATGAAATAGGTCTCACAATTGATATCCGAATCGGTATAGTTCACCGCGTTGGCTGGTAGAGTTTTAATCTCTTCCCATGAGCTTGCTAAAGTCTTTCGCTCCACTTTATAGCCCGACTCAACCTGCGAATTGTCCGTCCAGCTCAAAGTCAGCTGATATTTCTTAACGTTTGAGCTCGCAAGGCCGCTTGGCGCGTTCGGAAGAGTTTTTACCCTCACAATATTTGAAGGGTCGGACTCACCAGCATTATTAAAAGCTGTTACCTTATACTGAATGTCTTTATCCAAGCCGAGATCGACATCGTCATAATTTGTAACATCTGGATCTACGGTCGTGAGCAACGCAAAATCGCCCGAGCCGTATGCCCGCTTGTATATGCTAAATCCGCTCTCGTCCTCCGAATTATCGCTCCAGGACAAAGAGACATCGTCGCCGATAACACTTGCAGCCAAGTCGGTCGGTGCCTCTGGTCCGCCCGTGTCGTCATCGGCAGCGTCGTCATCCGTCGTATCGTCATCTGTCGCATCATCATCGACTTCATCGTCGCCATCTCCGCCGTCGCCTCTACCATTATTCGCATTACCACCACCACAACTACAACCCGCGACGAACGCAACGACTGCCAAAGCGACGAAGATGGTCCAAATGGCGCTAAAAAGCTTGCGGTCAATTTTCATTTTCCACCCCTTTTCAATTTTTTTACATACAATCTTTCTACAAGTTTTTGCACACGGCCAATACCACACGCCACTACTCCTTTTTTCTTTTTCGGTATTTTTGCGACCTAAGATTAGAACCTTACTGTTTCAATCGACTAAAATAAGGCAGTATAAATCTATCGGCTGGTCCCTCGACGTTACCACCTTCAGCGGCAGCCCAAAAGCATGAGCAGTGCTGTAAACGTCGATCCCGCACGCCTCCATCGACGGCCTCGCAAGCTCAGGATGGGCACACACGTCCATAGTGCAGGACTGACAGAGATAGCAAGGACCTGCAGCCAATGCCCACGCCCGCTCAAACCCATCTAAAAAGAGAGCCCTTTCAGCAGCCCCTACAATTTTTCTTAGCGACGGCCATCTTTTCCCCCTCTCTCGCACGAAATGCACCAAAAGCGCCCTGTTATAGTCCGCCAAAATTTCTCTCATTTGCTTTGGCGACGGCGAATGAGGCGGGCAGGTCAGGCACTGACCGTAGCCATCGCACCCGAACTTGCACTTCATCAATACCCACTCCGACACAACAACAGAGGACGCGGGTATCTCGACGACGTCGCGCGCGCCCTTTTGCAATAAAAATTGCTTATGTCGATCGTCGATTTTTTTGGCCTTGCCTTTAGAAACCATGCTTTTAAATATAGAACACAGGCTCACAACATTCAAGATGGAACGCATCGCATTTAATCTGCTGTCTGAGATAAAATAATTTTGATGTTAAAATTATGATGCTAACGTGTAAGGAGGAGGTTATGCTATATCGACACTATCTGGACGCGAAGCCGATCGCTATGCAGGGCATCGGATTGAAGGGCGTTAAAAAGCGCATTCTTGTCGGGCCGCTTACGGGCGCGCCGAACTTCGTCATTCGGATATTTACCGTGGAGAAAAATGGATACACACCTCACCACTCGCATCCGTACGAGCACGGAATAGTGATACTCGAAGGAAAAGGGAAGGCTTTGATGGATGACAAGGAACTGGAAATCGGCGCAGGGTGCGCCTGCACGATTGCGCCGAACGTGCCGCATCAGATCGTGAACAATTCCGATTCAGATTTAGTGTTTATTTGCGTTGTGCCTGCAGGGGCCGATAGCGATGCGATTCGGAACAAGTCTTGACATAGCAGAGAAGCGAACTGACCTAAAGGAGCAGGTCAACAAAGCGCCTAACAAACCGGGCGTGTATATGTTCGTCGGGCCGAAGAACAAAATAATCTACGTCGGCAAGGCTCAATCGCTGAAGAGTAGATTGCGCTCGTATTTTTCAGGTCCGACCCTTAGTCCGAAGACTCGGCTCATCCTCACGAGAGCTGAAAGAATCGAATTCATCATAACCAGCTCCGAAAAGGAAGCGCTGCTTTTAGAGAACCAATTCATCAAGCAGCACAAACCGCCGTATAACATCAAGCTGCGCGACGACAAAGATTACATCTGCCTGAAGATTGACCTTGAGCACGAGTTCCCGCGAATAATGATGACGCGCAGAATAAAGCCAGACGGCGCAAAATATTTCGGGCCCTATTCATCGTCGCAAGCCGTGCGCGAAACGTTGAAGTGGCTGCAAAAAATATTTCCGCTCCGCAGCTGCAAGGATCGCGAGCTGCTCAACCGAACGAGGCCGTGCATCCTCTACTCCATCGGCCGATGCAATGCTCCGTGCGTCAGATATATCTCAAAGGAGGACTACGAAAAGATCGTCAAGCAGGCGATCATGTTTCTTGAGGGGCGAGCAGGTGACCTCGTCGAGGACATAAGAAAAAAGATGGAAACAGCCGCTGAAAACCTCGAGTTTGAGCACGCCGCGTGGCTGAGGGACAGGATAGCCGCGATCGAAAAGACGCTCGAGGGGCAAAAAATCGTATCGGCGAAGTTCGAAAACAAGGACGCCATCGGGATGTGGCGCGAGCTCGGAAGCGTAGAGGTCGCCGTCCTGTCGATACGGCAGGGGAAATTGATCGACACGCGCAGCATGGGATTTTCAGATAAAGGATGGACGGACGAAGAGGTCATCACAGCGTTTTTACAACAGTATTATGTCGACAGGATAATACCAGGCGCCGTTTTGTTGCCCGCTTTACCAGAAAATCCTGAGCTTTTTACCCAGTGGCTTTCTGAGCGAGCAAATAGAAAGGTCAAAATAGAAATTCCAAAATCGGGTGAAAATATTGAGCTTGTGAAATTGGCGGCGGAGAACGCCCAGGCGTTGATGTACTCAAGGCGCGAGCGCGAGCGTGACTTTGAAAAAATGCTCGAAAGGATAACAAATAGGTTCAGATTGACGAACTCCCCGCGCGTCGTCGACGCGTTCGACATATCGACGTTATTTGGCGCGTTCTCGGCGGGGTCGAGGATCAGATTCTTGGATGGCAAGCCCGACAAATCGCATTATCGTAGGTACAAAATAAAATCTGACGCCACCGACGATACTGCGCGCATGAGCGAGGTCATAAGTAGATATTTTGAGCGCGAGAAAGACGATATGCCGGACATGCTCCTCATTGACGGCGGCAAGGGGCAACTAAAAACAGTCGAGCGAGTTCGAAACTTTTTTGGACTGAAAGTCCCGTTAGTCGCCATCGCAAAAGGGAGAACTGAAGACGAGCCCGATCACTTCTATCTCGTCGGCAGGGCGAACCCCGTCAGGTTCGCAAAAAATTCGAGCGAATACAATTATCTCTGTAGAATACGCGACGAGGCGCACAGGTTTGCAATCGAATATCACAGGAAACTACACAAGAAGGGAAGCTTGACCTCAATCCTCGACGAGATCGGCGGCATCGGCTCAAAGCGCAAGCGCGCCCTGATTGAAAGATTCGGGACGATCGATAAAATTGCGAAGGCGAAAATCGGCGAACTCGCTTCCATCGGGATACCAGCGAATATCGCGCAGACGTTGAAAAGCGCAATCAATAATTTATTGAAAGACGATAAATCACGATATGCCAATAAATAAAACGGATTGTCGCGCTGTCGCTTTATTGCGCTTTTTTGCCGCTATTTTTTAGGCGTCCCTTTGATCTTGACCTTGTTGTCCTCGATTGAAACTCTGAGTTCAACTTCAGTGAATCCGAATTTTTTCTGAATTTGATCGACCTGATTTTTAATCATATCTTTGAAGCTGTCCATTGTGATCGACGTAGGCAGGCCGAGTTTTTGTCTCGCCTCAACGTATTCCCTGTAGAGCTTTTTATGCCCAGGCTCCTTCGGTTTAGCAATAGCAGGCTGAACGCTGGGCGCAGCTTTTGGCGCAGCAGGTTCGATTTTTTCCTGAGCTGCCCGATCCTGCACGGCAGGACGTGCCTCAGGCTTTCTCGCTGCGACATCTTTGGCCTCGAACTTTCCGATCCGCATGTCTGCTTTCACCACATCGGGTCTATACGTGCCCGCTTCGATCTGGGACAGCGTCCTGTCCCACATGTTTGAATACGAGTTGAGCCGGGCTACCAACATATCGCGCCTGAATCTGAGCTGCGTGTTCGGCAAATAATAGTTCAATACCTTTAACATCCATTTGCCGAGCTTCTCGCGTTCATCCACAGGCGGCTTTCGCTCCAGTCCGAAAAAATACTGGTCGTATTTGACTCGCAGGTCCCTTATCGCCTGCTCGAATTTCTCCAGCTCTTTTTCCGCCTTTTTGGGTTCTAGCTTTTCCATCCCGATCCCACCTAAAGTCGATTGCGGGGCGATGTCTGGGCCAAGCAGCTATTTGATATACTCTAGGGGGTTAGCCGTGACCCCAGTTCATCGCCCTCCACGAATATTTTAAACGATTTTGAAACCTTCAAGAAGAAAATTGGAACGATTTTCAAAAAATCGTTTTGGGCTACTACAGGAGCACAGCCATGCATAATTAAAATTGCAAATTTTAAATTTTTCACTTTTCACTTTGCAATTTCCACTGTCCGTCTCGATTCCCATAATCGCACAGTCCACCAGCGTTCCCAGCCAAAATGTCCAATTTGTCCACTTTGAAAATCCGGTGGTATATGGCTATTGGCTGTAGTTATCTGTTCTCGGCTGTCTCTGTAATCTCCGCCGTCGTCACGAGCCTTACGCCGCGCTTTGACCAATCATCAAGGAGCTTTTTAGCCGCATCCTTCGAAATCTCCTTGATT
>Ga0315280_10011665_pt1 | contig 10760 bp, 6 predicted proteins | sample YL17G06_40_MG_FD_203697 | JGI IMG/M metagenome (GOLD analysis project Ga0315280, IMG submission 203697) | Sediment microbial communities from Yellowstone Lake, YNP, Wyoming, USA - YL17G06_40 | ecosystem: Environmental > Aquatic > Freshwater > Lake > Sediment | place: USA: Wyoming | collected... | reverse complement strand
ACAAGGTAGATATTTTTTGGAATGATAAGGCAATAAAGTCGAAAATAGAGAAACAATTAGGCATTAATCTTAATCGAGTAAATTTTGTTGAGGATATTTTTTACTCAAGAAGAAATTTACTCGAAAGATGGAGAATTACCAGAAAATACGATGTAATATTTTATTTATCTGATGGCAGTATCCCTTTTCTCTTTGGGAAAAGAAATTATCTTTTATTTTTGGTTCCTTTCACCAAGGTCCAGGGGCATAGTTTGTTAAATAGAATTAAACTTACAAAAATTAATCGGGTTATTTCTATTTCTGAATTTACTAAAAAATTTATTGATAAAGAATATGGGGTGGAAAGTGAAATTATTTACCCGCCAGTTTCGATAGAAGATTTCAAACCCCTAAAAAAGAAAAATATTATCCTTTCAGTCGGCAGGTTTACCAAAGCCCTTCATAACAAAAGACAGGATATCTTGATTGAAACCTTTCAAAGAATGGTTAAAGGAGATTTAAAGAATTGGGAGCTGATTCTTATTGGTGGGGCAGAAGAAAAAAATGATTATGTTGGTAAGTTAAGAGAAAGAATTACCAGCTATCCCGTCAAAATATTAACCAATATTAGTTATGAGAGATTAAGAAAATATTACGGTGAAGCAAAAATTTATTGGCACGCAACTGGTTTTGGTGAAAATGAAGCCAAACATCCTGAAAAAATGGAACATTTTGGTATTACCGTGGTTGAGGCGATGGCCGCTGGCTGTGTGCCGGTGGTGATAAATAAAGGAGGATTACCAGAAATCGTCACCGATAACGTCGGTGGATTACTATGGGTGACAAGGTTACACCTTGTCAAGGCTACACTTCAATTAATTGAATCGCAAGATTTATGGAAAAAACTTTCATTTCAAGCAATTAATGATAGTCAGAAATTTAGTAAAAAGGCTTTTTGTAAAAAAATAAATGAAATTATTAAAATTTAGAAAATTTGTCATTTTTCACTTGTCGCTTGTCATTTTACTCTTAGTGATTGGGGTTTTTTTCTGGCGGTTTTTATTTAGGGGTTTACTACCGATTCCCGCTGACACCATCGTCGGTATGTATCATCCCTGGCGGGATGTGGTTTGGGACAACCTTACTGGCGGCGTTCCCTTTAAGAATTTTTTAATTACTGATCCGGTTCGTCAGTTGTATCCTTGGAAGCAGTTGGCTATTAATCTTTTGAAACACGGCCAATTACCTTTATGGAATCCTTATTCTTTTGAGGGAACGCCTTTATTAGCCAACTTTCAATCTGCTCCTTTTTATATTTTTAATTTTTTATTTTGGATTTTTGATTTTTCTACTGCCTGGAGTTTGTTAATTTTTCTTCAACCGCTTTTGGCAGGTATTTTTCTTTATTTTTACCTTAGTCATCTGAGATTAAATAAAATTGCTTGTTTAATTGGAGCTTTAAGCTTTTCCTTTTCTGGATTTTTTATCGCCTGGTTAGAATGGGGAACTATTCTTCACTCCGCGTTATGGCTACCTTTAATATTATTGTCAATAGAAAAAATATTTGCCTGGGTTGAAAAACATAAGAATTTTCAATTTTCAATTTTCAATTTTCAATTTGTTTTATGGGGTGGGGTTTTTCTTTTTAGTTTAATTCAATCTTTCTTCGCTGGACATTTACAGACATTTTTTTATGTTTTCTTGTTTAGTTTTATTTATTTGGGTTGGCGATTTTTGGCGATAAAGGAGGGACGTATTAAACTGATTTTTTTATTCTTAATTCTTTATTCTTTATTCTTAATTCTAACTTGCCCTCAGTGGCGACCCACATTGGAGTTTATTCGACTGAGTGCTCGAGATATTGACCAGATTAACTGGCAACAACCAGGCTGGTTTATTCCCTGGCAAAATCTGGTTCAATTTTTTGCTCCAGACTTTTTCGGCAATCCAACTACCTTAAATTATTGGGGAATTTTTAATTACGGGGAATTTGTTGGTTATATTGGGGTGATTCCTTTAGTTTTTGTGTTTTACGCAATTTTTTTTAATCGGAAAAAACTTTTTACTTTTTACTTTTTACTTTTTACTTTTTTTCTGTCTTTCGCCTTACCCACTCCCTGGGCAAAGTTGCCTTTTAAAATAGGGATTCCCCTTCTTTCGAGCAGTCAGCCAACTCGGCTTTTGGTGATAGTTGATTTTTGTCTTGCGATTTTAGCTGCTTTTGGTTTGGATATGCTTTTGAGAAATAAAAGGCGATTTCTTTTCCTTGTTTTCCCAGCTTTGGTTTATGGATTTTTATGGCTTTTTGTTTTTTTGGCGCCAAAAATTTTCCCAGATGCCTTGTGGATTACCAATTTAGCTGTCAGCAAAAGAAATCTAATTTTACCAACAGGAATGTTGGTTGTTGGTGTAGGATTAATAGTTTCACTTTTTATTAGGTGGTTTCCCAAGAAAGTCACCTTAGGATTAATACTGATTTTTGTTTGTTTTGATTTACTGCGATTCGGTTGGAAATTTACCCCGTTTACTAAGCAAGAATGGATTTTTCCTTCAACCAAAACGATTGAATTTTTAAAAAGTGATAACCTCCCTTTTCGTTTTATGAGCACTGACAGGAGAATCTTTCCGCCCAATTTTTCGGTTGCTTATCGCCTCCAAACCATTGATGGTTATGATCCTTTATATCTTCTTCGTTACGGTGAGCTGATTGCCGCTTCAGAAAGAGGAAAACCTGATATTTCTCCCCCTTTTGGTTTTAACCGAATCATTACGCCTCAAAATTATAACTCCAGGATTATAGATTTGTTAAACGTAAAATATGTGTTGTCCCTTACCGATTTAAGTTCACCAAAACTCGACTTGGTCTTTCAAGAAGGAGAAACTCGTGTTTATTATAATAAAGATTATTTTCCTCGGGCATTTATGGTTTATAATTATCGATTTGCGGAAAACAAACAAAAAGCCATCGATTTGCTAATGGATGAAAGCATAAGTCTTCACCAAAAAGTAATTTTAGAAGAAAATTTATCCGCTGAATCACTTAAGTTAACAAATGAGGCCGTTCCCAACAATGTTACAATAGAAGAATATAAGGAAAATAAGATAATAATTAATGTTGAGACCCTTAAAAAGGGAATTTTAGTTTTAACCGATTCCTATTATCCTGGTTGGAAAGCGACGATTGACCCTTCGACAAACTCAGGACAAGTTGAAACTAAAATTTATCGTGCTAATTATAATTTTCGAGCAGCTATTATTCCCCAAGGATTACATAAAGTAGTTTTTGAATATGGATATTAAAATTAGCATTGTTATTCCAAATTATAATGGCAGATATCTTTTAGAGAAAAATCTGCCAGCGGTTATAAAAGCTTGCCAACAGTGGAGCAAAACTAGTTGGGAAATTATTGTTGTTGATGATGCCTCAACTGACAATAGTGTTAGTTTTTTAAAAGCAAATTATCCTCAAATAAAAGTGGTTGTTCATCAAAAAAATCAGCGTTTTGCTGCTGCTTGTAATAGCGGAGTGAAGGCGGCAAAGGGTAAGATAGTGGTTTTGTTGAACAATGATGTTGCCCCAGAAGCTGATTTTTTAAGCCCACTATTAAACCATTTTAATGATTCGTTGGTTTTTGCTGTTGGTTGTAAAGAAAAAGACATCAAAGATGGGAGAACAATTTATTCTGGTCGGGGATTGGGAGAATTCAAGTGTGGTTTTTTGGTTCATTGGCGAGCGGAGGATCAAAATAAAACTGATACTTTATGGGCAACGGCTGGAAGCATGGCTGTTGATAAAGAAAAATGGTTAAAACTTGGAGGAATGGATGTCCTTTTTCGGCCTGCTTATTGGGAAGATATTGATTTGTCCTGGAGAGCAAAAAAAATGGGTTGGAAGATTCTTTTTGAACCGCGGTCAATTGTCGTCCACCATCACGAAACAACCAACATCCCTGCTTTTGGCAAAAAACAAATGAAAATTTTTGCCTATAAAAATCAGTTTCTTTTTGTTTGGAAAAATGGCAGTTTAAGAATGTTCCTCCAACACATTTTTTGGCTACCTTATCATTTATTAAAGGCTACTGTTTCCGGCGATTGGTTGTTTTGGCAAGGATTATTGAAAGCTTTAATTCAGTTGCCAGAAGTGATTGCCAAGAAAGTTTAAAATGACCACTAACCGGTTGAAAAATATTTGGTCGCAAGTTCCCCCAGATTATTACGAAAAGGGAATTACCAGAAATTTTTTCCAAAAGCTTTGGCATATTCGTAAATGGATGATTGTAAAAAAAATGATTCAAGGAACGAAACCGCGTCGGGTTTTGGATGTAGGTTGTGCCAGTGGCTGGCTAGCGGCAAGGGTGGCTAAAATGTTACCTAAAGCTTTAGTCACCGGAGTAGATGTTTCCCCAAAAATGATAGATTATGCTAAAGTTGTCCATCCTAATATCAATTTCATTAAGGCAGATGCTCATAAGCTTCCGTTTTCTGACGGAAGCTTCGATTTAATTATTTGTACCGAAACTTTAGAACATGTGGTTGATCCCCTGCGTGTTTTGGGCGAAATTAAACGCTGTCTTATTCCAAAAGGAGAGGCAATTATCTCCATGGATACAGGGAGCTTGCTCTTTAAAATTATTTGGTTTTTTTGGACTAAGGCAAAAGGAAGGGTTTGGCGAAAGGCACATCTCCATAAATTTAATAAAAATAAACTTCAAAAATTGTTTGCCCAAGCCAATTTTAAAGTGGTAGAACAGCAAATCTCCCATTTAGGAATGGCGATGACTTTTAGATTAAGAAGGACCTGAATTATGAAGCGGTTTTTAAACAAAGATATTATCATCGTCCTCTTTTTGTTTCTTCTGACCATTTTTGTTTTTCGCAAGGCAACTTTTGGCAATCTTGCCCCAATTCCTGTAAATTTCATGGCTTTTTGGTATGAGCCGTTCAAATCGCAAATCTGGCCAGGATATCCCTTGGGGATTCCCCATAAGGCAGTGGGCGCAGATATTTTTCGCAATCTTTACCCCTTAAAGAGCTTAGTGATGAACCTTTTAACTTCAGGTCAATGGCCTTTGTGGAATCCTTATAATTTTTCCGGGACACCGCTTTTGGCTAATTTCCAAACTTCAGTTTTTTATCCTTTTAATCTTTTTTATTTCTTTTTGCCTTTTTTAGATGCCTGGACAATTACGATTGTTATTCAGCCCTTTTTAGCCGGTCTTTTTATGTATTTGTTTGTGAGATCTTTAAAGATTAGCCGTTTGGGTTCTTTATTTTCTGCCATTTCTCTTGCCTTATTGCCATTTTTGATTGTTTGGTATGAGCATGGTATTTTTGGTCACACTTTATTGTGGCTACCTTTAATTCTCTTTGCCATTGAAAAATTTTTAGGAAAAATTTCCTGGTGGAATTTACTCCTTATAACCTTGGGATTTGTTTTCGCCATTTTAGGCGGTCATCCTCAGCCGTTATTTTTTGTTTTTGTGGTGGCAATTGCTTATTTTATTTTCAGACTGACAGACTCCATCGGGTTTAAAAAAGAAAAAGCGGTGTTGTTTTCTTTAGCTATTCTTTTTTCATTTTTCTTAACCGCGATTCAACTTTTACCAACCGTCGAGCTTTATCGTTTAGCCGCCATCAGAAGTGCTTCGTCTAAATTTATTTTTGAAAAGTTTTTGCTTTCACCTTCTCATTTGATTACTTTTTTCATTCCTGATTTTTTTGGGAACATTGCTACCTATAATTTTTGGGGACAAATTGACTACACCGAAACTATTGGGTACTTTGGGGTTTTGCCCTTAATCTTTGGGCTTTGGGCAATTTTTCGGCGGAGAGAAAAAAGAATATGGTTTTTTGCTTTATTGGCAATTATTTCTTTAAGTTTAGCCTTTCCTTTGCCGACGACCAAACTATTGATTGCTTTAAATTTGCCCATTGTCTCTACTAATGTCCCCAGTAGAATATTTTTTATTACTGGTTTTTGTTTTGTTGTTTTAGCTGGTTTTGGAATTGATGAATGGAGAAAAAAAGCAGGCTCATTAAAAATATTAATTCCCCTTGGTTTTATTTATCTTGGGGCAATTATTTTCACTTTTTTAGCTCCTCGTTTTCTTACTTGTCCAACTTTTCGAGAAAATTGTTGGCAGATAGCCTTAAGAAATACGCTCCTGCCAAGTATAATTTTTTTAATTGCCAGCGCTTTAATAATTTTTGGCAATTTTAAAAAAAGTTGGCGAGACGGGATAATAATCATTTTAATTTTTCTTAATCTTTTGGGTGGTCTTTATTTTAGCGATAAATTTCTGGCATTTTCTGACCGCCAATTTGTTTATCCTCCGGTACCGGTTTTAAATTTCTTGAAAGAAAATGCTGGAATAAATCGCTTTTTCGGATTCGGAGAGGCAAACATAACTCCTAATCTTGCTACTTATTATCGGATTTTTTCTCCGGATGGTTATGATCCTTTATATATAAAACGGTATGGTCAACTGCTGGAGGCGGCTAATACTGATGGAAAAATAAGAGAAACTATTTCTCGTTCCGATGCGTATTTAGATTCGGATTTTAATTTGAATAATCGCAGAGATAGACTGCTTAATCTTTTGGGGGTTAAATATATTTTAACCAAAAAAGGAAATAAAGAAAAAGACGATTGGTTAATCTATGAAAACAAAGATGTCTTACCAAGAGTATTTTTAGCGAATCAAATGGTGGTTGAGAAAGATTCTCAAGCAATCGCTGATAAAATTTTTGACCCCAATTTTAACTTAAATAAAAATATAATTTTGGAAGAGAAATTAGACGACAGACTTTTACCGGATAGCGACGGGACAGGGAATGTTACCATTATTAGTTATCAACCAAATAGAATAGAGGTAGAAACAGATAGTCCAGGCGACAAAATCTTATTTATTTCTGATAGTTACTATCCGGGATGGAAAGCCTTTATTGATAACCAGAATAGCAATATTTATCGAGCTGATTTTGCTTTTCGGGCAGTGGCTGTTCCTAAAGGCAAACATAAGGTTGAGTTTATTTACAAACCAAAGTCTTTTTATCTAGGATTAAAAATAACCATCTTCTCGGCTGTTTTATTCATAATTTGGTTGGGATTTGTTAAAATTTGGGGGGAAAGAAAGGCTTTATGAAAAAGGTAGTTATTTTAATTCTTTTTGGGGGATTTTTATTGTTCTTCTTTGGGAAAAAAATAATTCAACCGCAGGGTTCAAAACCATTTGTCTTGGAAAATCTTTGTCCGCTGAAAGAAAGCTCACCAAGTGTCTCCTTGAATCTTTTGCCTCTCGTTGAACCCCTTGAAGGCTGGCGTATTCATAAAAATTTAAAATACAACTTTGTTTTCCAGTCTCCTGAAAATCAATGGTATGTTCACCCAAAGATAATTCAAGAATATGAAGAGCCGCTTACTTCCCCCCAAGCAGAATATTCTTTATATTTTTCTCACCCGGTTGATAATATTAATCCTTATCATTGGGAAATTGACCAGCGAGCAGCCCTTAGATTTTTAGTTTTTAAAAATTACTGCCAAAGTTTAAATAATTGGATTGAATTAATTCCCGGAAGCTCTAGGGCTGAAAAGGAAGATTTTGTGGTAGATGGTCAGCCGGGAATTAGATTGAAACATTTGCGAGGCTATAAAGACAACGAGATTATGATTTTTAATAAAGGAGATTATCTTTATGAGTTTCAGCTTTTGGTAAAAAACCAAAATGACTTACCTTATTATTCAGAAATTTTAACTCAAGTAATCAAAACTTTTAAATTTGGCAAAACCAATGAAGAAAGTTAAAAAAGATATTTTAGTATTTACTGTTTGCCTTACTTTGCTCTGGCTTGCAGTCTTGCCACTTTTCCATCCCGGACTTTTTCCTACCTTTGACAATATTTCTGTGGTTAGGATTGAGGAAATGGCAAAAGAATTGAAAAATGGTCAATTTCCCGTCAGACATGTGGCTGATTTGGGCAAACACCGCGGTTATATGCTTTTTAATTTTTATGCTCCTTTGCCTTTTTATTTTAGTGCTGCCCTTCACTTATTGGGGGTTAACTTAGTTGGAGCCTTAAAGCGTGCCTTTTTAGTGGCTTTCATTATTGGCATGGTTTCGATGTTTTTGCTGGCGAAAAGATTTTTTGGGCGATTGGGAGGAGCGGTGGCGGCAATATTCTTTGTTTTCTCTTCTTATTTTGGGTTTGATGTTTATACTCGGGGCGGTTTAGGTGAAGTTTGGGCTTTGGCTTTATCGCCTTTTGTTTTTTGGTCATATTTTGAACTTTCTCAGAAGAAAGACTTCATTTGGGTTTTTCTTGGAGCCACATCTTTAGCCGCTCTTATCCTTTCCCATAACCTTACAGCCTATATGGTTATTCCTTTTTTGATTGCTTGGTTGATTTTTTGGGGTTGGCGGAGCAAAAGCAGGGGGTTAATTTTAATTTCATTCTTATTGGGCTTTGGTTTATCAGCCTTTTTTTGGTTGCCAGCTATGGCAGAAAAATCGTTAATTTGGGTGACTTATACCCAGCGAGACTTTCAAACATTTCAAGAAGGGCTTTTACACAACTTAAAAGAATTTTTATTTCCTTTTCCCCCGGCAAAATTTAATTTTCTTTATTTTGTAATCCCGATGCTTGTGGGGCCTTATGCCTTGTTAGACAAAAAAATTAAGCTCATTTCCCGAAAGGCAATTCTGATTTCTTTTGGTTTTTTTATCATTTCATTTTTTATGTGTTGGGGAATATCGGCTCTAATTTGGAAGTTATTTTTTGGGTTTCTTTATATTTTTCAGTTTCCCTGGAGGTTTTTTATAATTGCTACTTTATTTGCCTCATTTTTAGCTGGAGCTTTCGTTTACCTTTTGCCAAAAAAACTATCTTTAATCTTATCAATTTTTCTGGTGGCATTAGTAATCTTTGTCAATTTAGGCAATTTTCGCCCCAAAACCTATGAATTTGTTGATAAATATACTCCTGATGATCCCTGTGGAACAAGTTGGGGATATGAATATTTTCCGACCTGGGTTAAAGTTTGTTTGAAAAAAGACCCTAATATAAAATATGAAATCGTCTCTGGAAAAGCGGTGGTAAAGGAAGTGAAGATTAAGCCCCGAAATTATGAAATTCAGGTAGAAGGAGAGGATCAAAGCCGATTGCGACTCCAGGAGTATTATTATCCTGGCTGGGTGGTTTTTATTGATGATAAAAAAACAACAATTGATTATAATAATCTAAATGGCTTGATTGAGGTTTTAGTTCCGGCGGGGAATCATATGATTACGGCAAAATTTTCAGATACCCCAATTCGCAAATCCAGTAATATAATTTCCTTGTCCAGTTTAATTGTTTTGCTATTTTGGGGTGTATATTTTCGCAGAAGATGAAAAAAGAATATTTGATTTTGTTTTTAATTATTTTTCTGGCTGCTTTTCTGCGATTTTATAAATTAGGAGAAATACCCTCAGGATTCCATGCTGATGAGGCGGTTTTTGGTTATAATGCCTATTCGTTTTGGTTGACCGGAAGAGATGAAAATGGAATGTTTATTCCTGGTTTTTTTCAATCCTTAGGTTTTTGGTATTTTGCTTTGTATAGTTACTTAACTATTATTCCTATAGCCATTTTTGGTTTGACTGAGTTTGCTGTTAGACTACCTGCGGCTGTTTTTGGTCTTTTAATAATTCCTTTAGTTTTTTTGTTAACCAAAGAATTGACTAAAAAAGATTCATTTGCTTTATTGACCTCCTTTTTATTAGCAATTTTGCCTGCTCAGGTTAATTTATCTCGAGTTCAAAGTGAGCCCCTAGTGGCAGTTTTTTTGATTCTTTTAGGATTTTACTTGTTTCTTTTAGGTAAAAGAAAAAAAAATTTGGTAATTTATATTTTTTCTTTTTTTATTTGGTTTCTTTCGTTATTTACTCATTATCTTTCAAGAACTTTTATACCATTATTTTTTATTCTTCTAGCGACCTCATTTTGGAAAGAATTTTCCCCTAAACTTAAAAAAATACTATTTTTTCTTTTTTTGATTTTTATTTTGTTACCAACAATGGGTAGTTTTTTATATGCGCCGGGTCGAGAAAGATATGAGGAGCTTAGTATTTTTAGACACCCAGAGGTGAAATTAGTTTTGGAGGAACAAATTAGAGAAGATGTTGGAGGAGGCGTTTTTATTACTCGGCTTTTTCATAATAAACTTATTAACTATTCTAAAGAGTATATAACGAATTATCTTTATTATTTTAGCTTTGACTTTCTTTTTACAGATAAAGAAAGCCCAGCAAGGGAGGTTATTCCTGGGATTGGAATTTTCTATTTAACAGATCTTCTCTTGATTATTATCGGCAGTTATTTTTTATTTAAGAAAAAAGAAACTTGGGGTAGTTTCCTTTATGGCTGGATATTTCTTACTCCGGTTGGTCCGGCTTTTGCCTTTGATGAGACGCCCAACATTCATCGTTTCTTAGTAGCGACACCTGCCTTTGCCATTATTATGGCTTATGGGATTTTGAATTTAATTTGGCTTTTCAATCAGAAAATTATTTTAAAAAAATTATTCCTTTGTGGTCTTTTTCTAATGATTTCTTATAATCTTGGTTTTTATCTTCATCAATATTATGTCCATCAACAAAAACACAGACCATGGTATCGTCAGTATGGATATAAAGAATTAGTTTCTTTTATAGACAGTGTTAAAGAGAACTATAGTCAAATTTACATAACTAAACATTATGAATCGCCCTATATCTTTTTTCTTTTTTATGAGAAGTACGATC
>Ga0315280_10011664_pt1 | contig 10762 bp, 13 predicted proteins | sample YL17G06_40_MG_FD_203697 | JGI IMG/M metagenome (GOLD analysis project Ga0315280, IMG submission 203697) | Sediment microbial communities from Yellowstone Lake, YNP, Wyoming, USA - YL17G06_40 | ecosystem: Environmental > Aquatic > Freshwater > Lake > Sediment | place: USA: Wyoming | collected... | reverse complement strand
AGGATCTGCCGCTCAAGCTTCTCGAGGGCCGAGTCGAAGCTCGTACGGGGATCGGCCCCCTTCACCTCGCTGCGCACTGGTGTGCCGTCGAGGTCCGCCGTGATCTCCACGGCAATGCGGCCGCGCTCCTCCACCAGCACCACGTGGGCCGCGGTGAGCCGGGGGTGCAGACGCTCCAGCTTCGCCAGGCGCTTCTCGGCATGCTCCGCCAAAGCGGGCGACACCGGAGTGTGACGTCCCGTGAACTTGATCCGCACGGTGATCACTCCTTGCCTCAGGGAGAAGAAGGCGCCCGCCCCGTTCTGGCGAGGGCAAGCCATTTCGGGGCGGACGCCTGAGAGACCTGCCTGTGTTCACGACTAGCCGGGCACCCTGAGCTCGGTGGTCGTCTCGGCCTTCTGGGTCCGGCGCACATTGTGCGCTTGCGGGCCGCGCTCCGTCTCCACCAGCTCGTACTCGACCTCCTCGCCGTCGTTGAGCGACCGGTACCCCTGCTCCACGATTGAGCTGTAGTGGACAAAGACGTCCCGCTGCCCCTCGCGCTCTATGAACCCGAAACCTTTCTGAGCATCAAACCACTTAACCTTGCCGCGTGCCAATCCCTCACACCTCCAAGACCAACTCCGAACCGGGCGCCGTCCCGCTCGTCTCGAGGCTGCCCTGCCGGTTCGCGGAATCTGTACGTCATCTCACCCATGTTCAACACCCCTCCCGTAGGGGTTGCTCCCGAAGAAGGAACTCAGCCGCCTTACGGCGTAGCCTCCCGCCGTCGCGGCTCCGGTGGGAGAGGGCCGACCGTGTTCGAGCCCGTGGCGCGCGAGCTCTACCTGCGGCCCACCGTTCTGGCGGCTCGGGCTCTCCTCGGCAAGCTTCTGGTCCGCCGGACGAACGAGGGGGACATCTGGGGCCGGATCGTGGAGACCGAGGCCTATCTCGCGCAGGCCGACCGGGGCAATCATGCCGCCCGTCGGCGGACCGAGCGGAACAGCCCCCTCTTCGGCCCTCCGGGCACCACCTACGTCTACCGCACCTATGGTGTACACAGCATCATGAACGCGGTGACGCAACCCGAGGGTGTGCCAGAGGCCGTCCTCATCCGCGCCCTGGAACCACTGGGGGGCGTTGAGTTGATGAGGCGCCACCGGCGGAGGGACAACGTCCGCTGCCTGGCCCGTGGCCCAGCGAACGTATGCGCCGCGCTCGCAGTGGGCCTCTCGTTCACCGGGCACGATCTCGCGCGATGGCCGCTGCTCATAGCTGAGGGCGACCCGGCCGGGTCGAAGATCGTGACGACGACGCGGGTGGGGATCTCCGACCCCCAAGCAGCGGCGCTGAAGCTTCGGTACTACCTGGCCGACAACCCGTTCGTGTCGCGGCGGTGAGGGGGGCTCACGGTCGCTTCGCGGGTGCCCCCACCAGGAGGAGGCCGATCGATGAGACGACCCACGTGTCTGGTCACAGTTCTCGCCGCTGCCGGCCTTGTGCCGGTCCTGGTCGGCTGCGGTGGCACAGGCCACGAGGGCCGGGCAACCGAGGGGGTGCAGTTCGGTGTCTACTGGTCGGAGCGGAGCCGAGCCGGTGTGCAGACGGTTGCCCCCTCCTCGGCTCTCTCGTTCACCCTCACCCTTGCCCGGGCTGCCATTGGCGGCAGCGACTACATCTTCACGGCCGACCGGCGCCCTGGTCCGGGGGCTTACTCACGGGCCTATGCCCTGCCGGGGAGGGTCCGTGTCGGGCCAACCACGCTCTCCGTCCGCTTCTACGCCGGCCCCGGCGGCACAGGGGATGTCGTGGGCGTGGGGTACGCGGCGGTGAGGGTGAGGGCGGATGGCTCCGGTCTCGGTGATGTAGGCACCGCTGGCGCCGTGGCGTCGGTCGAGGTGCCGCCCGGCCAGACGCTGGCCGTCGGCCAGACGAAAGACCTGGCCTTCACTGTGCACTCCGACACCGGCGCCCTTCTGGCGGTTACGCCGGGCTCGGTGTTCTGGAGCGTAGTGGATGGCCCCGCCTTCCTGCGCTTCGACAAGGCGAGCGCCACCGGCGTCGCCCGGGGCGAGGCAGGAGTGGCGGCGACCGTGGACGGCAAGACAAGCGCCCGCCAGGCGGTGCGGGTAACCGGCCAGGCCCGAGGCCTCCTGCTGGGCCGGTTGCCGGGAGCACCCAGCAACGGGTCGAGTGGCGCCCTGGGCATCTCGGCCGACGCCAAGGTCGTGGTGGGGTTCAGCTGGTCAGGCGAGGGGTTGCGGGCCTTCCGCTGGACCGAGGCGGGCGGAATGGAGAACCTGGGCACGCTGCCCGGCTTCCGGAGCAGCCTGGCGCTGGCGACGGACGCCGACGGCTCGGCGGTCGTGGGCACTTGCAGCAAGGGGGACAACGCCCAGACAGCGGCCTTCCGGTGGAGCGCCGCCACCGGGATGAGGCCCATCATCGACTGGCCGGAGGGCCGGAACCACAGCGCGGCCTTCGACGTGTCGGCAGACGGCGCTGTCATCGTGGGCTCGGCACGGACCCAGTCGGGGATGCAGGGGTTCATCTGGGACGCGAGGAGCGGCCAGTCCATCACCCTCGGCGACCTCGTGCCCTTCCTGCCCGGTCACTCGTTCTGTCAGGCGCTGGGGGTATCGGACGACGGTCGCGTCGTCGTCGGCGAGGCCCGGGTCGCCCCCGACGTCAACGGGCTCAGGGTTACCCAGGCCTTCCGGTGGACACCGGAGAGCGGCATGGCGCCGCTCGGCACGCTCTATCCCGGCACGTTCGTGAGCCAGGCGGCCTCCGTCTCGGGCGATGGGCGAGTGGTCACGGGCGCATCAGCCGGGGCGAATGGCCCCTCCTTGTTCGAGCCGTTCCGCTGGACCGCCGCCGGAGGCATGGTGCCACTGATACCCGGAGGGATGGGAGTGGGGATCGCGTGCTCGCGCGACGGCTCGGTCGTGCTCGGGAACACGTCCATGAGCACTGACTCCCAGTTCCTGTGGGACGAGACCCATGGCCTGCAGAGCCTGGGACTGCTGATGCAGGAGGCAGGCATCACTCTGCCGGGCAACAGCGGGGTGCTTTCGGCCAGTGGACTGTCGGCCGACGGGCGCAGCATCGCCGGCGTGGCTCTGACCCCGCAAGGCCTCTACGCCTGCCTCGTCGAGCTGCCGTAGGGGCAAGCGGCCGCAGTGATACGTGAGGTCATCTCGGATGCCGATCTACGAATACAAGTGCGAGGATTGCGGGACGGTCAACGAGGTCCTGACCCAGCGAAGCGCGGCGGCACCGCCCTGCCCGCAGTGCGGCAGCCGGAAGGTGCGCAAAGCGCTCTCCCTGGTGGCGGCGTTCGGCCGGCGGAGCAGCGAGGAGGCGAAGTGCGAGGGGTTCTCCGACGGCTGCGCCGCCGAGTGCCCATCAGCCGGAAGCTGCACGATGCTGAACTGACGCCGCACGCGGTGAGAGGGGAGCCCCTCTCTCCAGGGAACTCCGGCCCCGATCTCTGCAAGCATCACGGCGAAGGAGCAGCCCGACATGAGCAACGTTCGCGTCGCCCTCGTCGGCGCCGGCGGAATGGCCAACTCAGTTCACTACCCGTCGCTGGAGACCTTCGATGACGTCGAGATGGTTGGCCTGTGCGACCTGGTGGAGGACAAGCTCCATCAGACAGCCGACCGATTCGGCATCAAGAAACGCTTCAGCGACTACCGGAAGATGATCGAGGACACCGCGCCCGACGCGGTCTATGTCCTCATGCCGCCCCACCACCTCTTCGACATCGCGATCGACGTGCTCAAGCGGAAGCTCCACCTGTTCATCGAGAAGCCGCCGGGCGTCACCCGCGAGCAGACGCGGCAGATGGCCCTCGCTGCGGAGGCCGCCGGCGTGATCGCCATGGTCGGCTTCAACCGGCGCTACATCCCGCTGCTCGCCAAGTGCAAGGAAATGGTCCGCGAGCGCGGGGAGATGCTGCACTGCGTCGCCACGTTCTACAAGCACCACTTCGCCCGCCCTTACTACCAGGGCGCGGTGGACATCCTGACGTGCGATTGCATCCATGCCGTCGACGCCCTGCGCTGGATGGCGGACTCAGAGCCGATCGACGTCGCGGGCGACGCTCGCGCGCTCTGCAACGAAACCTACGACAACGCCTTCAACGCCCTGGTCCGCTTCGAGAACGACTGCTCGGGCGTTCTCCTGGGGAACTGGTGCGTGGGCAAGCGCGTGCACACGTTCGAGATGCACGCCAAGGGCATCTCCGCCTTCGTCGACTGCAATACCTCCGCGGTGGTCTACTCGGACAACAAGGAAGAGGGCACTGTCCTCAGCGCGACCGAGGTCGCCGGCTCCGAGGAGAACCGGGTCTTCTACGGCTTCGAGGCTGAGAACCGCGCCTTCATCGATGCGGTGAAGTCCGGCGTGCCGCCCTCGTCGAGCATGGAGGATGCGGTGAGGACCATGGAGCTGGTAGAGGAGATCTACGCGACGAGCTTGTGATCCCCTCCTACACCACCTCCTTGCCGAACCACCACGCGTACACCTTTGCCCGCCTCGCCGCGAGCCTCAACCTGACCGGTCTACCGGCCTGTGGCAGGAGGGTCTCGTCAGGCCAGTGCACCTCGGCATCGAGGCAATCGGCTCGCAGCGGGTCTGATGCTTCCAGGCCGGGGATCAGACGCCCGCTCTCAGTAAGAGGGTGCGTTCGTCCCGACCGCGAAACACTCCCGCGCATCATGCTGCGCGAAAGGAAGATGACCATGGTCTCTCCCGGCATCAACTTCGGTCTGGGCGGACTGCCGTTCCTGGCCGAGGCGAAGACGCGGTCCATCTCAGCGGAGAACCCCGACGGCCGCAAGGCCGGCGGGGCGCAGGAGGTGCCCGAGGGCGGGGCGGCGGGTGACCTCGGCAAGGGCTGGAAGGTGCGTCCCTGCATCACGCTCCCCGCGGGCTCCACGACCACCCTCGCCGAGATCGACGGCCCGGGCGTCATCCAGCACATCTGGATCACCGTCCCTTCGCAGGCCTATCGCGACTGCCTACTCCGCATGTACTGGGACGGGGAGGACACACCTTCGGTGGAGGCGCCGCTCGGCGACCTCTTCTGCTGCGGGCACGCCCTGCGGGCGAAGATCAACTCACTGCCCATCGCGGTGAACCCTTCAGGTGGGTTCAACAGCTACTGGCCTAAGCCGTTCCGAGAGCACGCCAAGATCGCCATCGAGAACCAGCGCTGGGAGGACATCGGCGGGTTCTTCTACCAGATCACCTACGTCCTAACCGAGGTCCCCAAGGAGGCCGCCTACTTCCACGCCCAGTGGCGTCGCTCGATGGGCACCCGCACCTACCCCGAGCACGTCATCCTGGAGGGGATCAAGGGGAAGGGGCAGTACGTCGGGACGTACCTCGCGTGGACGCAGCTCTCCGACGGCTGGTGGGGCGAGGGGGAGATCAAGTTCTACCTGGACGGCGATGTGGGCGGGCCGACGATCTGCGGGACGGGCACCGAGGACTACTTCGGCGGGGCGTGGGGATTCGACGACACGTTCTCGACCGCGTTCCTCGGCTACCCGCTCTGGCAGCGCGAGCCGGGGCAGGTGCCCAAGCACGGGCTCTACCGCTGGCACATCATGGACCCGATCCGCTTCGACGAGGACCTCAAGGTGACGATCCAGGAGCTGGGCTGGTGGCCGAACGGGAAGTTCCAGCCGCTGACAGACGACATCTGCTCGGTCGGCTACTGGTACCAGGTCGAGCCGCACGCGGCGTTCCCGGCGATGCCGGGGGCGCAAGAGAGATGGGGGAGGTGATAGGGACTGACCGGGCCCGCCGCCGGAGATCGAGGGGGGCCGAGGCCGGGGCTACCAGAGCTCGTCAGTGCCGCGAGCGATCGCCACGGATACGCGCGACTCTCGTCCGTCGAGTGCCTCGCGTATTACCCTCCAGACTATCCTCTGCTTCTGCTCGACCGTCTTGCCGTTGAGCTTGCTCGAGACCACAAGCACAAAGACCTTCTTGCCCAGAGTGTCGCCCGGCGCAGGCTCAGTCTCGACCAGAGCTTGCGGGCCGAAGGACTCCCTCAGCGCCCTTGCCACCTCTGCGGCCACGGCACGGTAACTCGTCCCGCCGGTCTGGAGTGGTACTTTCTTGCCCTTGATGATGATGAACCGCTTGGGTCCGCCGGTTGCGCCCACGGTGCCAACCTCCTTCGCTAGACTCTCGGTTGGCTCAGGATCCAGTCATGCACTTCGGTGGCGGCTTCCACAAACGCCTTCGCCTCGCCGCGGCCGCGCTCCTCCTTGGCGTAGCGTAGATGGGAGACGACTGAGGGGCTGAGGAGCTGCCAGCGCCGATGAATGTGAGGGTCCTTGGCTATGTCGATGCTCGCGGCGGTGAGCAGTGCCGTGAGGCTGTGGCCCGCTGCGCCCCTCAGGCCGAGCCGAGGCCGGAAGGGGTGCTGGACGACCTCCTGCCAGGTGGTCTTCCGCAGCCGGTCGATGGCGTGGGCCTTCAGGGCGCACTCGACGGCGTAACGTGCGAGGTACATTGCTCCCACGTTGTGCTTGCGGCAAGCCGAGCAACGGCAGCGCTTGGCCTCAGGGGGCCACAAGAGCTTGTGAGCATCGGCCAGATGCCTCTCAGCCGCGCCCCGGAACTGGCGAGCGGTTTCGCTGAAGCGCACTTGCCAGCACCCCTCTGGCTCGCAGGCCTCTTCCGCATCGCTCACGAGCTTCGCGGCCCACGAGGTATACCCGAAGTCCCAAGGTAGTTCGGCCGCACGCCGCCGAGGTCCTTCCTGAAGTTCAAGCAGTAGTGATGCATCGTGTTCGACACCCACGCGCTCCCCATGCCATAGGGCGCGAGGCGCTGGTTGTCCTGGCACCAGATCTTCTCGTCCTTCAGTGTCAGGAACTCGCCGATCCGTCTGCCCAAGTCCCAGGCCAGCGGGTAGATCGTCCCACCCTTCTTCACGTTCTTCACGATGACGGTCAGGTAGCGCCTGGACCGCAGGAGCTCCGCGACCGCCCGGTAGACCTCGCACAACTCCTCGAGGAACCGCTCATAGTCGGCGATGTTGCCGAAGTCACTGGGATCGTCGGAGTAGTGGACGTCCAGGCCCTTCCCAGCGCGCTCGGCTTGCGTCTCGAAGCCCGCCCGCCGGAGCATGTCCCAGTAGGGCGGCGAGGTCAGGCAGTAGTCCACCTCGCCGATGTCGTAGTCGAGCAGCTTGCGTGCGTCACCCGTGATCGCACGGAACTGCGGCGCATCTTCGCCCAGCGGTGGTTGGGCGTTGCGCAGGCGCTCCTCGGCGATCTCCGCGTACTTCGGCATCAGCTCGACGCCGACCGCATTCCGCCCGCACTCGAGGGCCGCCACGAGGGCGCTCCCGGTGCCCATCATCGGGTCCAGCACCGTCTCCCCCCGCTTCGTGAAGAAGGAAATGAACTCCGCCGCCAGGCCCTCGGGGAACTTGGCCGGGTGGAGCAGGACGCCTTTCCCGCGCGGAGGTGGGTTGTGGACGAACCAGCTCTTCTGGAACCTGATCCACTCGGTGGGGGAGAGGTCGTTCAGGTTGTTGGGCCTGGCGCGCTTGGGCATCGGGTGTCCTTCTCGGGTGCCGGGCTTGGGGCGAGAGGTGAGCCTGGGTGGCGGGCGAAGATTCCCCGCGGTGAGTCCGCAGTCCTGCCCAGAGCGGGAGGCCGGCGATGGTGGTCCGCTGCAACCACGAGGTTCTGAACGTTGGTGTCCTCGGTGTGGGTATCCAGGGCGAGAGCCACGTCAGGTGTTACCAATCCCTTTGTCACGCCGCGGTGACGGCTGTCTGCGACGCGAACCCCGACCGCCTGCACGACATCGCCGCGAAGTACGGCATTCCGGCGACCTGCGCCACCTACGAGGAGTTGTTCGCCCGCGACGAGGTGGACGCGGTCTCGATCGTGCTCCCGGACCATCTCCACCGCGAGGCGGCTGAGAAGGCCTTCGCCGCGGGGAAGCACGTACTGCTTGAGAAGCCCATGGCGACCACGGTCGCCGATGCCGAGGCCATCCTCACCGCCCGCGACCGCTCGGGGAAGAAGCTCATGATCAACTGGAGCAACCGGTGGATGATGGCGTTCGCCCAGACCAAGGCGGCCCTCGACGCCGGCGAGCTCGGCGACCCCCTCTACTGCTACGCGCGGCTGAACAACACGCTCTACGTACCGACGAAGATGCTCTCGTGGTCAGCGAACACGCAGCTCCCGCACTGGCTCATCTGCCACCGGTTCGACATCGCGCGATGGTACTTCCGAACCGAAGCCGTGAGGATCACCGCCGTCCGGCGGCACGGCGTGCTGCGGGAGATGGGGATCGACACGCCCGACTTCTATCAGACGACCATCGAGTTCGCCAACGGCTGCGTCGGCAACTTCGAGAGCTGCTGGATCCTGCCCGAGAGCCTCCCCTGGATCGTGGACTCGAAGTTCCAGTTGATCTGTAGCAAGGGGTACGTGAACATCGACCCACTGGTGCCCGCTCACGTGAAGGCGACCGCCGGGAAGCACCAGCTACCGGGCTTCCTCTTCGGGGACGTGATGGGCGAGCCGCGCGGGTTCGTACGCGACGCGATCGAGCACTTCGTGGACTGCGTCCTCGATGACCGCGAGCCACTGGTCACCGGCGAGGACGGGCTCGCCATCACGCGCACACTGTGCGCGGTGATCGAGGCAGCGGAGACGGGGGCACCCGTTCACCTCGAGTGGTAGAATCGGGAGGGAGGAGGCACAGCTATGCTTACCAGCAACCTGGCGTTGCCCATGGAGGGGATCATTGAGATCTGCCGCCGTTACCCGGTGCAGAAGCTCTCGGTGTTCGGGTCGGTTCTGCGCGACGACTTCACTCCCACGAGCGATGTGGATATGCTGGTGGAGTTCGGGCCGAGCGGACGGGTCGGGTACTTCGAGCTGGCGGAGATCGAGATCGAGCTGAGCGACCTGCTGGGGCGGAAGGTCGACCTGATGACCCCAGAGTGCGTCAGCCGGTACTTCCGGGACGAGGTCCTGGCCGAAGCGGAGGCGATCTATGTCAAGGCGTGACCCGATGGTTCGACTCCGACACATGCTCAACTACGCCCGGGCCACGGTGCGCATTACCGCCGGCCGGTCCCGGGCGGACCTTGACCTAGACGAGTCGTTCGCTCTCGCGGTGACCCATGCGATCGGCATGATAGGGGAGGCGGCCTCACAGGTGCCCCCCGAGGTCAGAGCTCAGTCCCCTGGCGTTCCATGGCGGGTGATCGTTGGCATGCGTCACCGTCTGATCCACGGCTACGAGGAGATCAGCTTCGACTTGCTCTGGCGGGCGGCCATCGAGAGCGTGCCGCCCCTCATCGCCGAGCTCGAACGGATTCTCTCCCCTGAGGGCCCCTCATGAGAGCCGAGCTCATTCGCTTGCTGGACCGCCTGCTCGTGACGCACTCACCTACGGGCGATGAGCGCGAGATGGACCAAGCCTGCCTCGATGAGCTAGGCGGAATCTGCACGCGCGTGTGGCAGGATGAGGCGGGCAATGTGATTGGCTTGCTCGAAGGCGAGACGGAGGCGCCCCCCTTGCGGTTGATGGCCCACAAGGACGAGATCGGTGCCTTGGTGGCGCGCATCGACGAGGATGGGAAGATGCGCCTGGAGCCCCTCGGCGGCGCCCTGGCGTGGATCTATGGGGAAGGGCCGCTGGATGTCCTCGGGAGCGAGGTCATCACGGGCATCCTGGGCGTCGGCAGCATGCACACCAGCGACCTGTCCGTGGACATCCAGGCGGCCAAGACCCACCGTCCGCTCTCTTGGGATGTCTGCCGGCTGGACTGCAAGCTCAACCGGCAGCAACTGGCGGAGAAGGGGGTCACGGTCGGCACGCGGGTCTGCATCAGCCGGGCACGGAAGGTCCCGCTCTACCTGGACGACCATGTCGCGGGCTATGGGCTGGACGACAAGGCCGGGGTCGCCGTGCTCCTGATCGCGGCGAAGATGCTGGGGGAGGCAGGGAAGAGGCCGACGCGGGACACGTACGTCTGCCTGACCTCGGCGGAGGAGGCCGGCATCGCGGGCGGCTCCTTCGCCGCGCGCACTCTCCCGGGCGACGTGGCCGTGGCGGTCGAGGTGGCGCCCGTCGCTCCCGAGTATCCGGTCGAGCCCGGACCCAACCCCGTCATCATCTACAAGGATGGGCAGGGCATCTACGACAAGGGCCTCTCCGACGAGCTATGCGCCGTCGCGGGGGAACTTGGCCTCGCGCCCCAGCGGCTTGCCGTGCGGGGCTTCGGCAGCGACGCAAGCACGATCTTCAAGTACGGGCTCGCGGGGAGAGTGGCTGCGTTGGCCTTCCCCACGGAGAACACCCACGGCTGCGAGATCGCGCACCTCGGTTCGCTGCTCAACTGCGCTAAGGTGGTGGCGGCGTACCTGGCGGGGAAGCCTCTCCGCGCGGCTCGCCGGCCCGCGAAGAAGGGAGCGAAGAAGCGTGGCTGACAAACTGGGAGCCGCCGTCATCGGCCTGGGCATAATGGGTGAACGACACGCCGCCGTCTGGCGTGAGCTACCGACCACGCGCATCGTCTCGGTCTACGATGTGGTGGAGGAGAAGACGCAAGGCCTGGCAGTGCAGCTCGGATGCCACGCGGCCGGGGCGATCGAGGATGCCCTCTCGCAGCCGGGCGTCGATCTTGTGAGCATCTGCACCGACGACCAGCGACACCTCGAGCCCTGCCTTGCCGCGGCGGCGGCGGGCAGACACATCCTCCTGGAAAAGCCCCTCGCCA
>Ga0315280_10011663_pt1 | contig 10763 bp, 11 predicted proteins | sample YL17G06_40_MG_FD_203697 | JGI IMG/M metagenome (GOLD analysis project Ga0315280, IMG submission 203697) | Sediment microbial communities from Yellowstone Lake, YNP, Wyoming, USA - YL17G06_40 | ecosystem: Environmental > Aquatic > Freshwater > Lake > Sediment | place: USA: Wyoming | collected... | reverse complement strand
TCCGCGTTTTGCTGCGCAAGGTCTTCGAGCGGCTGCCCGCCGGCGGCGCCCTCCTGATTGCCGAAAGGCTCCTGGACGACGACAAGACCGGGCCTCTCTCCGTGCAGTTGCAGTCGCTGAACATGCTGGTCTGCACGGAGGGCAAAGGGCGCACCCTGGCCGAATACGCCGCCCTGCTCCGCGAGGCCGGCTTCTGCGACATTGAGGGCCGCAAGACCGGCGCCCCGCTGGACGCAATCCTGGCATTTCGCGCAAAGACGCCAAGGTGACGCAAAGGACGCAAAGAAGACCTCCTTGTTCCCTTGGCGTGCTTGGCGTGCCCTTTGCGTCTCTGCGCGAAACTCAGAGCTCCGTTCTGCTCCAGTGCAAAATAAAAGAGCGAGAAATCAGGGGTGGTTGCACTAATTCATCAGGTAAGAGACGGCACAAAACCAGGTGAAACCCTCCGGGCGAACTGGGGGTTTCGCTGGATTGCAGGGCCGGTTGAGGGTCCCTTAAGATCGAATTTCCGGCCTATACGTGCCCCCATACAAACGAGTGGCTGCATCCCTCCCCGTCTGCCGGAGAGGGGCGGGATGTCGATGCGGAGAGGAGGTTCAGCCGTGCCAGCAATCGCCAGGAAAGACGTAGCCAGTTCCCCGGTCAACTACGCCGCAGAAAGCAACTCCCACCGTTCCAGGAAGACCGTCAACGTTTTGGTCGTGAGCCCTTTCGACGAGGACCACGTTTTCTTGAACTACATTTTCAGCCATTCCAACTGGGAGATTCATGCCGCCCGCTCCTGCCGTGAAGCCCTCGACATCTTGCGCCAAGCCCCCATCCCAGTGGTGATCTGCGAGTCGGAAATGGCCGAGACCACCTGGAAAGACCTGCTGGCCGAGCTGGGACAGTTGCAGGAACCCCCGCTGCTGATCGTCACCTCCCGGCTGGCGGACGAATCCCTGTGGGCGGAGGTGCTGAACCTGGGCGGATACGACGTGCTGATGAAGCCCTTCGATCGCGCCGAAGTGGTGCGCACGATCAGCCTGGCCTGGATGCACTGGAAGGACACCTGGGAGCGCGCCGGCGCGACAGACCGGCTGGCCTCCGCGGTGAGCTGTTGAGGCCGGAAACACGGGCAGGAATGCCTGTGCTACTTGGCCGTTCGGTCGGTGGGCGCGAGCGCGCCCGCGTGGAGCCGGTACATGCGGCGATGGGCGGCTTTGGCGAAGGACACCAGCTCGGGATAGGGCAGATCGAGCTGGGTGAGCAGGCCCAGGTTGTAGTTTTCGCCGTCAAAGCGGCCGGTGACCGGCTGATCCACCATCTGGAAATAGTGCGCGCCCAGCAGGGCGGGCAGCGCGGCGGTGCGCTCGACGTAGTACTGATAGGCCGCGCCGCGCTCGGTCTGGTCTTTTACCATAACCAGCGAGGGAGCGTAGCCGCGCTCGGCGGCCCCGAAATGAAACTCGCCGATCAGCAGGGGCTTGCGCACCAGGTTGTAGATGCGCTCGATCTGCTCCTGCGGAGGCTCGAAGCGGTAGATATTGATGCTGAAGACGTCGAAGACGTCGTTGGCCTTTAAGACCGGAGCGGGCGCACTGCCAGCCCAGCGGATTCCGAGGATCAAGTGGTTGGGGTCGGCTTTGCGAATGGCTTCACACACGCTCCGGAAGTAGCGCCGCGAGATGGTTTCCATGAGCGCCTCGCGGGAAGCCGGGCTGTCCTCTTTCTCTTCCAGGAACCGGCGCACAAAGGACTGCGTGGCGGATGATTCCGGGTCCTTCAAGATCAGGTCGATCAGGTTGCGGCCCGGCCAGCGGGGTTCGTTTCCGATAAAGTACCCGATCAGGTACTTCTCATTGCGAAAGCGCGCGCACTGGGCCTGCGCGGCTTGGGAAGCGGATTGCAGGTATTCTTCCGAGTAGACGTCCGGGAAGCCCTGCCAGCTTTTGCGGGCCCGCCCGATCGAGACATTGGTCACGAAGGGAACCGCCGACTCCTGGAACATAGCCGCATCCGACCAGTTGGCCACGGTGTTGAACCCCCAGGCCTTCAAGCGCTGCGCCATCTTGGATTTCCAGTTGGCCAGGAAGTCCTCGTCGCCGTAGCGGAGGCGGGCGTTGGCCTGGTAGAAGTCGGCGCTGGCTTCGGCGCCCGGGGGCAGCTTGGCGAACAGCATCTCGCGCCCGGTGACGCGGGTGGGGTCGCGGTAGCGCACACAGTCGGCTCCGGCGGAGAAGAAGAGGTGGCCGTCCGGGTCGACCAGCCACCAGCGTCCGTCCACCTGAGCGGTGTGGAAGAAGCCGGTGGCCCGCTCGGTGCGCTGCTTCCAGCCACCGTAAGGGCAGAAGCCGTAATCTTCGGGTTTGGCCAGCGCCGCATCCTCCTGCTTCCAGGCCCGCCTCAGCTCCTCGATGGAGTGCACCTTGCCCGGCCATTCCACAGGGATCCACTGGCCGAAGGCATCCACCACCGGCTTGGCGATGAAGACCTCGTCGGTGGCGTCTTCGCTGGTCAAAGCAATAGGTCCCAGCTTGAGCGTGACCTCGCGGTTGGGGGCCATGCGCACGGCCAGCGATTCGATCTGGCTCAGGTCGATATGGTTGCCCCAGTTCGAGAGCCAGTGGCCTCGGAACTGGCGATTGTTCATGTACTCGCGGGTGAGGAACGACGCCGCAATGGCCGCCTTGACCGGCACGTCCTGGAAGGGCTGCACGCGGTAGGTGAACACCTGCCCCTTCTGATTGCGGATTTCGAGGAACCAGCGGATGGTCGAGTTGGAGGTGAACTCGAAGGTCAGGGCGCGCGAGCGCGTCCAGTCCCGCCCGGCCTGCGGAACAGGTACGGTGAGGCCCACCGGCGTCTCGCTGGCGGGGAACTTCAGCACCACCGAGTCCGGGCGTTCCCCCGGCATCACCTCGACGCCACTCCGCTCGGCCTTCTTGAGATTCTCCGGGCCCAGCAAACCCGTCAGGGGATTCTGGGCCAGAAGCACGGGGCACGTAATCAACAGAACCGTAGCGAGTCTACGCATATGTCTTTTTGTACCACTCCAGGGTCCGGCGCAATCCTTCTTCGAGCGTGAACCGGGGCAGGTGGCCCAACTCGGTTCGGGCGGCGGTGGTATCGGCCTGGGAGTGGAGAACATCGCCGGGGCGCGGCGCGGAGTAGACAGCCGGGATGGAGACGCCCTCGATCTTTTGAAGTAGTTCCCAGACGTGGTTCAGCGTGTAACGGTTGCCGGAACCGCCGTTGTAGAGCTTGCCGGATACCCCTGGCGCGGCGGCGGCCTTGAGGCACAGCGCGGTGACATCCTCGACGAAGGTGAAGTCGCGGGACTGTTCGCCGTCGCCGAAGATGGTGGGCGAACGCCGCTCCAGCAGGGCCTGCATGAAGACCGAAATCACGCCGGAGTACGGGCTGGAAGGGTCCTGGCGGGGGCCGTACACGTTGAAGAAGCGCAGCGAAACGGTTTCCAGCCGGAAGCAGGAGTGGAAGACGCTGGCGTAGTATTCGCCCAGCAGCTTCTGCACGCCGTAGGGAGATTTGGGCCGGGGCGCCATGCTTTCCACCTTGGGGAGCACTAAGGTGTCTCCATAGGCCGAGGAGGAGGCCGCATAGACCACCCGGCGCACCCCGCCGTCGGCGCAGGCCCGGAACACCTGGAAGGTCCCGTCGATATTGGTCTCGTGTGAGGGGACCGGATCGCTGATCGAGCGCGGCACCGAGGGAATAGCCGCCAGGTGAAACACCACCTGCGCCTCCCGGACCAGCGGCGCGATCTGGTCGTAATGGCGGATGTCGGCGCGATGAAACTCGACCTGGGAGCGCACCTCCGCAAGGTTCTCTTCTTTGCCGGTCAGCAGATTGTCGATGACCGCGACGCTCGAGGCGCCCTGGCCGAGCAGGGCCCGCACCAGCGCCGAGCCAATGAAGCCGGCGCCGCCTGTCACGATGTACTGGCTCATGAGTCCAACTTCGCGATTTCCGATTCCAGGTAACGCAGCGAGTCCTGCGCCACCTTCTCGGGGCCGGGAGTGAAATCGAAAGCTTCGAGCGAGATCCAGCCGCTGAAGGCGCGCCGCGCCAGCACCCGGAGCACGGGCTTGAAATCGTACGTACCAGTGCCCGGATGCCGCCCGTCCATTTCGTTGACGTGCATGTGCCGGATCAGGTTGAAGTGCCGGTCCACCAGAGTGTCGTGCGGCTCGACTTCGTTGACGGCGTTGTGGCTGTCAAACATGGTTTGAATTCCGGGGTGGCCGATCTTAAGCACGATCGAGGCCGCTTCATCGAGCGAGGTCAGCACGTCGCATTGCTGGATGGGCAGGGCCTCGACCAGCACTTTCACGGCGCGCTCGACCGCGTGCGGCGCCACGCCGGCCAGGCCGTCGACGTAGTTCCTGGTGGCCTCCTCGCGGCTTAGCCCTCCGATAGTGGAGCGCTGATTGGGAGACCCGAAAACCATGACGCCGCCGGGACCAAGGTCCGCGCACAGATCGATCAGCCGGCGCACGTACTCCCAGCTCCGCGCGCGCAGGTTCGCGTCCGGCGTGGTCACGTGCAGGCCCTTGGGACTCACCATCAGCCAGTGCAGGCCGGCGAAAGTCAACCCTTCCGACTGGATGATGGAAGCGTACTCGCGGCGCTTCCCGGCGGGAATGGCGGCCGGGTCACCGGCCAGGGTGAACGGGGCGATCTCGATGCCCGTGTAACCGGCCTTCCGGATGGCCTTGCATGCGTCCGCGAACGGCCATTTATCGAAACCTTCATTGCAGATGGAGTGGCGGAACGGGTAACTCATCGACATACCAGTGTACTGGAATCAGAGCACGTGGACGATTTTGGGGGGTTCGGGGAGGGGGCCGGAGAGGGTTTGGGGGAGCTCGGAGAGGGTGGCGCGGTGGATCATGCGGCGGAGGATGGCGCGGTCGAAGCGCGCGAGGTCGTCGAGCGCCCGGGCGAAGGACTGGGGACTGGCGTTCACGCTTCCGAAGACGGTCTGGTTGTTGACCAGCAGGTCCAGCAGCGGGAGCTGCCCGGCGGCGGTGGCGGCGCCCAGCACTGCGCAGGCGCCCAAGGGCGCGAGACACCGCAACCCGCTCGACACAACGTCGGCCGATCCGGTGGCTTCCACCACGATGTCCGCCTTGATCTGGTCCAGGGTGGTGAGATAGTGGACGCCAGCCGCACGCATCAGGGTTGCGCGCGGGTGCTCGGGCGGTTCCAGAGAATACATCGAGGTCTGAAGGCCGCGCAGCAGGAGAGCCAGGGCGGCCAGCATGCCGATCGGTCCGGCGCCCAGCACCAAGGCGGTGCGAGCCCCGGGCTCGTGGAACCGGAGAGCGGTCTCGATAGCCTTCTCGACCACGCTGAGCGGCTCGATCAGCACCGCGCAATCCAGCAGCGCTGGCGGGATCAAGACCAGGTCCTCGGCCGCATCCAGGGCGTATTCGGCGCAGTAGCCGTGAATGCCGAAGATGCCACGCTCGAGCCACTTTCCGCTGACGCACAAGTCCCGCCGACCGCGCGCGCAGGAAGGACAGGGTGGCACACAGGCGCGCCGGATCATGGGGACCACCCAGTCTCCGGGCCGGAGGGTGGTCACCGCAGGTCCTACCTCGAGCACCTGCCCCAGGGCCTCGTGGCCCAGGATCAGAAGCGGCTCGCCGGGGGGCGGGAAGCCCAGTTGAAAGCCTGCCAACTCGCGGTCCGTGCCGCACACGCCCACCTCGAGCACGCGGAACAGCACCTGATCGTCCCGTTCGAGGCGCGGCTCGGGGAAGGCGGTTTCCACCAGTTGCCGGTGTTGGTAGTCGAGAGCGACCGCGCGCATCGCTCAGGCTCCGGCTTTCCGCGCCACTACCACCAGGGAAAGCCCGCGCCAGGGCAGGATGGGATTCAGGCGCCGCCACAACCACACCGTCTTGTCGAAGAGTTTCAAGGTCAGCTTGTTGATGGACTTCCGGCGCAGCAGGCCGCCGTAAACGACCCAGGCCAGCGTGCCGAACTTGTTCAACTGGTGGACCGTCTCGAGCCGCAGGCCGCAGTTTTCCAGAAGTCCTTTGAGTTCCTGGAAGCGAAAGCGCCGCTGGTGGCCCAGGGCGCGGTCAATGCCTCCGTAGAGAGCAGGCCCCTGCGGAACCAGCGCCACCAGCGCGCCGCCCGGCTTCAAGGCCTTCGCCAGAGCCGCCACCGCGGGTGCGGGGTCTTCCAGATACTCCAGCACGTTCAGGCAGAGCACGGTATCGAAAGACTCTGCCAGAGGGTCCAAATCGGAAACCACCGCGGGATCCAGTTGCTGCACGCGCACATTGGGAGTGCGCAGGAAGCGGTTGCGCAGGGCGTGGAGGTAGAGGGGATCCTTCTCGGTGGCCACGTACTCGTAGCGCCGCCCCATCAGACGCCCGGCGAAGCTGCCGATGCCCGCGCCGATCTCGAGCACCGTATCGCCCAGGTGCGGCCGCAGCACTGCGGCGACCCAGTTCAAGTACTGCGGCGTGCCGGTGAGGTTGTTCAGCATGCCGCGCCCGTAAGGCTCGACGTACAGGTCGTCAATGGCCCAGAAACGCAGGATGGCGCCCAGGGCCTTGATGCCGTCCTTCCAGCCGATCTTCTTGCCCTCTTCGTAGGTACGGCCGTGGTAGCTGATGGGCACTTCGTAGATCCGGAATTTGCGCTTGGCCGCCTTCATGGTGATTTCCGGCTCGAAGCCGAAGCGGTTCGAGCGGATGGGGATGCTCTTGAGGAGGTCGGTCCGGAAGGCCTTGTAGCAGGTCTCCATGTCGGTCAGGTTCAGGTTGGAGAACATGTTCGAGAGCATGGTGAGACTTCGGTTCATGATGGAGTGCCAGAAGAACAGCACGCGCCGCTGCTGACCGGCCAGGTAGCGGGAGCCGAACACCGCATCGGCGTGGCCGTCGAGCAGTGGGCGCAGCAGCAGCGGGTAGTCGCCGGGATCGTACTCCAGGTCGGCGTCCTGTACGATGCAGAAATCGCCGGAGGCCTGCTCGATGGCGCTGCGAACCGCGGCGCCTTTGCCCTGGTTCACTGGGTGGCGGAACAGGCGGATGGAGGGGTTGCCTTCTGCCAGGCGCGTCAGGATGGGCCAGGTGCCGTCGGTCGAGCAATCGTCCACGATGACCAACTCCCGCTCGATGTCTTCCGGCAGCGGGGCGGCCAGCACCTGCGCCAGGCAGCGCTCGACCATGGTCCGCTCGTTGTAGACCGGCATGAGAATCGAGAGTTTCATGCGCTTACCCAGTATAATAGGGATTTCTTTCACACAGACATGAATGTCTGTGCTACGACTGATTGGGAGGTGTGCGATGAGCCAGCAGGAAAGTCGCCGTGACTTTGTGAGGTCTACGGCTGGTTTGGGTTTTCTGATTGTCAGGCCGGAAGCGGTGCGCGGTTTTCAGGCCAGCGCCGCGCTATCGGTGGGCCTGATCGGCTGCGGCAACCGGGGCATGTACGTCAGCGGCATCTTCGCGAAGAACGAATATGCCAAGGTCGCAGCAGTCTGCGACATTTACGAGGACCGGATCGCGGAGGCCAGCAAGACGTACTCGGGCGCCAAGGTGTACCGGGACTACCGGGAATTGCTGCGCAGCGACGTGGATGCGGTGCTGATCGCCACCCCGGCCTATCTGCACCCGGAGCACTTCGAGGCGGCGGTGGCGGCCCGCAAGCACATCTTTATGGAGAAGCCCGCGGGCGTCAACGCGGCCGGCTGCCGGCGAGTGATCGCCGCCGCCAAGAAGGCCGACCCCACCAAGCGGATCACCGTGGACTACCAGCAGCGCTACGGCAAGGACTACCGCAAGGCCCACGAGGTGGTGAAATCCGGCGAGCTGGGCGGCATCAAGATGGTGCGGGCCGCCTGGATGGGCGGCGGCTCGGCCATCAAGACCGGGCATCCGGCCAGCGAGGAGAAGATCCGGAACTGGTTTTTCTACCGCGAGCTGTCGGGGGACATCCTGGTGGAGCAGGATTGCCACAACATCGACGTGGTCAACTGGTTCGTGGGCACGCATCCGGTGCGCGTCAGCGGTTACGGCAGCCAGCAGATCCGCAAGTACGGCAACATCTACGACAACCTGGCCTGCACCTTCCAGTTCGCCGACGGCCTGATCTTCAGCTACAGCGCCAACCAGTTTCGAACGCCCGGCTTCCAGGACGTCTCGGAGACCTTCCTGTGCGAGCGGGGCGCGGTCAGCGTGTCGCGCCGAGGCTACACCATCTACCGCGACAAGCGGCCGGTGGAAACCGCCGTCACCAAGTACGACATCACCGAAGACAACGTCAACGAGTTCATCGAGGGCGCGCGCACCGGCAAGCTCGAAAACACTGCCTTCTCGGCAGCCGAGAGCACCCTTACCGCGGTGATGGGCCTGGAGGCCATCGTGCGCGGGGTGGAAATGACCTGGGAGAAAATCTCGAAAGCCTGACACCGCGATGCCGATCATCACTCAAACCAACCTGCCCGGTGTGGAACTGCTGGCCCGGGGCAAAGTGCGCGATGTCTACGCGCTGGGCGACCGCCTGCTGATCGTGGCCAGCGACCGCATCTCGGCCTTCGATTACGTGCTCGGCACCGGCATTCCGGACAAGGGGAAGGTGCTCACGCAGCTTTCGGTGTTCTGGTTCGACTTCCTGCGCGAGGTGACGCCCACACATTTCCTGACCGCCAACGTGGATGAGTACCCGGAGCCGCTGCCGCGCTACCGCGACCAGTTGGAAGGCCGCTCGATGCTGGTCAAGCGGGCGCAAATTACTCCGATCGAATGCGTGGCGCGGGGCTACCTGTCGGGCTCCGGGTGGAAGGACTACCAGAAGACTGGCGGGGTGTGCGGGATCCGGCTTCCGGCGGGTCTGAAGGAAAGCGAGCGCCTTCGGGAGCCCATCTTCACGCCCGCAACTAAGGCGCAGAGCGGGCATGATGAGAACATTTCCTTCGAGGCCGTCGCAGGCCAGGTGGGGAGAGAGCTGGCTGAGCGCTTGCGCGAGCTGACGCTGGGCATCTATCAGCGGGCCGCGGAGTACGCCCGTGGGCGCGGCATTCTGATCGCCGACACCAAGTTTGAATTCGGTATTGTGAACGGCGAACTGGTGCTGGCAGACGAGGTGCTGACGCCGGACTCTTCGCGCTTCTGGCCGGCGGAGACGTACCGGCCCGGCGGCCCGCAGCCCTCGTACGACAAGCAGTACGTGCGCGATTACCTGGAGTCCATCCACTGGAACAAGCAGCCGCCGGCGCCGTCCCTGCCTCCCGAGGTCGCCGCCAAAACCAGCGAGAAGTACAAGGAGGCCTATCGGGCCCTGACCGGGAGAGCGCTGTGAACTGGCTGGACATCGTGATTCTGATCATCACGGTGCTTTCGGTGATCGGCGGACTGCGGAAGGGGCTGGTGCGCGAGGTGCTGGGGCTGGCCGCCGTGATCGTAGGGCTGCTGTGCGGCCTGTGGTTCTATGGGACGGGCGCCTCGTTCGTCGAACCCCTAGTCAAATCGAAGCCGGCGGCCAACGCCATCGGGTTCTTCCTGGTAATCGGGGCCGTGATGGCGGCCGGGTTCCTGGTCAGCTTGCTGATCGAGAAGCTGCTCAAGCTGATCCACCTGTCGTGCCTGAACCGGTTGCTGGGCGGGGTCTTCGGATTTCTGCGCGCGGTGCTGGTCTCGGCGCTGATCATTCTGGCGCTGATGGCGTTCACCTCGAAGCCGCCACCGCGCTCGGTGGTGGAGTCGAGGTTGGCCCCCTACGTTATCGAGACCGCGCGCGTGATGGCAGCGGTTGCGCCGCACGAGCTGAAAGAGGGATTCCGGCGGAGCTATGAGAAAATCAAGGAGATCTGGGACGAAACCCTGAAGAAGGGCCTGCGCAAGCCGCCCAGCAAGGAAATCTAAAGGACCGATGGATCTGTTGATATTCGACCTGGACGGCACGCTGGTGGATTCCAAACAGGACCTTGCCAACGCGGTCAACGCCACACGCGGGCACATGGGACTGGGGCCTATCGATGACGGCCGCATCAGTTCTTATGTCGGTGAGGGCGCCACCACGCTGATGCGGAGAGCGCTGGGCGCGGAAGCCAGCGAGGCGGACATCGCCAAGGCGCTCGAGTTTTTCCTGGCCTACTACAGCGAGCACAAGCTGGACCACACGCGGCCGTATCCGGGGGTGCCGGAAGCCCTGGAGCGGCTGCGTCGCGCCGGTGTCCGGATGGCCGTGCTGACCAATAAGCCGGTCCGCATCAGCCGGGCGATTCTGGAAGGTCTGGGCCTGGCAGAGTACTTTGCCCGGATTTACGGGGGCAACAGCTTCGAACAGAAGAAACCTCATCCGATCGGCGTGGACCGGCTGCTGTCGGAACTGGGGGTCGCGCCGGAGCACGCCATGATGGTGGGTGACAGCGCGGTGGACACCCGCACGGCCCGGAATGCCGGGATCAAGGCTTGCGGCGTGAGCTACGGTTTCCAGCCGGAAACGCTGGCCGAGGAGCCGCCCGACCTGCGGGTGGACCGGCTGGAGGAACTCGCAGAAGCCGTCGCGGGTGCCAGAGGAGGAACCAAATGATGACCTACAAACCGGGCGCCAAAGTCCCGGTCTCGGGCGTGTACTGGTGCAGCGTGTGCAAACGGCCCGCCAGCTTCACCAAAGACGAGGAGTTCCCGGCCTGCAAGAACAAATGCGGCCGCGGCCGCTGGGAGCTGGTGCAACCCGCGGAAAAGCAATAAACCGCGGAGGCGGAGAATCAGAAATTGAATCATTGACGATTCAAC
>Ga0315280_10011662_pt1 | contig 10763 bp, 8 predicted proteins | sample YL17G06_40_MG_FD_203697 | JGI IMG/M metagenome (GOLD analysis project Ga0315280, IMG submission 203697) | Sediment microbial communities from Yellowstone Lake, YNP, Wyoming, USA - YL17G06_40 | ecosystem: Environmental > Aquatic > Freshwater > Lake > Sediment | place: USA: Wyoming | collected... | reverse complement strand
CGACCCACTTTAGGAGGTTCGTTTCCGTACCACCACTCCTCTCTCTTCGCACCTCGCTTTCGAATCCTCCAGATCAAGATAGATGCCAGTGCCGCAAGAGCAGATACTGCAGCCAGTTCATAGCCGGCCGTTGATGAATCAGTATACTGCACCGTCCCAACCTGAGGCAACGTATTCGTGTGTTCAAGGGGTTCGGTCGCTGGTTTTCCAGACTCCCCGCCCGTTATCTGAGCTAGTTGCAAATTCGTAATGACGTTTGCCACAACAGAAGGGAAGACCACTAGCACAACCAGCAACACAAGAGTTGACCAGCGACTTCCCCTCAGCAAACCGCTCTTCCCCTAACATACGTTCCTCGCTCAAACTGCCCCATCCGAGTACCTAACCAACTCCGCCTTGCACTCGAGTTTTCAGTATAGGCTAACCCTGAGCACTAGGTTCGCCTTTCTTAAGTGTAACGGCAGTTACAGACCATTCTCTTCGCCCCCTGGAATGGGCGGGACTGCTATTAGTACAGAGAAAATCGTTGTGACCTGAAGCCCGAAAGCATATTCCTTGCAACTGTTGGTGCTCTCAACCCTTTGACCTGCCTGCGGCGTACCCAAACATATTCCTTGGCTTCTCTGCTAACCATCCGGCGGATCTGCAAGAGCCCTATTCTATAGCAGACTATTACGTGGTGGAGACGCCTACCATCTGTATTGGTGAGGTAATCGTAAACCCCCGAGGAGTCCGTCTATCTCGATATCGGGTCCGGATTCTTCTTTGACTTCACGCGACACGGCGTCAATCACATTTTCATTCGCATGAACGTAGTCCATCGGAATTCCCCACATTTTGGGGTAGGGCATGTCGCCCTCCCATATTACGAGCACCTTGCGATCTTCCTCTTTGAGACTGATACCGCTTCCAGATATGGAGGGGAGCCGCCTCCGATTGGATAGAGCGCTATTACGTCCAGCGAATCGCCGAGATTGATGGCGTGTCCGTCCTCCCGGCCAAGGACAACATTACGATAACCTAGGTGGTTTCGGAGCTTGATGTATAGGTCTACCGGCCCACAGGTTTCTATGCTTTCAACGATTCCAGAAACCTTGAGGTACTTGCCTGTCAACGACCATCTCAAGTCACGGAGAAGTGCGTCTGCATCGACCCCTTTTATCTCGCGAAGAGTTGAACCTGCTATCGCGTAGGTCCTCTCTTCATGTAGCAGGAGGCTTGGTAGCGCCAGAGGCGTGTAGTAGACTTCAAAATTCCGCTCCAACAACGCTTTGACTTGAGCCATTGCACACTCAGGGTCAGCTTTCATGAATTCGCGTGAAGTGATAGCGTTCCACTTTCCTGGTACTCCAACGTCGCTAAATGTCAACAGTTTCGCTAGATTGAGTTGGTGCCCGGTCCACGTTCCTACTAGGAGCCAGTTCGCAGCAGCGATCTGATGTAGAAACGTTCCTCCCTGAGACTTGCTCACTTCCTGACGCCTCTGGTCTTCGGCGAAGTTGACAATTGGAATGTAACCATCGTTACATTCGACTCATTCAAAAGTCTTCCGTTCGAGTCGCAGGTCAGCGTCGCTTCCCAAGAGCAAGCCACCGCAAGGATTGACTGCAGTGAGAGGTGAGCATAGAAGTCATAAATGCAGGAGACGTGCAGAGTCTTATCAGAAGGGGGATCGTGTTGGAGAAATTCAACCTCAGACGGATTGTGCTTGACGTTGTCAAGCCCGCTGTGGAGCCTTCTCTTGTATCCATCGCTGAGGCAATTGCGGGAGTGAGAGGTGTTGAAAGCGTGAACCTTACAGTGGAAGAAGTTGACGCCAAGACTGAGGGTCTGCTAGTCACCATCGAGGGAGAGGAGATGGATTTTTCGAAGCTCAACGAAGCGATCAGCGGTTGCGGAGCAGTTGTCCATAGTGTCGACCAAGTTGCGGGTGGAGAAAGGATGATCGAGAGTGTACCGGTGCCATTGTCTAGAGTGAGGAGATAGAGTGCCCCATTGAAGCTGCGATACATTACCTTAGGAACGATCGATGGCACTTTGATGGCACTGGGTGTCGTTACAGCCACCGGTCAATTCACCAGTCTCCATCTGACCCTTGTCGTTACCGCAGCCGGCGTTCTATCTTCGGCGCTGTCAAATGCCTTCGGTGCGTACGTAGCCGAGTCGGCAGTCGCAGGCGAGGAGCTTTCGGAGTACGCAAGGCATATGGTAGTCTCAAGTCTGAGTTCGACCGCACTGGGCGGCGCCTATAGATCACGCATCCATGCTGATGCGGCTACGATGGGAGCCTCTGTACTGCTGGGAGCATCAGTTCCTTTGTTGCCGGTGATGCTTCTGGGCCCGGGCATGTTTTCTACGAGCGTAGCCCTTGCTCTCGCATTGGTAACGCTGTTCTCTCTTGGAGCTTGCACCGGCGCTAGAAGCAAGAGTGGCCTGGTCCTGATGGGCGTCCGCACGGCTTTCTTGGGACTGATAGTTGCGCTTCTGGCCTGGGGGATCGGCGGAATACTAGCCTACAGCTAGCGATAAATCCACTCTGACGACTGTTAGATTGGGATATCCGAAATGGGCTAACGACTTCTTAGCGTTTTTAGCTGCGCCTTTTCAGAGAATCCAAGCAAAGCCCGGCGACAACGAACGATGAGCCTGTCTATTCTCTGCTGAGCAGATGATCTGAGAAAGTCCTTGCCTCTAATCTTTGCGAACCAGCGTTCCAAAGCATCGAGCGCCTCCTCGAGTTCGGAGACCTCTGTCTGGGTGATGTTGCCTGTCGCGACATTCCTTCGTATCTCCTCGAGAAACTCATTGCATTCCTCAATGAGTTCACGATACTCCTTCTCCAAGTCTTCTTTGAACAGCTCGGAGAGGACGTTGTTGTCTCGTTGGCCCGTTCCCTTGGCTTCTAGGACAAGATAAGGACCAGACTCTTGAAGACGCGAGGTCAAGGTTTCTAGGTGTGAGCGAATCCGTTTGGAGTCCGGTAGAACGCAAAAGGACATCTCTGGGTAAATTGCACCCAGCCCCTTAAGCTGCCTCCACAGACGCACTCTAATTCGTGAAGGCTCATCCGGAACATCGTAGCCAAAGACCAACCACTTTGGAGGCGTGTGCTTTCCCAACAGGCTTCACCGAGTGCAGATTCCGCTTCGGTGTCATTATTGAAGGAATGGGTTCGAGGGCCGATAATCCTGGACCCCATCTGGCCGTTGTGAAATCGTGTCGCTCGAAACTGATCCTAGGACAAGTTACTTGTGAGACAATCGCCACTATCGAAAGCGCTATGGATATCATAACTTGATGGCGATGTTGGCCCCGTTGAGTTCTGCCCACTCATCAAAAACCCTGCGTTAGTCCACTCATAAATGATAGTTCGATGTATGAATCGCGCCTGAAACATCTGAGCCCAGTCCGTTCTTCAACTAGAACTGCGTTTTCTTGTTCATGACCGCATCAACGAGAACTGTCCTAGGTAAGAAGAGATGCTCAGCTAGCTACAGGCAAATCACTGCTCATCAGATCATGAGGACTCCTCGTTAGAGTAGCTGCGTCAGGAAGCGGGGGGATTCGAACCCACGAATCCCCAGGCCACGGGCTAACATCTCTTGTGAAAAGTACTTGCGCCGTCACGAGTTTTGCTGATTGACATCGTATGGTCATCTCAAACCGAACTCTACTCAACAAAGGATGAAATCTCTCCGTGAGAGAGATGATCCGGTTTATTTCTGGGCGACACAATAGCTCATGGCAACGAGGGAGTCCACGCTGGAAACCCCCAACGACCAATATCCAAACCGAAAATCCGAGTCCTCTCCACCTCAATTATGGGTAACCCCAATTTACCCACGAATTACCCGGAACGTACCGAAACGAGCCCAATCAAGTATGGAAGGATGGTGCGGCCGCCGGGATTTGGACCCGGGTTAGAGGCTTGGGGGGCTTGCGGCGAGGTTCATCGCTCGTCTCCGTCTTAAACCAGGTTGCCCACCGCGCAGTGGCGGTTCTGGACCACGGCTTAGCGGAGGCACTGGTCCTCACGCACCCTCGATCCGGCCCTTTCGGCCGCATCCCACAACTATCCAGCGCAGTCATAAAACATTGTATGGGCCTACTGACTACGCGGCTCGAAACGCGAGCGCCAAAAGCGTTTTCTCCCCCAGACGGTATGGCATGGATTATGAATCTTTCAAGTTGGTGTACGGTCGACGAAGCACTGTACATCGCGTACGCTAACGAGGAATGGCGCCAGTACGCCGGTTTCAGCTACAGCGAATCCTTCATGAAGTCCGTATCTGAGAAACGAATTGACCACGCGAAAGATTTCTTGTCCGAGTTCAAGGAACCGAGACGGCTGTATCTTGGCAAGGTTTACGATGTCGCAGATGCGTCGAAGACACCGCTGAAGCTCGAGCTGTATCGAAAACGTGAGCAAGACATTGTTTCCAAGTCCTACGAAGTGAATGGCAGAGCGGTGACATGGAACAGTTGGAGACAATTCAGCGCTCAAACAGGATCTTCTGCAGATCGGAAGGTAGTCTTCGATGAGTTCGTTGGCAAAGTGGGCCTCGTGACTCCCACAATCAAGGGGATGTTCGAGAAGTCCAGAGAGATTGAACGCCAGTACGGGACGTCGCCGCTCCACGTGTACCTGCAACTGGAAGGTCTTGAGCTTCAGCAGCTCAAGGAGCTCGTGAAGACACTGGGTCATGCCGCCAAGAAGCCATTCGCCGAGTTGCTCGAACGTTACTCTCGGGAACTGAATGATAGATCTGCCGAATACTACGATGATCTCTACTATTTCCGCGGAAAGATCTTCGAACCTCTGGACTCAGCCTTCAAAAGCTATAGCCCGGTCACCGAACCGGAGCGTGTGCTGGCGAAACTCGGTTTCCCTGTTAAGAGGCTGCAGACCGATGCGGAAGAACGGCCGGGAAAGCACACTTCTCCGATATGTTTCGGGGTTCAGATCCCGAATGATGTGCGATTGCTTGTGCGTCCGGTGAAACCGTTCACAGACATGGAGAGTTCTTTCCATGAACACGGACACGGTATGCACTTCATCTCGATCTCCGAGGACGCGCAGTACTGGGAGAAATACACAATTCCAAACGGGGTCGCCGAGATATTCTCCACACTCATCGAGCGACTCATGAAGAAGAGAACTTTCCTGATGAGGCAGTTCAATGTGTCGAAAGAAGTCGCCGAAGACGCCGTACAGCGGACGAGGTTCATGGAATTGTATTTCCTCACCTTCTACGCGGCCAACTCGCTAATGAAGATCGAATTCTGGGAAGAGAACCTGTCGATGGAGCAGGCGAACGACCGCTACGAGCGCTACACGGAGAAGTTCATGGGCCTGCGCCTGCCAGGCAAATACTGGCAGCTACACCACGTAATGCCGGACTTCGACCTGTACTCTCCAAGCTACATGGTTGCCGCAGTTCGTGCCGCCGAACTTGATCGGAAGCTCGAGAACCTATTCGGAGCAAACTGGTGGACCGATAAACGCGCCGGCAACTACATACGGACCATGGCCAAGGATGGAGCAAGCATCAAGATGTCACGATTTTCCAAACTCGACACTGGACCATACCTGAAAGACCTGATTTGAGCCCCTCCGGCCTACTGAGTCTGAACTAGGATAACCTGTTCCGTACCGGCGCCGAGTTGGGCCATTGGGGCGACCCAACCCCCCCAGGGGGGGTACCCCCCTCATTGCTCAGGATTGGGCCTTGCCAGCCAGCTTACGCTTCTAGGAAGTCTTCTGCCTTGTGAGGTTCAGGTGGGAGGCCTTTCCTCTTTCTGATGTCTGCGATTACTTGGGTGATCATCGATCCTGGCACTGGTGCCCAGTGAGAGAACTCTAGGCCCCAGAAGGCTCTTCCAGCTGTCGCGCCACGCATGACTTCTGACAAGTCGAAGGTCTCTGATGTGGGAAGTTCACCGACCACGTAGACGAGGTGCCCTTTCTGCTCCACAGAAAGGACCTTTCCACGCTTCTGAGAGATGACACTGGTAGCGGCTCCTAGCAGGTCCGGTGGTGCCTTTACTGTGATCTTCTGGACGGGTTCGAGGAGTGCTGGGTTTGCTGACATGAAGCATGCGAAGATGGCTCTTTGGGTCATAGGCATGATCTGGGCTGGTCCGCGGTGGACTGGGTCTTCGTGGACTGAGATGTCAGTTACCTTGACCTTGATCCCTCGAATGCCCTCGTATGCGAGTGGTCCCTCTCTTAGGGCCTGACGATAGCCATGGAGGATGTGGTCCTTGATCTCTTGGAGATACTGCGCTCCCTTCGTGGTTTCGATCAGCATGTTTCCCGTGTCCTCGACAGCCCATACGCCGCGTGCTTCATCGGGTGGCCATCCTTTGTCCCGGAGTACCTTCGCCAAGGCGTGTTTGTCCTGGTAGTCGCTGATGTCGCCTTTCTTGATCATGTTGATTATTTCTTCGTCGAGCGGTTCGACTTGGATGAAGATCTTGTTGTGCCTATTCGGTGATTTGCCTTCGAATGGGCCCGCCGAGCCACGCACGGTTTCTCGGTAGATCACAATCGGGTTCGACGTGACAATCTCAAGTCCCGTTTTCGTTATCAGTGTGTTTGCGATCTCCAAGTGGAGTGTGCCCATACCGGAGATCAGATACTCGCCCGTCTCCTCATTGATCTTGGTGACAAGGTTCGGGTCTTCAATCGTCAACTTTCTTAAGGTCTCAATTAGTCGCGGTAGGTCTCGACTGTACTTTGGCTCGACGGCCATTGTGACGACCGGTTCGGTGACGTATTTGACAGCCTCGAAAGGTACAACATCCTTGTCCTGTGAAAGCGTCTCTCCTGCTCTGGCCCCGTCAAGTCCCAGAAGGGCGGGTATGTTGCCCGCGGTGATCGTGTTTACAATCTCTCTGTAGGGTCCCATGAATATGCAAACTTGCTGGATTCTCTGATCCACTCGGGCGCCAACAAGGTGAATTGGCGTCCCTTCTTTGAGGGTGCCCGAAAATAGGCGCCCTACTGCGACAACGCCAGCCTGCGGGTCAACTACAATGTTGGTAACTGCCAACACGGCAGGCCCAGTATCATCACAGTTCATCATCGCCTTGCCGACCTCGCTGTTCAGGTCGCCTTTCCAGATTTTCGGGATTCGGTACTTCTGTGCGACATGAGGTGGAGGCATCGCCTCAATCGCCATGTCCAGTATGGCTTCATGCAGCGGCGCCCTTTCACGCAGCTGATCCACTTTATCGTTCAGGTAAGCGTCCACGACGTCTGAGAACTTGATGCCTTTGTTCTTCGCCACTTCTGCGTTGAATCCCCATCGATCTTTAGCGGATCCCATAGCGACGGTGTTTCCTGCGAAACTGACCGACCATTTCTCACGATATTCGGGCTCCGCGTACAGGTTCACAAGTCGATTGAAGTCAGCGATGATGCGTGTAATCCTCTCTTGGATTTGATCGGGTGACAGCCTGAGTTCCTTGATCAGTCGATCGATCTTGTTGATGTAGAGGACTGGGCGAACTCTGTCCTCTAGGGCTTGCCTCGTGACAGTCTCAGTCTGTACCATGATCTCTTCGACTGAGTCGACAACGACGACGGCACCATCAATGGCACGAATGGAACGGGTCACCCTGCCTGAGAAGTCGACGTGCCCTGGGGTGTCGATGAGGTTGATGACGAATGCGATTCCCTCGCGCTCATGCATTAGGCTGACGTTAGCAGCCTTGATAGTCATCTGGCGCTTCTGCTCCTCCTCCATGTAGTCTAGGGCCAGAGCTGTGCCAGCGACGGAGGGAGACAAGAGACCAGCGGCAGCCAGAAGCGAATCGCTCATGGTGGTCTTGCCGTGATCGACGTGCGCGATGATCCCGATATATTCCGGGCGAGGCTGATGCCTACGCCTTTCGGATCTGGTCCTTGTTCTCGATGATCTTCATGATCTCCGTTGTTGTCTTGTAACGGGGCATCTCATTCTCCTATCTTCACTTTGAAAGTGGGCTGCACAACCTTCAGATGCCTTTTATACTTTTCCAGCTTCGAATCCGCTGCAAGCAGATCTGAAGATGTGGTGTTCGCGGGTTGTCCGTGGAGGTTGCAAAATGAGCGGGTGGGTGATTTGGCTTACTGGCATGCCGGGTAGCGGCAAGTCCACGCTCGCTCGCCTCGTGGCAGGAAGACTTTATCGTCGGCATGTTGCCGCTCAGGTGCTCTCAGTCGAAATGGTGAGAGAAGTTCTCACACCCAGACCAAAATACACCGAGGAGGAAAGACACGTTGTCTACAGTGCTCTCGTCTTCGTCTCCACAATGCTCGCTCGGAACGATGTCAACGTGATCATTGACGCCACAGCGAACAGAAGGAGGTACCGCAATGGAGCAAGGCGAAGAATCACGCGATTCGCGGAGATCTACCTCAAATGCCCGCTTGAGGTTTGCATGCAGCGGGAGAAAGGACGGAAGAGAAGATTCGGGGCGCCGTCGCGCATTTACGCCAAAGCGAGAACGGGTGCCAGCAAAACTGTCCCAGGGGTCGGTGTTCCATACGAGATACCGCTCTCTGCTGAGCTTACTGTGGATACATCTCTACTCAGACCCAACCAATCGGCCGAGCAAATATCCCAGTTCGTCCTATCCAGATTCTGCCGCCGTAGTCGACGAAGCACCGCAAAGCGCTAGTGTTTTGTGCAAACTCGTGTCCTACGTGTACCGGAAGCATGCGACATGGCAGACCTGAGACTCGGTGCATTGAGGGACTACTTGAGTTCGCTGGAGAAGCGAAATGTAGAGATCTTGCGTGTCAGCGGTCTCCAGAAGCCAAAGAAGACGAGGCTTGTCGGGAAATTGAAGGGCTTCGGATACGGCGCACCATACCTCATTGAATACAAGTCTGGTGCAAAGACGAAGAGCGGCGTCCTGGAAACGATGCGTCCAGGAGGATTTGGCCACGACTTTCCATGGGACAGAGCGCAGTCGCTCCTTTTCGCCCATAGCACCTACAATCGGTTGCCCAAGCACGTTCGTTCGATCGATGTCGGGATACTCACGAAGAAGAGTGAACTCCGGTCTGTCGGTGACTTCTCGGAGTTCTTCATTCTAACCGAGAAGGTCGAGGGACAAGGCTACTACAGGGACCTCGAGCGAATAAGAGACTCAGGCAACATGACAGACTTGGATCTGAGAAGGTGCACCGCTCTCTCAGACTACATCGCTCGTGTTCACAAGGTCAAGAAGAAAGCGCCCGACCTCTACGTGCGGGCAGCACGGGACCTAGTTGGCCATGGAGAATGCATAATGGGCCTCATCGACAGCTACCCAAAGCAAGCAGATTTCTTAGAGAAGGATGAGCTCAAGGAAATTGAGAAGAAATGCGTCGAATGGAGGTGGAAACTGAAGAACAACTCTCGCGCTCTTTGCCGAGTGCACGGTGACTTTCATCCCTTCAACGTCATGTTCCGAAAGGGGATAGACTTCACGGCTCTAGATCGGAGCCGTGCGGAGTGGGGCGAAGCAGCGGACGATGTGGCTTCGATGTCGATTAACTATCTCTTGTTTTCCATCCAGAGGTATGGCAAGCTGGTGAGTCCTTTCGATCAACTCTACGAGCTGTTCATGAGAACCTACTTGGAGGCGACGGGGGACGACGAGTTGCTTGAGGTGATCCAGCCGTTCTATGTATGGAGATGCTTGGTGGTGGCAAGTCCACTCTGGTATCCTAATCTGGGCAGAGACAACAGGAGGAGGTTCTTCAATTTCATATGTGCCGTGCTCGACACAGATAGATTCGATGTCAATGGAGTCAACAGCTACCTAGGCTACGCTTGAACCTACGCAGGCTAACAAAAGCGGTCTTGTGAGTTCCTCAAGCAAACCGGGGTCCCCGAGTTGGGCTGTAATCTTCGACCCATCATTGTTCGAAGAGAGATCAAACTCGAGGAATTGCGAGGACGACTGTTAGCCGTTGACGGGAACAATATGCTCTACCAGTTCCTATCCCTCATCAGGACACCGGACGGAGTTTCGCTCAAGGACCCTCAGGGCCGGACGACCTCACATTTGACGGGATTGCTGTTCCGATCGACAAGACTGATGCTTGACTACGATCTAAGGTTCGTATTCGTCTTTGACGGTCCACCTCACCCATTGAAGGCACGAGTGCTGGCTGAAAGAAGCGCTGTCCGAGAGAAGGCCAGAACAGAATGGAGCGAAGCTCTGCGAAGACATGATTTTCAGACTGCTTGGTCCAAGGCGGTAATGATGAGCAAGCTCGACCAGCCTATGATAGACGATGCGAAGCGGTTGCTGTCACTGATTGGCGCACCATGCGTGCAGGCACCAGGAGAGGGCGAAGCCCAAGCGGCGTTCATGGCTTCACGCGGTGATGTCTGGGCCGCGAGCAGCAGAGACTACGACTCAATCCTGTTTGGGAGTCCGCGTGTCGTGCGGTATCTCACAATCTCAGGCCGTGAGTTTCTGCCTAGCAAGGGCATCTCTCGTCCATTGAAACCAGAACTGATAGAACTATCTAGCTTTCTCAGATACCACGGGATCACTCGCGACCAGCTAGTGGATCTGGCCATATTGATTGGAACAGACTTCAACGAAGGCATCAGAGGGATAGGCCCGAAAACTGCGCTCAAGCTAATCAAGCGTCACGGGTCACTTGAGGCATTTCCAGATGACTTGAGGGCCAAGACCCCACGTGACTTGGAAACGCTTCGGAACATATTCCTACGACCGGAGGTTACATCCCAATACTCAACTCTGCAACGACC
>Ga0315280_10011661_pt1 | contig 10765 bp, 11 predicted proteins | sample YL17G06_40_MG_FD_203697 | JGI IMG/M metagenome (GOLD analysis project Ga0315280, IMG submission 203697) | Sediment microbial communities from Yellowstone Lake, YNP, Wyoming, USA - YL17G06_40 | ecosystem: Environmental > Aquatic > Freshwater > Lake > Sediment | place: USA: Wyoming | collected... | reverse complement strand
ACTACTGTGCCGTTATTAAAAGAGTATCTGTTTACCTTTCCAACGAAAAACCCCTATTTGTTCCACAGCAATGGCAATAATGCAATAGACTCAGAAACTGTAAACGCAAGACTTGTAGACTTGGCGAGAGATGCGGGAATTGAATTAGGCACGTCTAAACTTCATTGGCATTGTTTTCGCAAGATGATTATCAGTCAAGCCAAAAACTTGGGCATTGACCCCGACATAATCAAATTGATGGTAGGCAAATCGGTCAAAAAAGACATATTGACTTACATGACTGGAATAGATGTGAAAACAGCATTTAACAAGTTGCAAGAAGTTTTGGGAATATCCGCATTCACGGAAGAATCTGAAAACGTTGTTAAAGGCATGGAAGTTGAAATCAAGGAACTGAAACAAACCGTAGTTAGACTTCAGCAAGATGGTCAAGCATACAAGAAGGCAAACGAGGTTTTGACAGAAAGGCTCAACGAATACGAAGCTAGATTAAAAGAACATGGCGAAATCTTGAGAATGATTCCAACTATGCAGAAACAAATAGCTTACATCAAAGGCAGAATCGACAAACAAAAGCCAAAAACAGAAGAAAAACCAATAATATCCCTATAAGCTACTTTTTTCTATTTTCCCTTTTTTCCAAAAAGATTAATCGATTGATTAATTTTTGGTTATGTTTGCATTTTTTCAAGTTCATGAATGGCTTTTGTATTAATGTCAGAGACATATAGAATTACCCGTAGCACCTTCTCAAGAATACTGCAGAACTCGGCTTCAACAAAATGATACACCATCGGGATTTTTCTCCATTCATCAAAGATTTTTTTCTTCTCAGGGTCTGCATGAGCTAAACCGCCATAGATGAAAATATTAAGAAGTCTTCGTCTGCTTGGCGTTTCATTTCCAATAGTAATACTAATACCTTGGTCAAGAAACGAGTTAAGTGTTCTTCTTGCTTCAAGAAACTTATTCTTTAGTTCTTGAGAAGTAGGCAATTTTTCATAGGTTTTGCTCAAGTGCCTAAAGGAGCTTTTCTCTCTTTTTTGAATAAAGAATCTAAAGGTCAAAACGAATGCGTCGATTGCATTCTGGTCTGGCAAGATTCTTTCTGTCTTTACCTCTTCACCTCTCCTTGCACTTATTGTGACTGATAATCTCTTTTTTTCACGGATGTATTTTACAAACTCGGAAGCAAGAAGTTTTTCTGCTTTTTCATTAAAAAGTCTAAGAGGATATATCTCTTCCAGAAAGCACACCTCTAAAGTGTTACTTTAAAAGCGAGCTATTAGTTTTTCCTTTAGATGAATAAAACACTCGAATCGTTAGAAATCACAAAAGCGAGCCTACTTTGCCTCTGAAAAACCGTAGTCCTTGCGTTTTCTTTGACCTCTTTAGGGAAGTTATTAATTTGCTGCATCAATTAAGGCTATTTGCATTGAAAGAGGCGTGCTCGATGAAATGATAGTATGCTTTCTCATATATTTATTGAAATAGGCATGGCTTTATTTATGCCAAAGCCTTACAAATTTACGGAAATACTATGAAAACAAAGCTCAAAAGAAAAGCTAAGGAAATTGCAGAAAAGTTCTTGGATTTCAGAAATTGGATTTCCTTGCACTGGGTAGCTTACACCTTAATTAAAAACACTTTCTTTATTTCTTATTTTACACTGCTTATATACGCAATAGGCATCTCCAATGAACTCGCCAGTCTTGCCTTCGTCATTCTTATGATCGCCGCTTTAATCTTTTTTCCCCTTGATTCCAAAAGGAGTTCAGTAGCTCGTGAAAATCCTAAGGCATATCTTAAGTCAGAAAAGATAGAAGTTGCGGTCGAAAGACTGTTCTCCTTTCTTGTTGTCTTGATGTTCGTATTTATGATTTCAATAGTCACGTTGGACAGAATCGGTCTTGAACATTGGATTAAGCCATATCTTGAATTCGTCATAATGCCTTCGATAATTCTTACGGCAGGAACAGCAATTGCTGTGGAAATGAAATTAGCGGAAATTGCTTCAGAGAACCTAATACATACTTTGTCGAAAATCGGATTTCTTGGCTTTTTGAGGAAACAGTCCTTCTTACAGTTCACCGAATTTGCTGTGCATCCCACGCTTCAGACAAGAGCAAGATTTTGTGTAGTTCTGGAAGCCATATGCCAAGATTCAAGTATAAGAACAATAAATAGGAGGTTGTCGCTCTTCAAAAAAGGCATTAGTATATATAACAATCATATAAGAGAAAAATTCGATTTTGTCTTGCATGAACCAAATAAGTTCTATAAATACGCAAAACTTGCTGCTCATTCAAAGGACAGCATAGAAGATGTTCGGAAAGGATTGAAGGCGTTAATCGAACAAATGGAAAAGGAAGATGATGACCCATTTGAAGTCATTAAACTGTTAAAGAATATGATGAAAGAGTCAACATCTACGAAATCCGTCTTTGATGAAATTGATGTGGAACCGAAACCTTTTAGGAAATGGTTTTCCGTTCATTCCGATTCGATAAAAATTGTTCTTACATTTGCTTCACTCATAATATCTGTATTGTTTGCAATCATGAAATAGAGACTCACATGTTTACTTATTGTATAAGGGCGTATGTGCGTTTTGGGCAGCCTCTGTGTCTGTCTCTTGTTTTAAATAGGAAATTATTGAAAATGAATCTGATTTGATATAACATTCAAAGCGTGGCGATATCAGAGGATAACACGGAAAAACACCATGCAGACTCCCCCGCCTTTTTGAAAAAATTGTAAAAGCAGAAAACAGGTTATACTCCCCTACTTAATCCGTGAGTTACATAGGGATGTTAAAAATCGTAAGTCATAATATCAATACATAAGCATCAAAGAGACATATATTTGAATACATAGACAATTACTTTAGGGACTGTGATGATTAAAAGGCTCTTGTTTCTGGTATCGTCTATTGTGCTTTCTCTGGCTCTCGTTTATTTTGCATACTTTGCCAGAATGGAATCGTTAATTCTTGTGACAAACGTTACAATAATCGTTCTATTAACCTTAAACGTCTTGGCTAACATTTTTCAATTGATTAGTTTCACTCAATCCCTATTTATCCCAAAATCAATTGAAAGTATTAATTACAAGCTGGGAAGCGAGATACTTACTCCTTTGTATATTGATGTGAAGAAGGTAAAGTCTCATCTTGAAGAATTTAACCCGAAACAGATGAATTTGGAATTATGGAGAAAAAAGAAAGACGAATATTTGTTTCTCACGATGCGAAGAGAACTAAGAGAATCCATAAACAATTTCTATGAAAATGTAGAGAAATACAATACATTTTTGGAAAGATTCAAAGTATATGTCCGAGATATGATTAGTTCTAGACTTTACGATTATTGTGAAGGAATAATTGTTCCCCCAGTCAATGAAGAAACTGGTGAAGGATTCGACAGCAAGTTTAACAAATTTTGCATTGAAACTACACGGAAAATTTGTGATGAGGTTATCACAATTGTTCTGAAGAGAGAATCCGTTTCATCATTACAACCGAGTGACTTGGGCGTTTTGGAATCCCCATTGTTTAATTTGCTTAGGATAGACGACGGTTTTGCTTTTTCTGTTAAAAGTGAAGACCCCGAGGTGATAGAAGAGAAAGCAGCGAAATACTCGGAGAAATTTGCTAAATCCGTTTTCGAGTCAATATTCAAAGAAGACTCTCTACGAGAAATAAAAGACAGAAGAGAGAAACTCATTGGAGAAGCAGAAAAACTTGTTAGTCGTATGGACTCTGAAATAAGAAGAACATCTTGACAAGGCTTGGCGTTTTTCGATGGGTTTTCTGGCGTTTTTGCTGTCGGATTTCCTGCTTTCTTCCAATTTAATCAATTGGTTAGACTAGCCTATAAGGACTGATAGAAGAAGGCTCTACCCTCGTTGCTCTCTTTTCTTCACTTCTGACAAGGTTCATTCTTGTGGCGGCTTATCGTAGTTCCAAATATGACCGTGCAGCTTCCAGCCAGAGGCGGTATGTTTCAAGATAGTGATATATTTCCCTTTCACTTCAACAGGCTTTTGCCGTCCTTGGCTGATTTTCGAAGCGAAATTTCCGACTCCATGAATTGTGTCGCCGCTTCCAGATGATTCCATTATGGTTGCAGTTACATCCTTCTTTCCCCCTTGGAAAACTGCTCCCCAGAATTTCTCGATTCCTTGCCTTCCTCGAATCATCTCGCTATTCGGTGGCAACAGAATTGCATCATCTGTGAATAAGGCAGCCACGGCTACAGCATCGCCTCGGCGTAACTCCTCAGAGAATTTGAGAATCACCTTTTCAATAGACTTACGAACCTCTTCAACCATCTTTCCACCTCCATTTCTTTGTGGTCAGAACAATAGTTGGAGAGTGATACTATGGAGATTTAAGACTTTTTTGTTTCTATTATCAGGATTCATAACTTGTCCAAGAATTTGGGTTTAGAACAAAACTTCACCCTTGCCTGTGTTGACATCTGATTCAGCTATAACTTTTCCGCAAATTCACTATTCTGGTTAACTTCTTATAGGACTGATGATACATACTAGCATGTGAACCAAAATGCCTAAGAAAAGAACGCACAAAGTCGAGTTCACTGCTACAAAGATGGTTCCGAAAAAAGTCAAAGTCGAGTTTCGTGCTAAGAACAAGAAGAAATAGAAATTACTGCTAGAAAAATGGGTTAGTGGTTCTTGGCTTTCGTTTCTTATCTATTCGTTTCAATCGGTCTTCATGAGACGTAATCTCGTGACATTTTGGACATAACGCCCTTCCATTTTCTCTTATTGTTCTTCCGCCAGATGCCCAAGGTTTTCTATGATGATAATGAATTGCCCTAGGGTCTAGCTTCTCGTGGCATCTTGCACACTTACCGTCTTGCTGATAGAGAATTTCTTTCTTCTGAGTCGGAGAAAAAGCCCTTCTGGAGTCTTTTCTCGTTTGACTCGGAGATAGACTGGGGAAACTGACGTTCAGAGGATTCTTGACTGTTCTAATGCTGGGCGTTCCAAAAATAGCGGCACTAACAGAAGGAACACGTCTTTTCTTGACCATAGTTGGACTTGAGATTAAAGAGATATTTAAGATTATTCTGCATCTTCGTCTTCGTTGTTTTGGTCCGTCTCTTTGCTGTCTCTCTTTTTCTTAGCATCATACTCAGCTAGGATATTGTTTAGGTCGTCTTTGCTGGTTTCTTGTGGCTGACTCGGTTGCGGTCTGTCGTCTGACAAGATATCTGACAAAAGTCTCCCAGCTAGTCGTTCATCACGGTCTTCTTTGTCTTCTTCAGTCGCATGCCAGTTTTTTGTCTGTGACGTTCAGAATCTGAACATGTTTCGACCAGAGGTATTTGATTCAGTGATTTCCAGTATTGTAGTTGGTTACGTAGATGACCTCGAAGGCACTTTTTCAGAGATTTTCAGAGTGCTTAAACGTAAAGGGATTTTTGCCTTCAGTGAGAATCATCCCATTCTGAAAGGGTCATGGGAGAAAGACGACAAGGGTAGAAGACTTCACTGGAACATAGACAACTATTTTGAACGTTCGATCACAAACACTGAGTGGCTACTGCCGAGTGGTAACGTCTTCAAAACTAGCTCGCGACACAGAACTGTACAAAACTACTTTGACGCGTTGGTTTCATCAGGATTTGTGGTTGAGAGATTGGTTGAGCCTGAACCGATAAATGGGACACGATCCATCAACCAAGATAGTAATCATGCGGTTCAAGAACACTATTCAAGAGCTGAAAGAATCCCGATTTTCATTCTTTTTAGAAGCAGAAAACTAGCCTAGTGCGCGCCTCTTTACAAAACAAAGATGAGGAATGTGTCATTAAGTGTTTAGAGTGGACATTAGATTTATTAGTGATTCCGTCAATGCATCTAGGGTAAAGGCGCACGGAAAATGTCAATTACATCAAGAATCGGAAACAAGGGCATATTTGCAACGTCTGTCTTCTACGCAACCGTTGGAATAATTTTCTTAATCTTGTTGCCTATGAGCGGATTCGCCCCGCACATCGGCTTGCTAGGTATCATCAGCCTTGTGACCGCTTACGGTTTTTTCAGAAAACGCATCTGGTCGTTCTGGCTTGTCGTCATACTCTTTATTTCAGCCACTACCTTCGCCGTTTTCATGATTTATGATGTTATGGCAACAGAACTACTTACCAGTCTAGTCATGGTTGCTTTCCTAATTTTAACGTGGATTTTCACGGGCTATGCAATCTTGAAAAGAAAAACACTTGGCGACTGAGCAGCGTCACAGATTCTGTCCGAACAAGTGAACAATAATTCTCTCTTTCGCGTCGACAAATTGGACATTTTCAGGGATTTCCACGAAACCATCTGCTTTCGTCAATGTCGTTATTGCTCCGGAATCGCCTTTTGACGCAGGTTCAGCAAAGATCCCGTTTGATTTGTCCTCTCTCAGTTTTACCATCACGAAAGTTTTCCTTCCTTTCGCCGAAAACATTCTTGCCGCGGCCACTGCTTCCAATTCCGGGTCTTTTGTCGGCCTTATCCCTGCCATCACCTGTATCGTTGGACGAACGAGTAAATGAAAAATCATCAGCGCCGATGCCGGATGACCTGGAAGGGAATAAACAAGCTTTCCATCAATATCTGCTACCGTCGTGGGCTTCCCAGGCTTGACTGCTATGCCTGAAAGGATCAAGCTAGATCGTCCAAGGGACGCTAGCACCTTCGGCATGAGGTCCTTGGGACCGACTGACACGCCACCTGATGTTACCACCATGTCTGCTGTTTTCAGAGCGACTTTCAATGTTTCTTGCAGGTCGGAAAATTCGTCTTTAACGATCCCCAAATGAATCGGTTTTCCGCCACTCTTGAGAACAGCTGCACTTAGACTGTACGAGTTTATATCGTAAATCTTTCCAGGAGCCAATCTACTGCCCGGCTGTATCACTTCTGGTCCGGTTGAAAAAACCGCTACTTTAGGGATTATTTGAACTTTGACCTGGTTTATACCTAATGCGGCCACCGCACCGATTTCTCTTGAGCCCAGCCTTCTACCCTTCGCGAGAACAGTCTCTCCTTTCTTTATGTCGCTGCCAGCCTCCATCATATTACCGCTTTTCGGTATAGCGCTGAAAACACGGATGTGTTCGGACTCTCTTTCTGTATTTTCGACCATGATGACAGCATCTGCGCCTTCTGGAATTGGCGCCCCAGTGAATATCTCAGCAGCCTGTTTTTTTCCAACTTTAATCTTCGAAAGATGCCCTGTTCGCACGGTTCCACAGATTTTCAACTTTACCGGCCTGTTCTCTTCTGCACCAAATGTGTCTTGAGCCCTTACAGCAAATCCGTCAACCGTAGCCCTGTCAAACGGGGGAATATCCTGTGCCGCAACGATGTCTTCTGCAAGAACTCTGTCGAAGGCTCCAAGAAGAGCGGCTTCCTCCGTCCCTAAGGCGCGAGGTTTGACTCGACGCGCTATTGCATTATGAGCCTCTTCAAGGGAAAGCAATTTTCTGAACATGCCCTCAAATCACTTCTACATCATCAAACATATGAACCAAGACCAGATCCCCTTCCTCTAGACCCTCCGAGTTTTCTGGAGCCACGACGTAACCGTTGGATCTTGTAACCGTAGAGATCAAGCCAGAGCCCCGAGCACTAATAGGTTCTGCGAGAAGTTCCCCATTTGATTGAGCCACTCTGACACGCACTAGATTCTTCCTTCCAAGAGTCGTTGTGATTCTCCTCGTCATTTTCGCTTTCAAGATCGGTCTCGGCTCAGAGATGTTCAGCCCCAACAACTTGCTGACCAACGGCCTACCGAAAACTTCGAAACCCAACAAAGCAGCCGCAGGATTGCCAGGAAGCATCAATATAGGCTTCCCCCTCACAATTGCAAGCCCAGTAGGCATACCTGGACGCATTGCGACTCCGTGCACAACGACGCCAGGGCTTCCGAGCGCGTTCACAGCGTCCGGAACAAGATCTGGACCTCCCACGCTCGTTCCGCCAGACGTGATAATCCCGTCAGCCCTTTCAAGCCCCAGCTTCAGTTTCTCTGAAATCTCGTCTATTGCATCATCAGCTAAACCTAAATCCACAGTTTCGGCTCCCAGCTCATCGCACAAAGCAGACAGGACAAGCCTGTTTGAATCAAAGATCTGGTTTTCATGGAGGCTCTGACCCAACTCGGCAAGTTCGTTTCCAGTACCCAGAACTGCAATCTTCGGTTTGTTGAAAACCTCAACCTCTACGATTCCAAATGACGCAATAAAACCCAGATGCTGGGGCTTCAAACGTCTTCCTCCCTGAACAGCCACCTTGCCTTTGTGAATTTCTTCACCTTTTTTCGAGATGTTTTCCCACGCGGTTGCTTGAATCCAGACTTCAACCTTGTTTCCAACAATCTTGGTGTTTTCCAACATCACGATCGCATTGGCACCTTTCGGTAGAGTGTTGCCCGTCCACACTTGTTTTGCTTGTCCTTTGCCGATCGTTTTCTGGCTCGTGAGTTCAAGGATTCTCGGTTTAGCTTGACTCGCCTCTTCAGTCTCGGCAGCGTCAACGGCGTATCCGTCAACCGTCGACCTATCATCTCTTGGCAAATCAGTGTTAGCTATAACATCTTCAGCGAGCACTCGGTTCAAGCTTGATTCAAGTCGGAGAACAGTCTTCTTTGGCCTGAAATCCACTTGACTGAGAAAACTTTTCAAGGCATAATCAACCGAAATCAGCTTCTGAAACCCTTTCAAACGTGCCAAAACATGTACCCATAGACAGCACTATGGGACACGGTAAAAAACATATCGCAATACTGCTATTTCACTTGAAGACGTTCTTCGCGAAGCATCTCTTGCATTCTTAGAGCGTCGATGTCCAGTATCGGGCTTTCGCTGATGATTATCGGTTTCATGTCGAACTCGACTATCACCTTCGCAAGCATAGAAAAGTCGGGTCCATAGCGCATTTCATCTAACGTGTGATGGCGTCTTTCACCCTTGTCGGTGAACTCGATCTTAGTAAAATGACAGTGCATGGTCTTTGCAGCTTCAGTTCCCAGTGTATTTTCGACAAGTTCAACGACTCTGCGAAAATCCTCAATTCTCCGGAAGCGTCCCAAGCCTCTCGCGTGCAGATGAGACCAATCGACCACTAACTGAGTCCGTTCGACTGTCTTGCACAGGGTCAGGATTTCATCTAGACTTCCGAGCTGGTACATTCTACCCATCGTTTCTGGTCCTACCTTCACATTCCTAATTCCGAAACTGTCCAAGGTATCGACAACTTCCTGAATGGCTCTAGTGCACATCTTCAAGGCTTCTTCGTGCGGCAGCATGCCATATACGCCAGGATGAAAAACCACGACATGTGCCTTCATCCATTCGGCTGCACTGGCGCAAGCTACCAAACGTTCCTTGCTCGCCTCAACGATCGCCTTTTTCCCGCAGAAGTTTATGAAGTAAGAACCATGCATACTGAGCCAAACATCGTTTTGTGTAGCTTTCAAAGCAAGCTTTTCAGCTTCTTCCTCTCTAATCTGTGGCCTCTTTCCCCAACGGACTGCCTCGTATTCGAAAGCATCGAGGCCTTCTTCTTTTAGAAGCCTCGGGACATCAGACAAATCGGCTTTCAATAGCCTGAACGCTGGGGGAACGCCGGCGGGGCCAAACCTGGGGCGTTGACTCATTGAAATCACTAAAACACTTGCTATTTCTTGTAGCGGTAACCCTTTCCAACACGTTCTCCATAAAGAAGAATCAGAAACACTGAAATCAACGTAGCTATGTTCTGGAAGGCCAGATATTTTCCCGCGTCATCGAGAGAAGCCAACGGTGAAATCACGCCGCCAAGGCCAACCGCAAAATCTCTGAATCCTGGAGCCGCTGAAAGTAAACCACTATTTATTGATCCAGCCAGCCAACCGATTGGTCCGAGAGCTTCTGCAGCTCCCCTCGCCCAGCTGTTCGTTGACATGATAAAGTTCGGCAAGCCTGTGTTAGCCCTGTAAAGGTTTGATATGCTCTGGTAGATCAGGTTTGGGTAAGCAAAAAGCGAAAACATCAAGATGAAGGCCCAGAAAATCAGAAGCACAAAAATGGCGCTTCTAACTGCAGGTCGTCCCAAACGCGTTCGCTGAGCAAATCGACTGACTCCTGAGAATCTTGTTTTCATTCTTTTGGAAAAATTCTTGCCAGCAAATCTTATCCTTGACACGATTCCTTTCTTTTCGACTCTTTGTCTCATCGATGGTTCGATCTTCCCTTTTCTAATTTCCTGTCTCTTGGTTGCTAACCTTTTCGAAAGGTAAACCCAGCCAGAGGCAAGTGCAACTGTCACACAGATAGGGACGAGATGAAATAGGGGGCTTATCGTCAACGTGGTTTGGGAACTGGCTCCAGGGAACAAGAAACTCCATTGGAGAAGCCCAGTGTCTTTAAGGCCTAGACTCATTGCATACAGAACGACAAGAATCTCCAACAGCGACGTTATCAACACGAATAGGATCAATGGCGCGAACCCTCTCAATCTTGTCATGCGGATAGACACAGTTTTCTTATCTGGTTGAGTCGACAAACGTTTCACTCTACTTGGTAAGCAAATTTCGCTTGAACTATGATGACTCTCACTAAAAAACGTGACTGTAAGAGGAAGTTATCCACAGAGGTTCAGGGATTGGTAGGGGCATCATCGGATTCGTTCAATGGGAACTCGTGTCCACACTTGGGACATTTTGCTCCCCTACAATGCACCAAAGATTCGCATCCAGAGCAAGCGA
>Ga0315280_10011660_pt1 | contig 10765 bp, 13 predicted proteins | sample YL17G06_40_MG_FD_203697 | JGI IMG/M metagenome (GOLD analysis project Ga0315280, IMG submission 203697) | Sediment microbial communities from Yellowstone Lake, YNP, Wyoming, USA - YL17G06_40 | ecosystem: Environmental > Aquatic > Freshwater > Lake > Sediment | place: USA: Wyoming | collected... | reverse complement strand
TTCTGGAGAATTCTGGCTTCGACTTGATCGTGCCTAAAAACGTGCCTACAACGGATCTTCCAACAAGTGAAGAATTGGAACTTCTTAGAGCCATAGATCCTACTGGAATTTATATACCAAGAACTAAATAAACACGTATTTACTTTGTCCATGACTCACCTATCGAATATTGTAAGCGAAAACATGGATTTGAAAGGCCGAATTCAAGCTGTTGAAAGGAAGCTTCAGGACATAGAGAAAAACCGTTTCAGAGATGAAAAGGACATTAGATTAGAATTGTGCTTGAGTCATAGATTATACTATATAGAAGACGTGGCTCAATAAGGAATTCATTCCAGGTAGTGGAACATTCGATCAAGCATCTTTATACAATGTCCGACTCCGAAATCGCAGAGTTCCACGTCATCTTTGAACGGCATGTAACTGATTCTCTTGGTCAGTTTGATTGGTCCTTTGATCTGAGTACTGTAGTTCTTCAATTCTCCTTCAAAGAAGACTGCGCACGATGATTGCTTGTCAGATAGCTTGTCGCAAGTGAACGTGACCTCTCCTGAGACACCTGAATTGTCTGCGTCTCTTAAGAAAACAAAGATACAAGTATGTGCCCAATTAGAGATGATTTTTCCGACTTTTCAGAGTGTAGTGTTCGTCGAAATCTTGGCTGTATAAAGGCTCGTCCTCAAAGTCTTTTGCCAACTTTGCCAGTTTAAAACCATTCGCAATCAAACTGCTCTTAAGATTTTCAAGCCTTGACAAAGCGGCTTCAGGTCTGTAAGGTCCAAGAATAAGGATTCGCAGCTTTTCTTTCTTCAGCCGATACTCAGCGATGGACATTCACGTACTACCTTAGATGTCACTAGAAGATTATTCCTGAATCCTTATATTGGATAAGTAAACTTTATTACTACTAGGTATAAATTGAACTATACCTCAAGGGGCTAGGGACAAATGAAAACCTATGAGAAATACGCCGATGAAATTCCCACGGAGACAAAGTTGGTAGTCGCGACGTTCGATGACCCAATCCGGCAATCTATCATTGTATTGCTGAAGACCAAAGGGAAAATGTCGTTTTCGAGCGTCAAGAATGAACTAAGACTCGACAAACTCACTTTGAACTATCATTTAAAGAAACTGTACTCGGCTGGTCTTATCGATCACTTTTTCGAGCATGAATTGGGAAACAGAGAATATTCGTACTATTCTATCACCTCACTGGGAGAACGGCTCTTGAAGAATCTTGTGCAGATTCTGATTCCTGAAAGCCCACTCGTCGGAAGAGAACGCAGGGAGCCTTTGACCCAATTGTATAAATTTAATACTTCAGATTTGACAGGTAACAAAAATGAAGTGGCGTACACGAAAGATTTTGCTTTCTTCTATGCCAAGAATTTCCGATCTTCCATACCCAGCGAGGTCGGACGCATAGTTGCGCGTACTGATGCAACCCGATACACGGAGCAGAAGTGGTAGCCTTGGCGATTCAAATAGGAAACCTGAAAATCCTTGATTTCAAAGTTGTGAGTGAACCCTGGAATGAATACAAACTTGCAGATGGAACGACTTTGCGTGTGAAGGTTGTGGTCTCTAGCGTTCTTAAAGAGAACGGCGAAAAGTTTGCTTTGTCTCATACGCCTTTATTCAGTGTTTTGCCGAACCCGAAATATGCAGGTGCTCCTTCACCTCCGATGAAGCAGGGTGAGAAATTGGAAGTGTTTCTAGAAGATGAAGACCTGAAATTCAATCAAGTGACAGATCTTTGGAACGAATATTTGATACCCTCAGAGAAAATCAGGTTGTTAGTCAAAGGAATCCTAGTCTTAGCATCGCGCACAAGTCTACATGATGAGAAAGGCTTTCCGATATACGTTACAAACGTTCAACTTGTCGTGAAGCATAAGAAAGACACAAAGTAAAGCTTGTACGGCTGAAAGTGACCTAAGGTTTTATGACTATTGTCTGACCGCCGGCTCCAATGGTCACGAGACTCTTCTGTGGATGAAAAGAACCTGGGTGTTTTCAAGGTTCAAGAAACACTGGATTTAAAGGACTTCACAACCGCATTCAACTATGTGCGAAGATTCAGCAAACAAATCATTCACAGACCACAACAACCTGACAGAGGTGATAAACCGTGACTGGAAATGAGGAAGTTTTCACTGGAAAGAGAGACCTGACAAGTTTAGGAGAGAACCCGATAAGCCGCGCTTTAGCCTTTGTTCAAAACGCCTTGGTCGCTGGCGATTATAGACAAGCATGGGATTCAATGCTTATGCTGATTGCTACGCCAGGAGACGTCGATTTGTCGGGTGTCGGCAAAGAAACGATTCGGGAAAAGGAACATCAAGAAAATCTGTTAAGAAGTTTTGTTGGCGTTACTCCATTGGAGACGGCGATGCGAACTCAATTATTTTATCAGGGTCAACAGAGTTTCATGCGAACAATCTGCTACAGACTATACAATGAAATAACGACTAAGCTGAAAATCTACAAGTATTTCGACAAGACGTATGGAGGCGTGGATGCGAATAAAGAGGCTCAAAACTTGTGACTGAAACCATAGCGCCTCCCGACATAAAGGTCAAGTGGCTTCGTGGACCTGAAACCATAGACTTCGGAAGGCCAAACACTTACCTAGTTGTTGGGCAGCGTGGAACGGGAAAAAGCAGCCTCTTGGAAAGCATAGCTACACGATACCCGAAAGTCATAGATTTGTTCGGCAGCAAGGATTGTGAGTCTTTAGCATGGTGTAAAGCAAATAGTCCTTTCCACGATGTTCTTTTCATTGTCGGGAAAGGCGTGACTGTTGCCTGCTCAATGGCCGCAAGTTTCCATAGACGAATTGAAACTGAAAGACTTTGAAGAACACCAAGTTATTTTGACGACCCATGTTTTCTATACTTCAAGCAAAGAATACTTCGCAGCTCTCCAACAGATCACAAACTTGTTATGGGAAAAAAGGATAAGTTGGACAGAGCCTTGGATAGTTCTGATTCGGGAAGCGGCAGACTGGATTTACAGTCGGCTTCAAATTGTCAAAGATTCTAACCTTGCGAAAGCCGACTTTGTGCAGTTGTTAAGGGAAGCTCGGCATAGCGGTTTAGCCGTTGCTGTTGATACGTTACGATGGACCAGCCTTGACAAGGAAGTGCGAGACGTAGCCGACTACTTCTTTATGAAACGAGTAGGCGCGATAGGCTTGCCGAAAGACCTGCGATTCATTTATCGATATGTGCAGCCTTTCAGCATGATGAAACTGAACCCTGAAGTGTTTGTTATGCTCACATCTCAGGGTAATATCGCCATTGGAAAGTTTGACTATCCGACATGGCATAAGGAAGAACATGAGAACATTCTTTTGAAAACGGATATTCAAGTGGATTATGAAGGTAGAAAGCTGGAGCAAGGCTTGAACGTATCTGTGTTTGAACATTCTAAAATCATAGAAACTTACATAGCGAACAAGTCTATGAGCAAAACCGCAGCTATGCTGAAGCGTTCAAAATCCACAATTTTCGATGCAGTCAAGAGGCATGATGAAAACATTGGATCTGTAGGCTATTGCTACGAGTGCCGCACAGCTCTAAGCCCTCTGGAAAAGCAGAAGGCTAAGAAGGTGGGCAGACCGCCGATTAATTGAGTTAAACGCGCATATTGAAACCAAAGAATTACATTTATTATAGCCTGTGTTTAATCACTCTTGGGGAAATCGTTGAAGAGCATTTGGTACGCAAGTGGCATACTGCTTGTTATCGGAATTGCTGTTTGCCTAGTGTCTTTTGCACCAGTGAACAAGCTTGTCCCATATACAAGAGAAGTTCAGCACCCAGTGAATGAAGTGCAACAAGACGGAACTGTAAAGAGCCTGTTAACCTTCTATTCGCACGGATTCACGCTCTCCGCAGGGGACAAGGTCAAAATCAAGGCTCAGGCACAAGACTGTTCACTTGAAGTCGAAGTTAAGGACATTATGGGAAACAACGTAGAACAACAGTCAGACGTTGTGAGTCCTAACCTGGAAGTCTCTATTCCTTCATATGGTTGGTATGGAGTGTATATCACTCGTTACCGCTCAAGTCCTTATGTGATTTTTCTGGATAAAGCGAGCGCTTACGTCCATGTTGAGACAGAATCCACGCAGACATCGTTCGTGCAGGACTATCAGAGCCTAACAACATATCCATACAGAGACCTATGGATGTTAGGCGTTGCCGTTATGATTTGTGGCATCGGAACTGCAGTTGTCTTGATTGCGAGGAAGGCAGTCACTTAGAGAAATGTTGCGAATTCGCGCGCTGAGGATACCGCTAAGATCACATATAGGCTCTAGTCACCTTCAGTTGCACTCTGAGTTTTGCTGTATGAAACAGCTACAGCATACAAGTCATGAGAGGCTCAGGTGCCGAAAGTTGCTATTATCAGGCTTGTTTTAGATAAGAATACTAAGGCTCTCAAGATAGGTCTCTACCTCGCCGGTCTAACATGTATGCTCATTGTAGGCAGCCGAAGGACCGAGTTCACTCTAGAATGCCGCCCCCCAGGGTACCCAAAATAGGAAACATCAATGCTCCCCACAACGGCATGAAACGCGATACTGATAGCGGTACGATAGTGTAGTATAGAATAAGCCAAGCAGATTATTGGCAAGAAGGTCTCAGATGCTGACCAAGTTTACTTGGGAGTAGAGAACCTAAGAGACATCTATCAAAGAGCCATGCCTTCAATAGCGGTTGGGAATGGTAATGGTGGAGAGACAAAGAAAAGAGTGGACCTTCTAGAAGAAGAAAACTTGAGATTAAAAGAGCAACTCAAAGAGCTAAATGTAGCAGTAGAGAACGAGCACTAACAAGAGAACTGTCTTAAAGGAAATAGCTCAAGATGCAGAAGGGCTGACCACTGAAGACCTTAAGCTCTTGAAGCAAATGGCCCTGGAGTTTGCTGGTAGAAAGAAGCGGACTCAATAGCCTATTTTTCTTGTAATCCAAGTTTTCCTCTTTTTCTCATATTCCTCTTTCAACTTGACTAGAGCCTTTTGGCATGTCTCGAAACTTGGAAAGAGGTTCAACAAATCAAACGTTCACAATAAGCTACCATTTGCTGTCTCAGAAAAGAAAAAAGGGTGAAAGTTAGCTTTGTCGTCTTTTGCGTCTGATATAGACAAATGACGTTGCGAGCAGTGTCATCAATGAAATCAGGCTTATCCAAGGGGTCAGCAATTGATGTGTGTTCACTGGGGTCAGCGCCTGAAGCGTGACTGGAGCCCATTCTCCGCCGACTGATGTTGTCGGAGGCGGACCGAGCCCACTCTTGCTGACAAGATAGCCACCTCCAATAGTAGGAGATAAGGTCCAAGACAAAGAGGCCCCTCGTGCAATAGTTTCAGTCGTATTCAACAGAGTTGTAATGATTCCATTTTGGCCTTCCTGTAAGATCTCCAAGTTGAAAACTCCGTTTTCTGTTCCTATAACAAATAAGCTGTATATATCTGAGCCATTGATTATGCATATGGTATCGTTTGATAAGCATATTGCTGACGCAATCTGACTCTCAATGACACCGAATGTTGAATTGTACCCGCACATATTGCCATTCTTATCAAACAAGTTCAGATATACAGGGCATTTTGCACATAATTCGATTACATTGCACGTGGCGGCAGGTGTTGATGCAGGTGGACTCGAAATTGAGTCATAGGAAGGTACGAACCATACCCCCTGATCGCTGCCTGTGGCTGAATAGCTGAACAGCCCACTGGAATCCCACTGTAGCCCAACAGAACTTTCGCCCGTGTGAGCCGAGCCCTTCTTGAGGACGATGTTCTTGTCAGGCGTACACAAGAACCATTGGTTTCCAGAAGTTGTTGAATATCTTATATACGAATTTACTTTGCCAGACATTCCTTCCAGAAAATCCACCGTTGGATATATGGGCTGGGTAAAGGGACATGAAACAAAAGCTATCTGGGGCGAACCATCGTAGGGGTCGATAGGATGCAAGCCCCCACTGAGAACAACGTCAGATATGAACGACCCGTTTGGTACTTCAAACGTATAGGGCTGGCCGCTGTTGTATTGCATAAGAAACGGATTTTCAACTGAGAGTGTTGTTCCTTCTATTGTTGATCGAAGTACAAACTCGTACATTGGATTCCCTAAAGCTATGATAATAAAAGGTTCATCGACGATAGGCCGTCCAAGCGGATTCACATTCTCATACTTTTTGTTCGTAGGGTTATATGTGTAGTTCCATATCTGGAGTTTCCCACCCATCCAGATTCCTCCTACGTAGTTCCCACCTACGCATACAATGTTTTGAACCCAATAGTACCCTTCAGTTCCTCGAGGTATGTTGAAGTTCTGCTGAATACTGAATGATCTATCTGAGGCTACGCCCGTAAGAAAGACTGCGTTTTCAACCCCGTTTGTCCCTTCGAGAGAAGCAAAAAACGTAGGATCGGAGAGGACGCTTTCACCTGTGGAGAACACCGCGGACACGCGGTAACAGTAAATCCCGTCAACACTGGGAAAACCATCTACGTAATTGGTTTGAGTAGTGCTTGCAACAAACTGCACGTTATCCTCTGACGTCCCTCGATAGACCTTGTAGCCGGAGGGTGCCTCTGGTGGATTGCTAGGCGCGTCCCATAGGAGCTGAGCTTTTGAAAATTGGCTCCCAGACGGTAACTCGTATTGAGCTCTGAGATTCAGAGGTTTATACGGAAGTGATGGTGCGTTAACTGCCAAAGTGGTGCTGCGGCTGCTCGGAGCGTTGTTTGAATCCCCACTGTAGCTCGCGGTGATGCTTACAGTGCCTGGCCTCGTGTCGGTGTACGTGGTTGAACAACTTCCCAGGCACAGGTTGCAGAGCAACTGGCTAAAACAACCCGTGCTACTGTCCGTGCTCCAACTGACGATTCCCGTCGGGTTGGACCCAGACACGGTGGCAGAGCAGGTAACGGGCGAACCGACAGAGACGGGGTTGGGTGAACAGACAACAGATGTTAAGGACGGCGCGCCAGAAGGACCAAAAGCATAAACGTTGCTGTCGCTTGAGCCCACGTAGACGACACCACCAGCAACAGCAGGAGAAGACTCCACATAACTGCCGGTTGTGTAGCTCCATACCAGTGCGCCCGTCGTGGCGTCCAAAGCATAAACGTTGCTGTCGCTTGAGCCCACGTAGACGACACCACCAGCAACAGCAGGAGAAGAACCAACCCCGTCGCCCGTTGCGTAACTCCAGATTTTAGCTCCTGTTAAAGCATTGAGACAATAAACATTATGATCACCAGATCCTACGAACACCTTACCATCAACAACGGCAGGAGAAGAGACACTCACTGGTCCGGGTAGAGGTAAATCATATCTCCAGTTTGCGCCTCCGGTCGTGGCGTCCAAACAATCAATGCGCGAATAAGATTCTACGTAGACCTTTCCATTGACCACAGCAGGAGAAGAGTCGAAGACCCCCGCGTGCGAAACTTCGAAGTAACTCCAAACGAGCGTTCCACTCGCAGCGTCCAAACAATAAAAGTGATAGTCTTCGGTTCCAACGTAGACCTTACCATCAGCAACCGCAGGAGATTGCCAATCAACCCCTCCGCCTGCGGGATAGTTCCAAACGAGGGCCCCACTGGCAGCGTTCAAGCAACAAATGCCATAGATGCTCCCATCCTCTCGGCCAAGACACCCCACGAAGACCTCACCGTTAACTACGGCAGGAGAAGACGCCACAATGCCGAATCCGCTAGAGCGCCAAACGAGCGTTCCACTCGCAGCGTCCAAACAATAAATGTTGCCATCATACGACCCCACGTAGACCTTACCGTTGACTACGGCTGGAGAAGAGCTTACCAAATCTCCCGTAGTGTAGCGCCAAACGAGCGTTCCACTCGCAGCGTCCAAACAATAAATGTTATGGTCCCATGATCCTACATACACTTTACCATCAGCAACCGCAGGAGAAGACTCCACAGCCCCGCCTGTAGTGTAGGTCCAGAGGATGTTGCCAGTGTCTGGACCCGTTGAAGCTGAAAATCCCGTATGTGACAAGTCATGGTGGAACATTGTCCACCAGTCCACAGGATCTACAGTAGACTGTGCCCTAGAGACTCTAGAGCCGTCGTGAGAATCGGCTGCTCTGGATAAAGTACTAATGGGAAACAATGAGACCAGAAACAACGTAACCAAGACGAAACTAACAAGCGCTTCTCTCTTCATTTTTCTTTTCTCCCTAAGCGCGCGTTAACAATAGCGAATGCGTCATCTACCCTTCTCCTCGTATGCCGAGTACTGCGTTTTACGCATAAATGCTTTATGGAACCGTCCTCTATCGCGTGACTTGAAATTCTTCTCTCCATGGAAATGTATCAAATGCAAAAATACGATGCTTCTTGTTCAGCGCGCGCTATACATGTATTCAAAGTGCACCAATTTGGTTCTGTTTACAAGCCAAAAAAGACCTACCCTTAGCCCAAGCCTTATCGACAAAATCAAACTCATCTATTAGACCCATAAACCTGCAAGGATCAAGAGTCAACTCCAGCTTCAAATCCCACTTGACAAACCGAAGAGGATAAAGCTTCTTTCGTAAGCGTCTCTTGTAGGCCTCACAGAAACGATTCACAGCACGAATGAAAAGCCAATCATCCTCCCTCGATAATTGAATGAAAATGTAAGGGCAAAAACAAGTCGTTCGCTCGGTTAATTAATAGGTCATTCTTTACTTCAACAGAAAGAGTTTTTTTATATAGCGAACAGAAACTATGTTCTATTTCCTAAAATTAGATTATGGGAAATAGGTTCGATGAAACAACATGAAAAACAACCAGATCTTTCTCACAGTTTAACCCTATCTAAACGCTTCACATTTGCCTGATCTTTCCATATCGACTAGACATTCAAACCCAAATCTCTCAGTTTCTTGTCAAACTCTGCTTGCCGCAGTTGCATTTTGATACGTTCTCTTTTGGTTCTTCCAGGAAGGCGACTGCAAACATGAAAACGATGCATCATCTTTGCGTGTGTTGGACAATACTTATTATGTACTTTGCTAGGCTCAAAATGGAAGTCATCAGTAAGAACTATCTTGCTTTTGTTTCGGCAGATTCCTATACTACACCAAACTGGCTTTTCATAACAAATCCAAGTGGTTCTTACAAAGTCTCGGTCAAGGTCTTCTTGTTGTTCTTTCAGTATCTTCTCTAACCATTCCTTCTTTTCTTGCCGAGCAGCTTCTAGCATTTCTTTCAAGGATCTTGCTGCCTCCGTTTGAGCTTTGATGTCTACTATGTCAGGTTTGGTCCACATTATCCGGTTAGGCTCTCGCGAATCAAGTTCCTTCTTTATTAACAGATCCAGAAGCCAACTCTGATACTCAGGTGTTTTATGGTGTTTCTTGATCCACGGCTCCAGTTCCTTGTTAATGACTTCTCGCAGTTGCTCAGGGTCGGTTATGTCTTTATGTGACATGACTCACGTCTCTGTAGCTTTCTTCACTTCACTTAGGTGCTTCTCCATGTCACCAAACTTTTTCTGAATCAAGGCTAATGTCTCGCGTAGCTCTTTGATCTCTCCGGCTTGCTTCTCAATGGTTTTCTCCGTTTCAGTGGGCGTACTGGTTTCAAGCCGAAGGAACGGCATCGCTTTCTCTGCATAGATTTGTCTGTAAAATTCGGGGTCTTTAGGTCTGTACGCTTCATCTACTCCTGGTCCAGTGTGACCCATCCAGAACTCCACGTTCTCAAATCCTGCCTGAATCGCCATTTTACGGAACCATTTCCGCAAATTATACAGTCTCACTTCCGCAGGACGATCAGCTTTCTTCTGTTCATAATTCATAACGCCTTTGTCCTTTAGCAGTCGAACCGCTTTCCTGAACATGCTGCTCACAGTGTTATAGATCATAGGTTGCTCGCTGCCTTGATTCACAAATAAATAGTTTTCAGGAGTCAAGTTTCTGCGAGTGTTCAAGTAATCTTTGAGAAGCCTAACAGATTCTTCTCCAATAAAAGTGAAGTATGCATGAAACTTTCCTTTCGTGTCCTCTTCAGGAACCTTAATCATTAAAGGAATCTTGCCTTGTGAGAAGTCAGGTTCCAAGTTCTTAAGTTTCAACATGCACAGAGTCGTAGGCCTTAGTCCTGACTGTGCCATTATGTTAAAGAAAGCTTTCTCTCTAGGTGCGCTTATGCCTAGAACCTGAAGTATCTCTTCTTTGCTGATGTCCCTGTTATGAAAGCTAACCCGTTTACGGATAGGTGCAACAAAACTCAGTGGAAGATCATTATGCTTGAAGAAGCTCTTCACAGCGATCATGAAACTTGCGACGCTGCCAGGACTGTATTCACTTCGCATCAAGTGACTAATCCAGGCTCTTAGAAACTGCGCGTACTTCTGTTTAAACCGTTTCTCTGGAAGCTCTTCATAGTCTTTGAGGATTGCTTCAGGTGTCGCGTCTATGAATTTGAGGAAGGTTTCAAACTCGTAGCGGTATAATGTTTCAGTGGTCTTGGCCCCTGAATGACTGATTGCTACGCTGTCAAGCCATGTTTGAATGAAGTCGGGTTTGTACATACCTGTTTACCTCAAGCCTATAATGTAGTAACTCACTTAAAAAGGTAGTGCTACATTTACTTTTCAAGAACTAAGTAGGCGAGGTTGCAGGTGGCTGCGCAAGCTTAGGCTTCTGTCTAGTGACCTGCTCAACTATCTTCCAGAATTCCTCTTCTGTCAAGCCTTTCCGGAGGTCCTTCATTAACTTCTTC
>Ga0315280_10011658_pt1 | contig 10767 bp, 22 predicted proteins | sample YL17G06_40_MG_FD_203697 | JGI IMG/M metagenome (GOLD analysis project Ga0315280, IMG submission 203697) | Sediment microbial communities from Yellowstone Lake, YNP, Wyoming, USA - YL17G06_40 | ecosystem: Environmental > Aquatic > Freshwater > Lake > Sediment | place: USA: Wyoming | collected... | reverse complement strand
CATTGTAGGTCTCCATTGCAGCCTTTATGAATTCAAGATAGCCGGGGATAACCTCGGCAAAGGCAATATCGACCGGCTCTATTTCTGAAGATGGAAGGGTTCCGGGAATCGCTTCCGGGGTGTACTTAGCCATGGAAGCACTGAATTCTAAGTACTGCGCTCTGCTATACCAGACATAGTTTGCATCGACATAAGCGGTTACTTGCGCTTCCTCATCACCCCCCCACTTTGTCGACATTCCCTCAGCATACTGTGACAGATAGTAATAGAGCTGAAGGCCTTCCTTGCCTCCAAGGGGGACGACCTTATCCACTGTGTCCAGGATCAGACATGACCACGTGTCAGTCGGAAGGATCCCCATACGATCACGGCAGGGAACGAATTGCAAGTCCTTAGGAATATCTTTAAGTAATGGATTTTTTAAGTCCTTCTTCTTCACGCTTCATGTCCTCTTTTAATAAATCCCACGAGAACAAGCTCTTCTCTACCTCATAAACGAAGGGGCCAAAGTCATCGAGCATGTATTCAACAACCTTCCACCTGATAAGTTCCCCCCTGGGAGAGAGCTTTATTGTCTCTCTTACCGCAGAAACTGTCCTTTTCATTTTTACTCACCTCCTGATTTATATTTTTATCAATAGGGCGCCCCTGCCATAGCCTCTGCCAGTTCAGTGGTCATAGTAGTTGCGCCAGGGATTGACTTAATTCCCAGCCTGATGGTCACGTCGTGATCCCACAGCTCATCCTCATTCCAAGTATAAGCGCTCAGCTCATACGGGGGAGCAATTAACGGGTATTCATTTTCAAAATCAATCTCAACATTGTCACCCGAAAAGCTAGCGCCCTCATTAGTAGGCCATACTTGATGAAGCGCATCATTGATTTGTAGGTGAAGCAGCCCAGCGGACCCGGGAGGGAATGAGATCTCGATTTTATAGATGATCCCCTGCTCCATTCTGAGAACGGTTTTCTTCTTATTGGAAGATGAGGTGTTCTTTGTTGTGGTGATGTCAAAAACATAGATCATCTATTACCCTACCCATTCAACTATTAAAAGACCCGAGCCACCAGCTCCCCCAGTAGCGCCCGAAGAAGAAGTGTTAGAGCCTCCTCCACCCCCACCTCCGCCAGCTCCTGAATTTGCGGCAGCACCTGACCCCCCTACAGCAGCGCTAGCGGCAGCACCAGAACCTCCATTACCACCTGAACCGAAGCAGCTCCCAGCTCCTCCCCCTCCCCCTCCTCCGTTTCTTGTGGCCCCGCTAACACCAGCTGCACCCGAACCATTCACGTACGTTGCTAATATAGGAGCGTTCATCCCTCCGTTACCGCCAGCATTACCCGTTCCGGTAACAGATTTCCCGGCTCCACCGCCGCCTCCACCTGATCCTCCGCAGAGGTGGTGAGCATTAGAGCCATTACTGCCATTGCCACCATTGCCACCGTCAATTCCAGGCCCGGCTCCACCACCCCCATAAACACCTAAACCACCACCTCTACCCCCTGCGCCGGCATAGCTCGAAACAACTCCACCTATACCCCCCTTTCCCCCCTCAGCAGAAACATAGCTTCCAAATGAGGTTGTGCCTCCGTCTCCACCATTACCAGCAGCTGCGCCAGCTGTTCCTCCGGCTCCGATCGTTACAGCCACCGTTTCTTCAGGAGTGACAAAAACAGGGACTCTCCACAAAGCGGCGCCGGCACCACCGCCACCGCCACCGCCTCCGCTATAAGTGGAATAAGGCGCTCCTCCTCCGCCTCCGCCACCCCCTGGTATTAAAGTGACCCATACAAGGGAGGTTTCCGCCGGTACAGGAAAATTACCACTCCCCGTAAATTTTTGCCCATGCAATTTTCCTCCGGCACTGGTAGGATCAAGGATAATTTTCCCATCGGCGTCGCAAACGGCCTTCTTCCAAACTCCAAGCGCCGGATACCACAAGAACATATTGGCCTGGCCAGACATTTACACATCCTCCAACATTCCGACCATCGTGGCGTAGAAGGTTGCGCCTACGTTATCTTTATTCCAAACGGTAAGGTAGAGCGTTTGACCCTCTTCAAGAACAATCCCAACAAAAGGACTGACAACAAACTGATGGTTAATGCACCAAAAGACGTAGAAGAGCTGATCGAATAGGCCAATGGTCACACCGGCCCGATGAACCACTGGGTTATCAGATGAAATAACAAGACTACCAACAAAAAGTCTTTTACCAGTTGGCACAGTATAGCTTAGGATGGTTGTTGAAGTATCGGCAGTAAGAGAAACCGAACCGTACTTATAAACAAAGGCTTGACCGGGTACCAGAATGGCATGACCTGGCACAGTAGGGAGGTGATAGTCCGGTCTTCCGGTAGCCATAACTCAAATACCGAATAAAAAAATAGGGGAGTGCCAAGGAGGACCTTTTAACGGCCTATTCCGCTAAAGGGCTTGACGAGAACACCCCCCCCTATTTCATCCAATCAATTAAATCCCAGAGCTCCCCGACAACAAAAAAGGAAATAACATCAGCGCTGGCAGAGTCGGGAGTATAAACCCCTACGCAATCACCTTCACCTACAAAGGCCTGACCTGTCCAGTAAGCCTTACCACCAGTTACCGAAGGCATATCATCACCGAGAAAGATCTTTTCACCACCATCCTGAATATAGAATTGACCTGATTCTGTGGTGGCCATAGCAGACCATGAAACAGCCAGGCATCTAACCACCAAAACCCTTCCAGGATCAATTCGATCATCTTCCGTGTAGTAGGTTGGTGTTGCTGCCTCAGTTCTTCTAATGTGTTTGAGGTAAGGTTGCCTCATCTAGTATTTCCTAAGCTGTTGTAGGAAGATCTGACAGCTATCTGTTGACCCGACATTGGCAGACGATAAGATGTCCAGCTTGAGATTTTTGATCTTGGTGACATCGTACCAGTCAGCCATGTCCATCTGATCGCCGAATGGAACTTCGACAACACCATGAGGACACCAACCCGTAGCGATAGCTTGAGTGTTCGATGTTTCACTGTACTGATCGAATGTTGCCCTTCCACCGTCAGCGTAGAGGTAGGCTATGAAAGCCTGCGATGCGGTTGCCCTCCACTGTGTTCCTTGAATATTCACCCTTTCGGTCGGCGTGACGTATACATACGTCCCCGCTGCAGAACCTTCATGAAGAACCCATTCCTGATACGGCTTTTTTAGGCTCGTGATGGCCTTGAGGATTTGAGAGATCGTATGGTTGAGCGGTATCTTTTTGTCGTTGTCCTCAGAAATCTTGATTGTGTCAAAACAGTCACGAGGCCCGTAGGTATACTTTTGGATTCGTGCAAAGAGCTTACGAATGGCATAGTCGGTAGGTAGGTCTGTATACTCATGGGCAGAAGCACCCAGAGCGTAGTCCTTTACCTCTTTGTGCATGAGGAAACCAACTGGACTGATTGATTTCTCGTCAAACAGGTGCAGAAGGACGGTTAGATAACCCGTCGTTACGACCGTACCACCTCCGTTGACATCGATGATTATTTTGAGCTGAGGATTTCTGAATCTCACAGGGTCAAACGCAAGCTGAGGGTCATACAAATATCTGCCGAAGTTGATATTGTACACCATCTCGGCGTATCTCGTAGGCAGATAGTCCGTAAGACTCTGAGGCTCTATGCCATTGTTGTACCAGTCTGCGGCCTGGGCCTCTTTACCCGTAAGAGAGAATAGGACATCGCTACCGTCAATGACCTCAATCTTCGTGATACACGCAGATGGATGCGCTGTCTGTGTGCCCGACTCTGAGTTATAGGGTTCATGGATAACGGAGATCCTTGAGATCTTGTCTACACCTATGATGTCAATAGGCTCGGTGATGTCGGAAGCCTCGGCCTTACGTGGAAATAGCGTTGAAAGTCTATAGTTCATTTTATCTCACCTCCCCCTTACCCACCGATCTTCTTCGCATGGAGAGCTGTTCCCAGTTTCACCACACGATCAAAGTTACGGGGATCGCCCTTAGCTCCCCTAGGAGGGAGCTCGGTTCGCTCGATAACATCCCTGAAGGGGGCAAATCCAGACTGGTAGTCCCCCTTAGCAGCGGTGACACCGGCGCCCCATCGGGCCGTTCCGAGTTCCACGGCCTTCCTCTGCCACTTCTCCGTTCCGGCTTTTGTCACACCTTTGTCAAAGGCTCCCCTTCCAATCGCATCCTGGATACCGGCTGCCCAGGCGTCCTTTGCTGCCGAGGTCTCAGCCTTCCAATCCTTCTTAGGGGCCTTGATCCCATCAGCATAGTCCGTTGCCCTTGCAGGGGTAACCCTAGCGTACTTTGCAGATATATCCTCTGCACTCCTGATCTTCGGCATATTAGCCACCTCCCTTTTAAGTTTTACCAATAGCGACAATTTGTCGCCCATATGGCAATCTGTCTTACTGCTATAACATTTTTTCATAGTTGTCAAGAAAAATTTTCATAGTCTATGAAAAGTTTGCATACTTTGTGAAAAGAAAAACCTTGACAGAGGGGACCCATATGTGTTAAGAAATATATATAGTGTTTCTGCATAAGGTTATCATGCTAAATACAAATCCTTCAATTTGCCTTCCTAAGGTTCTTGCGAAAGAATACGATCTCAATAAGGGTGACTATGTTTTTGTACAGGCACACAAGGACGGCATCTTAATTCAAAAAGCGGTAAGGGTTGGAGATGAGGTTAGAGTCGCTACCACTCGACATGATAAGCGAGCCAAGACTTGATATTAGGGCCTGGATCGCAAAAGAAGGCCTAGATGAACTTGTTGCTTCAATCAGGGCCCGTGGGGTTCTAACCCCCATCAGAGTTTGGGAGGATAACGGACGCTATGAAATTCAAGATGGTCATAGAAGGTTCCTGGCAGCCAGGGAGGCAGGTCTTATTAAAATCCCTTGCATTGTTCTTGAATCAAAGGAAGACGAAAACGAGGTCGATAAAATACACGCCAACCTTTGTAGGGAAGATCTCTCACCCCTCGAAATTTCTCGACACCTCCACCTGCTCAAAGATCGTTATGGATACGATAACGAATCCCTGGCTCTTCTTATGGGGGTGGGAGAGGGTCGAATTAGACAGCTCTTAGGTCTCACGAAGCTCGACCCCGTTCTGCTCAGGGCTGTGGAAGACAAGCGCATTGGGGAACGCACAGCCACGGCATTACAGCAGGTCCCAAACGAGGAAAGGCGTCACTACCTCTTGAACTACTCCCTTGACCAAGGTGCTTCTGTCCGAGTAATTGAGGCCTGGGTACGTGCTGAGAAAGCAGGGCTTGTGCAACCTCCGGTATGGAAAGGACCTCCCGGGGAGCAGCCACCGCCAGTTGAAGAGGGTCCATTAAAATTACAGTGTGGGTGTTGCCATAAAAGGATGGACTCCAATACAATGCTTTCAATGACCCTGGATCCTGAGTGTTACGCTATTGCGGAGAAGCTCTTCCGGGAAATTCGGAAGAACTTGAAGAAAGAGGAAAGTGAAGCCACAGGTTGAGTTTACAATTATGCTTTTTGATGACGGAAAGGTTCCCCTTTGCTTTAAATCGTTTAATAACGTGCTATCATACTTAAGCAAGCACAAGAAGCGTATAGCCATGATTAGCATAAAACAACCGGATGGTACCCAGTCGGTTGACTTCCTTGGAAAAGGCCGGGGTAGATGACCGATAAACCGACATTCGTCCAGCATCACCACAGGAGTTACGACCCTCCGGTGATTGAGAAGGTTTTTAAGGGTGAGCATTTTATCCTTGCCAGGATGAACTTCTACACACGAAAGAAGGTGTCCTGGGGTTTTCTTCGATCCCTGACCCACTTCGTTAAGGAGAATAAGGACAGGGCGATTGAGTTGGAGTGAGGAGAGAAAGAAGATGGACCACAACGTAACGATCGACAAGCTAACCTCTCTAAAGATACTGAGAGAAGAGGAGTTTGAAGCGATTAAACTTGAAGAGCCCTCAGAAGAGGAAATTATCAACATGAAGTATCGCAAGGGTCAAAAACTGGTGGACACTGCCACGGGGAAGGAGGTGACTATCATTGCCGGAAGAAGAGCCTCTTATAAAATTCCAGGTCCCTAAGATGAAGGAAGTGAAGGCGTATCTTGTTGAGACACCGGACGGTAAGCTCCTTGTTCGATCAGAGGATGAGCTAGCCGAGATCCCAAGGAAGGAGGAGAAGAAGGAGTAACAGAGATGGCGCAGTGCAAATTTGTTTCGATGAAAGAATCGAAGCCTTTTACCTGTGAAATTTTCAGGTGGAAACGGAACGGCGAACCCGTTGTATGTGGTGGACGACCACCTGTCTGCTATGGGCGTGGTAACGAAATTTATGACATACGAGATAAGGAGGAGGACGATGGAAGAAAAAAACAAGCAGCTTCCAGAGCTGAGGCCGGAAGATCTGCCGCTTCAGGAGATTGAAGGACGGACCCTCATGTTTCCTAAGATCCTAGAGCTTGCCGTAAAGAATACACAGGCCTCGGATTGGATAGACTACGGAGGTAATCCCTGGCTCGATACGCCAGGAGCGGAGAGGATCGCTAGGGTCTTTGGATTTACGGTCAAGGATACTCGATTCGAAAGGCTGGATCGCCAGGATCGGGATGGACCGTACTACATTTATATTTGGTATGGAAGGGTTGGTCTATCCAAGAGTGACCTCTGGATCGATGCGATCGGAGCTTGCTCGTCTAAGAAGCCCTTTCATTCCATGGAACATGGCAAGAGGAAACACATCGAGGACATCAATGAGATGAACATCCTTAAAGACGCTTACTCCAATATGACCGAGAATGGAGTGACCCGTTTCCTTGGCCTTAGAGGCCTTGATTGGGAGACGCTTGAAAAACAGGGAATCCAGAGGAGTAAGGTAGCTAGGGTTGAGTTTAAATCCAAACAACCAGAAGCAACGGAAAAACCTAAAACACAACCTCCACCCAAAAGATTCACCCTGCCGGAACCAAAACCACAAGAAATAAAAGACCTGCCACCGCTCACGCAGGCTAAAACAGAAGAAAATCCTTTCAATAAAGATCGAGACAGGGCTGTTCAATTTGCATTGACCAAGGCGTTAGGCAATAGGGCGCAGATTGAAGAAATCATTCCCCGAGAACTCTCTGTCCATCAGCTCGACTACATTGTCAGAAGCCTAAGCAGGCTGACCAAAGACATTGACCTTGACACCCTCCAAGCCATCGTGAGGGCCGCTGTCTACCGGGAGGGGAATGTATGATCGACATTGCCGAGAAGGTTTTAGAGGCTAAAGAGAAACAGATTAAGACCTACCCCAGGGACGTCAATTGGGCCTCCGATGCCGGTCACCCATGCGAAAGGTACCTCTTCCTTTCCCGTGTCGCATGGGATAAAAGAAAACCTCACGACGTAACCTTGCAGTGTATTTTTGAAAGGGGTCGGGCTGCCGAAGATGTAATCGATAAGGAATTAAAGACGGCTAACTTTAAGGTTGTTGAACACGAAAGGCCATACGAACTCAAAGAGTTTGAGCTCAGAGGAAGGATTGATCGTAAGATTGAGGTTGATGGCAAGAGGATCCCTGTCGAATACAAAACCATTTCGCACAATGAAGTTAACTCAATCGCTCTGGTTGACGATATGATCCACTCTAAAAGATCCTATATCCGGCTTTGGCCAGCGCAGCTCTTGCTTTATATGGATATGAGTGATAGCGATGAAGGATTGTTTTATTTCAAGGACTCCCTAACCTGGTATCCAAAAACAATATCGGCCGAACTAAACCCATACCGTGACTACCTCTCAAAGATCTATGAAAAACTCTTGAGGGTGAATGAGGCGGTTAGGACGAACACCCTTCCGGACCGGTTCCCAGAAGAGATGATGTTTTGCTCTAACTGTGCATTTCTTGAGCTCTGCGGTCCCGAGCGTCACTTTGGATTAGAGGCAGAGATCTACGAAAGGCCTGATCTTGAGGAGCTCCTAGAAGAAAGGGATAAACTAAGGGAGATGGCTGATCGTTACAATAGGGTTGATGCAGAGGTTAAGGGTCATTTTAAGGGGGTTGAGAAAGCTATCGTTGGAAGATTCCTCGTTGAGGGTAAGGAGGTGATTCGATATATGAAGCCTCAACCTGCCAGGGAAGATCGTTTTTGGAAACTAAATATCACTAGGTTGGGTGAATGAAGGGGGTAAGCTAGTGGACCATATCGCTAAATTCGTTTCAAACTGCCTGGCGCTTAGGTTAAAATATAACTTTAGCGCTACTTCGTGGGGTAGGACGAGTAAAAGAAATGCGGACGTGGGAGGTGTCCCTGGTTCCTGTCACCTTATGTGGACAGGCCTCGACGTGGTCTTTGACGACATGAAAAGAAATGTTGACTTTGAGAAGGATGCCTCCAAGGTAGGATTGACAGCTGTCTATGAAAACGACCACTACCATCTACAGCCAAAGGAGGTAAGTTAAAAATGGAAAAAGAGTTTAAGATGCCAAATCCAGGGATCAGCTGGTACTGGCTGATCGAGACCATCATCAGGGCGTTGACGGTGATCCTCGGGGTCATCACTCCGGAGCTAAGAAAATTACTTGAAACCTTCTTGCTCGACTTCTACAAGAAGGCTCAGGAGACACCGAACCCCTGGGATAATTTCCTGGCAGCATTTTTACTCCGGATCCTACAGATCCCTGTTCCGGATTAGGGCTTTGAAGGTTAGGTTTATTATTTACATCGTCCTGTTTTTGGTCCTTTTGGCACTATTTTTATTGGTGGAGTACCAGGGCAGACGTTCTGAAGGGCCTTGGATAAGAGATTTAACTCCGGCCTATGAACTAGCATGTACATCAAGGAGCCTTTAGATGGGCGTGGAAGTGTTCCCTCCGGCCTTGCTCTTCCGTAAGAAATGGGATGAGGTTGTAGTCTTTCTTATTCAGCTACCCATCCCACCCCGGAGAAAGAAAGAGCTTATCGTTGAATGGTGCAGGTGTGTTGGTGCCGTCCTTACAGAGGATATGATTAAGGCCGTTTTGGGCCCTTTAGCGAGGGAGGTGTAGGTAGATATGTGGTGGGAAGAGTTAACGCCTATAGATGTACTTGTTTTAATAAGTCTCTTTTTCCTTGGGGTTGTCATCGGTGTCCTGTTCTTTTCGTGAGGGAGGTAAAATGTTCGACAAGCCTATTTCACAACTGACGCTGAGGGATATCGGAACTTTTATCTTTAAACTGGCCCTGGCATTGATCATTTTCGCGGTCTCGGCCAGCATTATAATGACTGCGGTGATCTGTCTGCTGTCAGACATAAAATGAAAAATCTTACCCCCGGTCCTCCTACCCCGAAGGGCATATTCCATGCCAAAGAATAAACCCTCCTTGGTTGGACCAAAAACCCCTGTTTGGATCGGGGGTAAGGCTTTTGGAGGTGAAAAATGAGACAAATCTGTATGGACTGCGGCATCTTATATGGCGTCAAGGAACCCTATGATGACGACCATGAAACACATGGCTTATGTGGTGAATGTTTTGCCATACACCTTAGAAACGCCGAACCTCTTGGCTGTGATGAGGGGGAATAAAAGATGAGAGAAATGACGTTGACCAGCGAAAGGATCCTTTTACTCCTTGACAATACCCAGTGGAAATATGAGAAGCTTTACTGTTATCCTTCGGTCAAAACAATACAGAAGAACCTAGGGTCTATTTATGGAATTCATAAATGTACGAGACAGATTTTCAGGTCCTTAAAATGGCTTGATGACCACGAATACCTTGAGAGAACCCCACGGGTATCCCAGCCAGTCCCGGGCCAGTGGAGGCAAAAAACAACACTTTATAAGCTCCTTGGTAAGACCTATAGGTTCCTCGAAGGGATGGCAAGATGGGTAAAACACCGAATTAACCCCTTCCGTGTGACATTTAAGTCACACCATAAGCGAGATCAAGGATCGATTATTAGATCTGATTACCCCGAATTCCCAAAAGAAGAGGAAAGACCCCCTCCGGATACCCTAAGGGAGTCCTTTAAGAAGGGCTTCGAAGACTTTAAGAGGTTCTGCGAGAGCCTTTAGACTAAAAAGATGTGGATTCCAGCGGATTCGTATAGGTAAGTTTCATCCGGATTAAGGAGATCTGTAACTATCGCAAGCTCAGGTTTCCCCAAAGTGGGAAACTGCCTCATAAAAAGCTCACGATATGCCAGGAGCTGGCCATAAGCGCTAAGACCAGCTTGGGGTTTCACCTCAAAGATCCAGGGCACTGCTTGACGGTAGGCTAAGACGTCAATCCTCTTCTGAGTAAGCAGCTTTGCTAGATCCCTTCCCCATTGAGGATACTCCTCGCTAACTATAATCCCCTCCCCTATATGGACATCATATTCGTACCCTGACCATCCATTCTCGTATAGGGAAAGCCACCTAGACCAAAGTTTACTCTCAACCGGGAGTAAATGAACGAACCTTGTTTTCAAAACGAAGGGTTCTTCCGGCATAATTGAACCTTTTTTCGGTCCCCTGGGGAAGAAATTTTAATCGAAATCAAAAGAAATTCTGGTTAACTACTTATCCATCTAACCAGGGGAAAAAAACTACTGTGTCTGATAATATACATTACGTTAACTATCTATAACTAGTTGAAATTACTACACAAAGAGCTTATAAATTCATTGCTTTCAAGATACCCTACAAATTAAGTATTCTTCACCAAGGATAGTTATACAATTTTAACCGAATTTTTTAAACGTTTCACGTGAAACATATTCCTACAACGCATACCACTCTTCCTTCGGCACGTGTGACTTC
>Ga0315280_10011657_pt1 | contig 10767 bp, 9 predicted proteins | sample YL17G06_40_MG_FD_203697 | JGI IMG/M metagenome (GOLD analysis project Ga0315280, IMG submission 203697) | Sediment microbial communities from Yellowstone Lake, YNP, Wyoming, USA - YL17G06_40 | ecosystem: Environmental > Aquatic > Freshwater > Lake > Sediment | place: USA: Wyoming | collected... | reverse complement strand
CACGATAAGGACTTGAAGTTAATCTTATCTCCAAATACCCGGTTGATGTGTGTGGTCATTTCTTTATTTTGCTCCAACATTATTTTTTATGCTGATTCGATGTTTCTCCTAAGAACCACAACTTCCAATCCTTTAAAAAGCCATTTTTGAGACCTACAAGGGTCAACAATCGCCTTTTTTGCGGTATAATATTTGGTTGGAAAATATTATACCGCAGCAATATAATAATTGAAAAAATTAACCACCCTTAGAATCGGGGTTATCAATCGTGAAATACTGGTTGCAATATACACCTTTTTCAAATGTTTTGGAAGTAAACCCCGTTAGAAAGGCGGGACTTTGACCCCGCCTTCACGAGGAGCTGATGCTTCTTATTTATAACATCCCCGGTTTAAATGCCAGGGCTTTCTAACGGGGTAAATGTTTTAAGAACGAAGTGCTATCTTAATTGGACAGTGTCTGAAAGGTAAAACAAAAGACTGGATTCCTGTTGGAGTTTATCCCGATGAAAATAGGGGCAAGAATGACATATTCTTACACGATTCAATCTAAGAATTTATCTCTAACATTTTAGAGACAACCCCTAAATATTTCCTCTCCCCTGGTGGGAGGGGATGAAAGGGAGGGGGATCAAATTCCTTTTGTCCACCCCCACCTTTATCCTCCCCCATCGAAGGGGGAGGAGGTTTTGTGGAGAAATTTCAAATATCTTTGTTTAGGATTAGGGAGAATTTTTTCCACAGCCTGCAACCCCCAAAGACAAGAATTTTTCAGTAACTTATTCTTCAAGAAATTTAAGTATGGTCTGGTCACGCTTCTTGTTGGGCTGGAATAGGATGGAGTAATGATTGGTGCCTTCAAGATCTACCTTCGTCGCATTGGGTATCTCACGAGTCATCCGGTCTGCCACATCTTCGGGGAGGACCAAGTCATCCTCGGCCAGCATTCCTTTCGTGGCCCGCAAAATCAAAGCAGGGCAGGTCACTTTGGCATAGAATTGACGCGAGTCTACTTTACCTAAGTTCTGGGCCTCTTCCTCAATATGTTTGGGATCGACACGGGAACGAATACCTCCTTCTACCTCTTCAACCTCGTAGTGAAAATAAGTCTCCATATAAGAGTTCCATGGTTGTAAAAACGGGGCCTGTTTCATTAGCAAAATATAGCCTTCGAAAGAGGGGAAGATCTGTCCTAAACGATCGAGGGAGGGTTTAATTCCGACAAAAACCTTTGCCATCTGAGTTTCGGAGAGTTTTCCTCCACCATCCACCAAGATGAGACGATCCACTCTTTGAGGATACAGGGCTGAGAAAACGAGCGAGATGAAGGCCCCAAGAGAATGACCCATCAACACAGGGCGTTCCAGACCCAGATCATTCATCAGGGCCAAGACGTCTTTGCAATGCTGTTCAATGGAATATCCTGTAGGAGGTTTATCCGAAAGCCCTCTTCCCCGAAGATCCATGGCAAAGATTTTATGACGGGGAGAAAGGGCAGAGGCTAAACAGTCCCAGAAACGAGAGTTGGCGGTGATACCATGAATACAGAGGATCTCTTTTCCCTTGCCCTCCCAAACAGCGAGTTGAATTTGAATGCCATCCCCTTTCGCCTTCATCATCTTGGGTTCAGTCATCATCCTCCCTCCCTATAATAATCATCAATCTTTTGCTTAGCCTTAACCTCAGCCTTAACCTAATTCAGTCGCTTTCCCTTCTTGAAAAGATCTCCTGGGCCGTTCCTACAATTCCTTTCGGAAAGAAATAGACAATGATGATAAAGAGAAGTCCAAAATAGAAAAGCCATCGTTCGGATAATCTCACCGCAAATGGGACTCCTGGGAGAAGAGATGCAATCAAAACTTGCAACTTTGGTAGAAAAGCACGAGTGATCATCAAGAAGGCCGCTCCGAAAATTCCGCCATAGAGTGTTCCCATCCCTCCCACAATGACCATCAAAAGCACATCTAACATAATGGGGACGCTTAAACTGGAATCGGGGCTTACATATCGCACCCAAATGGCAAAACATCCGCCCGCAACAGCAGCCACACAACTCGCAAAGGAGGATGCGATGACTTGAAAGAGATAGGTCCTGTATCCTAAAGCGATGGATCGTTGTTCATTGTCTCGAATCGACTGAAGCACACGGCCCACAGGGGAATGGACAAATCGAAGCATTAAAAGAAATAAGATAAGGGAGAGGATAAGAATCAAATAATAACTGATCAACCTCCCTGTAAAATCAATACCCAAAAATTTACCGTAACTGAAATCGATGGCCAAGATACCTGGAAGTTTGAAACTGATCCCATCCTCTCCTCCAGTAATTGATCGCAACTGGCTTGAGAGGATAAAGGTAAATTCCATAAAAGCCAGAGTCACCATGGCGAAGAAGATCGCCCGGATACGAAGGGAGAATAGGCCGATCAATACAGAAAGTATCCCTGAGATCACAATGGCGATCAAAAAGGCAAGTGCCAAATGGCCGTAGGAGGTCCATCCCAGCTTTCCCATGAAGATGCCTACAAAGTAAGAACCGATTCCAAAATACAAGACATGACCCAATGAGACGATCCCCGTGTACCCAAGAATAACATCATAGCTTGCCACCAATGCTGAAAAGATGATGATTTTTAATATGACATCGAGCACCTCAAAAGAACGGAACACGAAAGGAGTGAAGACAAAGAAAGCCAATAGGAGGATTCTTAAAAAGAAAGAAAGGCTTCTAAAACGAGCTTCCTTTTCTCCCAAGCGAAATACTTGAACAGGATTTAAATCTTCTTTTTTCAAATCAGGTTCCCTCTTCAAATAATCCGGTCGGACGAATCGAAAGGATGATCACGAGAAGTAACATTGTAATCCCTAAGGCTGCTTTAGGAAGCAGATAGGCTACATAATTGTAGGAAAGCCCCACCATGAGGGCCCCCACCACAGAACCGGTCATGCTCCCAAGACCTCCGATGATGGCCACGATTAATGCAAAAACAATGACCTCACCTCCCATGGCGGGGTGAATCGATTTCACGAAGGTGGCCCACATCCCACCTCCGATGGCGGCAAGAGCGGAACCTGCTGCAAAAACCCCAGTAAAATATCGATAAATATTGTGGCCCATGACCTGAACCATTTCAGGGTTTTCCACACCGGCCCTTACAATGGTCCCTATTTTTGTTTTTCTCAGGATAGTAAAAATAATGAAATATAGGATTAACCCTATGACAATGGCGATGAGAGGATACTTCGATACCACCACGTCAAAGAGATCCCAAGAACCCATAAAGTTCATAGGAACCGGCATCACCTCATCATTCGGTCCCCATACAATGCGAATCAGTTCTTCCATCACGATCATCGCACCGACCGTGATAAAGATCTGAAAAAGATGGCTCCCGTAAACAGGACGGATCACCAACCTTTCCGTGATAATACCCAATAGGGATACAAGGAGACCGGCGATGATGAGCGACAAAAGAAAAATGACAATGTTCGAAAAAATGGAATCCGGTCCACCCCAACCCGTCCACTTGTTAATCAGGGTGAATGAGGTAAAGCCGATATAGGCACCCCAGGCGAAAAGGGCTCCATGGGCTAAGTTCAGAACGCTTAGAAATCCAAAGATGAGAGAGAATCCGGAGGAGACTAAAAAGAGGAGCATGCCCATGGCCAGACCAGAGATGGTCAGGGTGATATAGGTTTTAGGGTTGATCAATAGGATGGGGGAGAGAAAGATGGCAATCACAACAAATGTTGGAAGCCACGATCTCCATCTAGGGCTCATATCGTTTTTTCCTGAACGTCCCGAAGCAAGAACCCCTTACCCTTGACCTCTCCCCACGGGGAGAGGGTGGGGTGAGGGGAGTCTATCCTGAAATCCCTAAGTACTTTTTCTTTAAATCCTCATTTTGGACTAACTCTTCCATTTGACCTTGGTGGACCGTTTTCCCATCATCAAAGAGATAGAAATCGTTACCCAGGCTGCTGGCCATATAAAAATTCTGCTCCACCAGAATAATTACCGTGTATTCTTTCAATTTATGAATGGAGTCGATCAGATGGTCAATAACAATGGGAGCCAATCCTTTAGAGGGTTCATCGATCAATAAAAGCTCGTTCCGGTTCACCAGAGGACGGGCAATGGCCAGCATCTGTTTTTGTCCACCACTTAGATTACCTGCCTTGGCTTTCCAGAATTTTTTGAGATCGGGAAAGATTTCGAAGATGGTCTCCATCATCTCGCGAGTCTTCCCATCCTCCTGAAGCATGGCCACGCGGAAGTTTTCCTCAACAGTAAGAAAGTTGAAGATCCCTCGGTCCTCGGGCACGAAGCCAATGCCCAAGCGGGCTATCTCATAGGGTTTCATGTGGTGAATGGCTTGATTCTTCAGATGGATGGCCCCCAGAGAAGGAGAGAGCAATCCCATGATCGTCCGCAAAGTGGTGCTCTTTCCAGCTCCATTTCTACCCAAAAGGACAGTCACCTTGCCCGGATAGACTTCAAAAGAGACCCCCTGAAGGATATGGTGTTTCCCAATAAAGGAATGAATCCCTTCGACTTTGAGAATCGGTTCAGCCACGGGATCGACCTCCACCAAAATAGGCCTCCTGAACCTCTTTGTTTTTACTGATTGCTTCAGGAGTATCATCCGCAATTAATTTCCCCTCATGAAGGACGGCAATAGAATCGGAAAGTGCCATCAACACATCCATTTTGTGTTCAACCAGCAGGATCGTTTTATCTTTCCGATTCTTTATCTGTTTGAGGAGTTCCAGAATCGAAGGAACTTCCTCCAAGGCCATGCCCGCAGTGGGTTCATCTAAAAGAAGTACTTCTGGTTCTAAAGCAAGTAAAATGGCTATTTCTAACTTTCGCTGTTCTCCATGGGTGAGGCTGCTTGCAGGAACACTCCATTTGGCATCCAACAAGACCATGTTTAAAATTTCATAGGCTCGGTCTTCCAATTCAGAAAAGTGAAGATAATTCTTCCAAAAGTTAAAACCGATATTCTTTTGGGATTGTATGGCTAACCGGACATTTTCCAACACGGTAAGGGAAAGGAAGACATTCGTGAGTTGGAAGGACCTTCCAATACCAAGTTTGGTCCGAAGGGCAGGAGAAAGAGTAGTGATGTCCGCCCCTTTAAAAAAAACCCTCCCTTCAGTGGGACGGTATTGCCCGGAGATCATATTGAAGAAGGTGGTCTTTCCCGCTCCATTCGGTCCGATAATAGACTTGAAAGTAAAAGGAAAGATTTGGGCGTTTACATGATCGACGGCGACATGACCACCGAATCGAATGGTAAGGTCCTTGGTTTCAATGAGGGGATCTTGAGTCATATAGTCAGAAAATACTTCTATAAAATCCCTCCCCACCTCCCTTTGTTATAAAAGGGAGGTGAAATCTTGGCCCCCCTTTAGGAAGGAAAAAAAATATTACCCCCCTTTCGGAAAGGGGGGTAAGGGGGGATTTGAAAGCTATCTTTTAACCAGAATGGGTGGTGCCCCTTCTTCTGGGGAAACTTCCCTGACGAGAACAGGAACGGCCCATTCCTTATCCGGCCTTGCCTCCAACTTAAAAATATACATTGACTGCATGGCTTGATGGTCTATGTTACGGAAATACATTCTACCCTTTGGGGTCATGAATTCCATCCCTTCCATTGTTGTTATTAGCTTTTCGGTATCGGTTGGTTTGGTTTTTTCGAAGGCTTTGACGACTGCCATAGCGGCGGCAAATCCTCCGCAGGTAAAGAAGTCGGGTGGTTCCTTGAACCTGGCTTGATGCTCTTTCACGAACCAATCGTTAATTGGATTTTTGGGAAGTTCATAATAGTAATAGGCCCCTCCTGTCATTCCTTTTAAGCTTTCGTATGCTTTTAGTAATGGAAGAGTGGCTTTAAGAACGGGAAGAATATTTCCACCGGTGGTAATCTTGATCCCATATTTGTCAACCTTCATGACAGCCATCTGCTCGATAGGGGGGTTCTTCCCTGCCCATACTACGAAAACATATTTTTCGCCAGGCTTGTCTTTTAAGGCATCGATGATTCTCTGGACCGAAGAAGTATGATCGGTTTGGGCCATTGGGCAATATTCTTCATGAATCACCTTGGCCCCTAACTTTTCTGAGGCTTCTTTGTAAGCGGCAACCCCGTCTCTTCCGAATGCGTAATCTTGGCCAATTGCGGCAAGGAAGACTCCTGGCTTGGCGACTGCTTTCGCATTGGAAATGGCATCTTGACCGGAGTTTCTTCCTGTTCTGAAGATATATCGGTTCCAAGCGCTCCCGGTGATGGAGTCTGCCACGGCTGGTTCAACGAGTAAAACCTTTTTGAACTCAAGGGCTACAGGAAGCATGGCCAGTGCCGCTGCACTGCTGGTGGTTCCAACGACCATATCCACTTTATCATCCGCATAGAACTTTGTTATTAACCTTTTGGCGACATCGGGCTTCAATTGGTCGTCTTCAACAATTAGATCGACCTTCCTCCCCATGACTTCATTCTTTCCTTTGGTCCCATATTCCAGACCCATTTTAAAGCCAGTGAGCATCTGCTTTGCATAAGCCTCCAAGGCCCCAGAAAAACCCTGAACGATTCCAATTTTTATAGGTGGCTCTGCTCCCCAAACCGGAGTTCCTAAAAGCATGAATCCAAGGGCAACTGATACAACAACTTTTAATCCTCTCTTCAACATCATAATGACCTCCTTTCCATTTTTGCTATTTGGGTAGAACCCTTTCACTGCCGCATCCGACTCTTGACGTATAACGATTATCATCTTTCTAGAAAAGTATCAACTCAAAATCATTCCTTTTTAGGGGGCATGCCCCAGGCTATTCCCTCCGCTACCTCTTTACCCTCCTGGTTGATACAGGTCGTTTTAAATTTTGCCCGATTTTTTCTGGAATCAGTTCGATAACCTCTACCCTGGCGGTAAGGGTGTCTCCAATTCTTACAGGAGCAAGGAACCTGATTTCTTGGGAAAGGTAAATGGTCCCGTGTCCGGGGAGGATATTTCCTAAGACGTTGGTCAGGAGGCCAAGTGACAGGATACCATGGGCGATCCTACCTTTGAACATCGTTTTCTCCGCATAGGCCTGGTCGAGATGGATGGGATTAAAATCACCCGTGGCTCTGGCATAGAGTTCTATATCGCCTTCTGTTATTGTTTTAGAGATCTGTGCCGAGTCCCCGATTTTAAGTTCATGAATAGATTTTTCTTTGATCGTCATGATAAATTCCCTTATTAAAATCGCGGGACAAGAATGTCCCGCCTATCATGATAGGCGGGGTTTTCGAACCCCACCAGATGGTGAAATGCCTACTCCTTCTTGAGTGCTTTATGTGCTTCTTCACTGCTTTCGTATATATGAGGTTTAACCCCTCGCTTTTGTAAGGCATCCCCAAGTTTCATGCGAAGGAAAGTACTTGTAGTATATCGAGTCACCCCTGAATAGTATTTGTTGACAAGGTATTTCACCACTCCTGTATATTCATCTACAAGATCCGGGAGAATGGTGAAATTGTCATAGTTAACAATCGTATAGACTTTTTTTCCCAAAGGAGAAAGGATTTTTTCGACTGCTTCTTTGGCATCCTGAATATCTTGTCTTGTTTTAATAGAATGTCCTTCAAAGTTGACAAAGAAGAGATTTTCCGAAGGATCATAAATCAACCGTTCTTCCAGAGTAAGGGTTAAGAGGTCTTCGCTCAAACCCATAGGCTCAGGCCTGAAGATTCTCTCATCCATCGGAAGGACAGGTTCTTTGATAATCGGTTTAAAATCCATCCACGGAAGAATATCTTTTTTTATATCAATCCCCGGGGCGATCTCAATAAGTTCCATTCCGTCTTTGGTCAACGAGAGAACACAACGCTCCGTGACATAAAGAACGGGTTGGTTTTTCAGCATGGCATATTTCCCACTGAAGGTGATATGCTCCACGTGATTGACAAATTTCTTGACCTTTCCTTCTTGGTCAATCTTCAGTTTTCCATCCTGAACAGATACCTTGAGTCCACCCGCTGTGAAGGTTCCTACAAAAACAATTTTCTTTGCGTTCTGACTGATATTGATGAATCCTCCTGCACCGGCAAGCTTAGGGCCAAATTTGCTGACATTCAAATTCCCTTCTTTATCTGCCTGGGCCAATCCTAAAAAGGCCACATCCAAACCCCCACCATCATAAAAATCGAATTGGTAGGGCTGATCTAATAGGGCATCCATGTTTGTCCCTGCTCCGAAATTGAGACCACCGGATGGAACCCCTCCGATCACCCCCGGCTCTGTGGTGAGAGTAATATAGTCAATAATCTTTTCTTCATTGGCGATATTGGCGATGCCTTCCGGCATCCCGATCCCAAGGTTGACAACGCTATTTGGCTTGAGCTCAAAAGCCGCTCTTCTTGAGATGATTTTTCTCTCGTTCATTTCCATCGGAGGAATGGATTGCGTCGGGATTTTGATCTCGCAGCTGAAGGCTGGGTTATAAGGTTCAGCAAAAGTCTGCCAGTGATGTTCAGGAGGAGCAACCACGACACAGTCAACCAAAATACCCGGAATCTTGACCTGTCTTGCATTTAAAGTTCCATGTTCTGCAATCCTTTCTACCTGAACAATCACAAATCCCCCGGAATTCTTAGCTGCCATGGCAATGGAGAGGGATTCGAGAATCAGGGCTTCTTTCTCCATCGTTATGTTTCCATCTGTATCGGCTGTTGTTCCACGAATGACAGCCACGTTGATGGGTAAGGTTTTATAAGCGAGATACTCCCTTCCATCAAAGATCATCAGTTCAACCATGTCTTCTTTGGTATGGCTATTCATCTTCCCACCTCCCAGTCTCGGATCAACGAAGGTTCCAAGACCTACTGCGGTGATGGTTCTGGGTTTATGGGCGGCAATGTCTCGGTACATATGAGAGATGACCCCTTGTGGAAGATTATAGGCGAGGATTTTATTTTCCATAGCTAACTGTTGAAGTTTTGGGGCAAGTGCCCAATATCCTCCAATCACTCTTTTTAAAAGCCCTTCATGGGCCAAATGGTTCAACCCCCTTTTGTCTCCGTCTCCCTGACCCGCCGCATAAATGAGGGTGAGATCCCTGGGTTTGCCAGTATTTAGGAAGTACTCTTCCAGCCTGACCGCGATCTCCTCAGCAAATCCCGTTCCGACAAAACCTCCAGTGGCGATGGCATCCCCGTCTCTAATCACTTTAATGGCTTCTTCCGTCGATACGATTTTCCCCTTCTTCACCTTTGTCGGAGGGGTGGGGGAGAGCATGGGATGGGAAACTTCTTTTCCCGGAGTGATCTCTTTCATCCTGAACCTCCCTGTCAGCCCTTGGGGGTGACAAACCAACTGAAGATGTAATGTATTTTAGTTCAATGTTGGAGGATGAATTCGAGTGGTAAAAGGGTGGACTTAGACCATGAGGTATTTCTTTCTGATTTCTTCATTCTTCCTCAATTCTTCGATGGTTCCTTGATAGCGGATCGTACCTTTATCCATGACATAGGCACGGTCGCTCAAAGCGGTCGCTAAACCCACATTATGCTCACAGATGAGCATGGTGAGGCCCATTTTTTTGATCTCCCCGAGTTGTTCTTTCATGGCTTGAATGACCAAAGGGGCTAATCCTTCCCCAGGCTCATCTAAGAGAAGAAGTCGAGGATTCGTCATCAGGGTACGAGCGACCGTAAGCATTTGCTGTTCCCCGCCGCTGAGTTGGTTTCCCATATGGGTTTCTAACTCCCTTAATTTCGGAAAGAGGTAATAGATACTCTCCAGGTTCCAGACCCCCTGTTCTTTCGCTCTCCGAGCGACCAAGATATTTTGACGAACCGTCAAATCAGGAAAGATGCGGCGGGTATCTGGAACATAACCAATCCCCATCTGTGCAATACGATAAGGAGGTCTTCCAATAATTTCCTTCCCTTCGAATTTGATGCTCCCCGCTTTGGGTGGAGTTAGGCCAATGATGCTCCTGAAGGTCGTGGTTTTACCAGCCCCATTTCTTCCAAGGAGGCAAACCGCTTCCCCTTCTTTTACATCAAAAGAGATTCCAAAGAGAATATGACTGGTCCCGTAGTAGGTATGAATTTCTTTGACTTCAAGCATTATGCTGACCCGCCTAAATATACTTTTTGAACCTCTTCGCTGGTTCGTACTTCTTGTGGAGGGCCATCCGCAATCAGTGTGCCTTGATGAAGGACGGAGATTCTTTTGGCAATTCCAAAAACCACACTCATATCATGTTCGGTGAAGAGAATGGTCAATCCCCTTTCTTCGGAAAATTTTTTGATGAGGCTCATAGCGATATCGGTCTCTTCGGGAGACATCCCGCAGGTGGGTTCATCAAGGCATAATAGTTCAGGCTCGGTCCCGAGAGTGATGGCTAGTTCCAATCGCTTCTTATCCCCATGGGAGATAGAATCTCCTAAAGTGTTTGCCTGATCTGCCAGACCCACGTCCTCCAAAGTCCGCCAGACTTCTTCTTTAAAAAACTTTTTTGCAGATGAAAAAAAATTAAGGGTGACTTTCCGATGGGATAATAAGCCCATGAGAACACTTTCATAGACCGTGAGTTTCGGATAGATGCTGGTAATCTGAAAAGAACGGGTGATGCCCAGATTGCACCTACTATAGGCGGGTAGATTTGTGATCTCTTTATCTCTGAACAAGACCTTTCCAGAGGTCGCTCGATGATAGCCTGTGACGAGATTAAAATAGGTGGATTTCCCGGCACCATTCGGACCGATGATGG
>Ga0315280_10011656_pt1 | contig 10767 bp, 12 predicted proteins | sample YL17G06_40_MG_FD_203697 | JGI IMG/M metagenome (GOLD analysis project Ga0315280, IMG submission 203697) | Sediment microbial communities from Yellowstone Lake, YNP, Wyoming, USA - YL17G06_40 | ecosystem: Environmental > Aquatic > Freshwater > Lake > Sediment | place: USA: Wyoming | collected... | reverse complement strand
AATCATAAGAAACCTAAGGTTGCATTGGTAGCCTGTATGAAAAAGCTTCTTCTCATAGCCCATCAAATCTATGTAACAAAGTCGAAGTACAAGGTTCTTGAAAATGACAAAAATCTATGTTTACCCTCTTGACATGGATCGTAGTATCTTTGGTGAGGAAATTCGAGCACTTGTTGCAAAACCTCAAATCGTGTAAAATAGTACAAGTCAGTAATTTAAATAATGAGGCAAAGAGAATGGACATTAAATTGTATGAATTTGAACTCGGAAGAGCGGCAAAATTTTTAGCAGAATATATGCTTAACATAAAAGGTGGGGAGACTGTTATTATAACAGCAGACACAGAATCTGATTTTAGAGTAGTTAATGCAACTGCAAGAGAAGTTTTTACACTGGGAGCAAAACCAATGGTAATAGCTTTTCCTGCGCCAAATGGCGTTGGAAAAGCAGCAGATCCTGAGATACCTCTAAAAGCGCTGACTGGTGCTCTTCAAAATTCTGATGTCTGGATAGAATTTAATAATAAATGGTTGTTATATTCGTCTGCATTCGAAAACGCATACAAATTAAACAAAAGGCTCAAATATATTTGTCTTGTCGGTATGAACGCAGATATAATGATAAGAACAATTGGGAAAGTAAACATACCAAAGCTCGAAGAATTCTTGATAATGATTGCAGATATTACATATAAAGCAAAAACTGTTAGAATGAAAACTCCTGCAGGAACTGATGTGTCTTTTGAAAACCATCCCTTAAGGCCCATGAATATTCATTCGGGAAAAGTTCCGATTGGAACTTATGAAATGCTCCCAGGACAAATCTCTTGGTCCCCAAATTTTGAAACGATCAATGGAACTATAGTTTTTGACGGATCTATAAATCCTCCCATTGGGCTACTAAGAGGGCCAGTTCTATTGAAAATTGTATAAGGGAGGATCATGGCAATTGAGGGAGGAAGTGAGAGCAAAGTCTTCGAAAGCTGGTTAGAAAGCTTTAACGACCCTTATATGTACCAATTAGCCCACATTTCTTACGGGTTTAACCCTGGTGCAAAACTTACTGGAAATGTGCTTGAAGATGAGAGAGTTTGGGGGGCTACAGAATGGGGAATTGGATATATAGGTCCTAAGTTAGCACCAGATTTAGGGGGAGTACCAGCAGCCTCTCATACCGATGGTATATACCTCAACAGTTCGGTTTGGCTTGGTGAATTTCAAATTTTAGATAAAGGAAGGGTAATTGCTCCGCCAGAGCTTGTTAAGCTTTCAAAAGAGGTAATAAAACTGGATTAAATTATGAAAATAGGTGCTTTAACTATAGGACAATCCCCAAGAACAGATATAATGGCAGATATTGAAAAAATCTTTATTAAAAATACCAAGATAATTGAGAAAGGGGCTCTTGATGGGCTCTCAAAGAAAGAAATAAATGACCTTTATCCAAAGGAAAATGACTATATTCTTATTTCAAGATTAAGCGATGGTACATCAGCAAAAATAAGTGGAAGTTATGTTGAGAAAAAGCTTCAAAATATTATAAAAGAAATGGAAGATGAAGTTGATATATTTCTAATTCTCTGTGCTGGACAATTTTCAGATTTAACATCAAAAAAACTAATAATAAAACCGGATGTGCTTCTAAATAAACTCATTCCAGGAATAGTCAAAAGTGGCATAATGGTCGATTTAGTCCCTCTTAAAGAACAAATAGAAGAACTTAAAACACGCTGGACTTTTACGAATATCACAGTAAAGTACAAAAGCCTTTGCCCCTACACTGCTACCAGAGGAGAAATAATATCTAAAGCAAGAGAAATAAGAGATATGAAACCTGACCTTGTTCTTCTAGACTGCTTTGGTTTCGGAACAGATACTAAAAAGATTTTTAAAGAGATAGTAGATAAACCAATAATTTTGGTTAGAACACTTGTTGCTTATATCATTAAAGAACTTTTAGAATAATTTTTAATATAAGAATTTTACCTTCTTTTAGAATCAGCTTGCTATCATTCGTTACGATGAGAACTCTTTCCACAGACTCAACTCCCATACAGGTTTCTATTATTTTTTATACTGCAAGGTAAATAATCTTTTCAGCATAGATTTATCTTCCATAACTAAATAATTCTGCAGTTGTTCGAGCAAGGACAGTCCTGGGAAGAACTACGGGCTTGCCCGTTGTCTTGTTAAAAAAGTTCTTCATTTCTAAATTAAAACCCATACAATCTAATATCACTAAATCTGGATTTATGGCTTTAACTCTTTTAGAACATTCTAAAAAATCAACTTTCGCTCCTGAATAAGGCGATACGTGAAATCCTATAGATTCTACACCTTCAAAAGTCCATTTATTCTTTGAACTGGACACCTGTTCTTGGAGAGGCACTACATAAGCCAGTTTGCCACGACTCAAAACTGATTTAACAAAATTTGTTAAAATTACATCGGGTCTCAATAGGATTTTCGATGACCTGAACTCAGGAAATTCCCCGGTACAAAGGAGCATTATTAAATCAACATTTTCTTGCTCTAACTCGTCAATCTTTCTCTGTATTAAAGGAATTATCTTGCTTTCTGGAAACTTTACGGAAGTGCCGTCATTCAGCCTAGAAGTCAAAATAAAATCATTGGCTTCGGATTTAAATGATTCAATTGTTTCTCTGGAAAGACCATCTAATGCTCCTCTTTCTACAATATTAGCATCCTTACCAAGAATTGCCTTAATGTCTGGTATAATATCAATTCTTGGCGATTGCCCGGCAGTAATTGCACCAATTTTCATCTGTTCCTGCCAAGAGTCTGAAGGTGCTTCATTGAACCATATAATTCTACTAACTTTTGGAATTCATTATGGTCATAAAAACTAAGCCTACCAGACGTATACCCTTTTGCTACTTCAAGGCAGAACCTTGAAGCTTCTTCAATGTCTATTTCTCTACTTGCTCCCGTACTACAACCAGGAACAGCCATTACTGCTGTTATAGCAACGCCAACAACTGGCGAGTCAGTAACAGTACATGGTTGCATTATACTGTTGATATGAGAAACGCCATTCCCGTAAGGTGTAATATCCTGCATTGTAATAGGAAGAACTTTGATTGGTTCTCCAGAGACCCATTCCATTATACGAATTAAATCATCACTAACCTTTAATATAAAACCTTCTTTAACAATCGGTGATATTGCAACCCCTCTCCAATTAGCTATTTTATTTCCCTTTGTAGCATCCACTGTCAGTATAGCATTCATATCTTTATCAACCTCATATTTGTTCATAGTTTCCATATCGACAGGTGAATCCATAAAGGCAACAGGCTCATGTCGTTGAATAGGTGCATTTGGACAAATGTGAGTAGTCACTATCACGTCGCCAGGAAGAATGTCTCCATTTTTTTGCATTTCACCAATCTTGTAAGCACAAGAAAGAGCACATACAGCACCATCCGAATCCGAGACAATACCAATCCTTTCAGGCCTTGCTCCAATTCCACCAAGACGACCAATGATGCCAAGCGTAGGTGCTTTGCCTCCTTGGGACTTACCTGAGAAGCCTGCAATTCTAATTCTAATAAAATCAGTAGATCCTTTTTGACCTTTTATAGTCACAACTTCAACATCTTTTATACCTTTATTTAAGAAGAAATCTTTCACGGCAAAACCATTAATTCTAGAATTATCTAAAAGTTCAGTTATCTCAGAAACATACTTAAGCATTTTTGCCTCCTAACTATTTGAAATTTTTTAGAATACAATAGTGGGCGATCAAACCAACCGCCATTACTGGATCCAAAACAGGAATACCAGTAAACTTTTCGAGCTCTTTAGCAATCCCTATGCTTGAAAAACCTGTACATGCTAGTGCTATAACACTGCATCTAGCTTTTTCTAATTCCTTGGCAACGTCAAAAGCACTTTCTTGGATATCTTTTGTGAAAAGGTCAAGGGTAGAATTTACTTTTGCAAGTCTCTTATAATACACATTGTGATTTGAAAAAACCTCTTTCATAACTGGTGGTAATTCTTCAGAAATACCTATTACCCCAATTCTTTCTCCATAAGACAATGCAAGTGAAGCGACCGCACTTCCAGCTCCAAAAACAGGGATGGAAAGGCATTTTCTAAGTTCCTTAACCCCGGGATCTGCTGCACAGCTCACAATAACTAGGTTAACATTGTCTTCTTGCCCTAATCTTTTTCCTAACTGTAAAATTTTAGGGATGGCAAGCTTTTCTGTTTCATCGTCATAGATTCCAAATGGTTGATCAGGAATAGACTTCGAGAGCACCTCCAGATCGGGAAAATACTTTTCAATTAGCTTACCATGTTTATTAAGTTTCTCTTCATCATTAAGAGTAATTACTCTTATTAGGCCGATTTTGACTTGCATTTTTTCACTCTATGCATTTAAAAAGTCGATAATTGTTCCTAAATAAATCTTTGTTGCAGCTATAATATCATCAATTTTTACCTTTTCATTGAAAGAATGTATTCCTTCAAGCAAAGAAGGGCCAAACTGAACAGTAGGTGTACCAGCTTTCCTAAAGAACTTAGCATCAGAAGAAGCCCATTGATATGTCAAATCTAGATTTTTATTTTCAATCTCTTTAAGATTCTTTTTAAGAGTTTGGACTACTCTTGATGAGATTGAGGTGTAATTAGATTCGCCTCTTTCGATAATCTCAATATTCATGCTAACTTCATCTTTAATAATCTCTTGTATAACACTTATAACTTCGTCTATACTTATGCCAATAGGTACTCTCATATCCCATATCATTTCAGCCGTTGGCGGGACAATATTAGGTGCATCCCCGCCTTTTATCGTTCCTATGTTTACAGTGACATGATCGAGTACATTTGCAATCTCAGGATTGTTATAATTTTTTGAAATATGCTCTTTAGAGATTTCCATAACCACCTTGGCGTCATCAGGTATATTAGACTTCATTGATCTTATTCTGTCAGCCTTTTGAACTACCCTTATTAGTTTCAGAATGGCATTATCACCAACATAAGGAGCCAAACTCCCATGGGCAGATTTTCCTCGTGCAATAAACTTGACCCAGAGATTTCCTTTTTGCCCAATAGTAGCCTCTCCATCTCCAGAACTCGAAGGTTCAGCAATTATACATCCATCACCAGCAAGCAGATCTTTATGTTCTTCGAGCAACCAGTGTGAACCATATTTCCCTCCGGTTTCTTCGTCAGATACAATTATTAGCCTCACTGTGCCATTTAATTTGTCTTCAATTTGTTTTACAAGTGCAATGGCATACATTATTCCTGCGACTCCTGACTTCATATCACTTGCACCTCTTCCAAAAAGAAGACCATTTTTCACTTCACCTCCAAATGGGTCAAACTCCCACCTTGATCTATCACCAGTTTGAACTACATCAGCATGGCCATTTAAAATTATTAAAGGATTACCTTTTCCTACTTCCGCAATAATGTTGGGCTTAATTGAATCAGCTGAAAGAATTTTTAAATTATTTACACCATTTTTACGGAGCCAACTTTCAATAAAAGACATAATTTCTCTCAAATCTCCAGGAGGATTCTCTGAGGGGATTTTAATTAAATCCGAAGCAAGTTTAATTATTTTTTCTTTTTCTAATTCGCATCTATTTATCAAATTTAACTTATCGTCTTCCATATCATCTTTCTCCTATCTATAAAGTTTTGGATCCATTGCATCTCTAAGGCCATCACCAAAGAAGTTAAAAGCAAGAGTAGAAACAAAAATAGCAAACCCCGGCCACCAAACCAGCCAAGGCGCAGAAATAAGATACGCCTGCGCTCCATTAAGCATGTTTCCCCAGCTTGGCGTCGGTTCTCTTATTCCGACTCCAAGAAACGAAAGCGAAGCCTCTGTTATTATATTTGCAGAAACAGCTATCGTCATTGTAACAATAAGAGGAGCTAAAATATTGGGAAGAACTTGAACAGCGACGATTCTTCCGGTAGATAAACCAATAGCATGTGAAGCTTGTATAAAATCTTCATTTTTTACTTTCAGGGTTTCTCCTCTTACAAGTCGTGCTCCTTGCATCCATCCAAAAGCACTTATAATAAGTATTATTGTGAATAAAGATCCTCGTATTACCGCAGAAAGAACGATCATTATTGGGAGAATAGGTATCGAAAGCATTATATCCGTGAATCTCATTAAAAATTCGTCAATTCTACCTCCAAAGTACCCACCTATCGCTCCAATCAAAAAACTAAATAGCCCGTCTAAAAGACTACAGAATATGCCTACAAAAAGTGAAATCCTTCCACCATATAAAAGTCTTGACCAAACATCTCTTCCCATGCTATCAAACCCTAAGATATGCCCAGGCCCAGGTGGCGCAAGCTCTACTCTTTCTGACCATGGAACTGAAGGTATATATGTATAAGGATCGTTGCCAAAAGAGAGAGGCTTTGCAAGGACTGTCATCGCAATAATTATAAGCAAAAATATAAAAGAGATCATTGCTATACGGTGTTTTCTAAGTCTTTTAAAAACAATTCTCCAGTAACTATAAGTTTCTCCTGTTTTTACATATTCTATAGTTTCTTCTTGTGCCACCTAAACCTCTCCTATTGATATCTTATTCTTGGGTCTAATATCGCATACAGAATATCTGCGATAAAGCTCCCTAGAATTGTAAATATTGAAAGGAATAGAATTGCTCCCATTGCAACAAAGACGTCTTGAGACATTGTGGCGTCATACGTCAAACGTCCTAGGCCTGGTATTGCGAATATGGTTTCTGTTATTGTTGCTCCTCCCACCAGAGCAGGAAAAGAAAGACCAAAATATGTTACAAGTGGCAAGATTCCATTTCTAAAAATATGTTTATAAATCACTTTTCTTTCACTCAATCCTTTTGCTCTTGCGGTTCTTATATAATCCATATTTTTAACCTCGAGCATTGAAGATCGAGCATATCTTAACCAACGACCTATTTGAAATAGTACGAGGACAGTTACAGGTAAAACTAGATGCAATGCATAATCAAAAAGCCTCCTAAACCAAGAAGCCTGAGAAAAATCAACTAAATTATTACCTACATTCAAAAATATACTATGAACCTCTCCAGTTGGAAAAACTCTTAGTTTATAGGAAAAAAAATACAACAGGATTAAGCCAAACCAAAATACTGGCATGGACATGCCAAAAAACGAGAAAAAAGTTACTACGTAATCTGTTTTTGAATATTGATGAAGAGCGGAATAAATTCCTAAAGGTATCGATAAGATTATTGCAATTAACATCGATAGTCCCGATAAAACCAATGTAATTGGAAGTTTCTGAATTATTAAGTCTGTAGTTGTTGTTCCTATTATGCTTGTAGAAAATCCCCCTCTTAGCGAGGGGGATAAAATTGACTTTAACCAATAAAGAAATCTAATAGGCAATGGCTCATCCCAATGCCAAAGATGAAGTAACCTCTGAATATCTGCTTTTGTCACTCCGGGCATTTGCATCAATGATGCAAATGGATTTCCCATTGCAGAAACCAGAGCAAAATTTGCAAAAGCAATAACCAATAGAAGTGGGATGAGGAGTAGAAGGCGCCTTATTAGATATCTTCTCATTTACTTTTCTTTATACCAGTACATTAAGTTCCAGGTTCCAACAATAGCTCCATCTACTGGATAATTAAATCCAACAACTCCTTTTCTTACAATCGCCACAGAAACGAAGAAGTTTAAGTATATCTCGGGTACTAGTTCATAGACTCTTGCCTGTAGATTTTTTGATGCCTCATATAGCTTTTCTTTGTCGTAGAAATTATCGTTTCCTATTGTAGTCCATTTGTCGAGCTCTGAGTCCTTTATCCTCGAAAAGTTTTCACCTGCCCATCCTTTTTCTGCTGTTGGAACACTTGAAGAGTTATAAGTTGGATAGTCAATTACATCTGGAGGAAGCGTAGGATGTGCAAAGATTGTGCCTTGAGATTTTACATATACCATATCATCCCACATTACTGCCCAGGTTTTTGGTAGATAATAAACAGTTATTCCAAGATTGTCTTTCCAATACTTAGAACAAAATTCTATTTCTTGAGCTCTAACTTGGTTTCCAGCAGCCCCTTCTATAGTTATTTCCACCGTTTTCCCATCAGGGTTTATTAAATTACCATTTTTATCCCATGTGTAACCAGCATCTTTTAATATTTCTTTTGCTTTTGTAGGATTATATTTATATTTACCTATTAAACTTTTGTTAAATGCTGGACTCATTTGTGATATATACCCTTCTGCCACTTGCCTTTTACCCATAAAAATCTTTTGGGAAAGAAGGTCCCTATCCAGTGCATATAACATTGCTTGTCTAAGTGTTTTATCTTTAAGTATTGGATCCTCAGTATTTAATGTTATATGCTCCATATAATAAGAAGGAATGTAATAGAAGTTAAAACTGTTTTTTAACCCTTTTTGTTCAGCAGAGTAAGCTTGTGGTACTTCAATACCTAATCCAGGAACAGTAAAATCAAGTTGCCCAGTTAAAAGTTGGAGTAACATAGTGTTTTGATCCGGAATTATGTGAAATACTATATTATCAAAAAGTGGTTTTCCAGCCCAATAATTTTCATTTCTCTTAAGATAGATATAGCCACCTTTTTTCCATTCAGCAATTTTGTAAGGACCAGCATATACTGGGTTATTGTTAAAGTCACACGTATTTATATCAGCCGGGTTTTTGTCAAAAATGGGTTTAAGAATATGAGCAGGATATACTTCAGCAGCATCACCAAATACGGCTCCAAGAGGCCCATAAACTGCCCATGGTGTTAAGCTTTTCCAATATACAATAATTGTGTATGGGTCTGGTGTTTCTATCTTATCAATCATCGGTATAACGCCTTGGTTTGAAACTTGAACCTGAGGATTAGTTCTCATTTGATAAGTAAACAAATAATCCTCTGCAGTTAAGGGTTCTCCATCTGACCACTTAACACCTTTTCTGAGTTTCCAAATAGTTTTCATGGTTTTTGTAGCTGAATCTATTTGCCAAGTTCCATCTTTAGCGTTTGGTATGTATTCTGCCCCAATGGGATATACACCACCTGAGGGAGTAACGCCAACTGCTCCCTCTCTCATTGGCCACAAGACAGCTGTAGTTGCTGTAGTAAACCAGAGCATCTTGAAGAGTGTTTTAGGTTCCTGTGTGATTCCAATATTGAGCGTTCCACCTACTACTGGCGGTTTAAGAACCATGTAAATTGAATATGCACACTCCGCTCTAGATGCGGTACTTTTAGGCCTAATGTTCATACTATCATCCCATTTTAGGAGCTGAAGTTCAGGTTTAACAGCTAAAGTTGTAGCACCTTTTGCCCACGAGGAGATTTCTCTTTCATCGTTCGAAAAAGTGGCTATAATAAGGTTTGGGTCATTTGCCATATTTTCTTTACCTAAGACTCGAATTAATAAAACAGCAAGCTGCTCTCTTGTGATAGGATCGTTGGGGCCGAAATTACCGTTTGTATATCCTTTTATATAACCTGCCTTTGCGGCAGCTTCTATGAACCCGTAAGACCACCTATCTCTTGACACATCTTTAAATGTTTGTTTTGAAGGTTTGTATTCGCTTAAACCATCTGCTATAGTAACCATCTTAGCAAATTGTTCTCTAGTAACTCCTTGTTCGGGTTTGAAACTTCCATCTGGAAAACCAACTACAATCTTCTTTGACACCAAATACTCAATCTCTTTTTTTGCCCAATAATCTTCAGGAACATCAGAAAATTCCCCAGTCAGCGATGCTACTGGTCTAACTGTCAAAAGGGCCAGAAGCAAAGAAAAAATTAACAAAAGCGACAAAAATTTTTTCATTTTTTATTGCCTCCTTTTAAGAAAATTTAAACTAACTTTTCATAAATTTTTTCCCTTTACCCTCCTATAAAATTAATTTAAATTTTAGTTAATCCAATACAAATTATATTTCAATATTTCAAAATTTCAAAATTTCAATTTTGGCTGTTGTTTATTGAAAGATGTTGGAAAAGTACTGTTTGGTATGCCGTCTCAAGACGATAAATCTTGCACACTATACCTAATGGATCTCGTAAATGGCAATAGGGCAAAAATTAAAGATGGATTTGAAGATAACATTCTAAATTATGAAGTTTCTAAAGGTGAGCAGGGCATTTTAATTAAGTCACTATCCGGTAATGGTACTTTGAAATACTATTTATTCAACGGAAAAGGGAAGTTTTTAGATTTGCAAAATGCCTTGAAATCTCAAGTGAAATTTGCAACTTATTTTCCGTAAGGTATTGTGTTGGAGGGGATTCTAACCCTCTATATTATTAGAAATGAGATAAATGTTTCCATCTAATAAAATTGGTGTTTGAGATTGTAATTCGATAAGACAAATATTGTTTTCCATTTCTTACTCTGAAAGTATCTTTTCCATTTCATCGATAAAGGAAGAAAGCGAGACTCCCCTCGCACCATACTTACCGAATTTGCCTTTAAAACCTTTTTGTGCCTTGTTTTCTTTCCGTTGTTCTAATCAATTTTGATATAATCATCGTAAATTGCTATTCTCTGAATCACTATGTTCCACAGTCTTTTTCGTTCTTCCCGGTTTGTATAAGGATAGATTTCTTCAATCTGTTTAAAGTATTGAGTAACATTTTGACTCTGCACAGTTTTTTTCTGTCTATGCAACAACTCAATCTTTTCCTTTTGTAATTGCTCTATTTTTTTTCTTATCTTATCCTTTGGTAAAGTCTCTATATCTAAATCTAAAACTTTTTCTATC
>Ga0315280_10011655_pt1 | contig 10767 bp, 10 predicted proteins | sample YL17G06_40_MG_FD_203697 | JGI IMG/M metagenome (GOLD analysis project Ga0315280, IMG submission 203697) | Sediment microbial communities from Yellowstone Lake, YNP, Wyoming, USA - YL17G06_40 | ecosystem: Environmental > Aquatic > Freshwater > Lake > Sediment | place: USA: Wyoming | collected... | reverse complement strand
CTGGCACGATGTTTGGGTTCTCAGATATTAAATCGCCCGAGTACACGGTTTTGGTGCTGTCTTTTGCTTCTACGTCTAGTGTTAAAGAAACTCGGCAGAGGTTGCATCCTAGTTCGCTCTTGCATGGACACTCCTCGGGCAGGTTGTAAGAGTCAAGGTCAGTCTTTAACGGAATCAGCCCCATTCTGTGAGCCAGAATCTCGTCGTGAAGCATGGAAGAGTTCTCGATAATAACAACTTCGTCAATAGCCATTGCTGGAACCTCAGCAAGCATGATTCGGCGCAACGAGTTCATGAAGGCTGTGTCAGCACCCTCCACGATTACACGCGCACTTAAATCGTTTTTCTCAACTATTTTGATTTCCATGCGCTAGATAGACTCCTTTCTTTAGACTCTTCGGCCTCTTCGGCCTCCTTTTCTTCTGGTTCCGTCATGAGGAATTGGAGTTACTTCTTCTATGCGTCCAATGCGGAAACCTGCTCTTGCTAACGCGCGGATTGCGGCTTGAGCGCCTGGTCCTGGGGTTCTGGCACCTGAACCGCCTGGAGCGCGGACTTTTATGTGGATAGCGGTTATGCCTTTGTCTTTGGCTACTGTGGCTGCGTGGGATGCGCTTCTCATGGCTGCGTATGGTGAAGATTCGAGTCTGTCGGCTTTGACGAACATGCCGCCGCTTGTTCTCGCTATTGTTTCGGCGCCTGATAGGTCAGTTATGTGTACTAGGGTGTTGTTGTATGAGCTGTAGATGTGGGCAATTGCCCATTTCTCGGTTTTTTTGCTCATTTCTATTCCTCTTTTCTGACTCTAGGTTTTGGTGTTGTTTTGGCTTCTTCTGGGCGTAGGGATTCGCGTATGGGATGGTTTGGGTTAGACAGGTTGCTTGTTGGGGCGTAGGTGATTTTTGCTTCTTCGTTTCTTAACACTAGATAGCTTGGCGATGGGATGCGTTGTCCTTCTATGGCTATGTGTCCATGTGTTATGATTTGGCGGGCTTGATGTATAGATTTGGTTAAGCCTTTGTTGAAGACCATGGTTTGTAGTCTTCGTTCGAGGATGTCTTCTATTGCGAGGTCAAGGACATCGTCTAGTGCGGCTGTTTCGGGTAGAATGCCCAGTCGGTTGAGTCTGTCTAATAGTTGTTTTTCAGGTTTTTTGCGTTCTTCAGCTGGCATACCTAGTAATGAGCGGGCGATTTCTCGGTATCTTGAGATTGTGGTTTTGTGGCGCCATAGTTCTCTTTTGTTTCTTAGTCCGTATTGGCCGAGTAGTTTCAGTTCTGCTTGAAGAGTGTCTGTTCGCCATGCGAATCGGGGTGTCTCGTATTTTTTTCGTTGTTTTTTTGGGTCGCCCATTTTATGTGGGTGCCTCCAGTTTGGCTATGGCTTCTTTCTTTTTGACGCCCATGGTTTTTCCTTTTCTTCCTGTTGTGCGTGTGTGTTGTCCTCTTACTCGTAGGCTGTAGGCGTGGCGGTATCCTCGCCATGATTTTTGGTTTTTCATTTGTTCTATGTCTGTTTTGTTTTGGAGTGTTAGGTCTGCGCCTGTTAGGTGTTTGTTTTCTCCTGTTTCTTGGTCTTTTTGTCTGTTTAGCATGTATGGTGGGATGCCGTGTTTTGTTGGGTTTGTGATTATGTCTTCTATTTTTGTTTTGTCTGTTTCTGTGAGGTATCCTATGCGTAGGTTTGGGTTTATGTTGGCTTTTCGTGTTATGGCGTTGGCTAATGGGATGCCTACACCGTTTATTTTTGATAGTGCGTGGTGAAGAGTTAGGGTGCCTTCTAGGTCTGTTCCTGCTATGCGTATTATGTGTTGGAATTCTCGGCTAGTGGTTGTTGACATGTTTGTTTCTTTGGCGCCTTTTTTGTTATTGGGCTATCATGTGAAGGAAGGGTTTTTTATTTAAACCTTTAGGCTTGAAGAGAAAACAAATTCTGTATGTGTGTGCGCACAAGTGACCTAGCCCCTCTATTAGAAAGTGATACCTAGTAGGACTGAGTGATAGACAGAGAGACAGAGACGGGTAGAGGGGGGTCTAGAGCCCTCTATTAGGCTCCAAATAGGCTCCAAATATGAAATCTATTGAATGAAAGGGTTTTGAGTTGTAAACTTTTATATTGTTTAAATGGCTGTTGTTTGTTCGGGTTTTGTTAAAGTGGTAATTCGTTATTGTTGATTCATAAATCTAATATAAATTGGAATCGTTAGCAAATCATTATGCAATGGCAATACGTTCTCAGCCTAGTATACTTCATAGTGTTGGCATTTACCTACGGAAGGAGCCAACTCAAACCAGAATTATACATTCACAAGAGGAAATTATAAAATTGCAAGCCGAAACAAACATGGTTGAATACGAAAAAGAAGCCAAGCCTGACCGTGAAAAACGTGAAATACCTCTTCAGAAATGGAGAGGTCAAGTAACGAATCCTATTCCAGCGTGTGAAAAAATAGACAAGATGTTCGGAAGCGGAGGAGAAGCTATAATCCATTACATGTGGTTTGAACAAGGACTCAAACTCTTTGAACAAATGCTGCAAAATTCACCGAACAAAACCAAGGAGGAACTATTGAAAGAACTCAGCGACGTACAGCCTCAAACTGGATGGGGCACAGCTACAATAACCATTGTTCGCCCCAACCCTCCAACAATTGAGATTGTAGTCAAGGACCCTCCAGTTAAGACTGTGAAAGGTTCACAAAAGCATCTAATAGGCTCATTCTGGGCTGGAGTCTTCACAAAATACTTTAACAAACAATTAACATGCAAAGACTTCTGGTACAACTCTGAAAAAGACGAATTCTCTTGCCTAATCACAAACTAACAGAGGTCAGACAAAAGAAAAGAAGAAACAAAAAATAAGCGAACCTCAAACGGGGTCAAAAACACAATAATTGAGCACGAAAAAATGGCAAAAACCACAAAAACCGAACGCACTGAAGCGTTCAGAGACCACCGCTCACAGATGGTTTTGAGCAAGTTTCTGAGCGGAGAGCTTACCAAACTTGACCCTGTTTTTGACCACACATATGGTTACAGATACCCAATAATAGAAACAATCATCGGCGACCCTTCAGCCACCGAAGAATTTTTGACACATCTTTACGAACTCGGAATATTAAAGAGAGAAACCTTTGACAAAATGATCAATTGCCCGAGTTGCAATTCAGCCAACGTCTCTATACGTTACTGTTGCCCCTACTGCAAGTCATTCAACATCAAGAAGAGCGCACTTATTGAACACATTCCATGTGGATACATTGATACTGAAGATCACTTCAAGAAAGAAGACAAGCTCGTCTGTCCCAGATGCCACACTGAACTGAACAAACCCGACATCAACTATAGAAAAGCTGGAATCTGGTGCTCCTGCAATGAATGTAATAAGAACTTTGACATTCCGGTTCCATCACACTTCTGCCGAGTTTGCAGCAAGAGCTTCACATTTGAAGACGCACTCTACAAAGACGTATATTCATACAGTTTAAACAAGGAGATAATGAAAGAAGCCGGAATGGGCTATATTCTAGTTGCGCCTATAAGAGAGTTCTTACAAAGCCGTGGATTCACGGTTGAAAGCCCAAGCTTCTTGAAAGGCAAATCAGGCGCCAGCCACATGTTTGATGTTGCAGCGTCGCGCGGAGACATCACCCGAAACGTTGTTGTAATGGACCTTGCCATATCAGCTGACGAGCCTGTTTCAGAACAGTCAATAATTGCCATGTTCGCCAAGGTTTACGATGTGGCTCCAGAAAAGGCATGCTTGATTGCTATTCCCCAAATGAGCAAGAGCGGTAGAAAACTTGCAGAACTCTACAATATTCAGTTGATTGAAGCCAAAGACCAAAACCAAGCGTTGAAAGCCCTAGAAAACTACGTTGCATCGATGCAACTCAAACCGTCAGAGTTGCCACCTGCAGCTTCACCAGCTATGGCTGAAAAATGACGCCTTTGAAAATCCATAAAAGACTTGTTAACGTATTGCATTGGAAAGAGAAACTCAAAAATCAGGAGCAATGTCGAAACACTGCATTGCCGTTACTGAGGCGCTAGTCTCAACCTCGTCGCTCCACGACCATTTGGTTCCATCCCAGTAAGCCGTGTTTATGTCTGAACCGTCGTCGAGTGTTGCCAAGAGAATTTTGTTATCGTCAGTTCGTCTAAGGACATGCCATATTTGACGCGTCGTCGGTATGTCTGTTATTGGAATCTGAGTGGCAGAACCCCATGTGGTTCCGTCAAAGTGTTTGTACGTGATTGGGTTGACGTTCCAATCTCCCCAAACCAAGACGATGTGTCCCTCATGCCCAGGAGTGGTCTCAAATTCTGCATCTGCGCATCTGGCGGCGTTTGATTGAACACGGTTGCTATGTTTTGTGTCAAGTGTCCATGCCGTGCCACTCCATCGTATTGTGTTGAGCCCATCGGAACCATCTACACTTACTAAAACCAATCTGTTGCTGTTCACGTCAGCCTTCAATGAAAACCAGTTTGGCGTCGCACCTATGGATACTCCTGCCAATTCGCTGCCCCATGTGGTTCCGCTCCAGACTCTGCTCTGCATTTGTGTGCCTGACCCCCAAACGAACATGGCTTGCTTTGAAACTTGCATGTATTCAACGGCTATGTCTTCTTCGGTGGCTATTGCAGCCGTGTTTTCAAGTAACAGTCCGTTTCCCCAACTTGCGCCGTTCCAAATCATGCCGTAGGCGCCGCTGTTGGCATCTAATGTTATCAAAGCAATTTCATTTGAGGAGGGCTTTGACGCGAGTTTAATCCAGTAGACCACACCTGTTGTGCCAATGTCAACTGTTTGTGGTGAAGACCATGATGAACCATTCCAGATTCTATATTGAGGGTCAATTCCAGTTGCAGATGGATTGTAAACTATTATTCCTCTACCCGAATGTTGTTCGTAGGTAATGTCGAACAACTGATAGGCGTTGATTGTTGCGCCTACACTCGCCACTCTCAATGGGCTTGTCCAAGTCTGTGTATTACCGTTCCAAACGCTCACGTCTAGAAAACCTGCAGAAGACAAGACTCCGAGAATTTTTTCGTTTCGAGTTGGACATGATTTCAAGACAACCCATTGGATGGTTGCGCTTGCTACGCCTTCACTTGCTTCGGCGTCCCAAGAAACCCCATTCCACAATCTGTATCTAGGTAGGCTAACTGTTCCTTCTCCATAAGCAAGCATTGCGCCCACGCTTAGAGGGTAAGCAACAGAAAAAGTAGCCATATTTCCCATTTCAGTCACGGCATTAAATGTATACGTATTCTGAGGTCTCCACCCAAAAGTAGTCGTGTAAGTTGTTGTTCCGCCCGAATCTAAGTAAACATCAATGTTTCTGTGGTCGTGCAATGTGGAATTGTTTATCCAAAGTGAGACAAGATGCGCTGTAGGCGACCCTTGGTTCTCAAAGGTGAGTTGAACAGAGTTTGGACGCATGAACTTGACATTTGTGATTGCTATTTTCTCTTGATTTTTTTCCCAGTCGAGTTGGTTCATTTGGTAGCTCCACAAGACGATGTTTGAAACTATGATAACCAGGATTACTAGGCTTAGTACAATCACTATGATATTGCTGACGCCTCGCCGATCATGTCTAAATCTACGCAGAAGACATGTAGTAGCCTGCAACCTGTGTCCCTCTGCTTGATACAATGTTAATGTAGTACAAGCTGTTCGGATTCCAACTGTAGGTGACGTTCAGCCAACCGTGACTTGCAACATCTAGGTTGAGTGCTGTGAACGACTGCGACGTATAGTTCACGTAAACAGCAGCAAAACTTATGGTCACTTTGCCATTGTTACGGACATAAATCGCAATTGTGCTGGTTCTAAACCAAACGTCTTCAACCATGAAGCGTTCGCCCATCATGTCATGAAGATTGCCTGAAATAACATAAGTTGCAGTCATGGCAATGGACATGCCAGCTACAGCGATGAGCATCATCAAAACGTTACTCAACACGGGAGTTATCGCCTTCTTACTTCTCAACAATTTCTTCATTTCTTAACCCCTTACATCAAGAATTTGAACGCCAAATAACCTGCCATCAGCAGGATAACACTGTGTTTCAAGCCGGCGCTCACGGTTCCTTCACCCATCTTTCCGGCGACTAGACCGCTAAATAGGGCTTGTATGACACTCATGTGGAAGAAAAGAGCCCTTGCCTCTGTGGACGACAGAAGGGCGGTTTGCAACGCTGGCAGTTCAGCCATCTGCAAAAAGAAGGTTTTGAACAACATTATGACAGTGAAGAGGAAGACGAAAAAGGACACGTAGACAATGGCAATATATGGTCTTATCTGTGCCTGACGCTCTTTCTCTGCTGTCAATGAAGATTGCACAAAACTTCCTAGCGGCTCAAACACTTTTTCAATTTGTCCGCCAGAATGACTAGCCTCAACAATTATTGGGATGCTGCGCCTGACTAGAGAGGTGCTTACACGTTCACTGAATGATTGGAGCGCCTTTTCGAAAGAAGAGCCCCAAGACATGTGTGCAACCATGCGTTTTAGCTCTGCAGTTAGAGGTCCGTAGCGTCGTTTTGACGCTTCCTCAACAACTTGCGGCAAAGTCATCCCGGTGCTTTCAGCTTGAACAATTGTTCGGAACAAGTCAGGCAAGTGTTCGTCTATTGAGCATCTCCAACGATAATCCACGTAGTCTAATACTGCAGCTGGAAAAACTGTGATTACTATAGCGAGCAAAATATATTCGTCGAAGAGGGGCAAGCCTCGAAGCCTTATGAAAGCGGTAGCCACAACAATCGAGGCTAAAGTGAGAGACACGCCCCAAGCGACTTTCTTTTCCCATTTTTCAACTTTAGGCATCGATTGTCACCTCTTCGGAGTAATCATGTCAAGCAAAATGAGAAACATTATGGACCCTATTGGTATGCCTAAGTAAGTTAGAAGGTAGAGCAACAAACGTGGGTCGAGCGTTCCAATCATACCGCCGCCTCCCAACATAGCCATCACTGCCAACATTACTACGAGGATTAGAGGCCCGGCGACAAGGAGAACAACGTAAAACTCAGCTAAGACCCCAAGCGTGTCAGCCAAGCGGCTCAGAGCGATTCTCTTTAACCTCATATATTGTCGAGAACGTTCCGAAAGATACCTAGCTAAGTCTCCTCCTGAATGAACAGTTGCGATAAAGCCTTCGAGAAGCTCTCTAAATTTGTCAGAAGGCGTCCGTTTTGAAGCTGAACTCAAGGCAGAGACAACATCGACTCCAAAAAGCTCCACATCTCGCACTATGAGTCTTGCTTCCTGAGAAACGGCCAACGAAGAGTCTATTTGTGCAAGAGAACGAAACATTTGAGCTGGAGACACTCCTGCGCCTGCCAAAATAGCAAGATAACCCGTTGTGAATGGAAGCTCATCTTCCAAACTTCGCTTCAGGCTGTCAGCCCGCAAAAGAGGATACGCATAGAAGCCAATGAGAGTCAATGCTCCAGCGAACAAAGTCGCACCTATCCCAAAGAGCATAGAAGAAAAAACGGATAAGCGGAAAAGCACAACAGCAAAGAATGTAACAAAAACTAGAGTCGAAAGTGAAGCGAGCATGGTTCCTAAAACAGCGAGGCTCACATAACCTCTGAAGCTCACTCCCATTCTAGACCTCTGAAGATTCACGTCGACATCCCTAAACAGAGGCAACAATCCACTAATCTTGTGACCCAAAACCCGATACGCAAAAACATGTGGCTTTGTGGAGCTTCTCTTAGTCTTTCCAAATCCTTTACTCAAACGCTTAAGCAAGAGAGATAGAAGTGGGCGAAACGCGTTCTCAAGACGCTGAAGGACTTTTGTAAAACTTTCTCTAACTTTGCTTTTGCTCATTACACGCCCACTCTTGCTTTGCGATAAACTCTTGTTGGGTCTGCATAGTATTCACGAATGATTCCAGCGACATCGCTGTACCTTCGAATCTTGTTCTTCACCATCCACTCGAGCACCATTTTCCTTCGCAGAAGCTCAGCTTGCACCTCTGACTCGTTTAGTCCAGTCTTTTCCATGGCGCGTTGCAGAACATAACTTCGCCCTGAGTAGATGAAGGAGTCGCTTCTGGCGTCCCATTTGTATGCCTGATTGGTCAAGATGTCCTTGGTTCTTGGGTCTAAGCCCACAATTTCAGTTACGAAAAGAGACCTTCTAGCAGGTTTTCCGCCAATTTCAAGTCTTCCCTGAACCAGCACGGCGTCAATCATGGTGAGCAATGGTCTGGGGATATTCATGGGTTCAGATTCTAACCGACGGATTGCGGAATCAGCCGACTCTGCATGAACTGTGCACATACCCAAATGCCCAGTAGCCATGGCTTGAAACAAAGTGTACGCCTCTTCACCTCGAACTTCACCAACAATGATATAGTCAGGTCTCTGTCTCACCGCGGCTTTCAACAAGTCGAACAATGTGATGGCGCCAACTTTTTTCTCCTCGGCGCCACTGCGCACAACTGACGGAATCCAGTTCTCATGAGGCAAGTTGAGTTCAGCTGTATCTTCAACACTCACAATTTTCATTTCAGGCTTGATAAACATGGACAAACAGTTAAGAATTGTAGTCTTACCAGTCGCAACACCACCTGTAACAAGAACCGACGCTCTATTCTCAATAGCATACCAAAAGTACGCAGCCATGTCCGAAGACAAGGTATTGAAAGCGAGCATGTCAGAAATTGTAAGCGGGTCAACCCTAAATCGACGCACAGTGAAAGTTGACCCTCGCCTCGTGATTTCACTTCCGTATGTCAGCTGAATACGACTTCCATCGGGAAGCGAGGCGTCAAGCATGGGCGATGCAATAGAAATCTGTTTCCCAGCTAGAAACGCCAACCTAATTATGAAATTGTTCAGTTCATCAGCGCTCTTGAATATAACATTGGTCGGCAAGGACTCGTACTCACGGTGCCAAACATAAAGGGGGATGTTGACGCCGTCAGCAGAAATGTCCTCAATCATGTGGTCTCGCATAAAAGGATCGATTTTTCCATAGCCGATGAAATCGCGTACAATGTAATACATCAGTTTTTCAACAGTTTCTTTTGGAATCTTCAGTTTATAGTCCTTGATGACCTCGGCAACCTTGCTCTTCAGGTATTCCACGGCTTTCTCAAGCGTTTCTAGGTCTTTGACGCTGACACTCAACTCTTCCATCAAAAGCGTTTTTATCTCATCAAGATACTGTTGCTCCGCTTTCAACAGCGTGGGTTCAATCACCTCATACCGTATTTTCTGGGTCACTGGATCCCGAACAACAGCCGCGTAAACAGTAGGCTCCACGATAGGATAGACTTCACGAAACACCGAAGGCTTCTTCTCAACCGTTACATTAGATTCACGAGGCGACTGCTCCACGCTCTTTCACCTCCTAACGAAACGCACAGATTCATCTATGGATTTTAGCGTCTTGGTTTTTCGTATAAGAATAGAGTATAGCAATACTTAATAAACTATATGAAGAGTAGCTCACTTGCCCTCATAGGAATCGATGATGAATTTGCATGATGCTTCGGTTTTATTGATGTTGACGTTTCCTTTTTGCGTTATCTTTGCCTTACTTGACATCAACGTAATTTAACATCCATAAACATTCATGCAAAGATACGGTGCAGTTTAGGCTGCCCAGAATGGAATCTTTCGTCTCATTAAGTTTACAAACTCGTTTAATGCGTCTAGTTCCTCAGTTGATAGGCGTGTTTGAAACTTGGAAAGCATGGCTTTGGCGTGTGCCTCAGGCACCTTAACATATAGTATGTCGCCTTCATTGATGTGTCGCCCAACAATGGGTTTCTCCAAAGAAACTGCCACTTGCATTCCAACTGTGGCTTCAGGTATAGCTTTTCCTTTGTCTTGGAGTTGCAGGATTTCGCCTAGGTCTTGTCCTTCATTGCCCACTAATGGATATTTTGGTTTTATTGTTCCAGCTAAGATTTCTACTCCGAAGATGGCTGGTTTGGCGGTTCTGAAAACGTAGCCTGGAAGTATCTTTAATTTGCCTGGTTTGATGAATTTTTCAAATTCTTTCAGCATGCGTGTTTCTTGTTCGCTTTTCATCCACTGTGTGTAGTTGTCGATTAAATGGTAGATGATGTTGTGTTGGAAAATTTGGACGCCTTTGTTTCGTGCTTCTTCTTGGGCGTCGGGAAGAACTTTCACGTTAAATCCTAAGATGGCGCCGTAGAGGGGTTCATGTTCTTTGACCACTGATGCTTCTGTTACGTCTCGTTTGGAAACGTCGCCTACATCAGCTAATCGTATGGGCACATTTTCTCGTTTGAGAATCTCAGCGATGGCTTCAAGAGAGCCTAAGGCGTCGGTTTTGAGCACTATGCCTTCAATGTCTGTGGCTATTCTAAGTTTCTCCACTTCTTCGGAAACCAACTTCACATAGTCGTCTGTTTGCTCTTCTGATGGAACCACGTATAAGGGTGCGCCTGCTATGACGCCTTCTAAGTTGGGAGCCGCAAGTTTGATTCCGCTTGCAGCTGAAACTGAGTCAACTGATGAAAATTTGTCTCTTGGGTCTCGAATTTCGTCTAGGGGTTTAGGTAACAAAACAGCTCTGACTTTGGCGATTATGGGTTTGTCTTTGCCGCCTACGACTATTGTGTCGCCTTTTTGGAGGACGCCGTCGTAGATGATGGCGTTGATGGTTACGCCTAGACCTGGTTCTTCCTTGACTTCGAGTACGGTTCCTTTTGCTGGTCCTTTGGTTACTTTTAGTTGTTTGCGCATGTATTCTTGTGTT
>Ga0315280_10011654_pt1 | contig 10767 bp, 13 predicted proteins | sample YL17G06_40_MG_FD_203697 | JGI IMG/M metagenome (GOLD analysis project Ga0315280, IMG submission 203697) | Sediment microbial communities from Yellowstone Lake, YNP, Wyoming, USA - YL17G06_40 | ecosystem: Environmental > Aquatic > Freshwater > Lake > Sediment | place: USA: Wyoming | collected... | reverse complement strand
ATCACCATAACGCCGCCGGCCCCATGGCAGGGATCGTCTCGCCGAACATGCCGGTGTATGTTGTTCGTGATCGCAAGTACGCAAACGAGACGTATTCAAACCTGAATGAAGGGATCGGCAAAGTTCTCAGATATGGCGCCTATTCGAGCGAAGTCATTCAAAGGCTGACTTGGATGCGTGACACGCTCGCCACGACACTTGAGGCAACGATCAAGGAGATCAAGAAAGAGAAAGACGGCGTAGCAATGAAACCAATTATCATCCAAGCGCTGACGATGGGTGATGACTGCCACAACCGCTACAACGCTGCGACCCCACTCTTCCTCCGAGAGATCGCCCCCTACATGATGCAGACCGGACTCGACAAGAAGACACTGATCGACTCGTTCAACTTCATGGCTCAAAACAATTTCACACTACTCAACTTGGGAATGGCGAGCGGAAAAGCGATGACGCTCGCCGCTCACAACATCAAGTACAGCACAATCGTGACAGTGCTTACAAGGAACGGAACAGACGCAGGAATCTGGGTGAGCGGACTTGACAACGAGTGGTTTTCCTCTCCAGCACCGGTTCCGAGAGGTGTCTGGTTCCCAGGCTACAGCGAGAAAGATGCAAACCCGGACTTGGGAGACAGCGCGATCACGGAAACCGCTGGCTATGGAGGATTCGCAATGGCGGCTGCGCCAGGAATCGTTTCCTGGGTTGGCGGATCCGTTGCCTACGCCATCGAGAACACACAGAAGATGTACGAGATCACCCAGACAAAACACAAGTACTTCATAATTCCATTCCTTGACTTCCAAGGCACACCAACCGGAGTTGATCTCCGCAAAGTAGTCAGGACCGGAATCACACCAACCATCAACACCGGAATAGCCCACAAAGAAGCTGGAATCGGACAAGTAGGCGCGGGAATGGTTTCCTTCCCGCTTGATATGTTCAAGCAGGCACTCAAATCATACGCTCAGAAGTACGGCCTGTAGGTAGAAAGATACTCAATGGTGTTGCCAGACATACTGGAACCAAATCTCAAGGTCGTGTTCTGCGGAACAGCAGTCGGAGACAAATCCGGACAGGTTGGCGCATACTACGCTGGCCCTCGAAACAGTTTCTGGTCAACCTTGGCTCAGGTCGGCCTGACACCTCGCAGATTAGATCCTCAGGAATTCCGCATTCTTCCAAGATACGGAATCGGACTTACAGATCTTGCCAAAGGCCTCCACGGATCTGACAGAAGAGTCCGCACATCAGACTTCGACACTAGACCCTTCCGTTTGAAGATAGAGAAGTTCAATCCAAAAGCAGCCGCCTTCAACGGGAAGCGAACTGCAAGGGGCTTTCTTGGACATGACATGCAATACGGGCTTCAGGCTGAGACTATCGGGAAGAGCGCGATATTCGTACTACCCTCCACATCTGGTGCAGCACGAGGATATTGGGACCAATCACATTGGAATGCGCTGTCAGATTTCCTTCAGAACGCGAGCACATGACCTTAGCGACGAGATTGATCACTCGAATCTCTATTAGGGACATAGAACTACGCTGCTCAAGGACATAGGATTGTCAATCACCCTGCGAGCGAATTGCGTAGGCTCACTCGCAGCCAAAGCGTTCTTAGACGCAGACTCAAAGATCATTGGGCAAGTACTGAATACTTTCTCGAATTCGTTCTACATGAGGACTCTGAACGGCGAACTCATCTTCGTCACAAATCGTTCGCTCCGATCTCCGATAACAATGAACCTCGATACGACATGCAACTTGGAGCAACTAGTCAAACCAACGGAACCCGTTCGCGTCAAAGGAAAGGAGCTTCACCTGGGAACAGACAAGATAATCGAGCTCAGTACAGCCTCGCTCTACCAAGACCGGGCAAAACCTGCAAGTGAACTCGGCCCCGAGTTCGCGAAAATCGGCAAGTCATTGCGTCTCATCTCATTCGTCTTGAGCATTATCGATACACGGCAGAGTGTGCTGGATCCTCATGCTCTCGCTCACCTGGGCATTGTGGACTTTGTCTCTGATGGAGTCATGCCTCTCAGACGCCCAGGAACGGAAAGACGATTTCGTGAAGCTGCTCTGAAGATCGTGGGCGCGGGATCAGGATTCACTCCATCCGGTGACGACACTTTGGGAGGATTCCTCGCCACGTACAACTCATATGTGAGGACAATCGGACGCGCACCTTTTCTCTTGGATTCCCAACTGCTGGAAGAGAAGACGAGTTGGATCAGCGCAAATCTGCTGGACTATATGCAGCGTCTAATCCTCGACGAACAACTGCAGCGCTTGATCGACTCTGCCAACAAGAACGAGGATAATCTTGTGACCGCCCTAGAGACGCTCCTGCCGAGGGGACACACGTCCGGGATCGATATCGCAGTAGGTGCAATTCTAGCTCTGAGTTTGATACGGGATGTTGCATTCGATAAGGAAGATACTGAGATCATCGCTCGTGCACTCGGGCTATGATGCCCAGCATAGCCCGAACGTCACGCGTGGATCGTCTATGCACGTCCAAGGTATGGTTGAACGGTTGGTAGTACGATAGCCTCAAGCATGTTGACGTGCAGAGGCAACGTGGCCATAGTCAAAACCGCTTTGACCAAGTCATCCACCGACATCATGGGCTCATTTGGGAGCTCAGCCATCTGTGCGGTGGCCACATTGCCTGGATGAATGCAGCTAGCTACGACCCCGAACGATCGACCCTCTAGAGCAGTCGTCTTGGTCAACGCTACTATTCCTATCTTAGCGCAGCTGTAAGATACCGCGTTAGGGCGCGGCATCTGAGCAGCAATGCTACCAATATTGATGATGCGGCCACTGCGCTGACGTTTCATGATCTTCATCGCCTCGCGGGTGCAGAGGAAAGATCCCGTCAAGTTGACATCGAGCGTTCTCTGCCACATCTCAAGAGAAGTTTCCTCAAGTGGTGCTTCCTCATAGATGCCGGCATTGTTGACTAGGATATCTACGCGGCCGAACTCCTGCATAGTCTTCTCGAATAGGGCAACGACCTGTGCCTCCTTGCTAACATCGGTGGGAACGCTGAGCACATGCGCGCCCTTGGAACGCATTTCGTTTGCAGTGACATCTAATTTGTCTTGGTGGCGAGCGGCAATGGCCACTCCAGCTCCTTCCTCGGCGAAAGCCTGTGCTATTCCCTTGCCTATCCCGACGCTCGCTCCCGAGACAATTACAGTCTTGCCCTCAAGTTGCTTCATTTCTGGTCTCCTCGACATTCAGAAGATCGTGTCTTGGTCCTCTTCCCTCTTTCTATTCGTTCCTCTTCTCTCAGTCACTCATCTCCATTGAATTCTCGTACGCGCATAATATCTAGAGAGAGCACTTACCGAGCGACGATCTTGGGCAAGTGATTTCGAGAACAGGTACGGCCTCGGAGAATCGATTACCAATATTAATACCAAGATGGCCTGAATAGCAGACGCGAGGTACTGAGGATGAGTTCAACCTACTATCCGCCACCTGAGACAGTCGCCTATCCGGAACACAAGCTCAAGGTCGAAGACATGGAGCCGATTCTCAGATGCGGCGTCCCCGAAATGCAGATCATGAGACAAAAGCCGTGGAAACCGAAAGTCGTCACTCTAAGAGGCGGCCAACAGATGGTCGTCAGATCCCTTAGAGACGACGAGTTTGATCAACTGTTGGAAGCGATCAAACCGTACATGTTCATCGCGAAGGACTTCTACGACATTGTGGGCGTCAGAACCTACGGGGAGGTCCTCGCCCAGAGAGTTCACAGGATCAAGGACGCGTACACACTCGTCGGCATAATCGACGGACAGTTGGCTGGCTTAGCCAATGCTCGAATGTTCAACGAGAAGGTCGCGTACAGCCTCCACACAATGAGTTTCATGAGAGGCGTAGACGCGGGACCTGCCCTCTACTATGCGAAAGCTGAGTATGCCTTCGACTATCTTGGCGCGGACATGTGGGAAGCTTGCTTCGAAAGCTACAACGGGTTCCGAGTCATCGGCTTGCAATGGGCTCACAAGTCGAAGCCCTATCCCGAATTCCAGACCGAGCTAGGTGGAGCCAGAGTCTTCTACATAGACCGAGACTTGTGGGACAACTTCATCAAGAAGAAATTCGCACACTACATCGGGTCCTACAACGTGCCGGCGGAACTCGTGAAGAAGTCGGAGCATTTCACGGTCGGCCCACCAATCGTGTAGCAAGCATGCGCTTGCGATAGGCGTGTTCGACAGCGTCGTCGCCTAGTGCTCTTGCTAGACGATGAGCTTCATAGCTTTGGGAAGCATCTCGAATCGAGCGGGAAGGCGACCGACGACTTCCCCCTCCATCTCGACGAGCTGAGTTTCCTTCGAGCTTGCGACAACCGTTCTGCCCCTCCAGAACGAGACCTTCGGTACCTCCAAGTGAGTTCCTTTCCTGAATCTTCCTAGGTTGGAGACCGCTTCAGTTGCGCGAGTTTCAGGGTCTTAAGAAGATAGGGCCAGAATTGCGGTTTGTCATCGAGTCGATAGGTCTTCGACTCGAGTCCCCACCCCCACCACTTGATCGCGCCTGCGTCCCCCTTCCGACTACTCGTCCTGCTCACCTGTCCGCCTGATAATCTCAGCCCGGATGGATATCGCTTTGCATATCCTCCAGAACTCGACGTGGGGCTGCTCTTCGCTACAGCCACGCTTGAGTTGATTCGAAGGGGCTTCTAGATGAACACCTAGAATTGGGACGGCACTATTTGCTGGCTGGCTTGCTTGTCTTCTCCAAGACGAAGACGATCACGAATACGATCACAGACCAGACGACTATGTCAGCGAGGAAATTCAGAAGGTCCATTCTCCAGGGATTGTATTGCGGAGCTATTACAAGGCGGAAGAGCCAAGCGAGCGGAAATCCGAAGTGTTCTGCACCCACCAGCATCGGTGGGGTGCTCGAGACCAGGCCTGTCAACAGAGTCAGCAGTTCTCCACCCAGGATCGATACGAGCAGACGATTAGTAACATTCATCGAACTTCATCACAACTACCTCAGCCGAGTTTGAGGGATTTCAATCTATCCAATGCAACGCTTGGATATTCTATCCCGGAGACAGCCCTGTCGAAAGGACAGATGTCATCCTTTGCTCGATTCAATATCTTAGGGACGCGAGCCCCGAACTCGTAGTGAACGCAATGTGTCCTGAGGATTGACAGCGCCCCTTCGCTCATGCTTTCGCCATAGACGGCTGCGATCTTCGCGTACACACACACCAGTGCAGCGGCCCTGCCAACAATACTATCAGCCAGAGATGCGCCCTCAGTCCCCCGTCCGACACTGTCCAGCATCGCCAGTAGGTCGCTAATGCCGTGCGACTTGCTCTTGAAGAGAACCTTGCCGCTCTTCGCAAGTACAAAAGAGAGATTGTGTTTGAGGAGTACTTCCTTCGCTAGACTCAGGTCCTCTGATGTATCTGGAGACATGACGTAATTCGACCTTGGCTGCTAGGCGTGACCTCTTGCAGGCTTGTCTTGCGTGTTCGGGTCAGCTGCGATTAGGGCGATGGGCTCGTCGACTGGAAGCTCCGATCCAGATGGATGGAGTGTCTTGTGAAGAAGCCCTGATGCTGGAGCCTCTATCTCGAACGTAGTCTTCTCCCCTTCAACAACAGCGATCGGTTCGCCTTCTTCAACCCGGTCGCCTTCCTTCTTCAACCACTCGATGAGTTTTCCAGTACGCATAGACTCATCCAGTCGTGGCATGGTGACTTCTTGCATGGACCACTCAGTGACTGTCTGTGTTAATTGAACATTACCAGTTACAACGCCGAAGAGTGACTGCACATTTCTAAACAGGGTATTCCTTTAGGATCTGGATTGCACTGCTGGTTCCGATTCTATTCGCTCCAGCTTCAATCATCGCAACGCAGTCTCTGAATGTACGGATACCTCCTGCAGCCTTGACTCCAAGTCTATTTCCGACGGTCCTCCGCATCAACATGACATCGGTGACTGTGGCACCACCTGAGCCGAAGCCAGTTGACGTCTTCACGAAGGCTGCGCCTGCCTCCTGGGCGAGCTTGCATGCCTGAACCTTCTCCTGGTCGTTCAAGAACCCTGTCTCTATGATGACTTTCACCGGAGCCTTCTTGCACGCTTTGACGACTTGCTCAATGTCCTCTCGAACGAATGCTAGGTCTTGAGATTTCAGCGCGCCAATATTCATGACCATGTCCACTTCAGCAGCTCCGAGACCCACAGCAGTCTCAGCTTCGAATGCCTTGACTGCTGTGAGTGACGCGCCCAGAGGAAAGCCTACAGTCGAGCAAACCTTGACTTCTGTACCTCGTAGCGTACTGACAGCGAGGGATACCCAGGTCGGGTTCACGCATACGGCGTAGACATCGTAGCTCTTTGCTTCCTCACAAAGCCTCTCCACTTGGTCTCGGGTTGCTGAAGGGTCCAACAAAGTGTAGTCGATCATTCTTGCGAGCTCTTTCCTGCGGATGTCCACACGGGTTGCCTCTCATGAAGAACTGTCAGGGGTTTCGTATTGAGATTTGCGACATTCTAGCCAGAGCTTGAACCTCTGGAGGCTAAGACTATGGATACACAGACAAGTGCGGCTCCGAGACCGCTACCGATTGCGAATTGTTCGCCGAGAATCAGGGCTGATGACACGATGGCTACGATGACCTCGATCAATAGAACGAGCCCGGAAAGGGTTGCACTGACAGATCTTTGTGCCTTCGTGAAGAGCGAGTATGGTATGGCTGTGCAGATGACTGCCGTATAGATTATGGCCACCCACGACTCCCATGGAAGCACAGCGCTCCCAACTCTTCCAAAGATGAAAGCGACAGGAGCTATTGCGATTGTCGTGACGAACATTATCCACGCAGCCATTTGAGAAACGCTCGAGTTGTCCTCCGACACCATCTCCTTGTTCAGCACAAGAAAAACGGACCAAACTAGACCTGACATGAGCACGAGAAGGTCCCCCATCGCCTGTCCGCCTGCGAGCGTGCTGAGATTCCCGCCAGTCGTTAGAAGGAACACACCGAAAAGAGCCAATGGGAGTGCAAGAAAGCCCCCGAGGCCAATCGGTTCGTGTAGCACCACCCAACCAAGCAATGCGGTGAAGGCCACGTTTGAGTTGACGATCAGGGCGGTCCTCGTCGCGGTGGTGTATGAGATCCCCACGTATTGGAGTACAAAACCTACGCCGTTCAGTATTCCAAGAACCCAGATTCTCCAGTCGCGAAGGACACTCACCTTGGGCCGTTCTCTCAGGAATAGAAGAGCAGCTGAGAAAACGAAAGCCACCATCAGTCTCAGAAGGGCAAACGAGTACGGGTCAATGTAGTCCAAGCCCACTTTCATGGCAACGAAAGACGTCCCCCAAAGCACTCCGGAGAAAGCTATCAATGCCACCGGGGCGCGAATAGTGGCATTCAAACTCGTCGCCTGGCTTTGTATTGGCTAAGAGTGTCCCAAACTCGGGTGAGGCATTATGGAAAAGGTCTCACACTCGCCTGTGATCAGACTCGTCTAGAGCTGTTCTCCGACCTCGTATGAGTAGATCGTGTGGCCGAGCAGCTCGTTGTAGACCACTGAGGGCTTCCAGTTGCCCACCTTGAAATCGTGCGAGATGACCTTTGCACCCTTTCTGAGCTCGCGTTCCAGCTTTGGTCGGAGGCGCTCGTTGCCGCTTGTCGTCAGGTAGAGGGTGACGACATCGGCCTTGCCTAGGTCCACATTGAAGAAATCATCGTGAATCATCCTGACTCTCCCTTCAAGATTCAGCTTCTTGATCTCTGAACGAGCTCTCTCGATGAGATCGTCTCTCATTTCGACCCCGACCGCGGACGCTTCCGTCTCCTGAGCAACCATGATCACCAGCCTACCATCTCCAGCACCGAGATCAAACAGCGTGTGACCTGACTTCAGATCCGCCAGCCGAATCATCTTCTTCGCAACTTCAACTGGCGTTTGCACAAACGGCGCACAGCTCATAATCTCCTGCTCCCCTTGGGACTAGGCGTAGCGTCTCTCGCCCTCGGTTCTCTCTGTTCTCATTGTCTTCGGCGGACTCTGCTCCTTCTTTCCAGTCCATCTGATGTCTTCTTCTAGGAACTTCACCGTGACATCTTTGAAACTGAGGAAGATCTGATTCAGCTCTTCCTGTGTGAAGGTCTCCATGAAGGAGGGGTTCCTTAGCCAGCTGTCCCAGCCTCGGACGCTCTCAAAGAGAGCGGAGTTCAATTTGATCAAACTCGAGTATAGTGACAGGCGGTCGGCTGACTCAAGCTTCTTGAGATCGGCGAGAACTTTGGTGCGGTCATCTGTCCACGACAATAGTTGTGTTGCTCCCTGTTTGAGACGCCTGCATGAAGCGAACGCTCATTTAGGCTTATTCCTATTGCGGATGATGGTTTGAAAACGAAGAGACTAAAGAGGCACGTCAGAGTTTCACTAGTCGGAGTTCTTGTGACAATCTTGACTATGGAGCCGAAGGTTGTTCTCTTTTCATATGATCCAGACATGGAGCGCGTATGCGCGGCCGCGATGCGTTCCTGCTACTCCCCACATACAAGCCACGATCTATACCTTTACTCGGATGAGAAGACTCATGCTCTAGAGGATGAGAGACCTCTCAATGATCAGAGAATCGAGGCTCTGCTGCAGAAGGCGCTTGAACTCGAACATCTCGACATCCTTGAACATGGCCTCCTGACTTACGATTTACAGCATGTCTCTCGAGCTTGCACGCACCAACTGGTCCGTCACAGACTCGCCTCCTTTTCTCAACAGAGTCAAAGATACGTGAAGATAACGCGCAGCCGCGGTCACATCAAGCCGCCCGCCATACGCAACGACATCAAGGTCCCGCTACAAATACACGGTGTCAATTTGGAGATGAATTTCGAAGACATGATGGACGCAGCAGCACAGATGGAAGAAGGACTCCTCAAAGCCGGGATCAAGGCTGAAGATGCAAGATATGTGCGGCCTAATGCTGCTGTGACCAACATTGTCACCTCGATGAACCCGAGGCAACTGCTGCATGTTGTTGAGCTACGATGCGCCACCGACGCTCAATGGGAGATAAGAGACTTGGCTTGGGCAATGTTCGCTTGCGCTAAACTAGTCGCACCGAACATCTTCAAAACATTACCTTCAGCAAAGGCCAGCAGTGCGCTCAGGGAGAAGATTACTAAACTCGATCTAGTCGTGAACAAGACGCACGACATCTTCGCCGCGAGCTCAAGAGGAGAACTAGTGGAGATCCCGCTTGATCAGATCGGCATGGAACACAATGTGCGGACATATGTCAGGAACCTTCGATGATCAAGCCAACATCCATCTGTGACCGGCGATAAAATCTGCTATTCCGCAACGCTTTTCATTCCAAGAGAGCAATACCGCGTCCATGCCAAAACGTAAGAAGACCGCTGGCCGCAAACACCGCAGACGGCCGAGAACCCTACGTGGAAAGGCAAGAAGAGAGTACGAAAAAACAAAGCGAAGCGTCAAGAGAAGCCTACGTCGTTTGAAGCGTAAGCTGTAGAGACCACTAACAGATAACGGTCTCTATGGCCGTCGAGGCTAGTCTTTCGAGAGTATCCGAACGTCGCATGACGATAGTTTCTTGAATCTTTCAGCATCACTGTCGTCGCCAACGATCGATCCGTAGTGCATTGGGATAGCGATCTTCGGCTTGATGTGTTTGGTGGACTCTGCGGCTTCCTCCGCGGTCATGACGTATGTGCCGCTCACAGGCAAACAAGCGATGTCGATGTGGAGACCTTCCATCTCCGGGATCGAGTCCGTATCTCCAGCATGATAGATCCTTATCGCGTTCATGGTAACGATGAATCCGAGCATCTCCTCTTGTTTCGAATGGAACGGCTGGCCTGGCGACCTGAACTTGTTCACGTTATAGGCCGGAACCGTCTCCACCGACACATCGTCAACGATTATTTTCTCGCCGGGTTTCACGGCTCGTATCTCCTTGGCTTTCGTTCCGGATAGTTGTTGTTTCACCGCGGGCGTTGTGATTATCGTCGTATTCGAGGTGACTATCTTCTTGATGATGCCTGGGCTGCAGTGGTCGAAGTGCTCATGACTGATGAGGATGATGTCAGCTTTCTCGCCAGCCTCCATCACATACGGGTCCACGTAGATCGTCTTCGAGTTCTTGATCTTGAAGCCGTCGTGGCCGAGCCAACTGATCTTGAGGCCGCCATACTCGAACAACCCCGTCATGACCTCCTTCTAGTCCAAGATATCTGAGATCGCTTGGGATAAATTCTCTGTGGATGAATTGGAGGATGCCCCTATCTGTGGCCTCCAGGTCGACGAAGGCAAGGATTTGTATTGACGAATGTAAACTCATCTTGAGTATTCAGGAGAACGAGCCTATTGGTTAACGTGAAGTGGGAGGGGGCAATGCGTTTCACCGCTACAACGGAAGAAGGCGACTCGCTAGTGATGGACACGGATGCCGAAGGCGGTGGCGAGGGGCACGGGTTCCGGCCAGTGAAGCTCATACTCGTTGGACTCGGCGGATGTACGGGCATGGAGATCATCTGGATCCTGAAGCGCCAACGCCAAGAAGTAACTGGACTCAAGATGAATGTGACCGGAACTAGAAGAAAGAAAGATCCTATGTACTATGAAGCGGTTCAAATCGAGTATGTTGTGCGTGGGCGAAACCTTAGAGAATCAGCCGTCAAGAGAGCAGTCGAGCTCTCAGAACAGAAATACTGCTCGGTAAGAGGAATCTTCC
>Ga0315280_10011653_pt1 | contig 10768 bp, 6 predicted proteins | sample YL17G06_40_MG_FD_203697 | JGI IMG/M metagenome (GOLD analysis project Ga0315280, IMG submission 203697) | Sediment microbial communities from Yellowstone Lake, YNP, Wyoming, USA - YL17G06_40 | ecosystem: Environmental > Aquatic > Freshwater > Lake > Sediment | place: USA: Wyoming | collected... | reverse complement strand
TACCATGTCATGCTCTACAATTTTTTTCTCCGTTTAACCGGAAATAGAAACATCAGCGAAGATTTGGTTCAGGACGTGTTTTTCCGCATTCTGAAATACCGCGCCAGTTACCAGCCCCAGGGCAAATTCACAATCTGGATGTACCAGATCGCCCGCAACGCTCATGTCGATTATTTAAGGAAGCAGAAGGACGAGGCTCCGCTCGAGCAAGGCTGGGACCAGGTCTTGAGCCGGGAAGCTCTGCCTGAAGAAAAACTGGAAACAAGCCAGGAAATCGCCTGGGTGCGGCAGGCGCTGGACAAGCTTTCCTTGAAAAAAAAGGAAATCCTGTTGCTCAGCCGGTTCCAAAACCTGAAATACAGGGAGATTGCTGAGCTCCTCGGGTGCCAGGAGGGATCGGTCAAAACCACTGTTCACCGTGCGCTCAAGGAATTGGGAAAATTCTACTTTGAACTTCGTGGAGGGATAGCTTCATGAACTGCAAAAAAATAAATGAAAAATTTGTGGATTTTTTGACAGGAGAGGCCGACCCAAAAACCAGGCAAGAGATTCAAGCTCATCTGGCAGCGTGCGCCTCATGCCGAGAAGAGCTGGAAAGCTTGAGTGCTGCTTGGACAAAACTCGGAGTGCTTCCTGAAGAACAGCCTTCAAACTTCTTGCGAACCCGCTTCTACACCATGCTCGAAACCTACAAACAGACGTTAGAGCCGGAAAAACCGATACTAGGCCTGAAAAGGCTTTTTGCGGACGGGATTGAACGTTTCTGGCCAAGGCGGCCTGTTTTTCAGTTCGCGCTTTCCCTCCTCCTCCTTGTTGCTGGGCTCGGGGGCGGTTTCCTCCTGAATTCAAGCCGTCAGGGCACAAAAGAAATCACCCGGCTCCATCAAGAAGTCCAAGACCTGAGACAAGAGATGACGCTATCCCTGCTCACGCAGTCATCCCCTAGCGCCCGTCTCAGCGGAGTCAGCCTGACCTCCCAGATTAAAAATCCGAATGCCAAAACTGTCGAGGCGCTCTTGAGCACTCTTGACTCCGACCCGAATGTTAATGTCCGCCTGGCTGCTGTAGATGCCCTTTACCTTTTCTCCAGTTATCCTCAAGTGAGGGAAGGTCTGATCCAGTCCCTTTCCAGGCAGACTTCCCCGCTCGTCCAGGTGTCCCTGATCAATCTTTTGATTGAAATCCGGGAACGGCGCGCGGCTGAGGCTCTGAAACAGCTTATTCAAGACGAAAAGCTTACGCCTGAAGTCAAGCAAAAGGCAGAACTTGGACTCCAGCAGCTTATCTAACAGGAGAAGACGATGAGAAAGACATTCACGATATTAGTAACTTTGGCCCTTCTAGGAATTTTTCTTCTTGCCCATGATTTTGGCGTTCAGGAGAAAGAGGAAATCCAAAAGACCTTAAAGTTCCAGGATCCTTCAAAACCTAAGGAGGTTCTGGTGGATAATGTCTTTGGTTCGATCAAAGTCGAAGGCACGAGCGGCCAGGAAGTGCTGCTCCTCGCTCATAAGACCATAAAAGCCCGCACAAACGAGAAAATCCAGAAAGCAAAGGAAGAAGTGAGGCTAGATATCAGCGAAGAAGGCAACACAGTTGAGATCTATGTGGACGGGCCGTTCCGCTGCCACAATCAGTGGGGAGATGGGATCAACTGGCGCGATCCTGGTTATGAGGCCCAGTTTGATTTTGAGCTCAAAGTCCCTCACCAAACCAATCTGACTCTCAAAACCGTCAACTGCGGGGACATCACGGTTAAAAACATCGAAGGAGAGTTCGAGGTCAAGAATGTCAACGGCAAGATTGAGATGGCCGAAATTGCCGGCTCAGGGGAAGCCCACACCATCAATGGAAAAGTAAAAGTCATTTTCAGCCAGAACCCAAAAACAAGTTGCTCTTTCAAGACTATCAACGGGGAGCTTGAGCTATTTTTCCCAGAGACGCCCTCGGCTGACTTTCGCCTTAAGACATTCAACGGCGACGCTTTTTCGGATTTCCCCTTCTCTTATCTTCCCAAGACTGCGGCGGTCAGCAGCCGGCACGAAGGGAAATTCATCTACAAGACCGATGGCTTTTTCGGTGTCCGCATCGGGAAAGGGGGACCTGAAATCAAGCTGGATACAATGAACGGGAATATCTTTTTAAACAAAATATAAATTTTTTTCAAGGAGGAACAAATGAGAAGAAAAAGATATTATCAATTTTTGGCCGGCGCGCTGCTCATCGTTTCTGCAGGACTGTTGGTCCTCGCTCAAGGCCAGCCCGGTGAGAAAGCTACTGTCAAGTTCAGCGACCCTTCAAAGCCTGGGCAACTGGTTGTTGACAACATGCGGGGCAGTATCACGGTCAAAGGCTACGAAGGAAAAGAAGTGATTGTGGAAGCGCGGGTACGCGAAAAAGCCATTTCAGAAGAGGAGTCCCGATCCAAAAAAATCGCCGAAAAGGCCGGACGCATACTCCCGCCACCACCGCCGCCTGTTTCTGTAGATGAGCGCGAGAAAAAAACTTCCGACAAGGCTGCCGGCATGAAAAAAATTGAAGCTGCAACTACTGGCCTGACAATCGAAGAAGAGAACAACGTGATGAGTGTGGATGTCGAATCCTGGAAGAGAACGACAGACCTGCTTATTCAGGTTCCCTATTCCACCTCACTCAAACTGAGCAGTGTGATGAACGGAAATATTGTTGTGGAAAAAGTCAATGGCGAAATCGAAGTGGAAAACGTGAACGGTGCGATCAGACTCACCAACGTCTCCGGGACAGTCGTGGCCAATACTGTCAATGGCGAGACAGCCGTCACTCTGGATAAGGTGGACCCTGGAAAACCGATGTCCTTTAGCTCGATGAATGGAGATATTGATGTGACTCTCCCTGCAGATATCAAGGCCAGCGTCAAGATGAAATCCGAGCAAGGCGAAATTTACAGCGATTTTGAAATCGCCTTAAAAGAAAGTTCTCAAAAGAGCGAAGATGACGCCCGGAAAAAAGGCGGTAAATACAGAATCAGCTTTGAAAAGACTTATCTGGGCACGATCAACGGCGGCGGCCCCGAGCTTCAGTTCACTACTTTCAACGGCGACATCTACATCCGGAAAAAGAAATAAGGTTTAATCCCCCTCTTTCCCCCTTTAAAAAAGGGGGATGAAGGGGGATTGTAAAGAGGAGGGAGCAGTTTAGAACCGCCGCTTTTTTTATTCTATAAAGTAGCGGTGCGATTCATCGCACATTTAAGTGAGCCGTAAGCAGTGAGCAGAAAAGAAGGGAGATCGGTATCAATATGGTTATTTGCATTTAGTTTGTTATAGAATAAAAAACATGCCAAGAAAAAACAGCTTATTGTTCGTGTCTTTGCTTTTTATTTTTGTTAGTCCGATAAATCCAATTCTCGCCGGGCCTCATTTAAAAATTCAAGCTGCAGATTTAGTAAACATCGAAGCTAGAGTGGACGAATATCTCCAGCCCTATATCGAGGCAGAAGGCTTTAGCGGAGCCGTCCTCATCGCCAAAGGAGGGAAAATCGTTCTGAGCAAAGGTTATGGAATGGCCAACTATGAACTCGATGTTCCTAACACGGCTCAGACAAAATTTCACATTGCCTCGATTTCAAAAACCTTTACGGCTGCGTCCATACTGATATTAGAAGAAAAAGGGAAATTGAGCGTTCGTGACCCTCTGGCCAAGTTCATTCCTGATTACCCAAGGGGCGATAAAATCACGATTCACCACCTCCTCACCCATACCTCTGGCATCCCGAATGTCAACGACTTCGCGGACTATGAAGAAAAATCTAGATTCCCACACACACTAAAAGAAATCATAAGCTGGTTCAAGGACAAGCCCTTAGAATTCAAACCTGGCGAGAAATATTCCTACAGCAATTCCAATTACAATCTGTTGGCTTATATTATCGAGGAAGTTTCAGGTAAGAGCTATGGTGAATTCTTGAAAGAGAATATATTTGAGCCGCTCGGCATGAATAACACCGGTCATGATGGAACGGCTGGAACTCTGCTCAAAAACCGAGCTTCTGGGTATGTTCCAGCCAGCGGAAGCGGAATCGAAAACGCCCCCTACCTCGACTGGTCGATTAAGGCCGGAAACGGCTCACTCTACTCCACAGTAGAAGATCTTTATAAATGGGATAGAGCACTTTACACCGAGAAAATTCTAAAAAAGAGCACGCTGAATAGAATCTTTACAGAGCACATGAGTGGCACCGGCTACGGATGGTTCGTGGGAAAACACTTAAACAGGCAGGTCGTTTATTATAACGGCCGAAGCCCGGGGTTTACTTCTTATCTCGACAGGTTCGTCGATGATGACGCCTGTATTATCATCCTCAGCAATAATTACGCACCCGTGCCCCATCTCATGGTCAAGGACCTGGCTGCCATCCTCTTTGGGGAATCATACAAAGTCCCTGGGGAAATGAGGCTCGTCAAGCTCGAAAAAAAAGTCCTTGATTTGTTAGTCGGCCGTTATCAATTTGGAAAAGACTTTTATAGACCGGAGGCTGTAGTTGAGGTCAAAAAAGAAGCCAATTATCTAGTGATGAAGTGGAGTGAGAATTTTGAGAGTCCATTAATGCCTCTCTCGCCTACAACCTTTTTGGACAGGAATTTCTGGGCAAAAATTATTTTTGGGAAAAACGCCAAAGGTGAAGCGAACAGCTTCATCTGGCGCGACACTTCTGACTATTCGGCTAAGAAGCTTAACAAATAATCTCATTTTTCTCAGACATTCTTTTTTCCTGCTCACTGCTTTCTACTCACTGAGGGAAGTTTGGATACATATCCGTTTATGTGAGATGATGCGAAAACCGAAGAAGGGTGGCACGGCGGAGGGGCTCCCCACCCGCCCGCAGCCTCACGGCACTTGAATCATTTCCTTTGCGGTATTTGATGACAGGAGCGGAGGTGAGGACGGATGGGGAGGAGCCGTGACAGGACCCTATTCCTTCTCAATATCATCATCATAGAAGATGCATCTAATCCCCTTTATTCGTTTGATTTTTTTATCCCCCGAAACTAAAATTACGGCTGGTTTTTTTCTGTTTGAGAATTCAGAAGAAAAATAGGAAGTTGAGGATGAAAATCGTAAAAAAAATAATCATTGGAATTGCTTTGCTTTTGGCCATTGTGGTTATCGCCGGATTTTTTTACATCCGGCACATTGCCAGAAAGGGACTGCCAGACTACAGCGAAAACATCAAGCTGGCAGGAATTACGGACGAGGTGACCGTTTACCGCGATTCTTATGCCATCCCACACATCTTTGCCAAAAACGAAGAAGACCTTTACCTTGCAGTCGGCTATGTCATGGCCCAAGACAGGCTTTGGCAGATGGATCTTTTAAGAAGAGTCACCACAGGCCGCCTCGCAGAAATTTTTGGAGAAGATTTGGTTGAAACCGACCTCCTGATGCGCTCCCTCCGCATCCCCGAAAAATCTCGGATGGTTCTGGACCGGACCGATGAGAGCATAATTAAAGCCGCAGAAGCCTTTGCCGACGGCGTCAATCAGTTCATCGAATCGCACCAGAAAAAACTCCCGCTTGAGTTTTCGCTGCTCGGCTATGTTCCTGAAAAATGGGCCATCGAACATTCAGCCAATCTTATCGGATATATGGCCTGGGATTTAGCTTTTGCCTGGGAATCAGAAGCGCTGCTTTATAAAATAGCCCAAAAACTGGGCACCAAAAGCGGCAAATTCAAAGAATTAATCCCTGAGCTCTCCCAGCAAAAAACCGTCGTTTATCCTAAATTCAAATCAGATGCTTCTAAGCTTAACCTTGGTTCCAACTTACTTTCTCACGCCCAGAAGCTCGAAGAACTCGGCCTAATCATTTTCTCCGGCAGCAACAACTGGGCTGTCTCAGGCGCAAAAAGCATTACCGGCAAGCCATTGCTTGCCAATGATATGCACCTTGGGCTCTTTGCCCCTGGCATCTGGTACCAAATGCACCAGGTGGTGGAAGGGAAATTAAATGTGAGCGGAGTTGCCGTCCCCGGCCAGCCTTTTATCGTGGGTGGACACAACGACCGCATCGCCTGGGGAATGACCAATGTCATGGTCGATGACATAGATTTCTATCGGGAAAAAATCAACCCTGAAAATCCCGACGAATACAAATTCAATGGTCACTGGCGTGTCCTGGAGGTCCGCAAGGAAAAAATTAAAATCAAAAAAGGAAAAGGCGTCGAGAAAGAGCTTCGCTTTACCCACCGCGGGCCGATCGTTTCTGATTTTCAAGCCGTCAAAAATCAAGCCCTGTCCATGCGCTGGATCGGAAATGAGTTCAGCAACGAACTTCGCACTGTGTATCTTCTCAACCGGGCGGGCAACTGGGATGAGTTTAAGGACGCTGTCAAAACCTTCAATGCCGTAAGCCAAAACATCGTATATGCCGATGTCGACGGGAACATCGGACTTTACTGCAGCGCCGGAGTGCCGATCCGAAAAGGGAACGGGTGGGCCATTGTTCCCGGCGAGACTGATGAGTACGACTGGAAAGGGCTTGTGCCTTTTGAAGAACTTCCTCATAGCTTTAATCCCTCCTGCGGGTACGTTGCTTCAGCGAATAACAAAACCGCTAATGACGATTACCCCTATTACATCAGCTCTTGGTTCGACCTTCCCTATCGCATGGACCGCATCCGGGAAATGCTCGAAGAAAAGGAGAAATTATCAATCGAAGATTTTTGCCGGATGCAGGCTGATTTTGAATCCAAGCTCGTTGAAGAGATGAAAGGCGATTTTATCGCTGAGATCAAGAAAATAGAAAATCCCACGCTTTTAGAACAAAAATCGATCGAACTCCTGGAATCGTGGGATGGCGGGCTCGTCAAAAACAGCCCAGCTCCTTCTTTGTTTGAAAAATTCTATAAGATTTTATTCAGGAATCTTGTCGAGGATGAGATGGGCAAAGAGCTTTACAAGGAATACGCAGGAAACCAGATTCTGATTGATAATTTCCTAGAGAATATTCTAAGAAACAAAAACTCCGAATGGTGTGATGATGTGAGGACAAAGGACATCCAAGAGACTTTTGGAGACAGGGTCCAGAAAAGTTTCAAAGAGACAGTCGCTTCACTCCAAGAAGAACTCGGGAATGCTCCTGAAAAATGGGAATGGGGCAAAATCCACACTCTGGTTTTGAAACACCCCATGGGCACGGTGAAGATTCTGGACCTGGCCTTCAATATCAACCGGGGGCCTTTTCCTGTCGGAGGGAGTTTTCACACCGTTTGCCCTTATACAAGAAGCTCCGGGGTGGGGTTTGAATCAGACTTTGGAGCTTCGCTGCGCCATGTTTTTTCTCTGGCAAATTGGGATGAATCCCAATCCGTTATTCCCACAGGAGAATCGGGAATCCCGGCAAGTCAATACTACTGTGATCAGACAAAGCTCTATGTGCACAATCAATACCACAGCGACTATGTGAGCAGGGAGTTGATCGACAAAGAAGCGAAGTACAAGATGACGATCAGCAGAAAATAAAATGGGATCTGGGCGACTAACGCCTGCGAAAGTTTGATAAATCGAACCGCTACTGCTCACTGCTCACTTAATTAACGACAATCTCATCTACAAACAGCCAGGCTTTACCACCAGCGCCAGGATGGTCTTGCGGGCAGGTGCGGATATTCTTGGCTTGAACCCTGATGAATCGCGCCTTCGCACCTTTCAAGTCCGCAGAAAAATCTTTTTTAACGACATCAGTGGATAGAGGGGAAATATCATTTGTTAAAGTCGATATAACCTGGAAATCCCGGCCGTTGCTGGAAACCTCAAATTCTACGCTGGCCGGCAGAAAAATCCAGGCTCCCGAATCCTGAAGGAATCCAGCAGTAATTTGCTTAACCTTTTGCGATTTGCCCAAGTCGATCGAAGCCAGAAGGTCATCCTGCTCGAATCCTTGCCAGCGACCGTCCCCATAGGATTTAGTGCCTCGGATACCATCTGTGAGTCCTAACCCGCCGCCGCCGCTGTATTTTTCTTTAAATGGGTATTCCAATCGAACCGGCTTTCCTAGAGCTTTGTGGATATAGAATTTTTCCTCAGTGATGCCCCGGATGATTTGTCCATTCAGGAAATGCGCAGCTTTAAGGACTGCAGTTTTTCTGAGGCGGATAGGTTGCGTGTACCGCACCGAAGCCGCAGTCGGGTCTTTTCCATCGAGCGTTAATCGAATCTCTGGCTGGCTGGTTTCGGCTTCCAGTTTGAGAATAAGTTCCTTCTTGGCTGGGACGAGCTCAGGAAAAACGCGCACCGCATAAGCACTCTTGGCCCAATTGATTCCTGACAAATCATAGCGCTTGAATTGCTCAGTCATTCTGGTTTTAAAGTCTTCCCAGTTTTTGCTTTCTTTCGCAGACCAGCCAAGTTCGCCTACAGCAGCAATCCGAGGAAAAATCATGTATTGGGCATGCTCCTGCGTCGGCACAAACTCCGTCCAAAGGTTGGCCTGAACACCCAGAATATGATGGGCCTCCTCTGGCGTGAGTTCAGAGGGAGTAGGTTCGAAAGAATAAACTTTGCCGAGCGGCAGAAACCCTCCAATGGCCAGGGGCTCCTTTTCAGGGTCACCCTGATAATAATCAAAATAGCAATTGGAAGTGGGAGTCATGACAACATCATGTCCTTGGCGAGCGGCTTCGATGCCGCCTTCCGTCCCCCGCCAGGACATGACTGTTGCATTAGGTGCCAGTCCGCCCTCAAGGATTTCATCCCAGCCGACTAGCTTCTTTCTTTTTGAATTGAGGAATTTTTCGATCCGCCGCACAAAATAGCTCTGAAGCTCTTCTTCGTTTTTCAAACCTTCAGCGGCAATCCGTGACTGGCACTTGGGACAAGCCTTCCAAGGGGTTTTATCCACTTCGTCCCCGCCGATATGGATATATTCGGACGGAAAAAGCTCGATCACTTCGGACAAAATATTCTGCAGGAATTCAAACGTCTCCTCATTGCCCGGGCAATAAACGTCATAGGCCGGATAGGCTCCACCCGGCGGAACCGTGAAAGGTCCTCCACTGCTCGAATACTGGGGATAGGAAGCAAGAGCAGCCAGACAATGGCCCGGCATTTCAATCTCAGGGACGATGGTGACGAAGCGGCTGCGGGCGTAGTCCACAATCTCCTTGATGTCCTCCTGCGGATAAAAGCCCCCATAAGTGGCTTTCTCCCCTTCCTTCTGAGGCTCGCGCAAATTCCAGGGCTGATCCTCACGGTCCACGCGCCAGGCTCCGATTTCGGTCAGCTTCGGGTATCGTTTGATCTCAATCCGCCAGCCGTGGTCATCAGTGAGGTGCCAGTGGAAGGTGTTCATCTTATGCATGGCCAGGTAATCAATGAAATTTTTGATGAATTCTTTGGGAAAGAAGTGGCGCGAGACATCGAGCAACATTCCCCGCCAGCGGTAGCGTGGAGCGTCAGAAATGCGAAGGCAAGGTATTGTCCAGCGGATTCCGGAAACTGGCTTGGCTGAATAAATTTCAGGCGGCAGCAGCTGGAATAGGGTCTGGACTCCATAAAAATGGCCTTGGGCGGTGTTGGATTCACAGGTGATGAGCTGTTCCTTTACAGCTAGCTGATAGCCTTCATCTCCGAGACTGTCTTTTGCGCTCTTCTTGAATAGGAAAGCCTTGGATGGAGCTACCGGAATTTCATGGACAATAGGCAATTGAAAGCCTGAAACAGTCCCCAGCCCATCACTGAAATATCGAGCAACTTGCTCGGTTTCGGAATCACCAGCTTCAAGATAAATAACGGTTTCTGGCGAAATCGTGAAATATCCCTCATAACTTTCCAAACTGAGCGGTTTGGGAATGATAGAAACCCCGGGCTTGCCTGGAGGAGGGGGAGCTGTTATCACCCGGTAACAATTTGTTAAAAAGACTGAGACTGATATCAAGATTAGAAGCAGAGTTATTTTTTTCATGATTCACCTTCTGAAATGAAATTCATATGTGCACTGATAATCAGTAACTAATTTAATAGAGAAGCCTTTTAACTTCAAGCCTCAGAAAAGGAAAAGGGGACGTTTCAGGGGACAGTTCTGAGAAGCGTCCCTTCTGAGAACTGTTTCCCTTTTTCTGCGTCTTTTATAAAAAGAAAGGAAGGATCAGCTTTGCCCAGGAGCAGGAGACTAATCCCTGATGAAGGGGCTCTTCATATCATGTGCAGAGGCAACAACAAACAAATGGTTTTTTTTGAGGACAAAGACAAATCTTATTACTCTTTTCTGCTTCATAAGTTCAAGGGAAAAAACAATATCTCTATATTTCATTATTGTTTAATGAACAATCATGTTCACCTAATCCTATGGGTAAACAAGGGAAGTTGCCTCGCAAAATATATAAAACAGGTTAACCTTTCCTATTTCCATTTTTTTAAAAACAAATACGGATATGTCGGACACTTTTGGCAGAACAGATACAAAAGCAGTATTATTGATACAGATCATTATTTACTTCAGTGCGGAAAGTATATTGAACTCAATCCTGTGAGGGCAGGCATCGTTATTTCTCCGGAAGAATACAGATTCAGCTCTTATCACTATTATGCCGCCGGCGCCCATGACCCTTTGATTACGCCCAATCCTGTTTATCTTGAAACGCCCTGTTCAGAAGAAAAAAGGCTGCAATTCTACAAAGAATTCGTTATTAACAGCAGCATGATAAATTCAAAAATATTGAATAGTCAATCTGTTATCGGAAGTGAAGATTTTATAATGAAGACAACAAAGGGGACGCTTCTCAGAACTGTCC
>Ga0315280_10011652_pt1 | contig 10768 bp, 7 predicted proteins | sample YL17G06_40_MG_FD_203697 | JGI IMG/M metagenome (GOLD analysis project Ga0315280, IMG submission 203697) | Sediment microbial communities from Yellowstone Lake, YNP, Wyoming, USA - YL17G06_40 | ecosystem: Environmental > Aquatic > Freshwater > Lake > Sediment | place: USA: Wyoming | collected... | reverse complement strand
CAAATCCGGGCAGCCCCATCATGGGATCTAAACCCAATTGGGTGCAAGTACCCACAATCTACTGTAACGAGTATTTACCAGCAAAAACATGGCCACAGCATACTTGGCGAGAGTTCGAATCTCTCCCGGGCTACTATGAAACCCCTAATTAGGCTGAGGTCAACATTCAAGCCTCTACAGCGACCAAACGACAGTATTAATAGGTTTTTCTCAGGCTTTTTACAGTATGAGCGTGTAGGGTAAGCTATAAATACTGATGGAATATTATCTGAGTTATCTAAAAGGTGAGAATGACATGTCAAAAAAGATCACTACTGGGATTAGCGGCTTAGACGAGCTGGTTGGCGGTGGCCTTCCAGAAGGAAGAGTCATTTTGATTATCGGAGGACCAGGCACAGGAAAAACCATTATGTGTGGCCAATTCTTGTACAAAGGAATCTATGAAAATGAAGAAAACGGAATCTTTGTCAGCCTAGACGAAAGCAAAGATCACTTCTTCTCTGAAATGCAAAAATTTGGATGGGACTTCCGAAAAGCAGAGGAGCAGAGAAAATTTGCCTTCATAGAGGCCACGCGAATGTCGCGAGTGGCTATGCTGAAAGAGAAGCTCTACCAAGAAGAGTCTCGTAGCTTACGAGGCAAGCAACTGTCCGTCGATAGACTAATCGAAGATTTGCAAGCAAAGATCCAGCAGATTAAGGCGAAAAGAGTTGTAGTGGACACTTTAGCAGCACTTTTCTACCGATTTCCAGATCCCATAGAACGAAGGACCACGGTTGTAGATTTGATTGAATCACTAGCGGATATAGGTGTCACCAGTCTTGTAACTACTGAGCTGGGATACTTGGGCCTTGAACGAAATGCCTTGGAAGAAGAATTTCTGGTTCATGGGGTTATCATGATGCAAACTTTGTTTTCAGGCGGAACTACAACAAGAGCGATACAGGTTGAAAAGATGCGAGAAGCCAAAGTTAATCCAAGCCTTGTGCCGTATTCAATAGATCAAAATGGCATCGAGATCTTTCCAAACATGCCGTTATTTGGGGAAAAGTAGACCTACAAAAACTCTAACATATCTTTATATGTGCCGGCAAGATCGTAGTTTCAGGATTCTTGGAAGAAGTCCTGCCTACTTTCGCGATTGATGGTGTGAAGCCGAAAGTCAAAGTTGAAGAGGGCGACACGGCTATTGGTCCGTTCTACGTGTTTCTGGGTGACTTGGCTGAGAGTGGCAACGGTAAACTCTTTGTTTCAAAGGGGAACAATTCTCATTTGAGCCAGTATGAAAGGTTCCTTTAGGAATGCAAGTATATTTGCGAGGCCTTATGTGTGAACTGTTTGGCTTAGAGGTTCGCATACAAATGTTGTCTGTGCTGGTGGATGATTGTTCTATATGTTGGTACCATTAAATTCTTATACTTGAATCGGACAAATGATTTTTTCGCATTTTGCATATATTTCGAGGTAAAGAAGGGAGAATAATGAAGAAAACGATAGAGAATTTTGTAGTAGGTTTGCTTATAGTAATACTTGTTGCACAAATCTTGAGTATTTTACCAGCAAGCGTGGTGAACGCGAATTCGCCCCCAAGCGAGTTTCAAGCAAGCTACAGCACTAGTCCACCTTCGATTGACGGATTCCTAAATCATGAATGGGATGATGCTAACAGTTATGATATTAGTTTAAGTAACGCTTCGGACACCCAGGTTCCAGCCACGGTTTACTTTAAACACGATGGCATGAACATATATTTAGGTCTCAAAGTATTTGCTGGTGACCACGATTTTGATCAATTCTTAGTCTACTTTGATGAAGGAGACGACGGACTTTACGGAAATGGAACAGGCGATGGCGTCTTAACGACTAATCAAGAAGACCTAAAGGCATGCTTCTCACCGTCAATCAATGGTTCCATGATTGAAGATGGCTGCTATAAAGGGGGGTGGTACGGATATTGGGGAGGCGATTTTGTCGCTGCATGTGTTTTTGTGGTTGATCATTGGGAATGCGAATTCTCAATCCCATTTGTTGGCCATGATGGAGGATCGCTGGATGTTAGTGACCTTGTCTGTGGGATAACAGATACTATCGGTATTAAGATCCAATACTTCACCAACGACCTACCCGGTACTAATAACTACTATTATCCAGCAGGAGGCAATATTCAGATCGAAACTTACACCACTTTGAGTTTTGCGCACTCCACTGTGAGTGTTACGCCTAACCCGGCGTATCCAAATCAGGTGGTCCAAATTAGTGGGCAAGTTACACCGGCAGCCATCTATTCTTTGAGAATAGATCTCCTTGATCCTAACGGAAACTACCAAGTAGTTGGCTCTATATACACCGATAGTGCTGGGCATTTCCAGATGTCATATGTACCTCCAGGTGGGCTTGGCTCATATTCCATCCAGGTTATCGATGTTGGTGATATCAATAATCCTGTAGTCTTGGCGACAACGAACTTTGATGTAGTACTCGCGCCTGGTATTACTGTTAGGAACACAGTTGTGGGCGAAATTCCGCCAGATCCCTGGAATTACCTAATCACAGACAACGAAGGAACCGTGTTGGCTGACTTTACTCTTCCAGCTGACGGCGGCGGAAGTTTTTCAGTTCCCTCCTTGGAACCGGGAACTTACTGGTTGGCGCAGACAAACAAGTTCAACTACGCCACAAGTATAACGGTGGATGACGTTGCTGTTCCAGGGGAAACAGTGGAGAACATGTTTTCGCTGACCCTAGACCTGCTTCCTGGTGACGCAGTATCTGTCGTGTTCAACGATGCATTGATTCCCGATGCTGCATGGGGCAAGCCAGCTGGTGGGAGCGATCCTTCTACACCATCAATGATGACTTACAATGTTCCATGTCGGCGTGCTGTACCTGTTCAGGTGGCATGGAACCCGAACATTGAGCCTGACACGCGAATAGATCTTGTGAAAGATAAGCCGACTAAAATACTTGTGAACTTGAGCGATGTCTTGACTCCAACAGGTCCCGTTCCATCTACTGATTCTGCAAACTCTGTAACAATATCAGTAACATCTCTTAACGGCTGGTTCAATCCTCTGCAGGCGACGACATCTGGACAGGGAATCAAGAACAACCACATTACTATCTTCACTCCGAGTCCTCCAAGCATCCTTGGAGATGACACACTTACATGCACTATCACGTACGGTGCTAGCCAAATTAGCCAGGAAACAACCTTTGTTTCAGTGAAAGAAACGTCTGAACTTGCTTTGTATTACTCTCACCTGTACCGGAGCGATTCCTACGGGACTGAACCCGCGGATGCTTACGCTACCATGCTAGCGAACACACGCGACTTCATAAACGCCGTGTACCCCGTTCCAAAGCTAACAGTTGACTCAAACGCTCAGGGCTTGGCAGGCGAAGCAGTACAGCCTGACTACGTTGGCATGCTTAAGGACTGTCAGAACTTAGCTCTACAGGCAAAACTGAGATTCCCTAACAGTCCAAACGCCATTGGCATTGCAATCGGACCAGACTTATTAGCGGGAGGTAGTTATAAGAACTATTTTGCGTATCACGGCGCTGTGTCAGGCAAAAAGACGGCAGTAGGCGTAAGCTTCGGCCCAGGCGTAAAAGGTGTAGTGGTTTTGGACGGCTATTACTCAGTTGCAGCCCACGAGATTGGACACACGTTTGGCTTGTACTACGGAGTGCCAGAACAATATGTCAGCTACAATCCTGGAATGCCCTGCAACGGTTTCTGGGCTGAACAGAACCAGTGGCGAACGGGCTACGACTTCATGGGTCTTTCACCTTACAGATCGACAGCCAACGTTTGGGTAAACACAGACAGCACTTTCGAACCGCTCTTCCCCAGCCTCAAAACTCCCAACGACCCTCAAATCTTGCTGGTCAACGGCATAATCTACGAAGACGGCACAGTTGAATTGCCCTACTCATGGTACAGCATGCCATATGGAACCCCAGACACAGTGCCGACTGGAGAGAGCCCGCGCTTTGCGCTCAGATTCACTCGTGCCGACGGCAGCATAGTCGAAACCAGTTTCGACGCCCCATTCTTCATGGACCTTGACCCTGGAATTGCGGTTGGAGAAGACTTGCCAGAAGACTTCAGCGGATTCGGAAATATACCAACCAATTTCGCAGGCTTTGCCTTTGCGACACCGTATCCACAGGGAACAGTGACTATTGACTTGGTGGACAAGCGCGATGGTGGCGACGAAGTAATTGCGACGATAGATCAGGAAAGCGTAGTGAGCTCCGTGAGCGCTTATTTTGGAGGGTTCCTGCAGCCCATCAACAGCGACGGCAGCAGCATATTCAAACTTAAAAGCACGGTGCCCATTAAATTCCAGCTGCAAGAACCTCAAGGTACTTTCATCACCACTGCAACAGCCAGACTCTACTATGCCAAAATAAGCAACAACGTCGCAGGCGATTGCGTGGAGGCAGTTTCAACTTCGGCAGCGACAACCGGCAACCTGTTCCGATATGACCCAACCAGCAACCAGTACATCTTCAACTTAAGCACGAAATCGTTGACGGCAGGAACTTGGCAATTAAAAGTCACGTTCGATGATGGCATATCAAAAACTGTGCTGATAAGCCTCAAGTAGCCATGCACCATGCGCATTGACACTTGCGAAACATTGACGAGAAAATAGGAGGAGGTGAAAAACAAAAATGAAGAATAGGCACATCACAGTAGTACTAATAGCACTATCACTAATAGCAATCACATTCGTTTCTACCGCAGCAGCGGCAACGTATTACGCGACCATGTCAGGTTGGAAAAATGGAAAAAACTTCACCTTCACCATAGACACAACTTCCGCCAAAACTATCGAAGGAAATGTCATTTCAAACTTTGGAAATGACGTAGACCCAAACACAATTGTTATAACAATCTATGACACCAAAGGCAACCTCTTACCCCCCGTTACGCCAGATCCCAGCAGCATCTCCCTTAGCGCAGACCAAATCGTAATTCAACTTGTAAAGCAGGACGGTCTCCCAAGTCACGCTTCAGCTATTAACGCAGTGGGCACCCTTACTGGACAATATACTGGCAACACGTTCTTTGCTTCAGGTCCAGGCTGGGCTTGGGGTGGAATCCACGAATAAGCAAAAACAACTACTCACCTTCTCTTTTCTTCTAATCCCTTAAAGCAAAGATGCGTGCATCTTCATAAAATATTCGAATCAAACATAGGATTCTTCAGTTAGACAGAAAAACATGGCTTTTCCCTTTTCACACCCAATACGCCTGCAATCCTCAGGCTCAAGATTCCAGCCTTTCTCTCGTAAGGGTCAACTCGTTCTCCAGATACCGCTGGTTATACAGTTTCCGAATCCTCAGAATCTTTTCTAGACCCTTCTCCGTTTCCTTCTCGGAAATCCTGATCTCCCCTTCAAACAAACCCAGAATCGCCTGAACCTCTTCTTGAGGATGCATCTGCGGATTAACCACAGCCAGAGTGGTGAAACCTTTTGACTTCAAATCTGGAAGAAGACCACTTAGCCATTTTCTCGTAATCACAGCATGATGCTGCAGCAAAACATCTGATATTATAGTGATACAAACTCTTCTAGGACCTTTTTGCGACGTGTCTAGGTTACGAAGAGACTTAACCAACGCTATGCTAATATCCGTTAGACTCTCGATCCCCTTGAGTTTAAACACATTAGGCAAACTCTTGATCATTACATCAGAGCGGGGATTGCAGATAAAAAGCGTGAAGTACGATTGGAATTCTTCTGCCAAGTCGGCAATATTTCCTACTTCTGCGGTAATGTAATATGTTGCTTGACTGTTCTTTACGCCAACTTCGAGGAACTTTCTAATGAGTTGTTCTCTTTCATCACAAGAGGGGGATGTCAATATCACTGCGTAGTTTTCTGGGATTCCGCCAAATAGCAGATTGTCAAGATCTGCGCTTCCCGTTGGAACGCGGCCCGGAAGAACAGCAGCTAGAATGTTGAATACTACAGGTTCTGGATTGTAGAACACTGGGCGACCAACCCAGTCCACGCAGACAATTCTAGGCTTAATCTCAATCGTGCCTTTCTTGAACGATCTCAGACTTATTTTTATTTCATCCGTCTTAAGCGGCTCAAGTCTCTTTCCTCTCATGGTTAGCTGCAAGTCTTCGAATTGACAATAGTCTGGTTTGTCAACCAGTTGAAAACCCATGGGAACGAGGCTTTCAATTCTGATGAGCGAAAGGGGTTCCTTACCAACGTTTACGATCTGAATTTCAAGGGTTACGGTGCTTCCAACTTTTATTTCAGTCTCATGTTGAACCAGTTTTGCTTGTATGTCTGCGTGTTCAAACCTCTCTAGACCCACTGCACTTTCTTCTCTTGGACCTAGAGTTGAAAAGCTCGACGTTGACGAAGTTATAACGGGTGCGTGGAAAATCTCATTGAGTGTCAAAGCTAGCTCTCTTTCCTCTTTAACTTTTTTGAGAAGCCTTTGAACCTGCTCTGTCTTATACTGATACTTGGCTTTTTCAAAGTACTCAACTGCAGTCTGCAACACTTTTTCAGCCATGGAATAATATCCTACCTGTTTTCCGGGCTCTCTTTCTCGTTTTGCGCTTTCCATGAAGACATAGGCGTCAAAAAGGCGCTGGGTTGCTTTAGCGTAGTCTGAGGTTGTTTCGAAACCGGCTTTGAGATAGTAGGTTGCGGCTACCTCCATGTGTCGAACCGCTTCTTCGTACATCGCCATAGTCCGTGTGATTTCGAATTCCGTACCAGCTTCTAACGCTTTGCAGAAGCTGCTGTGACCTAGCGCCATGAGACTGGCAGACTCTTTTGGGGTATACTCGTTTGCGAGCTTGAAGAGTTCTGCGGCTTCCTCATACATTATGGGAGAACCTCTTGCCTCAGCCGTAGTCATTTTTTGCCATGCTCGGCATAAGTAAGTTAGCGGTTTTGCCTCTTTTCCAGTTTGTTCCGGATCTACCAGTGAAATTTTCTGGAAAATTGCAGCTGCTTTGTCGTATTTTTCAGAACTCGCCAAATGATCTCCTTGTTTGTCAAGAACCTTAGCTTCTTCTATGGCGATTCTTCCACGACTGTACTCTTCTCTCGTATTTGAAGCGTCAATCAGTCTCTTAACTAGAGCTCTTTCATCGTTCTTATCCATGCTCTCTAGCTTGACGCTAAGAATTCGTTTGGACTCTTCGAAAAATTTTATTGCTTTCTCAAAGGCTTCGATTGCCTCCGCAGAGTTTTCTTTTCTGCTCAAGTCTTCTGCCTGTTCCAATAATGACCATGCATAGAAGTTTAACGACAAGTACCTCCATGATTTTGACTTTCTAAGCAGCTGGGCCGTTTTTTCATAATGCTGCATTGCGACCTCATATTTCTCCTCGCTATGAGCGCCTTTAGCTAATTCGATTTCACTCCATGATTTCATATATGATGCATAATCAAGGTAAAAATCACTGAACTGGCTAATTCTTTGAGCAGCTGCCTTATAGGCTGCGAACGCATTCTCAAAGTTTTTCGCAGCTTCATCATAACAATCAGCACGGTCCAGATTTTTGGCAATTTTCCAGTACGATTCTGCAACGCGGCTCGGTAAATCAATTCTCTTGAAGTCCTCGGCAGCATTACTATAAACCTCATTGGCGCTTGTCATATTCTCTTTTTCTAAGGTTAAAGAGTATTTTTCGTCCAAGATTCCGCCAAATGTATCTTCATAATTAGCTACACTTCCCAAAAACGAAGGTGAAGTGCCATAAACAGTCCAGTTTTTGCAAAGCGAGACTCCGTCTCTCATATCAGCAATAGCATTTTCAAATAGAGCAATTTTGCTTTTTTCATCTTTTTCCAGTCTGGATAAATCTGTTTCTATCTGGGCTGCATAGATCAATCCTACGCCCAAGACCCAACGATTGGAAGGAAAAACATCTCTAGCTATTCTAATGAGTTCTTTTCTGTAACCCAAAGATTCTCTTAGTAATTCTGGCTTTTCATCTTTTTCCGGCTCGAGATTTGAATGATAATAATATGCTTTGCTCAAACCATGCAAAGCAGAGATAAGCGCGCCTGGAGCATCTGACCGGATTGCATAATCTAGACCTTTTCTTCCAATATCTATTGCTTTCTTAGAATACAGAAGTTTCTCTGGTAAGGTGATTGCAAAATCGAAGGCTAAAGCAGAGTAGGTTTCTGCAGCAAACAGGTAAGTATCGGCTATGATTGCGTCTTGAAAAACCAAATCAAGGTAACGCGTACCATCTTCAGCGTATTTTATGATCTCTTCATATGTTTGTTTCTTTTTGTCTGGATTCGCTTCACCTATAGCCATTTGATCAAGCATATGTGCAAGGAGATAACAAGCAACGCCTCTAAGGTAATTGTCGTTTACAATAGAGGCTTGTTCAAACATTTCTTTTGCATACTGTAGTGCGGATTCAAGGTTTTCTGTATAATAAAGATTCGAATAGGCTCCAGCCCATAGCGACATAGCCTTATAATAAGGGTTATCAACTTCTTTTGAAAGCGCTATTGCACGTTCTGCGCAACTTACCGATTTGCTTGCTACATTTTTGCTATCTTCTTCATGCTCATTAATCATCGCCATCCAAAAAGCATGAAGGCTTTCCAATGAAAATGCAAGAGCGAGTTCATCTCTACTCTCAATCTTGGACAAAACCGAGACTGCCTCTTCTGCAACATTTAGTCCTTCCATAGCAAATTCGGTTTGCTCTCTACCCGTAGTACCTATGTACAAACGATCATAGAGAATCTTCGATAAGAGATTGGCAACCTGACCATATAGCAGCCCGTTTCCAACTTTTTTAAATGCTTGCATCGCAGTCTTCGCAAGCATACGACCTTTGTCAAGCGTCTTCCTTTTCTCGGCAGAGTCGGATGCAAGCCAAGAACGCAAATACTCTGCTGTAGCCAGGCATTCTGTACTTTTTGCTTGATTCTCAAAGCCATTCTTTTTACTAAAAAGACCAGCAGCTCGCTCGTATGCTGTGATGGCTAATTGCCTAAGCTCTTTAAATTCCTTTGCGTCCTTTGCCTGTCTGGAAGCAAGATCATAACAGAAACCTATTTTTTGCCATGATTCCGCGGCAAAGGAAACATTATCCAATTTAGATTTGGAATGCAACCTTTGTTCGTAAGACTTTGCTGCGTCCAACCATTTGTATTCTATTTCAGCTTGATTAGCAATCATAAGCATTCCTTATGCAGCGCAATCATGAAATAACAATTTAATCATATGGAAGTGCGCAAATAAATGGTTTTTCAATATCACGTCAAAGGGCAAATGTAAGGGCAACCTGTCTTTAGTCCATAGGAAGTGGCTTCTCAGCTCTGCCAATTTGATACCAGCTGCAGCAATTCCTTCAATCCGATCTCCCAAGTCTCGTCCACAAGAGTGTCTGGCCGTGCTATTGCGATATTTATATTTGTAACGCGCGCTATCTGATAACATGCAACAACAAACCTCGAGCCACGTGACCTGTAAAAAAAGGCAAAACAACCTCCTTCTCCCCATACATTTCCGGACCGATTTCCACGGGCAATCAACACCATTCTCTGTGATGAGATTCAAGTCAACAACAAGTACACCTATGCATTAACGCCCTTATAAAGCGCGCGCGCTCCAAGTACATTGGGGCGTTCCTCCAGCTCTGCAAAGAAACCGGAGCAAGATCAGGAGAAGTTGCCAGAATCAAGTGGACCGACATAGACTTCGAGCATAAAACGATGAGTGTCGCCTGAGAAGGGCAGCAACCCCAGAATATGCAGGCTGTCAGACAAAGCGATACAGATGACAAACCAGATTCCAAGAAAACAAATCACCCTGTTCCTCGGCCACTACAAGAACATGAACAACCTGCGCCGCTCATTCCAGAAACAAAGAAAAGAAATCGCCTCAAAAATGGGAAACCCACGCCTTATGCAGATACATTTTCACACTCTGCGGCACTGGAAGGCCACAATGGAATACTACCTGACCAAAGACATTTTACACGTCATGCAAATGCTAGGCCACAGAAGAATTCAGAACACGCTCAAGTACACTCAGCTCGTGAGCTTTGAAAACGTTGACGCCTACATCTGCAAAGTAGCCGAGACAAAGGAAGAGATAAGCACGCTCATAGAAGCCGGCTTTGAATACATTTGCGAAAATAACGGTCTCAAGTTCTTCAGGAAGCCAAAGTAAACCGAAAATTCAATTTTGGTTGGTTGGTTGGGGGTAAAGTTTTATCCCCACACTGCAAATCACAAACGTTTTGAAACTCTAACGTGCACCATAACATGACCGGGAAAAAACGTCGAACTCTCGGGTGAATAGCGAAAACGATAGTAAAACTTGGCCATTTCAATCGCAATCAGACTAGTTTTTAATCGCAGATTGATAGTATGTGGGAAAAGTTTGAACCGAGAGTTTGAAGCTATCCCGGGCTACCAGAACGACTATAACTCGGCTGTCTTTTCGTTATGATAGTTGGGGAGTCTGCTTCTCGTGCGTTGTTCAAACTGTGGAAAGTGCTGTGAAAAAACGGAGATGGAGCTTTCAAGCGAGGACATCGAAAGATTGGAGGAAACGGGTTATCGCCGAGAAGAATTTGCAGTAGTAGATGATGGTGTGACTCGGCTCAGAAATGTTAACGGATGGTGCTATTTCTACATTCTCACTGATAAGAAATGCCGAGTCTATGGAAAAAGACCCTTGGGATGCTATCTTTATCCTGTTGTGTATCTGGTAAATGAGGGTGCCATGGTTGATGAA
>Ga0315280_10011651_pt1 | contig 10769 bp, 8 predicted proteins | sample YL17G06_40_MG_FD_203697 | JGI IMG/M metagenome (GOLD analysis project Ga0315280, IMG submission 203697) | Sediment microbial communities from Yellowstone Lake, YNP, Wyoming, USA - YL17G06_40 | ecosystem: Environmental > Aquatic > Freshwater > Lake > Sediment | place: USA: Wyoming | collected... | reverse complement strand
CGTGCGATTGAGTTTTTGCGAACCCGCAGCGGCGAGCAGCTTGTCTGCGACCTGTGCACCGGCAGTGGATGCATCGCTGTCGCAATCGCGAAGAATTTTCCCAATGCCCGCATAATTGCAACGGACATCTCTGACGCCGCTTTGAAAGTTGCTGCGGCGAATGTCAAAAAATACCAGCTTGAGACCAGAGTGACATTATTGTGCGGCGACTTATTTGGCCCGCTGCTGTCTCAACTTGATACGGAGAAATTCGACCTGATTGTCTGCAACCCTCCGTATGTAAGTGGCTCTGAGTTTGAGACCCTTGCCAGAAATGTGAGGGACTTCGAGCCTAAATTGGCCTTGTTTGCAGGGGCTGATGGGCTGGATGTTCACCGTAAGGTCATTGAAAATGCGGGCTCTTTTCTGAAGAGCGGAGGCGCGTTGATGTTGGAGATAGGTTACTCGCAGGGTCCGGCAGTTAAAGAGCTGCTGGAAAAAACAGGTGCACTTGGTGACATCAAAATCGAAAAAGACCTCCACAGCAACGACCGTATTGTCTTTGCAAAAAAAATCTCATCTTGATTTTGGGGAATTTGTGCTTTGAGTGCTTTTGTTTGCGAGTGTGTATTCCGCGTCCTCATTGTGAGGGTAAAACTGTAGGTATTGCCCTTGTGATGGGACCTCAAAAACGGTTTTTTTATAGGATTTTACGGGGAAATTGTGAATTTCTGGCGTCTCTAACATCTTGTGGTTTTTGTAGTTATGGAAAAACGGAGATGGAGGGCCGTGTTTTTCATAAAAATATAGGAAAAAACTGTTGCATTTTTTGCAGCCTTGCTGCATAATATTGGCCAAGTATCGTTGTCAGAACGGATTGATTAGGGTTGATTCTCAGGAGGAGAATAAAATGAGCAAGTATGCACTTACTTTCGCAGTGGGGGCAGTGGTGCTGTTTGGTGGCATCGCTCAGGGGCAGTTGGTGAGCTTTTCCTCCGAAGGGCTGTATTCGTGGTCCTATAGCGGTGCGGTGGTCACGCAGAGCATTTCGGATACAATACCTCTGAATGTCGCAATGACTGCTGAGGCCGACTCGACGTTCACCATCGTTTCGACCACCACGAATGAGACTGGCTATCCGTGGACGGGTTACATAATAACGCTTGACCCGACCGAAGCTGCTAAATTTGTTGAGGGGACCGCAGGAAGTATAGCATTCTCAACGGTCCTCTATCCTGACCCCTACAGGCTTGAATTCTGGGATGGTCAGGTCCTGCCGGGCAAGCTCGCCGTATTTCAGTTTGACATAAGTGTTCCTGATGGTTCACCCTACACTTTTAGGCTGACGCACCAGCCGATACCTGAGCCGGCGACATTTGCATTGCTTGGGCTGGGTGCTTTGGTTTTGGTGGCGGGGCGCAAGAAATAGGGCAACTTCGCCGAAGGGTATTGTTATTGTGTGTCACTCGAATAAGAAGGGTTCAGGTGGGGGCCTGAACCCTTTTGTTTTTGGCGGGGCTGTGGTTTTGTGAATGGTTGTCGTGATGGCGGCAGGGCACTGGATTGGGGACACAGTCAATAGGATATAACGGCGATGACCTTATATCCGCCGAGTTTGTTTCGCCCGGCTAATTCTTTAAGCTCAATGAGAAAGGCTATCCCTGCGATTTGTCCCCCTATTTTTTCGATGAGCTTGCAGGCCGCCGCCATTGTTCCGCCCGTCGCCAGTAAATCATCAACCATTAAGACCTTTGCTTTTTTTCTTACGGCATCCTGGTGCACTTCCAACGTGTCGGTGCCATACTCCAAATCGTAACTGACGCCTTCGGTTTTGAAGGGTAATTTGCCCTTTTTGCGGATAGGCACGAAGCCTGCGCCGAGCGTTTTTGCGACGGCAGCGCCGAATATAAATCCCCTTGCTTCCACAGCCGCGACGTATTCAACGCCGCTGTTTCTGAAATCGGCGCAAAGGGCGTTCACCGCCGCTGCAAACGCCTGTGGGTAGGCCAACAACGGCGTGATGTCGCGAAATAATATGCCTTTTTTGGGCCAGTCGGGGATGTTGCGGATGTGGCTTTTGAGGTCTATTTTTTTGCTGGTCATTGGGTTGCCTTTCGTGGTACTTGTTGATGCCGTAGTTTAATCTATCCTTTTTGCGTATGTTAGCGTGCCGCCGGGAAAACGCAAGCTTTATTGAGCTTTATCTCAGGCTGCTCTTCGTTCATATATTCGTAGAGTTTGATGAGCGCATCACGTCGTATCTGGCGAATCCTCTCTCTGGTCAGCCCCAGTTGTTTGCCGATTTCTTTGAGTGTCATCGGCTTATTCCTGTGCAGGCCGTAGTGCAGTCTCAACACTTCGGCTTCTCTCGACTCGATTTTGTTGAGCAGCTTCAAGACCTTTACCTTTTCCTCGTCTGCGACCATGGTATCTTCGGGCTTGCCTGTATTTTTGTCTGCCACTGTCGCCTCGAGAATCTGGTCTTCGTCCATTTCATCGCTGCCTGCGGCGTCGGTTACGGAGCTTAAGGTTTCAACGATGTGGTGTATGACTTTCGCTTTTCGCAGAGGCAGGTGCATTATGTCGGCCATTTCTTCGACGGTAAGAGCCCTGCCGAGCCCACTCTGGAGTTCCGCTGCCGTGTGCCGCCAGTGATTTATCAGCCCGACCATATAGGTGGGGATGTGGACCGGCTGAATGTTTTCCAGCAGCGAGCGCTTGATGCTTTGCTTTATCCACCAGGCGGCATAGGTGCTGAAACGGGTCCCGCGCTCGGGGTCAAAGTAATCGACCGCCTTTATAAGCCCCAGATTTCCCTCCTCAATCAAGTCGCCCAGACTCATTCCTCGACCGGCGTAATTTTTGGCGATATTGACGACTAATCTCAAGTTGCTTCGCACCAGTTGTTCTCTGGCCCAGGGGTCGTTTTGCTTGACGACCAGCCTGCCTAACTCTCGCTCCTGTTTAAGCGTGAGCAAAGAGGCCTTGTCGATTTCTTTGAGGTAATCTTTTATGGTGACATCAAACACTAACACTATAGCGCACCCCCTGCTCGGATGAGGAGCCTGTCGGCTCCGGGCCATAAGGGCAAATTGAATCTGACCATCTTCATAGGACGTTCTCCTCCTTGCCAAATGCAAGTTTATTTGAGGTATCGACCAAATATGCTTTCGGGTTTAGCTGTGCGTGCCGGAGGCAAGACAACCGGTCGTCCTGATTTTGTTTTTATATCGGACAGAAGTTATGGGTTGTCTGATTGGAAGTGTCAGGATTTTGAAAGATTCCTGCCTGAACCGGCGTGGTCCAAAAACAATCGGGGCCTGTCCCCTTTTCTGTCTTCGACAGAAGACAAGGGGATAGGCCCCGGTATTTTGCAAGTGATTGGCTAACAACTCGACTGCCTGCGGGTTACTACGGCCACAGCACCTCCTCAAGCCAGTGCTGCGCAAGAACCGCATAGTCCTTCAGGTCAACCTTGTTATCACCATTAAGGTCCGTAGCAAGCGCTGTCTCCGGAGGAACGGTATTGAGCCATTCATCGACCATCGGGCCAAGGTCGTCAAAGTCAACCACACAGTCATCATTGAAATTGCCTTTCACACGACTTGGCACACATCTGGGCGGATACAGCCGGATGTCATCAAAATATACCAGACCCGAGCCGCCAGGGGTCGGATGGTATCTGTTACCAAACCCAATATAGACCTTCTTGACACTGTTGAGTTCGACATTGATAAAATCGGTGAGTTTAATATCCCACTCGTGCCAATTTGGGTCCCTGACATCATTAGAGTTACCGTCGTAATATACAACCGCCACGCTGTCGTTGTCTTGCAAAGCCACATACATCCGCTCGGTAGCATTAACGGCATTGTTCGTGTTGCCGTAGAAGTACAGCGTCAGTGCTTTGACTCCCTCTTTGGTCCAATCGGAGCCGATTTCCAGTTTGGCGGTATCTGCCTCGGTCTCTGAATAATATGCTTTGCCGGCTCGGTTGTTGTCGTAATAAAATGGCATTGATTTCCCGCCGCCATAAACGATAGTCTGTTCGACATAAGGAGAATTGGAGTGGCCTATTACCGAGCCGGTCCCATTGACTAAACCATCTATCCACGTCTCAAATATCCGGTTAGTGACATCGTATTTCTCGAAATCATCCACAGAAAGAGGGTTGCCTCGCGTGCTTTCCTTAGGACCCTCGTCTGATGGTGTGTAAGCAGGATTGGTCGTTAGAACTATCTTGTCTATAATCGCACCATCCTCACGCATCCAGATGTTCACGGTGTGAATACCTGTGCTTTTGACATCAAGAGTTGCGCGTTTTGGAGGACTACTATCGTTGGTGTCAAACCAGCCCCACTCTGCAATCTTATCGAATTTGATCCGCTTACCGTTCGGATCGGCCCAATCGTCCAGACCCGCATGGCAGGAGTCGCTGCTCTCGTCGCTGGCATAGCCACGTACCCACACGTAATGCGTGCCGGTTTTTACGAAGCTAACCTTAAAGTCCAACCGAGGACTGTTTTCCCGATAATTGTCGCTACTACTGTAGTTATGGCCGATGTCTGGTAACGCCTGCATCGCGATGGAACCACTGGCGTCTGTAAGCGGTTGTACCAATTCCCACGTGTGAAAAAGCCCAGGCCAATTGTCATCGTAGTTCTCGGCCTCCATCGATACGATGCCGTACGGACCAGAGTCCTGCAGAAATGGATAGGTTGCTTTTGCCTGATATGTGGGTATGCTTAGCGACAGGACGAGGGAAAGCAAATAAATCAATTTTCCGCACATAATGCTTCTCCATAAGCTAAAAAAGTGTTTTGGTTCCATCCTAAAACATCTCTCGTCTCCTCTGACTTTGCAGTTTTATTTATGCAAATCGATTACCTTATACACGATTCGTACAAGGTTGGCTACTTCTTACTTCTACTTCAGGAGAAATTTCTCAAAACTATTGGCTCTCTTCAATCATCCTTCCGGCGAATTTCAGGGGTGGTATTGGAACGTTCCGCAGCATTAGCTAAACCGGGTCTTTTTTCTTAAAGAGTTTCTAACCAGGATTTTCCAAAGCCACAGAGGACACAGAGAGTTAACTGGTTTTTACTAAAGAACTTACGACACTCGGCAGGTAGATTTCAAGGTTTTTTGTTTTTTGCAAAAAAAAGATTGACATATTCAAACAAATGTTTTAAGCTATCGTATTAAACGGATGTTTAGGAGGCCAACATGGCTATTCCAGGTGATAGTGGAACAGATAGCGGTTCTCATAAGAGCGTTCAGGAGCGATTGCTTGACGCGGCGGAAGAGCTGTTTTGCGAGAAAGGGTTTGAGGGCACAAGTGTTCGTGATATTGCCAGTGCTGCTGACTGCAACATCGCTTCGGTGAACTACTATTTTGGCGGGAAAGACAAGTTGTATGTTGAGGTCTGGCGGCGTCATTTGCTTCAGATGCGGGATATGCGAATTGCAAGCATCGAGCGAGTAATGTCTGAGACCGGTGGTAAGGCAACTCTGGAAGAGCTACTTAGGTCGTATGCGATTGCATTTCTCGAGCCGTTGATGGAGGGGGAAAAAAGCTTTCGGTTCATCCGGCTTATGGCCCGGGAAATGATTGACCGGCACTTGCCGGAAGGTATGTTCGTTAAAGAAATGATTCTGCCTGTTATGGCGGCACTGCAAAAGACACTATTGCAGATTTGTCCATGGTTGGAAAATGGCAAAGCCCGGTTGGTTGTACTTTCTGTCGTTGGGCAATTGATGCATGCGGTCGCTGCGAAAACTATGTTTGAGCAGAGCGGTGAGCCGGAGGCACCAAAGTTTGACCTTTCTGAGATAGTCGAGCACATTGTTGCGTTTTCGGCTGCCGGGATTCGGGCGTATGCTGAGGAAAAATCCAAAGGGCGAGATGTTGATTGCGAACCATCGGAAGGATTATGAGATATTTTGTAGCGTGTGAGTGATTGGTATTACAAGTATGAATTTGACCAGGCAAAAAGGTGTTGAGATTGTCGTAATTGTGATGACGTTATTGGTGCCGGCCGGGTGTGTGAGCACGGCAGAGTTCTATGAAGATGTAAAGGTGTCACGGGATAACGCATACCGGCAATGGAAGACTCGTAAAGATCGCCATGAGCTTTCGCAGCCGCTGATAAGCGGGCAGTTGAATATCGCTGACTGTCTGAAGCTGGCGATGACCAACAATAAAGGACTGCAGCGTGTCCTTGAGGAGAAGCAGATTGCCAAGGGAGAGGAGCTGAAATCCGTTTCAGCGATTTTGCCTGCTGTGGGCGTTACGGCTGATTACCAGCGGCTTGATATGGTTTCCTCTATGACTATCCCTGGCGGTGGCCCGACAATTACGATGGGTGATGTGGATAATTACTCAGCAGGTCTTCGAGTTACTCAACCCATCTATGCCGGCGGCTCAATAATAGCTAATCTGCACGCCGGCAGGTTATTTTCCCTGCTGACCGACCAGACGGTTCGCTCGGCGGTTCAGGACTTAATTTATACTGCGACCCACGCCTATTATGATGTTCTGCTCAACCAGCATTTAGTGCAGATTAGCGCTGATGCCGTTCGCTCCGCTGAGGCGCATCTTGATAGCGTCAAACAGAGACGGCGGGGCGGCGTCGCTTCGGATTTTGATGTTCTGCGTGCCGAGGTGGAGCTGTCGAATTTCCAGGCTGAATTGATACGCAACAAAAATACCATCAATGTGGCAAAGGCCGGCCTGCTGAAAGTAATGGGCGTTTCACAGGATAGCGAAGTCGTGCTTTCTGATGAGCTTGTTTATGTTCCTTTGAAGGTGACAATGGAGGAATCTGTTGAGACCGCTTACCGCAACCGTCCTGACCTGTTCAGTCGAGAGTTCAATATAAAGTATCAGAAGGAGCTGCTTAAGGTTAATTGGAGCCGGTATTGGCCGACTATCAGCGGCTATTATGACAAAACCTGGTCTAAACCCGACCCGCACAACAGAATGCTGATTGAGTGGGGCAGAGCATGGGATGCCGGAGTTATGGCGACACTGCCCATATTTGATGGTTTTGCGCGTGAAGGCGAGGTCATCCAGCAGAAGGCACGGCTTAAACAGGCGCAGATAGACTTGATAGATGCCGAGGAGACCGCTTTGTTCGATTTGACCAGGGCGCAGTTGAGTATTGAGGATGCGGATGAATTTGTTGGGTCGCAGCGGCTAAACCTTACAAGGGCTGAAGAAGGATTGCGGCTTGCGGAGGTGGGTTACAGAGAAGGGGCGAATACGCAGGTCGAGATGATTGATGCGCAAGCGGCTTTGACGACTGCGAGGGCAAACTACTACCAGGCCATATACACCCATATAATCGCGAAGCTGGATTTACAGAAGGCGATGGGGACTTTGGCAACCCCCGCTCTTGCTTCGCAAGAAGCTGCGGGGGCAGAAACGGTCTCGGCAGATTCCGGCAAGTGAAAGTGAGGCAGAGAAGATGAAGATAGTCAGAAGGATTTTATACTGGGTAATAGCGATGTCGCTGGTGTTTGCCACGTTCTGGTTTGGGTTTACTCGGAAGTCTGCGGAAAAGCCGCAGCAGAAGAAGGTGGTCCCAGTGGAGGTCGAGGTGGTGAGCACCGGCTCGATAGAAGAGGCGATGGCGGTGACCGGCTGGATAAAAGCAAACCAGGTTGTCGATGTGGCATCCAAGGTGGCGGGAAGGGTGGAATCCTTGCGGGTTGCATCGGACCAGAACGATTTGATTGCGGTTGAGGAAGGCGTGGCTGTCAAAAAGGGCCGGCAGCTTGCTGTTATCGACCACGATGTTTATGTAGCGCAGGTGGCGGCAGCTCAGGCGACCGTTAATTCAGGGGAAGTGGGGCTTGCCGATGCTGAGCGCGAAAAGAAACGTATGATTGCTCTTTACGAGGGCGGCTCGGCTACGGAACAAAGCAGGGACAAAGCGATTACGGCGGCGGAATTAGCCGCGGCAAGTATTAGAATGGCCAGGGCCAATCTTGAGCTTGCGCAAATAGCTTTGCGGGAATCCACAATTACCTCGCCTATCGATGGTGTGGTGACAGCCAAGCACATCGATGAGGGCAATCTCATAAGGGCTGGCGACCGGCTTGTTACCATTGCCGATATGAAGACCGTAAAAATGGTTGTTACCGTTGCGGAGAAGTATGGAGGGAATATTACGGGCGGGATGCCCGTCAAGATTAAGGTCGATGCGTTTGCGGACAGGGTATTCGAGGTAAAGGTATATTCGGTTTATCCGGCTCTGGATACGCAGACGCATATGATACAGGTTGAGATTCGTCTGGATAATAGCGACCTGCTGCTCAAGCCCGGGATGTTCGCGAGGGTAACTTTGGTCATGCAGGCCAAAAAAGATGTAGTAGTTGTTTCGCGTGATGTGGTGCTCGGGGGCAAAATAGATGAACCCTACGTATATGTGGCGGAGGGTGGAATCGCACACAAACGGATTGTGAAGCTGGGTATAGTCCAGGCGGACAGATGTGAGATAACCGAAGGATTGAAGCCGGGCGAAAAGCTTGTGGTTAACGGGATGCACTCTCTTAAGGATGGCGTTAGCGTTGAGCTTGTTCGTTTAGAGGATATAAAATGAAACTTGCGCAGTTTTCTGTAAACAGACCTGTAACTACGGTGATGATATTTGTTGCGGCTATAGTTCTTGGGCTGATGTCGCTGTCGCTTCTGGGGATAGATTTGATGCCGGAGATTGAGATACCGGCTGTGAGTGTTTTGACCGCTTATGAGGGAGCAGGACCGGAAGAGATTGAAACTTTGATAACTGAGCCGCTGGAGGATTCTTTGAGCACAATTTCCGGGGTGGATGAGGTAATTTCGGTCTCTAAAGAGGGCCTGTCGGCAATAACGCTGCGGTTTAAGTGGGGTCAGAAGATAGACGAAACAGTCAATGATATTCGTGACAAGATTGACCAGGCGAAGTCGCGGCTGCCGGATGATGCGGAGAATCCGGCGATTGTCAAATTTGATATTGCGATGATGCCGGTTGTGATTATCGCGGTTACGGCCGAGGAGAGCTACCCGGATTTGCAGACCATCGTCAAAGACAATATTACAGACCCATTGAAGCGAGTTAAGGGTGTTGCGTCCGCCTTTGAGCGTGGCGGTTTGGTTCGACAGATTAGAATTGACATCGACCACGATAAGCTAACGGCCTTGAATCTGTCGGTTGAACAGATAAATTCGGCGCTTGCTTCTGCAAATATGAGCATACCCGGCGGGAATATCAAGAGCGGTTACAAAGAGTATCTTTTGCGGACGCCTGAGGAATTTTCGAGCGCTGAGGAAATAGCTGAGCTTGTTATCGCACAGCGAAACGGCATAGCGATAAAGCTTAAAGATGTTGCCGATGTGAGGGATTTCTTCGAGGAGCGGACTTATGAGGTGCGTATCAATGGCCAGAAGGGGATGGCGGTTTTCATTCAGAAGCAAAGCGGCGGAAATACTGTTGAGGTGGCCAAAGCGGTCAGAGCGGAGATTGAGAAGATAAAGAAGAACCTGCCGCCGGATGTTGACGCCAGGGTGGTGATGGATAACTCGGACTTTATTATGGCCTCGGTGTATAACCTGCGGGATACCCTATTATATGGTGCGGTTTTTGTTGTTCTTGTGATTCTTTTTTTCCTGCAAAACGTTCGGGCAAGTATTATAGTTGCCATTTCGATTCCGACGTCGCTGATAATTACGTTCCTGCTGATGTGGCTGGCGGGGTACACGATTAATACCACGACGCTGGCGGCCCTGGCAGTGGCGGTTGGGATGGTTGTCGATAACGCTATTGTTGTTGTCGATAACATTTATCGTCATCGTCAAAAGGGACAACGCCTTAAAGAAAGCGCCATTCTCGGCACCAATGAGGTCGGTGTGGCTGTAATGGCTTCGACACTGACAACGATAGCTATATTTGCACCTATTATTTTTGTGGGGGGAATTACAGCGATTGTATTTGGTCAGTTTGCACTCATTATGACTATGGCTCTGGTTTCATCGCTGCTTACAGCCATTATGCTTGTGCCGATGCTGTGCTCAAAATTCCTCAAGGTGGATAAGGAAAAATCACGGAAATCGATGTTTCGGTTCTTCTACAAAACGGGAGAGAAGGCGCTGACAGGGATAGAGGATGTCTATGTCAGGGTTCTGAATTGGGCACTTGCGAACCGTAAGACTGTTCTTGCTTCATGTGCGGTTATACTTGTATGCAGTCTTGGTCTTGCAATGCGTGTGGGGACGGAGTTTTTCCCGGAGGAAGACCAGAACAGGGTGATGGCAAATTTTGAGCTGCCTGTGGGGACACGTTATGAGCGGACGGGGGCAGTGGCAGAGCAGTTCGAGAAAATCGTGGAAAATAACGTGGCGGAGAGGAATGTCGGTTTTGTTCGCTGGGGCGTCTATGGTGCTGCGGGGGGCGGGCACTTTGCAACAGAAGAAGAGACCTATAAGGGGATTATGTTTATGGGTCTGGTGCCCAAGATAGAGCGCAAGACCTCGCCGAGAGACGTAATCAACAGAGTTCGCAAGGTTACAGATAAGATACCGGATGCTACCGTCCGCTACAGTGCTGAGGACCCGCTGTCGGGGATGATGTTCGGGGGAGGTGCAAAACTGGCGGTTGAACTTTATGGTCACAATATGGCCGATGCGACGGCATACGCAGAGAGGGTTGTGGCGGCAATGGAGAAGATACCCGGCGTGACGGATATAGATATCAGCAGAAAGGAGGAGAAGCCGGAGCTTAAAGTTATCGTCGATCGTGAAAAGGCAT
>Ga0315280_10011650_pt1 | contig 10771 bp, 5 predicted proteins | sample YL17G06_40_MG_FD_203697 | JGI IMG/M metagenome (GOLD analysis project Ga0315280, IMG submission 203697) | Sediment microbial communities from Yellowstone Lake, YNP, Wyoming, USA - YL17G06_40 | ecosystem: Environmental > Aquatic > Freshwater > Lake > Sediment | place: USA: Wyoming | collected... | reverse complement strand
CGACAAACGACTCTTCTCGCCTGCGATCTTGTCGATCCAGCTTCCATCAGGTAATCCAAGTTGTGTTGCCATCTCTCCCGGCAAGGTCTGGCGGATCGTTTCCTCAATTCGAGGACGGTGGTCAAAGAGATATCCCCTGAAATCGGTAAGGCCACGTGGCGAGTTCAGGTTCCCGAAAAGGCTCTCAACCTTGGCAAACCTCTCGCGGAACGCTCTGAAGAAGAATGACAAAGCGACGGCCGCCACGTGCCGCATAATTATTCTTTCGTTGCACAAGGCCAAGACAGGCGGCCGGCCTTTGCCCATTAGCATCCGTTGCGGTTCGGAGAAATGATAAAGGTCGTGAGGCATGCGCCGGCAGTAAGTGACAGCAACTCCCGGATGACCGCTTCTGCGACCCGAACGCCCCACTCGTTGAGCGTAGTTGAAGGCTTCTGGGGGCACGTTCCGGAGGAAGATCGTGTCAAGATCGCCCAGGTCCACGCCAAGTTCAAACGTCGTGGAGCAACTCAACACATGAATCTTGCTCTCCCGGAATTCTCGCTGAAACTCACGAGCCTTCTCCTTGTCCAACTGAGCGGTGTGCTCTTCGACGCGCAACGAACCTGGCAGCTTCGCCTCGTACAGAAGGCGGTAATGGTTAGCGTCCGATTCTGCCTGTTGTACTGTTTCCACTGAGCCTGGGCAGCGATGCCTCACGCATACACCGCGAACAGACGCCGCTTGAATTCGTCCACAGGTCCGGCACCGCAGGATTTCATCATCTTCCCCGACGAATCTGAGTCTCCACCAATCCGGATTCAACCGGCGAGCATCTCCCACCGGGATAAATAGGCGGTCATTGGCTGTTGGTGCTCTCTCGTCACATTGTTGGAGACTCTCCCAGATTTCTCTTACCGCTCTTACGGCCTCCTCAGTCGCCTCCTGCGCAGCAATTTCCGGACTAATCCGCGCCAGAAGCTTTACCAAGAACCGAACACGTCTCCCTGACACGCCGTCCCAGCTACGCACATCTTTCTAGCCCGATGGAGCACCGATACGGAAACGCATCTGTGCTGCCTGCAATCGCAGGTCACTCCAACTCAGCGTAGTAGAGTTGTCGCCATGAAGCTCAACAGCTCGGTCATTCCGCATCGAATCTAAGAGGACAAAGACAACATCGCAAGCCTCCTGTTCAGAGAGTGACCATAGCTCGCCTGTCAGATAGTTCGGCACTCGAAACCACTCTGGCCACTTGATTACCCATTGTGTCAAGCCGACGCCATCAAGAGATATTCTGGGCTCGTCAGTCAAGAACTCCCGGTAGGGGGCCAGCCACGCCTCCCGTCGAACCTGTAAATCGCTGGTGGCCCGCAAGAAGACCCCGCTTTCGCGAAAAGCGTCGCGTAGCCCTGTGGCCAAGTCTTGCAGGGATGAACCTTCGCATGTGTGAGGGGCCTGTTTCTGTACGGTCTTCAGCAGCAAATTGCGGCCAAGGATATCCTTGTACGAGTCCTCCAAGTACCAAGCGAAGAATGCGGCCTCCTGTCGCCCGTCGGCGAAGGCGAGTATCTTCCTGCGCTCTTGTGGCAGAGATTGAAAGAGAGTGGTCGTGATAACGGCATGTGGCCCATCCGTGCCATGCACGACCTCGCGGACAGGATCAGGCGCTTGATAACCACAGACCGGACAACGCGGAATCTGGTCTTCCCGCTCCTCTGCTCCCTCTTGTTCCTGCACAAGGATGCTGGCATGATGGGCACATTGCAGCTCCTCATCGGACCGGCGAATTTCCCCACAGCGTACACACAACCTGTAATTCTGAACGTCATGGTCCTCCGCGTCGTCTTGCTCAACAATTTGGTCACTTACGGGTAGGAAGAATGTGGCTCCAAAATCGCCACGGCCTGGATCACGGACTGCCTCCATCAGCTTGTCGTTGGTCACCTTGCCGACAAGGTAATGCTGTCCGCACTCTCGACACAGGCCTACTTCAAAGAACACACTCTCACCTTCTGCACTACGGTCCAGCACAACCTTCTTGTCGGGCCACAATGACAAGAATGCGCCTTCCAGTGATCGAAGGAAGAGATGATACCGGGCAGACAGAAGCGGAGTACCCGATGCCGGGTCCTTGGCTCGCAGGACTAACGCAACCAACTCGGACAGCGCGCTGGGCCTCTCATCCACGGGCAGATCGGCGAAGATCTCATCTGCAATCACCTGCACTTCCGTTGGCCGACCGACTATAGAGCGCCGTAGCTGAGCAGTCCTGCTATCACGTTGGAGTAGACGTCCCACGGCCTTCTTCACATCTTCGCTATTGGGCAGTTGAACACCCAATCCGTTAGCGACGCCTGCGAGTGACGCCACTGAACCACCATCCAGCGCGCGGGAGAGTGATTCGTACGCTTCGCGATCAAGCCTCCCTACGCCGGATTCCGGAATAGCTTCCGTCTCTCCCAGGATTATGTCCTTATCATGGAAGGTTTCTCCAAACAGGTCAGACGCAAACTTAGCCACGGCCGCTTTATCCCCTTGTTCATCCACCAAAGTCGCACTGGTCGCCAAGCAGCGAAATGAATTGCCGCATCCGCCCTCGCGCAGTCTCTGTTTCAGCCGACGTATCAGCATGGCCATCTCAATCCCTTTTGCGCCACGGTACTGATGCGCTTCATCGAGAACCAGAAATGTCCACCATCGAGCGCGTCCCTCGTCAAACAGACGGCTATCATCAGGGCGCAGTAGCAGATACTCCAGCATGGAGTAGTTGGTCAGCAAGACGTGCGGCGGCGTTGCTCGCATCTCAGATCGCAGGACGAGTTCACCGGTCAGCCGTTTCGCCATGTGGTCTCGCGCATGACGCCACGAGTCACCCTCATTCTCTGGCGTCTCACCGATGTACTGCCCGAACGTGAACTGAAACGGCGAATTCTCATCAGCTAACCGCTGGCTGATCTCCCCCAGACGGTCACGCTGGTCGTTGGCCAAAGCGTTCATTGGATAGAGCACCAACGCACGGACACCGGGACCCAAAGACCTAGCCTGGAATTCCCGGTACAGATGCAGCAGGATCGGATAGAGAAAGGCTTCGGTCTTGCCGCTTCCTGTGCCTGTCGCCACAACGACATTGTGGCCATTGAATACTCGCCGTATGGCCTCTTCTTGGTGGACGTAGAGCGGCCTCTCACTTTGCAGTGCCTTGAGAAAACCCTGTTCAGATTCGACTCCCAGTAGATCCTCAAACATGCTGTGCGGTGTTGCACCTCTCTTGAATACAGGAGTAGCTTCAAGGTATGGGCCTTTGCTGAGATGACCCGAAGAGAGGGCGTCCTCAAATGAGGCACGCAAGACCGGATCTTTGAAGTAGAACGTCGTCCTCAGATAGCGACGATAGGTTTCTTCCACCTTGTGTGTGAGGGCAATCGGATTCATGGTGACTCAACCTTGTTACTGCAATTCAAAGCAACTACTTTTGTGCTTGCTCCTTAGGTGAGCGAGCAATGTCTCCGGATCTGCATTCTTGAATCTACAGGAGCACAACTTGCATCTCTGCATTTTTGGCAGGTTTAGCTTGATGTTCTCACAAATCTCGTCGATGTCCTGAACCACTCTGAATCGGTACTTTGACGAGCCATGGAGCTTTTGATCTCGGACCACTGGGCAACTCTCAATGTGCGTAAGAATCTCATTGGTTGGATTCCTTACGTCACTCGTACTCACGTAGCGCCCACAATGTCCACAAACATAGATCTTCACAGGAAGATCAGGCTCATCCTCACGAAATTCACCCAAGGTTAACGATCGAAAGAATTCTGGAAGGTGCAGAGAGCCTACATGACAAAACAATTCATCCTCCGACACTCCTGTGAATTTATCGAATTTGCAGGCGGCTTTGACAACCAGTGTGCAGAGGGGAATCTCGCAGGTTGTCCCCGCGAGACTCATGTATAACTTGAAAGGGATCACTCCGACCATTCTCATCTCTGGAGAATCTCCGAAGTCTCGCAACGGAATGGTCAGAGTCGGATCGTTGCCCCGTGTGCGACACTGCCTGGCATTTGCCTCAGTAAATCCTACACGAACAGACTCAGCCCAGCCTGGTTGTGGTAGTTTCAAGACGATCATTTTGTTCGATGTGGCCATGAAATCATTTCGGGCACAAGGCAGGCACCGGTCTTGCCATACCAAATCCGATTGGTGCTCATCGCCAAATACCCACCAGATCCTTTCGAGCAGAACAGTAACATGGACTTCAGGACTGTTGACGCCGCCGACCAGCCAATGAGTTCTGTCAAACTCCGACGAAGCTGGAATGATCCCGGTGGTCCTTTCGGTTTGGCGTTCTATCATCAGGTCTTCACAATGAGGCATGAATGGTTCAACTTGACAGCCCTGCTCATGGTCGAAGTCAATAATAGACTGCTTATGCCCCTCTGTCGAAGGAAGGGGTGAGACATCGTGAACCGTGATCCCATGTAAGCCTGCCACAAACCGGAAATCTAGACTGTCAATGAGTTCGCTTCGCAAGCCGTAGAACCGCACGAAGTACCAACCGGCATTCCTCCTGACGATCTCTATCGGAAGCTCTTGCTCAGCCACACTGGGGTTCGGGTTGAGCGGCATTCGCCATTTCCCTTTGCCTCTGCCTTCTTCGCCAATCACCATCACTCCGACATTTTCCCAACTCCCATCTGAAACGCATACACGGGGCAGCGAACCTCCAAACAACGGCCCCAGGTTTTCGCTCGCGTCGAACACTCGATACCCAACCAAGTGAAAGCGTGGTCCCCGCGAGGTGATTATCAGGGGTTTGCCGGAACGGTCGCGAAAAGCAATGTTTGCGCTCAGCCCGTCAGAAAGCTCGAAGAAGTGAGCAAGATAACCCTCCAAACAGACGGGTTCCGGCACTACCTGCGCAGCGCCGGCCAGTCTCTCGTCCCTCTCTAAGCCGTTGGGTGCAATGACAAGGTACGAGCCCGAAGAGACATGCCCAACTTGCCGCCCCTCGTTCAGACTGCTCCCATTCAGCTTGAACAGAAGGTAATCCTCGTTGCCAAGTGCTACACTGAACTCGTCCTTCTCGTTGTCGCGGACGGCAATCTCACCACGCATCCCCGTGAGACGCCAGCAGTCCTCTTGGAATTCATCCTTCATCAAGGGGATGCCGCCTTGGAGAACCAAGATTCCTGGTGTCCGACGTGAGTCTGGTATCTCCAGTGCCAATATCCATTCTTGTTCCCTTTTCCAGCAGATGATCTCCGTCCTGAACGGGCGCACACTCGCAACCTTCGCTGGCTCCTGCTTCGCTTCGGGGACTTCCTTGCGAGGTTGTCCGCCTCTCTTTTCGGGGGGAACGCGAGTTCGCTTTTGAAAAGGAGTTTGGGTCTGTTTGCCAATGGGGCGATCCTCACCGTCACCTGCCTCCACGCTTGGAGATGTTCCTCCGCCGGCACGATCGCCAGACTCGTCGATTGCCACCTGTAAGGCATCGGACTGGTTTTCTGTTGGGGGGGCGTCGTTCGGCTTGAGAGAGTCGTTTCTGTCGATTGCATCTGTGGCGTTGTCTGACTCTTTCGTCGGAAGATGTGTTTCGGTCTGAGTGGTCGCTGGCGTTCTTTCGGCCGCGACCCTCCTACGGCGTGCCACCCTCACGCACGCGACCACGCCGACCGCAATGCACGCTAATAGAGCCAGAACAACCATTCCGCACCTGGTCGCTGCAAATACCTCGACCTCGTCCCTTTCCAGCTTTTTCCAATGTCAGATCCCTCAGAAAAGTATGACGTGATCGCTCCTCGATCCTTACGTCATTATCGGATAAAATGACTCCTAAGGCAAGAAAAAAAGCGAAACTGCACATCGGGAGATAGGGATCGGGACGACAGACTGGTGGCCAAGAAGTCCCATGAGATTGTCCGGAGGTCCTCATGGATGTCCCCTCGCCTCTTTGGACAGCCGCAATCATCTAGGGGAGACAAGCATTCGCACAGCATGCACCTGCTGAGGCAGTCCACCTCCGAGTGGTGCCGGATTGGCCGAAATCAAGTGAGATTCCCTCACACGTCAAGGCTTTTGCGGGTAGGATATGGATATTTCGCCAACTTGCCGTCCAGCTATGGGCCATAGCTCCGTTATGTCCTCTCCCTCCACTGGCCCGGACGGCGGGCCGGGCATCGTTCGTCCAACTCTCAAGGGTGTTTCGCTGAATCGCCGGTGCCCAGCGTCCGCACGTGCGCCCGTAGGTGTCCTGCCTTGTGATCCACACGCGGGCCTGCGCATGGTACTCTTGTCGCCCATATCGGCGGGCAAACCAGGTGGCAATCTCCAGAGAACGGGTCCAGGCAAGCCCCCGCACGCTGCGATATTTACCTGTCCCCGCAACACCGCGATAGAGGGTAAACATGTCGGCCTTGGGGAGTCGACTGCCAGCCGCCAAGAGTCTTTCTCGGTCGGCAGATCGGCAGAGGTATTCCAGCTAACTTACCCTCTGGTGATGGTGGGGGACAGCCAGTAAGAACGCTGTCGATTTTCTCTTGCAGGCGGCCCGCCGACATAATATAGAATAATGCGAAATCGGACCATGGGTGTGACCTGCGAGCAACCAGAGGTAGACCCGTAACGATACGGTGGAGTCATGGGATGCAGAGGAAGGAGGCTCTGCGATGGCATTGGAGGCCGTGGAAACACCGTACCATTTCAACTTGGCACGTCGTGAGAAGCACGGGCAGAAGGGAGGTGATCCTCTCTCGGGGATGAACGACGCAGTGAAGGATCTGCGTGTAGCGAGTATTTCTGCTGTTTCAATGGGAAACCGGCCCCAGTGCGAAGATCAAGTCACCGTACCTTCGCGTCGATAGTTGGGGATACGCGGCGTTCCCGGCGTGTGGCCGGGCAATGCGATTCGAAACCTCTATAGGAAAAGGAGGGCTCTTATGATCAAGCGAGCAACAATGCTGGTTGGGCTCATAGCAGTCCTGGGGTGTGCGGCCGCGGCGACGGCGGCGTGGGACCCTAATACGGACCCGAGTCTCGTCGGCTGGTGGAAGTTTGATGAGGGATCGGGTCTCGCGGCTGCGGACTCTTCCGGCAAGGGCCATAACGGGACCGTCACCGGCGGCGCAACGTGGGTCTCCGGCTTCCGCGGAGGCGCCATCGAATTCGACGGCGTCGACGATGTGGTCGTGGTTCCCGATGCCAGCGATCTGCGGTTTGCCGCCGATGCCAAGTACACGCTCGCTGCGTGGGTGAACCTGACGACTCGGCCAGGGCACTGGTCCGGGATCGTGACAAAGGGAAGGGAGGTCGGGAACTGGTACGGCATCTGGGTCAATGACGGCAATGCGTGGGTCTTCGGCCATGGCGGCAACAACCAGGTCGGCAGTGCGGTTGTCGCCGGTGTTTGGACTCACGTGGTGATGCTCTACGACAATGGGACCAAAAGGATCTATCTCAACGGCAAGCTGGACAACGAGACCACGTCGTCCCAGAACGGCGACAACACCGGCGACCTCTGGTTCGGGGCGGCCAAAGGCGTCACCGAGTTTGCGCCCGCGAGAATCGACGACATCCGCATCTACAGCCGGGCCCTTTCCGCCCAGGAGATCAAAGCATTGGTTCCGCCTCAACTGAAGGCCCTGCAGCCCAATCCCGCCAATGGCGCTGTTGGTATAATGATGCCGCTGCTGACTTGGACTCCGGGCGAGACCGCCGCGTTCGACAACATCTACCTCGGCACAACGCCTCAGTTGACAGCCGCCGATCGCGTCTCCCACCAGATGTCCATCCTCAAGATGTGGTATCACATGTTGTGGCCCCTGGTGCCCGGCAATACGTACTACTGGCGAGTGGATGCAGTCGACGCCGCTGGAAACGTGTTCACAGGCGACGTATGGAGCTTTACGATGGCTCCGCTGACGGCCTTCAATGCGATGCCGCCTGACGGCGCCATGTACCAGATGCTCGACGTCGATCTCTCCTGGACGCCCGGCCAGAATGCCAAGACCCACCACCTCTGGTTTGGCACAGATAAAGATGACGTGACTAACGGCGCCGCCGGCGCGGACAAGGGCGCGTTGAACACCGCGCAGTTCACCCTGCCGCCTCTGACGCTCAATACGACCTACTACTGGCGCGTCGATGAGACGGACCTGGCCAACGTGGTGCACCCCGGCCAGGTCTGGAGCTTCACCACGACCATTCCGGGTCTGGGCTTCGCCAAGCGAGAGCTGTGGACGAACAGCAACTCGGGGACCACGATCGCCGACATCTACGCCGATTCGCGGTATCCGGGCTCGCCCACCGATGTGAACGACAAGATGCCGAATTTCGAGTCCCCGCAAACCCTTCCGCTCACGGACGGCATAGACAATTACATCGGCAAGCTGTCGGCCTGGCTGCACGTGCCGGCGAGCGGCAAGTACACCTTCTGGGTCGCCAGCGATGACCAGAGCGAGCTCTACCTCGGCGCCGATCCGGACAGCGCCGTGGTGATTTGTCGCGTGAACAGTTGGACCACCGTGCAACAGTGGGACAAGGTGGGCGAGCAGAAGTCCCAGCCTATCCAGTTGGAAGCGGGCCGCTACTACCTGATGGCCCAGTGGAAGGAAGGCGGCGGCGGCGACAACTGCGCTGCGGCTTGGCAAGGCCCCGGCATCCCCACCCGTGAGTTGATCTCGGGCGACTATCTCAAGCCGTTCGAGGCCCTCTGGGCCTTTGGTCCCCGGCCGCGCAACAACGAGCCCAATACGACTCAGACGCTCGAGCTGCAATGGTCCGCCGGCATCAGGGCCGCGAAGCATCAGATCTACCTGAGCGATGATCGCGATGCCGTGGCCAATGGTGAGCCAGGCGGTCCCGCCTATCGTGGCGAGCAGGACGCGGACCAGACCTCGTTCGGTACCGGCCAACTGGAGTTCAATAAGACCTACTACTGGAGAGTCGATGAGGTCAATCCTGCCGAGGCAGAAAGCCCGTGGAAGGGACCGGTCTGGTCGTTCACTACGGCCGACTTCATCGTAGTGGACAGTTTCGAGAGCTACACGAACGACTCGCCGAACCGCCTGTTCCAGACCTGGATCGATGGCTGGGGATTCTCGCCGGATGAGTTCTTCGCCAACGGTGATCCGGGCAACGGGACCGGTGCATCAGTCGGACATGACATCTGGGCGGAAGGCACGCCGTATACGGATATTGTAGAGACTTCGATCGTTCATCCCGGCGGCAGCAGGCAATCCATGCCCTTCGACTACAACAACATCAACAGCCCCTATTACTCGCAAACCGACCGGACTTGGGCATCAGGCCAGAACTGGACGCTCAACAGCTCGGACGCTCTGAGCCTGTGGTTCCACGGCTATCCGCCCAGGTTCCTCGACAGCGGCACTACGATCACCCTCAGCGGTGCCGGCTCAGACATCTACGGCGGCGTCGATGAGTTCCGCTTCGCCTATAAGAAGCTCGCCGGCGACGGCTCGATCTCGGTCAAGGTGGACAACGTTCAGACTGTCAACGCATGGACCAAGACCGGCGTGATGATCCGCGAGAGCCTCGATCCTCTGGCCATGCAGGTCCATATGATCGATGCTGCCCAGCAGCAGTTGGTCGAGTGGATGTATCGCGCCATCAGCGGCGATACCGTCACCACCCAGTTCAACACCACCGCCGGCACAAACCCGTCGCCGGTATGGGTCCGGCTGACCCGTGCGGGCAACGTCTTCACGGGTGAGTATTCGGCTAACGGAACCACCTGGACCAAGATCACGCAGGCTGACGGGACCGCGTCGACGATAACGCTGAGCATGCCTTCCACCGTCTACATCGGCATGGTCGTTTGCAGTCACGTGGCCGGCAGTTCGGCGGTGGCTGACTTCTCCGATATCAAGACCAGCGGCAGCGTCACCGGCGCGTGGCAGACGGTCGATATGACCCTTGCCCAGCCGGGCAACGACCCCGATCAGTTGTACGTGATCGTGCAGGACAGCACCGGCAAGAGCGTCACGATCAACCATCCGGACGGCGTCAACGCGGTGCTGAGTAACGCCTGGACCGAGTGGAAGATTCCGCTGAGCCAGTTTACCGGCGTCAACCCGGCCAAGATCAAGAAGATGTCCATCGGCGTAGGCAATCCGAAGAGTCCGAAGGCGGACGGCCACGGCCTGCTGTACTTCGATGACATCCGCGTGGTCAAGCCGGCTCCGTAGCAGAAGGTTACAAGATGAATGCCTGGATGGGTCAACCGCCTGTCCGGGCCTTCATCCAGCAGTTGTATGAATCGGGGCCCGGGTCAGTATAGCGCGGGCCCCGACTATTTGCAGAGCAGCCGCAAGGTCCGAATTTCTGCCCGCTTCAATTTTGCAGGCTCCTACGCCGAATAGAGCCCAGGTGCACTCCCAACCCTCCTCATGGCGTTCGTCGCGGCCAAAATGTGGATGCGAAAATCCGCCCCCATGCAGGTTCTTCACAGGTTGGTCCCACGGGACCGACAATGTCCCCCACCGCTGGAGATAACCGGTTCCCGTTGCGTCTGGCGCACCGACGACTCGCCATTTGCATACTCATAGGTGGACGATCATAATAGACTCCGCCCACAGGCACCCGGCTTGGGAAGGACTCCCATGGCATCAGGATACGACAGGTATTGCTGAATGGGAGACATCGGACAATCGTAACCGTTCACGGCTCTGCATCAATATAACAGAGAAGGGGCGGTTTCTTTTCGGAAGTGGGCATTGATGGCGTTGCAGAAGAACTGGAAGACGCGGCGGTTCTGTTGGCGGCAGGTCGCGACCAT
>Ga0315280_10011648_pt1 | contig 10772 bp, 9 predicted proteins | sample YL17G06_40_MG_FD_203697 | JGI IMG/M metagenome (GOLD analysis project Ga0315280, IMG submission 203697) | Sediment microbial communities from Yellowstone Lake, YNP, Wyoming, USA - YL17G06_40 | ecosystem: Environmental > Aquatic > Freshwater > Lake > Sediment | place: USA: Wyoming | collected... | reverse complement strand
AGGGTTTTTGTCTAAGACATAGTTCCCGTCGAGAGTTTTGTCCACAAACTCGATCTCGACATCATCCCCGACCCCATTGATGTGGCGGTAGCGCCAGCGCTCGAAGGGATATACGCTCGTCGCGCCGCCGCCTTGCCAGAACTCACGCTGGAAACTGCCGCCGGAGGGGTGCATTTCCTTCCCATCGGGCTCGCCATACAGAATGTAAATGCGTCCCCGATCGGTCTTCCATCCCGGCGTCCCTCCGAGTGTTGCAAAATGCTCGTTGGCATAAGCTATGCGACGGTAATGTTCTTGCTTATACTGATCGCCACCCTCGCGCGGGTTTTGCTCTCGGCGCAACCAAAACTGTTCGATAAATGTATCCCTCTCTTTGTCGGTTGTGAGCGCTAGGAAGACTTTCTTTTCTTCAGGGGTGATGATGTAGAGAACGTCCTGGTTCAGCCATCTCTTGTAGTAGCCCTCAAGGTCACTTTCCCTGTTCTGTTTGGGAGAGGCCTGAGGTTCCATACCCCCCGCCCTCGGCGGGATGGCGTTCTCTGCCTTGATGACCGCGTGCGAGCCCTGAGTCTCGTATGGATTTTGGCCGGGTTGCTGCCGATCGTGGCTTGCGACCTCGTCCGTGAGCTTCGAAGGATCGGAGTGGCTCGCTGTGGATTGCGCGGCCGTCGCATCGACCTGCGCCATCTTGGCTGTCAGTGCCGACACCGTTGGCTGACCGGGCAAAGATGCCTGGGCTCGCACCAGCTTGCAGGTAGCAGGGACGATGATTGCAGCGCCACAGAGCGCCGTAACGAGAACCAAGCGGCTCCGCGAGAGCGCGGGACTCCGGCCGGCAGTCAGGATCCTCCGGATACGCACTGCGAGTGTACTGCCGTCGATTGAGGAACCCCAGATCGTGACCAACGTGCCGCCGTGTTTCACGGAGCGTGCCAACTCGAGCAGGAGTTCGGCATACTTGCCGGGATTGTGGCCTCGCGAGAGCACGGCCTCGTCGCATGCCTGTTCCGCCAGTGCGGCTAGCTTGCGGCGGAGCCACCAAGTCAGCGGGTGAAACCAGTAGAAGCAGCGGTTCAACATGGCGAGCCACTCCACGAGCGGATCGCGGCGGCGCACGTGCTCTCGCTCATGTGCAAGAACCGCGTCGAGCTGTTCCGGAGTCCAGTTCTTCGACTGCACAGGCAGAAGGATCCGCGAGCGCAACAGACCCACGGTCAGAGGAACTGTGCACTGAGAACTGAGAAAGACTCTGTCATTCCAAGTGGCGTCGGGAAGCAGCCGAAAGGCAAGCACCATGCCCACAAGCAGCCTGGCCATCAGGGCACAAAATCCGACCAGGTAAAACATAGTAGCGATCTCATATGCGCCCAATCCCGACGCTGACTGCTTGTCGCCGGCGGCTAGCCGCGGCGATTCGACGGGCGCAGGGGCTCCTGGAGCTGCCGCCACCTCAACTGGAGCAATCTCCTCGGGCCTTGAGGATGTCTTCCATTCAGGCGGGTGGCTCCCGAGTTCGTGTGCCTGGAACACCGGCTCTGGCGGAAGGACAGGAACTGCTATCCTGGGCGCCCATAGGGAAAGCGCCGGAAGGAACAGCATCGCCACAAGCACGCCGGTCCAGGCGCGGTGCCGGATCGCCGGAGACTTCACCCGCATCACCCAGAGAACACTCGCCACAGCGAATGCGATTGCGGTTGCCCGCACCGAACTCTCGACAAGAACTCTGAGGATGGCATCCATTTACTCGCTCCCCTTCCGACGCTTCCGGGCCAGCTGCACCAGCTGATCTAGCTCGTCACCGGTCAGGACCTTTGCGTCGACCATGCCCGTAACCAGCTCTTGCACTGAACCCTGGCAGAAGCGATCGATGATTTGCCGCACTGCCCTGGCTGCGAGGCTACGTGGCGGCTCCTCGGCCCTGTAAATATACGCGCGGCCCTTGCACTCGTGAGACAGGTAGCCTTTCTTTTCCAGCCTGCGCAGCATAGTGCGCACGCTCGATTCCTTGAGTTTGCGGGCCGGGATGAGCGCCTCATAAACGGCCTCGACTGAAGAGGGCCCGCGGCTCCAGATCGTCTGCATGATTTCGTTCTCAAGGTCCGTAAGAGGCGGACGGACCCTCGGCGATTTAACGCTACGTTGTGTCATGGTACATCATGTACCATTTAATTTGATTGAGTGCAAGAGAGATTTTGGAAGGGGCATACTGGCCCAAGGCCTGACGCTTAAAAGAATCAACGCTGCGTTTGGATAGCCCAATCGTGACTCTCACCCCCTCCTCTTGTCGCCAAGAAGGGGGTCGGCGCGCCACCAGCGCGGCGCGCCGACGATACGAATGGCTATTTGAACAGCGGATCGGGGAGGATGGTCATCTTCTTGGTGTCGATGTCTTTCCCGTCTACAGTCAATGTGACTTTGTAGACTCCGCTTTCAACTCCACCGCCGGAGCCGCCGCGACCTCCGCCGCCGCCACCGCCGCCGCCGCGACCCCCGCCGCCAGCGGCACCGCCTGCCTGGCGCGTCAGGTTCCAGAACTGCTTCTGCAATCCCTTCTTGCTGCCAGGCGTCAGATCCGCGATGACATTGCCTTCCAGATCCTTGATGGTCAGCTTCACGTTTTGCGCATCTGCCTTCAGGTAATAGTAGATGTTTGCGCCCAGCGGCGGATTGTCGGCCTTGGCCACTTCGCCGAGGGTATCGCCGCGCCGCTCGTACCGATTCCAGCGGATCGTATTCTTGATGTCGAACAGGTAGGCATCCTTCTGGAAGACTTCCGGCTTGAACTCCTTGATCGGGCCGATGTCGGTGACGTAGATGCCGCGGCCGTAGGTGCCGATAGCCATTTCACGATCCCGCTTCTGGATGGCCAGATCCCTGATCGTGGCATCGGGTCCGTTCGCTCCGAACCGCGTCCACGTCTTTCCCTGGTCGATGGTCACGAAAACGCCGTAGTCCGTGCCCAGGTAGAGGACGTTCGGATTGTCGGGATCTTCCTCGACATCGAAGATCGGGTTGTTCATATTTGCCGAAATGTCTGTCCAGGTCTTGCCCAGATCTTTGGTGACGAACAGCCAGGTCTTGTCTTCGTTGTTCGTCCGGTAGCCGCTGAAGCCCACGTAGCAAGTGTTCTCGTCGGACGCCGACGGGACCACTCTCTTAACCCAGCGGTCATACGGAATGAGATCGCCCTTGATGCCCGGCTTGGGTTTGCCGTTTGCGTCGTAGAACTGGTTCGTGATGTTTACCCAGGTTACGCCGCCGTCGGGCGACATCTGAACGTTGCCGTCGTCGGTGCCGGCCCAGTAAAGCCCGGGCTTCTTCGGTGATTCAGCGAATGTGTAGATGGTGGCCCACTGGAGGTTGGTTTTCCGCGACTCGGCGAGCTTCGTCTTGTCGGCCTTGGTGAGGTCGGGGCTGATAGTGACGAAGGTTCCGCGATCACCATGACTCAGCGAACGTTGGACGTACTGAGAGCAGGTATACACGATGCCAGGATTGTGCGGCGAGAGAACAATGGGCGCATTCCACTGATATCTCGTCTGACCCATGCCGGCCGCTATTTGCTCGGGCGTAAGGCGCACGGTCATCGAAATGGTTTCGCCGGTTTTGAGGTTCTGGCGGCTCGAGCCGCCGAACTGGCTCTCGTAGTAAACATATTCGGGATTCCACCAGTCGCGGACGGCTATGAAGCCGTCGCCCGTGGGCAGGTAGGTCCAATCCGCGCCGAACATGCCGTAGCTGTTGCGCGTCTGTGAGGGTCCGAGCCAGCAGCCGTTGTCCTGAGTTCCGCCCATGACATTGTAAGGCTGCTCATTGTCGACGGAGACATCATAGAACTGCTGAGCACTGATCTGATTCTTCTGGCTCCAGTGCTTGCCGCCGTCCCACGACTCGCAGACACCACCGTCATTCCCATCCAAGATATGGTTGGAATTGAGCGGGTCCATCCACACGACACGGTGATCGACGTGCGTCGGCATTGGTGTGGTGCGACTACTATCCCACCCGGTCGGCTGGGAGGTCTTGCCGCTGTCCTTGGATATGGTGGTGGCGGTGTCGCCGCAAAGGACGACCTGGTCGTTGGTCTGGTCGATCAGAATCCGGCCATAGTAGCCGCCTTCCGTCTGGTTGACCTGAGAACTGCCGCCGGACTGCTTGTATTCCGTCATCATTTTCCAGGCCTCGCCCTGGTCGTCCGTGCGGTAGACGGCGCCGTTACGCTTGATTGGCTGCATGACGTTCAGAACGCCAGCATAGAGAATCTCGAGCACGTGCCGATTGAGGATCTGGGACCTGCCCTTCGCCTCAGTGGAATCGGGCTGCGCAGCCGGCTCTTTCATCATCTTCTCGACTTCGTTGATCGATTCGATGAGGTTGTTGTTCTGCGCGTAAACCTTGCGCGCCGCTTGATTGATCTTGGCGACATCGAGGCCGTTCTTTGTCAGGAAGTCCTTGTCGCCGATCATCTCGTTGAGCTTCGAAACCAGATCGCCTTCATTTGCAGCGGCGATCGGCGTGAACTTGGGCGCCAGCTTGGCGATCTCCGCGTTGATCTTGAAGGCCTTGAACTGGTCAAATGTGACATTTTCCGCGAACAGAGTAGTCCCCATGGGGGCTCCGCCAAATCCTCCTCCGCCCCCGCCTCCTCCACCGCCGCCTCTGCCGCCCGCGCCACCGGGTGCGCGGAAGTTCGCAGCGCCGTCTCGCTCATTGAAGCCGAGGCTCACTCCCTGATCGAGACGGGCGTAGATGATGTTCGGGTTCTTTTCATAGATGGCTAGACCCGTGCGCCCCAACTCGGTGTCGGTCGGGAGACCGTTCTTCATCAGTTTCCAGTTCTTGCCGCCGTCGGTGGTCTTGTACAGATTATTGCCCGGCCACCGGTCGTAGTAGGTCCAGGCGCGGCGATAGGTCTTGTAGGCCGCGGTGACAATGACGTTTGAATTTCGCGGATCAATCACGAAATCCGCCACGCCGCGATCTTTCGCCACGGTAGCAAAAATGTTCGTCCATGTCTTGCCGCCATCGGTGGTTTTGTACAGACCGCGTTCGCAATCCATCTCGTTGTCGTAGAGCTTGCCCTCCGCCGCGACAAACACGATGTCCGGATTCTTGGGATCAACCTCGACTTTGGGAATGAAGTAACTCTTCTCCAGGCCGATATGCGTCCAGGTCTTGCCGGCGTCGGTCGATTTCCACATCCCGTTGCCGTGCGTGCTGGCGCGCGCGTGCATCGACTCACCGGTTCCCAAATAAAGAATGTCCTGGTTAGAGGGCGCGATGGCCATCCAACCCATGCTCAGCGTGCCGTAGTGATCGAAGATCGGATCGAAATGCGTACCGCCGTCCATGGTCTTCCAGAGACCGCCGCTGGAAGCCAGAACGTAGTAGGTTTGGCTCTGCCCTCGGGGTACGGCAAAGCCGCTGATGCGTCCAGAGAACGTCATCGGACCAACCCAGCGCCAGGTGAACTGGCTGAGGTCGTCGGTCGTGACCGGGCTCTGGGCATTCTGGGCGAAGCTCAGCACGCCCAGAAGGCAAATCATTGCCACAAGAAGAAGTGGCTTCCATGATGATGTAAACACCTGTGCCTCCTTTGAAAAATAGTGCGTGGCTCATTCCCTTGTTGTAGTGAGACCGCATCATTATATCCGCACCTGATTCAGGCGGATATAGATTTTCAACGGTTTCGCCAAACAGCCGCCAAAGGCCCAACTCGCCCGGTTCTCGGTGCAAATCTAAACAACCCGCTGAAGCACACGTTTTCACGAAATAAATTCCGGCCCGGCGAAACATTACTGACGCGACGGATCAACGACCCGTCGCATTTCACCCCTGGGATCACGTCCCCGTTCTTGGAGACGACCTGCGTTGTCTCCTGAACGTACGACAAACCACAAACCATGCAGGGGACACGGAAGCTCCGTGGTCTCTCTGTTGGAAAACGAAAGGAGAAATCTATGAAACCGTTTCTGGCATTGCTTCTGATCCTGTCAGTGGCAGCACTGGCGGGATCAGAATCCGTATCCACCATCGCAAGCGCCCCCATGTCGGGCACTCAGCTTTCCATGACCGTGGGCGCAGGCTTTACCGGGGGTGCTATCTGCGGCCTCGCGGTTGGCTCCGCATTCTTTGCGGGTGTGGCCATCGTTGCTGCGGCTACCGCAGGAGCGTCGCTGCCATACTCGGTCTGTCTCGGGTTTTCCATTGCGGCACACATCAGTGCGATCTGTGGGCTGCTGGACTGATCGAAAGGAGGAACTGCCATGAACTCACCCCTAAAAAGGACCATCATATCGGTCGTGATGGTTCTGATCTTGTTGATTGGAACTCTCCAGGGGAGCTTGCGCTCTGCGCAGCTAGAGTTGAACAACGATCAGCTTTCCAGGCTGCACGGCTGCGGATCCTTCTGGAAGGACCCCTGCACGATAGACGGCTTTATCTTCGGCCTCGGCGTCACGGGCTGCATGGCAGGAAGCACCTTCAGCTGTTTGGGAGCCGTTGGCATGTTTTGGAAGGCGTGGAAGACCGACGACTGTTTCTGACGAACATGCAAGTGCAGTGTACCCCGAAAACCGGACAAGTCATTAAGGTGTAAATCGCTGCGGCCTCAGGGAAAAGAAGAAAGAAGAGAGAGCGGAAGCGATATGCCGCAGCATTTAAGGCAAAGGTAGCGGTGGAAGCGATCAAAGGTCAGCGGACCGACAACGAAATTGCATCGGGATACGGCATCGGTCCGCATCAAGTCACGTCGCGGCAAAAGCAATCGCTCAAACAGCTGCCGGAGATCTTTTCGAACGGGCGCGCCCGGAATCGGCAAGCGGAAGAGGAGCCGCGCGATAAGCTATATCAGCAAAGCGATCGGCTGAAAGTGAAACTCGACCCGCTCAAGCGTGTAGCGCGCCTGCTGCGGCGTGTGGGATTGGAGGCGATCGATTCCAAGCTGCGTCTGAGCCGGGGCGGGTCTGTCCATCAGACCCGTCCTGGACCTCTCCAAGGGCCCAGGATCCGACGATTGAGGCAAGTTTGGCGTACGAGCATCATGTATATCCGGTTTCGGCACGGGCTTGTCTTTCAGGCGCCAATCACGGACTGAGAAAGTCGCATTATTGTTCAGATGATGCGGTACCCCTTATCCGAAGCTGCATCGGAGCGCAAAAGAACATATGAGAGATTGTTTGATTTACTGCCGCGCGCTCGACGAACTGCGCCGCGTTTTTGGTCCACGGCGAGACAGTCGTCAGATGTTCAAGTTTTTCGTGTTTCTTCTATCCGTGCCTCTTTCGATCTTCGTGATGTCGCAAGTCTACCACTTCATGGTTGAATCCGTTCGACCTCACTTGCGGCTGGATGGAAGCAGCGCCTTCGGTCCTCTTGCGGCAGGCGTCATTGGGATGGGCACTCTGTTTTTCCTCGGCACAACCTCTGAACTCTTCAGGGAAATCGGAAGTGCCAAGGACTGCGAATTTCTGCAACTGTGCCCGATCGAACCGCTTCGTCTGGCGACATATAGAGTAGTCTTCACGTTTGCACGGACGACAACCTTTTCTTTAGCTTTTATGTTATTTCCATTTTACTATATATGCTCTATCTATTCTTCGGGGCGCGCCCTCGTGCTCCTGACAGTATTCGCTTGCTTTTTCCCCTGGACCTTGATTCTTGCATTGTGGGTCGTTGTTTGCATACTTTCGATGCAGATCCTGCCGCTGTCCCGGAAGGTCATATTGGTGACCTTCAATATCGCAATGGCCTTGATCTCCTGTTTCATTTTCTACAGTTTGATGGACCGCGCCAGCTGGAATTCCATGATTGTCCGGTTCCGCTGTAGAGAGCCGTCCTACCTATTCCTGCTTTCCATGCTTTTATTCTTCGTTACATCAGGCTATGGCTTGTTTCGTCACGTGCTGCATTTATGGCCTGCGATAAGAAAAGAGGAAGTCGGCGGCGGCCGCTTGAGATTCCTCCGGCTGAGTGGCGCTCCTTTTTCGGAAAAGAGCTGCTGGGCGATTCTCCAAAAGGACTTCAGAGATCTGATCAGGAATCCGGCATACAAGTATAGCCTGGTTGCTTCCCTGCTTTTCTTCCCCTTGGTGCTGTTGGCTCAATGGAAAGCAGGGGTGGGCGAGCACCCTTCGTGGCGTCGGATGTGGGCTTGCCTTGCCTTGCTTTACATGGAGCCTCTTATGATAAGTGCCAGGACGGCGGCGCTCGAGCTGCGGATGCTAGGATTCTATCGGCTCATTCTGCCAAAGTTGGAATACCTCCTGGATCTGAAGTGGCGTGCGCAAGCCGTCTTGAACTGCCTGATCGTCGCCCTTCTGACTTTCCCTTATTTCCTGTTCGTGCGCCAGGGTCCCAAGCCCTTCGAGCCGGCATATTTTGCCGGATGCGTCGTCGTATATGTGCCGATATTGACGATGCTCGCGATTGCGTTAGGAACGTTCTTTCCTGCCCGCACAATCAGCATCAATCCGATCGGCATGAACAAGTGGGGGATTATTCTCTATGCATCGCTTGCCATCGTCCTCTACAGTTTCCTCCTTAACTATATGTTTCTCGGCATTCTGATCTATTCTGTTTTCCTTATCCCGTTGACTCTGCTGCTCTACCTAGGGGCGCGCCGCTATCTTTTTGTGCTCTGCGGCCAATAAGGAGATTGACTTGATCCACGCACAAGACCTGGTAAAGCACTTCGGCCGTACAGAGGCCCTGAAAGGCATCACTTTCACGCTGCGTCCCGGCGAAGTCCTGGCCCTTCTCGGCCACAACGGCGCCGGCAAGACGACGACTCTGCGCCTGATCACCGCGCTTCTGGACCCGACGTCAGGCTCGATCAAGCGCCCGGCCGACTTCAAGTCCAAGCTTGGATTTCTTCCCGACGAGCCGTTTCTCTTCGACTACCTCACGGGTCGCGAGATGCTCTATTTCATGGCAAGCCTCTACAAGATCCGGCGCGAGGAAATTCAACCCCGCGCTCAGCACTACCTCCAACTCTTCGAACTCGGAAAGGCCGCGGATCAGCTCATGGTTGCTTACTCGCGCGGCATGCGACGCAAGATCTCGCTGATCGGATCATTGCTTCACGATCCAGTCTACTGGCTTCTGGACGAACCGACTGAATCGCTGGATCCGGTCGCTATCCGCAACCTGAAGGAGCTGATCGCGAGCCGGAAGCGGGAGAACAAAGCTGTCCTGATTTCAACCCACCAGCTGGCGGTTGCCGAAGCCGTCTGCGACCGCCTCTTGATCCTGAACCAGGGTTCCATAGTCTTCGATGGTCCGCTGCAAGCTCTCGAAACTCCGCTCGAGGACTTTTATCTCGCGATCTCTTCTGGAGAGACAAAGGATGCGTAAGTTCGCAATCGTCAGCCTCTTGGCAATCGTCATGGTTGCAGCCTCACTCTGCTGGTTCGGCTACAGCTTATTTCATGGAGTAACCTACCTGGGCAGCGACGGAGTTTACCTGCAGAACAGTTCCTGGGACTGCGGTGATGCTGCTCTGAAGATGATCTTTGACCACTATGGGATACCCGTCGTTTACGACGATTTGCTCTCCCAACTGGACGCCTCCGCGGCGGGCACGTCCATGCTGAGCCTGAAGAAGTTGTCGGAGGCGAAGGGTTTGCACTGCGAGGGCTGGCGCCTCACGTTCGAAGACCTGCGTCACGCACCGCTCCCGGCGATTCTGATCCTTCACGGAAGCCATTACGTCGTCCTGGATTCTCTTACACCTTCCGGTGAGGTTCTACTTCGTGACCCGGCCCGAGGCAAGCTGCTCCTCTCGCCTCGCAAGCTCAAATCGATCTGGAAAGGCGAGGCTCTGCTGTTCCTGTCTCCCATGTAGCCGTGCTCCGCGTAATCCTTGCGTGTTTGAGGCTCTGGGGTGAAAAGTCCTTCCCGGGCAGCAAAGGGTTTGCGCGTTGGTGGCGCGGAAACAGTTTCGTCCTTCGTGCTCTCGGTGATTGCGATTTGTCCATGCGCCCTATGGGGGTAACATGGCCGTCACAGCGCCGAGGAGCAAGACCTGGAAAAGGCATCCGAGCACTATGGGCTTGGTTGAACCCGGGGTTTCTCTCTTGAAGATGGGAGCGAATAGGGAATCGATCAGGGCAGCCCGTTCCGCAGGAGCCATCTCGGGACGCCTCGCAGCGGAAAAGCGCCAGAGGTGGGCCCGCAATTGCCAGGCGACCTGCTGGAAGAATGCTTCGAGTTCTCGATTGTAGGCCTTGACGTATTGACGGCTGGCAAGGACCGTGAGAGCTTCGCTGAAGCCACCTACCAGCACCCGCTCCAGCAGCTTTTTGCCGGCCCCGAGAACGTTCTCGGCAACCACCCCTGCCACGGCTCCCACGTCCATCTTCGAAGCCAGCTCGGCGAAGGCATGTGCTTCGAGCTTGCTTTCCAGGCCCACCAGGAAGTTGTAAAAGTCCCCCAGCAGTGACAGCGCCGCAGTGGTGCGCTCGCGCGCCAGAGGGGAATCCGCCTTTTCTTCCCATGACAGCAAGGCGCTCTGCAGGGAAAGAAGGTCGGCGGGCGCGGGCTTCGTCAGGATGCTTTGTAAGATTGGTGCCAGATCCACGGGCGCATCCTATTGGTATTGTCTTGCGGTGTCAATATTCTCCACCTGCTTTAGCAAATTCGGTAGCAGTATCTCATCCCGCGCAGCGGGACCCAAGCGCATGAAAAAGCGCACGGGCTGAAGCCCGTGCCCACTTGAGATCTCTGAGAGTAACGTATAGTGGGGACGGGCTTTAGCCCGTCCATCCAGTCAG
>Ga0315280_10011647_pt1 | contig 10772 bp, 14 predicted proteins | sample YL17G06_40_MG_FD_203697 | JGI IMG/M metagenome (GOLD analysis project Ga0315280, IMG submission 203697) | Sediment microbial communities from Yellowstone Lake, YNP, Wyoming, USA - YL17G06_40 | ecosystem: Environmental > Aquatic > Freshwater > Lake > Sediment | place: USA: Wyoming | collected... | reverse complement strand
TCGTACGGCCTTGTCGGTAATAAGGAGATCTGGAGCGTTGAAGGAAACATGAGGGTAAAAACTGGATTGTTTAGCTCGGAAATGCGATCCTTTAAAGTTCAGATTTCATCGAGTGAAGAAGTTATGGCTTACGAGTTCTGATGTTAATTAAATTTCGGTAGCTACAACTGGTTAAGAAAATCTAACCCTTACCTTCATGGGTGCGGAGCTTGAACCTGTGCTCCGCGGACGGGGCCTCCCCAACTGCTATGACTCCTGCCGAGACCTCATCAACGCTGTGTACGACTCCCCCACGCTCCTCTATGACAGAACGGATGTTGTTATAATCAAGATCGCCCTCTATGGTCACCTTTAGGGTGTCGGTATCCCTGTCGATCTCGATGAGCGTCACATCCACACCGTCCACGCCAGGGATGGAACTCAGCTTCATGGCAAAATCGGGCAACGTCGGGATATGAGGCTTGAGCACGTCGAGGACTATCCGCTTTAGCTTCGGTTTGGGCCTTCCGGCCATAAAATCATCACTTTTATATATTACGAAAAGCTTATAAATAGGTAATACGATTTGGCTTGAATTTGGCTCAATTTTTGTGATATCATGCTCAGCCTAGGTAAAGTGATGCATGTGACAAGGCGCGGGTTGGTGTTACGCTCAGTAGAACCAATCGAGCCCGGACATCCCGTATACGATGAGGCGCAGAGGCGCGTAGGAAGCGTGCTGGACGTCTTCGGGCCTGTCAGCAACCCTTACATTGCTATAAAACCCGCCTATAGCATGACCAACGAGGACCTGGCTGCGCTGGTAGGAAAAGGACTGTATATTATGGGGGAGAGAAATGGAAGAAAAGCTAGAAAAGAGGCGTACGTGCCCGGAATGCGGCAGCACAAAGCTCGTTCGAGATTATGAGCGGGCGGAGCTGGTCTGCGCCGGCTGCGGTTTCGTAATCACCGAGAAAATAATGGATATGGGGCCTGAATGGAGGGCATTCGACCAAGAGCAGCGCGAGCGCCGAGGCAGGGTAGGAGCCCCGATGACATACACAATTCATGACAAAGGTCTCTCGACGATGATAGACTGGAGGGACCGGGACAGCCATGGGAAGGATCTGACGCCCAAGAAAAGGGCACAGATCTATCGACTCCGTAAGTGGCAGCGCAGGATTAGAGTTTCGGACGCCACCGAGCGCAACTTGGCTTTTGCGCTTTCAGAGCTCGACCGAATGGCATCGCACCTAGGTCTGCCCAGGAACGTACGAGAGGCTGCTGCTGTCATCTACAGGCGTGCAGTGGAGGAAAGGCTCATCCGCGGCCGATCGATCGAGGGAGTGGCTGCTGCCGCCCTTTACGCCGCATGCAGAGAGTGCAAGGTTCCAAGAACGCTCGATGAAATCGCGGATGTTTCCCGAGTTGGAAAGAAGGAGATAGGTCGTAGCTACAGGTTCATCGCCCGGGAGCTGCTGATACACCTTCGCCCGACCAGCCCGATAGACTACGTCCCAAGGTTCGGGAGCGAGCTAGGCCTGAGTGGCGAGGTTCAATCAAAGGCCATCGAGCTGCTTAAGGAGGCGGGCAAGAAGGGCTTGACGTCTGGACGCGGGCCTACAGGTGTTGCAGCTGCTGCAATCTACATAGCCAGCGTGCTCCAGGGCGAGCGAAGGACGCAGCGAGACGTGGCCGATGTGGCGCGGGTTACAGAGGTCACCGTGAGAAACCGATACAAGGAATTGTGCGAAAAACTAGGCTTAGATGTCGAGCTTTAGAGGCTTTATTTTGCTTCATTTAGAGCTCGCCCTTTGCTTACATAAGGCAAAATAAGCCAGATGCCAAATATTCATCGAGTCCAATGCGCGGAACCTACGCCCTGTTGGTGCACGTCCCATACGACCTCGCGGCGAGCGTGGGCGAGCTCGGCATAATCAACTTCAAGGCTGGCTACTACGCTTACATCGGCTCAGCCCTTGGCGGCCTCGAGGCGCGAGTCGGACGCCACCTGCGGGATGAGAAAAAAGTTCACTGGCACATCGATTACCTCCTAACTCGAGCCCGCGCCGTCGACGTGGTGCAAGCGCAAACCAAGACGAAGAAGGAGTGCGCTGTAGCCAAGGAGCTAACCAAACACCTTTCGTCCGTTCAAGGATTCGGGTCTAGCGATTGCAAGTGCGAGAGCCATCTCTTCTACAGCCCAGATTTCCACGAGTTGCTTAGGCAGGTGATATTGAGCTTCAAGGCGTGTGGCTTGAAACCAATAAAAGGTGGTGGATTTGGGTAGGCGATGGGCAATCGAGCGAAAGCGGGAGCATTTCTACAGAATGGCGAAGAGCGTCGGCTACCGAAGCAGGGCTTCTTTCAAGCTCAAGGAACTCGACAAGCGATACGGGCTGATGCGACGTGGGGGTGTCGTCGTCGACCTGGGCGCAGCACCCGGTGGCTGGCTACAGGTCACTCGAGAGCGAGTCGGAGACGGAGGCTTCGTGCTGGGTGTTGACCTCCATCAGATAGCCAAGCTGCCATACGAAAACATTGACACGCTCGTAGCTGATATCACAGACGAGGCAACGCCGGAGCTGATTCTGAAAAGGCTGCCGAGGCCTGCGAACATCGTACTTTCGGATGCCGCTCCAAAAATATCTGGCGTGTGGGATGTCGATCATGCGCGATCAATCGAACTTGCTCGAGCGGCGCTGGCGATCGCTGGTGCGATTTTGGCCCCTGGCGGGAAACTTCTCGTCAAGGTTTTCCAGGGCGACATGTTCAATGATTTCGTATCCGATGTGAAAATGAAGTTCAGCTTCGTGAAGATCTCGAAGCCAGCCGCCTCACGCAAGGGGAGTGCAGAAGCCTACGTAATTGCCAAGGGTTTTGCCTCACGGTGACAAGAAAATCATTTGAGAACAGAAATTATCTCATCGAGAGGGGCATCAGTTCTCAGGCCCGTGCCAGAGAAATGCGTTCGGGAGGCAAAATAGCCCCGCCCCCTGAGCCTAGCTATGACTTCGGTAATTTTAGGCGGTTGAACTCTGGCCCTCCTAGCTACCTCATTCATTTCATAATATGTGGGCGGACCATCAGATTCCTCGATGCACTTGATCAACAACACCATAGCCTGCTGGTTGAGCCTGAAGTTCCTCCGTGATAAATCGCTGACCACCCGCTGGACGAAGCCCTTGTCCATGATTCGACCCAACCACATCGGACCAGCGTGACTCAGCTTTTCCCCGCATTCACATGTGATCGGCAAATCCACTGTGATGCCAAACGAGATCACCCGGCGCCCGCAGGCTTTACACTGCGAAACATAACCCTGCTGCGCTATGAGCTCGTCCGCGCGCTTTGCACCCATCATCGCCCTCATGTAAACCCTGAAGTAATGCTTGGTTGCGTGCGCGAGCAACGGGGTTAGCGCGATTTCGTGCATCCCGGCCACGCGCTGGCAGAAACCGATCAGGATGCGGATACCCAGCTCGTGACAATATTCGGTTCGAAGGGGCTTGGCGCCGTATCTTCGGATGCATGCCCTAAGTTGGGTCCCCGAAAGTGGTGCAGTGTCGGTCGCGGTGAGCATTAGCATGCCATGTCGGGATAGCGCCGCACAGGCAGAATCCATAAAAGGAGCTGGGGAACCGAATGGGTCGATGTCAACCACTTGAAACCTGGGCCTATAGCCCCAGAGCAGTACATTGGCATCATCATTAAGTACCTCGACTGACGATGACAGCCCATTGAGCTCGACGTTTCTCCCGATCAGCTCCACGGCTTCCCGCGAGCGATCATTTACCACCACCTTAGCGACTCCCCTGACCTCCTTAGCGTAGCGCAGCCCTCTAGCGCCCACCCCTGCAAGCGGGTCGCAAATGCGGATGCTTCCAAGCTCATCGGCTATAACCTGGAGGGCTGAAACCGAGATGTCGCGGCATAGCTCCATTATCGGGTTGTAGAACACTTGGGTGAGGGATGGGGCGTAGTCGCCCGCAGGCGTTCGAAATCGCTCGAGCTCTGGCACCTCGAGCTTTGTGATGCCTTCGGTTATTATTTGCGTTATCATCATTTCCCACCAAGTCGTATTTGAATTAGCACCTAAACTTACTTCCGTTGAGTTCACAGTATTTTATTCGAAGAACCAAAAGGTAAAAAGATCAATTAAACCAAACTTAATTTTTAAGTTTTTATAATATTGGCATTTTCGACTCAGACTTTATGCCATTTGAGCAAGTCTAGATACCGAACCAGCCAAACCCAGCCTTTTACACCTTGGGAACAACCAGAAAAGCCTTTAAATTGCCCCTTTCAAAAGGGCTGCTACGAGGAAAATGCGCGCTCAATGTCTTCCGACAAGCAATATGGCCGCTCCAATTACGCCGCAACCTACTGCAATTGCAATTCCGATGATAACCCCAGTTGAAATACCACTTGATGGTGCAGGTGTTGTTGCCGTGATCGTACCGTATGAATTGGTGCTGCTCGATTCATACTGTTCGCTGCCAGCGTAAGATGCGTTCACTATAACAAGTGCATCATAATTTGGAGCCGTGTAAACGACTGAAACTTTTCCATTAGTATCGGTTTTCCCGCTTGAAGGAGTGACGGTGCCCACGGTGGTGCTCCAATTTATTGTCTCCCCTCCAACTGGATTACTATTGGAAGTCAAAGTGGCGGTTAGATATTTTGATTTGCCGGCTTGTAATGTAAAGTTCTCCTCAGAAATTGTCAAAGATGTCGTGCTCTTAGCTCCTGGAGGCAGCGTCGTCGTCGTTTCTATCTTCATCACGACGACGGGTCTGAGAGTGCCGACCTCCCCTGGGAGTGCCTGCCTTTCCACCACGATCCAAACCTCCCATTTCTTGCTCGTCAGATTTTCCCAGCGTGGGATGTTCAGCGCGATTTGAACTGTAGAGTAAGAGTTCGCATTAATTGTGGTCTGAGACGGGTACGGGATTACCCAGTTCGCGTTCGGGATCGGTTCATAACCCACAGTTGTATCGCCTTCTGGGGGAATCTCTGAAGTGATAGTTACTGTGCGTGTATTGGTATCACGGTTCCATACAACAAGATTCTGCGGAATAGTGTATGGCGTGCCCAACGGTGGAACATTACTCGCCGTGAATGCTCCCGGAGATACACTGAATACATTTTCTTGCGCATGTGTTATAGAGCTGGTGCAAATAACTAATGGAACAATTGATAAAGCTGAGACTAAAAATAAAATCCCTTTCAAATATTTAGTACTCATTTTTAGCCCTCCCTTTTAGATCTTTTTGGACAGTGACTTATTTCATGTAATATGCTTTACATCGTATAACTCAAATCTGCCCTAGTCTGCACATTTTTAGTTGATATAATTGAGAAAGTGTTTGAAAACACTAGATAGTACGAACCACCAGCTGGAAGAGAAACATCAAAGTTACTTGTAGTCAATTGCCCGCTATCGTAATAAACACTAACTTGATGACCATTTTTCCAATTTACGAAAGCTGTGGCGTCCATAATCAGAACTATAATATCGTTTCCACTTCCGCCTGACGCCGTAAAATTCCCCACGATGTTAGCATTCATAGCTCCTGACGGTATGGTGAACGGATATGCTTGATAGTTCCCTGCGCTCACGGTAATTAAACCATTGACAATGTTGAAGGAATATTCTTGCGGTGCTGTACCTCCGCCACCTTCACCGCTGCGCGTAGCTAAATAGACACCAATTCCAACCGCAACAACGGCAATGATGGCAACGATTGCTATTGCAACTATCGAACTTACTCCCCGTTCTTTCACTTGCCTACCCTCCTGTGATTAATAAAGTAATAAGGAACATATAAACACACCATTTAATTGTCGAAAATGAGTTTACGTTTACAGCATTGGCTGAAGTGTCAACGTTTGCTGTAAACTCTTTTGCGTTTGACCACGAATAGCCCCAATATCCGAATTATGATGATGACGACTGCCACTAGCATCAGCAGGTAGTCCATCACGCCTGCCCTTTCTTCCTCATCTTGTCATCTTAATCGCGGCTAACCCGGCGATCATGAAACAGCTCAATGTGGCCAGCACCAGCCCGATATGATATGTTGTAGTTGGGTCGTGGATGCCCGTCAGACCGACCACATTGGATCCGCTGAGCATGGAGCCGACGCTGACATCTATGAGCCATAGGCTTGCGATGAACATGAAACTTAGAAAAATTATCGTGATGCCAGATTTTGCCCTAGAAGAAGACTCTGCTACAGTTCTGGTCCTCACTTTTTGCCCTCCTTTTCAAACTCCCCTGTCCAGAAGTATCTCTCTTGTACAAGAATAAATAACTTACTTGCTAGAATACGTATTTTACACAAATACAAATCCGATTTAATCTACAAAAAATCAATTTATTCATTTCGTAATTCTCAAAAATTCCTAATAAATAGAGAAAAAACACCAGCTAATTGATTAAGAATAAAAAATAAAAAAAATTGAAGAAACTTGAGCGATTGCGGTCGATGTTTTTTATTCAGGTTACAAAGCTAGCGCTAGCCAGATTTGAACGTCCCTAGAACGTAAACCGCTCAAAAAAGCCCCTAGTATCGGCCTCTCGATCCTCGGCGCTTCTGGAAACAGGCTCTGCAGTATATGGGTCTGCCTTCGGTTGGCTTGAACGGAACTTCCGTCTCTTGTCCACAATCGGAGCATGTCGCTTTGTGCATCTCGCGCTTGAAACCCTCTCTATATGCCATTTTAATTCTCCTCCTATTTTTTCTCGGATACAAACTCAAAGAACAGCTACCTGTCTACTTTGAGGGGCCTTTTAGAAAAGCCCTATGTACCCATTTTAACTAATCGGGGACGCTTAAATAATATATGGTTATGCTCGCGGCACCCCATTTCGGAACTCGATTATGAGGTCTATTTTTTGACTCCGCCCCATTTGGAGATGTAGAGAATGCCGAAAATGCATACTACTGTGATAACAACCCCTGTGACTGTTGATACTATGGCACCTGTAGCGCTAGTTATTGCACTAATTGTTAGTCCTCCCCAACTGAACAATCCCACGATTATATCTTTCCAGACTAGAGCGATGACGAATCCAAACGCAGCCGCGATCGCTGTCGCTATAGTTGATTTTACTTCACCCAAACCAACCATTTTTTTCACCTCCCTTACGTTTCTAAACTCAACATTCATTTCGATGCTTAAAAGTTATTCCAAATGTCAATCACAACACTTCGATCTCGCTTCCTATCGCCCACCCAGGCAGGCCCTTAGGAAAGCGTACACGGTAACCATCGCCGCCATGGGTATCAACAATTTTTCCGATTATCCGGCCGTCCGATTGTGCATTTCGCCAGATGATTTTTGCTCCGATCAAAGTCCTCTCAACTTTACCAATTGGTCTAATGATGACCTCTCGATTGCAGCGAATTCGAAGCCCTCCTCTAAAATTGACTATTACCGCCTTCATGTTAGCACCACACTTCTCATCGTTACGTAATAAACTTCACACCGTCCAACTTCCCCAAATGTTCATCGCCCGTAACTACGTATGCCCCGTGGCGCTCGGCGCTCGCCTTGATAATTGCATCAGCCATCGACAGTTTGTGACTCAAGCTTACATCTGCCGCCTCGAAAGCAAGACTTTCGTCTAGGGGCACCACCGCCGTGTGTGCAATGATACGAGCGCACGCCTCGAGCGCTCTCTCCTCGCCAACATCCAGTTTCACCCTCTTGTAAACCTCGTAGAGCACGATCGTCGGAGTGAAGTGGGTTCGCTTGTTGGCGTTTGCGATGTACTGTTCATATTTTTCTGCTAAAGCACCCTTGGCGAAGAACTCTATCCAGCCGCATGAATCAACCAAAACGTTCAACTTCATCCCTTATCCCCTTCGTCGAGATCTCCTTGCCCAAAAAGCCCTTCGCGCTTTTTATGTCCCCGATCCTTATCAAATATATCACATTTTCCTTTTCCATCACCATCATGCGTTCGCCTGGCTTTATCCCAACGCGCTTCCTTACCTCCTGCGGGATGACTACCTGAAATTTTGGTGATACGGTAACGGCTTCCATATCAATACCGTAAAACGGTTTATCCATCGATATATTTAAGGTTTTGCCGTACCATCCATGAGGTGATGCCCGTCTATGACACACTTGCCCGTCTAGTCATTGAATATTGGTCTTTTGTAAAGGTGAAACTTTTTCTCCCGTTACTTTTCGAGAGATTTGCTGAAGGATCGAAACTTAAATGAGTTAGCCCTTCAGGACATGCTTCGTTCACAATCTGAAATATATCACCGCGTTCAGAGCAATGCCCCACTCACCATCTCCGCGAGCTGGATAGGCAACTTTGCGCGGTTGCTGGGCGTGACCTCGAATAACTTGACGTCTGGCCTAGCCTTGACTGCGCCTATGAAGCCCGTCATCGTTCGCTGGTGAATGACTGCTAACAATGGCTTTGGCGAGTCCAGCGCGGCCATCACGGCTCGCCTGAATCCCTCGCTATAGATCTCCATGGGGGCTATCTCATCGATTGCCATGAAATCTGCCTCCCGAAGCGCGCGACCTATCGCAATCTCGCTCATGGCATCAACATTCTCGACGTTGACTCGATACTTGCTCACCTGTGGACCCGATGGCTGGTCTACGTGTGCCAAGATCCGCTCTTCTCCTGTTATTAGATCCACCATCCTGAAACCAAGCCTCTGGCCCCCATCTCTAATCTCGGGGCAGTAGAGCCCGCCTGGTTTGAAGCCTCGCCCTCGCAGGATTTCAACAGCCTCCTTTATAACCGAGGTCTTGCCGCTCCCCGGAGGCCCTGTGATCAGGAAATTGTTGGGCATCGTCTCCAGATTAGAGACTTTTTCATTGAATAAAAAATCGATGATTAGTTTGTGTAACTCAAATTATCTGCACCAAGTTCAACGGAACGACTGATATGCCTGATACTGCCAGCTGTTGCTCGAGACTAGAGGAGGCAGCAGCATGACATCCTTGCCCAGAGCGGTGTACTGCTCGTACTGACTTATCAGGATGCCAAGATCTTCTGGAACTGCGACCACGTACATAACCTGGATGTCGAAATTTCCGAGGTGCGCGCTCCTGACGCGCTCCATGATGTCGAGGGCATAGTTCTCCCAGTCCACAGCAGCCGCCCCAGTTGAGCCAGCTGCCAACGCCTTTAGGGTCTCCCAAACATCGACTGAATAGCTCCTTGTGAAGTTATCATAGCTCAAGATCCAAGCTACTGTCGAAAGGTCTGAGGTGGAATATATCGTATCCAATATCACCGCAGGGCCAAAAAGGAAACTTGAATTCTCAGCTACAGTGTCGTACACCCAAATGTCCGCTACCATGCCAGGTCTAAGATCGGGGGCTCGATCGAAACTATCCGCTATTGGAATCGCAACCAACTTCGGATCTTGGAAATCCATTCCGCGCAATATCTGCCAGCTCGACTCGCCTACTATAGCGAGCGCGTTCTCCTTAGGCATGATTAGGCGATAGGTTGCTGTAAGCTCCAGCACTTGGTTGAACTCGTTCGTATTGTTTCCCACGTTGGTTTGTTGGTATGTCCGCCAAGTCGAGGTCGCCTGGGTGTCGATTGCGCCCGAACTTTCGAACGCTTGCAGGTCCGCTAAGGTCGTCATATTATTTATCTCATCCTTTAGGTTTGTTTGAAGTGTGGCTAGCGCCGAAACATCGTTTTCGGAATGATATGTACCTGCGACGGCATCGTCGACTCTAGCGAGGAGTTGCTTGCGCTTGGACTCTCGCGCAGCTATTGACGACATCCCCGAGAGTGCAGATTCTATTGCTTCCTTCGAACCAGCTGATATAACTTGCGACTTGAGGTTTGAGGCCTCGATTTGCGCTTGAGAAGTACCAATCTTGCCCAAAGTTTGATCTATCTCGGACAGGGCCGCTGTCCTTGTGCGTTCGAGGTCATCTCTTCCTGGCCTGTAGAAACCAAAGTAATAGACACCAAAGATTACAAAACCCACGATCAAAAAAACCACTAAAGCACCAACAGCGACTCTAACGTCGACATCTGATGAGATAATATCACCCTCGCTACGTAAATTATAGAAAAAGTGGCATATAACTATAACGTGTTTTGTAACTTGTTTTGGTCTACAAATGGATAAACAGTTGCTGCGCGAGCGCGTTTGGCAAGAGCTCGAAAGTCGCGATCTGGTGACCTTTCCAAAACCTGCGCGGGGACGGATTCCAAACTTCGTGGGAAGCGATGAAGCTGCAGCTCGCATTCGAAATTTGCCAGCCTATGAGTCTGCTAAAGTCATCATGGTAAACCCAGATGCTGCTCAGTTAGCAGTCAGGGAGATCGCGCTCCGTGATGGCAAGCGGTTGCTGATGGCCTCGCCCCGACTAAGAGCTGGTTTTATCATGCTCGACCCTAAACTTATCAAAAACCATAGGGAGGCTGCAACTATTCGAGGAGCATTCAAAAATGGGCGCAAAGTCGACATCCGAAATGTGAAGATCGACCTAATCGTGGAAGGCTCAGTAGCGGTCGATTTGAGGGGAGGAAGGGTTGGGAAAGGAGGAGGGTTCGGTGATATTGAAGTAGCGATCCTAAAGGAGGTAGGAGCTGCCGTGGATGCAACGCCGATCGTGACCACCGTCCACGAGCTCCAGATCGTAGAAAGTGTTCCCATGACCGAGCACGACATACCAGTAGATTTCATCATTACCCCAGATAGGACGATCGAAGTGGAGCACGGTTATCGAAAGCCCTCCGGTATTTTATGGGAACTTTTGCCATCCGATGCGTTTAACAAGATGCC
>Ga0315280_10011646_pt1 | contig 10773 bp, 7 predicted proteins | sample YL17G06_40_MG_FD_203697 | JGI IMG/M metagenome (GOLD analysis project Ga0315280, IMG submission 203697) | Sediment microbial communities from Yellowstone Lake, YNP, Wyoming, USA - YL17G06_40 | ecosystem: Environmental > Aquatic > Freshwater > Lake > Sediment | place: USA: Wyoming | collected... | reverse complement strand
CCTGACGATGTCGTACATCATCTTCCTCCAGCCGGCCATCCTTTCGGGGAAGCTGTCCGGGGAAGCGACCGGGATGGACTTTGACGCGGTCACGGTGGCGACCTGCATTTCCGCCGCCTTGGCCACCGCCATCATGGCCCTCTATGCTCGGTACCCCATTGCCCAGGCCCCGGGAATGGGCGAGAACTTCTTCTTCCTCCTCTCGGTCCTCCCCGCTGCGGCCACGATGATCCAGAAGAAGGTCGATGCCGGCTCCCTCGCGCCCGGAAGCACCTCGGACTGGCAGGTCGCGCTCGGGGTGGTCTTCGTCTCCGGGGTCCTGTTTCTCTTGCTCTCCCTGGTCGGGCTGCGCCAGGTCCTACTGGACACCACCAGCCCGGGCATGAGACACGCCATGGCCGGCGGGATCGGGCTTTTCATCGCCGTCATCGGGCTGAAGAACTCAGGGCTGATCCTGATCCTCCGGGGGACCAGCCCCGAAATGGACGCCTTGGGAATGAACCACCAGCTTGCCTCTCCCGATCTGATCATCTTCTTCTTCGGGCTGCTGTTGACCGCGGGGCTCTGCGCTCGGCGGGTGCCCGGGGCCATCTTCTGGGGAATCGCCGCCACGGCGGTTCTTTCCGTGGCCCTTAAACTCGGCCTTCCCTACGCCCCGGAAGGCGTCGCCCAGTCGGACCTGGTCGCCACGTCGATGCTCATGGACGAGAAGGGATTCCAGATCGCCAACGGGCTGGTCTCGCAGCCCCCGTCTATGGAGAAAACGTTCTTCAAGCTGGACGTGATCCGGGCCCTCTCGTGGCCGATGATCCCGTTCATCCTGATCTTCCTCTTCATGGTGGTCTTCGACACGCTCGGCACGCTGGTGGCCGTGGCGGATCGGGCCGGGCTGATGAAGGACAACGAGCTGCCGCGGGCCCGCCAGGCATTCTTGTCCGATGCGGCGGCGTCGGTCGTGGGCTCGGTTTGCGGCACGAGCACGGTGACGAGCTTCATCGAGAGCACCGCGGGCGTGCAGCAGGGCGGCCGCACCGGATTGACCTCCCTGACCACCGCCGTGCTGTTCCTCTTGGCCTTGTTCTTCTCTCCGATCATCAGGATGGTCGGCAGCTACGCGCCGATTACGGCCCCGGCCTTGGTGGTTGTCGGCTCGATGATGATGATGAGCATCACCAAGATCGAGTGGTCGAACTACGCCGAGGCCATGCCGGCGTTCCTCATTATCCTGGGGATCCCGCTGAGCTACTCCATCGCCGACGGGCTGGCCCTGGGCTTCATCAGCTACCCCATCGTCAAGCTGCTCTCCGGGCAGCACCGCGACGTGAAATGGCCGATGTACGTGATTGCGGCGGTGCTGGTGGCGTATTTCGTCGCCATCCGGTCGCAGGCGGGGTGAGGAGAAGGTGTCCGTCCTACAACGCTATTCTCACCACAGAGGCACGAAGAACACGGAGAAGAAGAATGGCGGGTAGGGTGGGACAAGCGCAGCGCAGTCCCACCGGCGGCCAGACAGGAGAAGCAAGGAGGTTGGTGGGACTGCGCTGCGCTTGTCCCACCCTACGGTTCCGTCGTCACCACGGCCGCGCCAAGAAAGGTTCCGGAGACCGTCTCCTTTCCTGCCGGAATTCAAGCAAGGAGCGATGAGCCATGTATCGGGCACTGCGGTTGGCCGTAGCCGGTCTGGGGCTGGTAGCAGCGTCTTCCCTGTCAGCCCGGGAACCGCAGTTGCGGGCGACGCTGACTGGGCATTCCAAACCCGTCGGTCCGATAGCGTTCAGCCCGGACGGCAAGACCTTGGCGTCGGGGAGTTCGGACACGACGATCAAGTTGTGGGACGTGGCGAGTGGCAAGAACACCGCCACTCTCACGGGCCATGCCCGGGCTGTCTATAGCGTGGCATACTGCGCGGACGGCAAGACCCTGGCGTCGGGAGGTGTGGGCATGGCAATCGAGCTGTGGGACGTGGCCACTGCCAGGAATGTGGCTACCCTGATAGCGCAGCGCCTTACGCCTCGGATAGAAGGGTATGTCCCTCTCAGCAATCCCTTATTCCAGAAAATGCACCGAGTTGAAACGCAAAAGGAGATTGTCTGGTCGTTGACGTTTAGTCCCGACGGCAAGACCCTGGCTGTGGGGATCGGAGAGGGGACAATTACCCTGTGGGACGTGGCCGCGCGCAAGAACATCGCTACGCTCAAGGGGCATACCACCTGTGTCAATTCCTTGGCGTACAGCCCCGACGGCAAGAGCCTGGCCTCGGGCAGTCTTGACAAAACGATCAGGCTGTGGGACGTGGCCAGCGGCGAAAACAGCCTGACTCTCAAAGGGCATACTGAGAACGTCTATTGCGTGGCTTTCAGCCCGGACGGCAAGACCGTGGCTTCGGGGAGTTTCGACAAGACGATCAAGCTCTGGGACGTGAAGACCGGCAAGAATACCGCCACTCTCAGCGGGCATACCGGCAACGTCCGATCTGTGGCGTATAGCCCGGACGGCAAGACCCTGGCCTCGGGTAGTGAGGACGGGTCGATCAAGCTGTGGGACGTGGCCAGTCGCAAGAACACTGCCACTCTTACGGGCCATGCCCAGGTTGTCTATTGCGTGGCATTCTGCACAGACGGCAAGACCCTGGCCTCGGGGAGTTTCGACAAGACGATCAAGCTGTGGGAGATGGTCCGTGGGACTGCAAGGGACTAACCAACCGAGGCCGATCGATCGTGCGGTCGTGATTACCGGGGCCTCGACCGGGATCGGCGCCGCTTGCGCGTTGGAGATGGATCGCCGCGGATGGCGCGTGTTTGCCGGCGTCCGCTCCGAGGCGGCCGGCCAGAAGCTCAGGGAGCAGGCCTCCGAGCGTTTGAAGCCCGTCATGATTGACGTGACCGATGCGGCGCAGATCGCGGAGGCGGCACGCACGGTCTCCGCCGCCGTGGGAGAGGCGGGACTCGCGGGCCTGGTCAACAACGCCGGCATCGTGGTCGCCGGCCCGCTGGAACTGCTCCCGCCGGACGAACTCCGCAAGCAGTTGGAGGTCAACGTCATCGGCCAGGTCGCCGTGAGCCAGGCGTTCTTGCCGCTGTTGCGGATCGGCCGGGGGCGGATCGTACACATGGGCTCGATCAGCGGGAGGCTGGCCGTGCCCTACTTGGGGCCGTACGCGGCGAGCAAGCACGCCTTGGAAGCGATCACCGATGCCCTGCGCGTGGAGCTTCGCCGCTGGGGCATCCGGGTGTCCATCGTCGAGCCGGTCAGCATCAAGACGCCCATCTGGGAGAAGGCGGAAGGCAATGCCGACCGGCTTGTCCAGAAGGCGCCGCCGGAACTGGAGAACCTCTACGGCGGCGACATCGCGGCATTTCGGGCTGTGGCGCATCACGAGGCCGAGCATGGCCTGCCGGTTGAGAGGGTCGTGCGGGCGGTGGTCCATGCCCTCACGGCCCGCCGTCCGAAGACCCGCTACCCGGTCGGGGCTCAGGCCAAATGGGGCATCTTCGCCCTGAAATTCGTGTCCGACCGCACCCGCGACTGGATCATCCGCAAGGCGATGGGACTGCGATAGCGGGAGAGACCGTGGTCTGCGATTCTCACGGGGATCAAACCACGGAGGCACGGAGGACACTGAGAAGGACGAAGGATGTGTGCCAAGTCCTCCATTTTGTCTTCTGCCTACTGCCCGCTGCCTGCCACCTACTCGTCTCCGTGTACTCCGTGTCTCCGTGGTGACTACCCCGCCTACTGCAGCTTCGGCCCGGCGATGCGCTCGCCGCGGCGCTGGCGGGCCTGGTCGGCGGGGTCGAACGTGCCGTAGAAGAGCACGTTGGCGTCCATCCACGTCACGAGCCGCTCCCACTCGTCGGGGCTGAGCTTCACGTCGTAATGGCCGTTGCGGAGCAGCCGCGTCAGGCTGGAGCCTCGCGCGCCGAAGAAGTCGATCGCGCTGGTGGGCTCGCTGTTGACCTTGCGGAAGTCGCCCGGCTTGGCGCCCCAGTCGGAGTACGGCACGAGCCGGGCCAGGGCGTTGTAGGAGACCGTGTAGTGCCCCTGCGGCTGGCCGGTCAGGATCACCTTGCCCTCGGGCTTCTGGGGGCTGTGGCAAGAGACGCAGCGCTTGTCGAGCACCGGCTGCACGAGGATTGGATAGCTCAGCGGGTTGGAGCCGTCGGGACCCGGCTGGATGACCGAGGGCTCGCGGGTCAATGCCGCGGGAAAAGGGGACAGGTCCAATTTGTGCGAAGCACCCTCCGGGCCGTTCCGGCAAATTGGACCTGTCCCCTTTTCCCGCTCTAGCGGGGGCGCCGTAGTGCGCGGCTCGTGACAACCGACGCACGAGGCGTTCTCCCCCGGCTGCAAGTAGGCCAGGCTCCGCATGACCTGCACCGCCTGGCCAAGCTCGTCCAGGGCCTGGAACGCAACCGGGATCCCCGCCGGGGCGCGGAAGTACGCCGACCCGTCCGGCTCGACCGGCACCGTGCCTAGGACTTGCTTGCCCGGCGAGATGCTGGGGAGCCCCAGCGGCGGGTTGTTGGCGTGCCAAGTGGACTTCGGCAAGACCTGCACGATGCGGAGCCGCTTGACGCTCCCGGGCGGAAGCGGCGGCCAGCTTTGATAGACGTTCTGCACGAAGAAGGTGCCTTCGTTTTCCTGCGCGGCGGAAGGGGACAGTCCCTTCTTCGCGGCGGACGTCCCGTTCAAAGGGGACAGTCCCGTTTTCGCGGTGAAAGGAGTTGGCTCCGCAGGTGACGTCTTGTGCGCCGCGAAAACTGGGACAGTCCCCAGTAGCGACGGCAATTGCGGCGGCACCGGGCGGGCCCGCAGCGGCACCGGCCACAGGCTGCATATATTCAAGTCGCGGTAGAGCAGTTCCTTGTTGCCGAAGGCATCGACCAGGTAGATGCCGAACATGTTGGCCGCATTGGCGTGCGGCTCGCCGATCAGCCGGTCGAAGCTGTAGGCCGCCAGGAAGTAGTTCTCCGAGAGCGGGTACGGCGTGCGATAGCAGTGCCCCGGCCATCGCTCGGCCTCGGGGGTCGCCTTGGGCGGAACCGGCACGCCCACCGGGGCGGACCACGTTCCCGGCCCGCGCTGGGCCACCGGCACCTCGCTCTCCGGGAACAACGCGTCGGGCGTGAGTCGCGTGATGGGCTCCGGGCCGTCAATCCCCTTGGTCGTGTCCAGGAGGATGATCGAGCCGGCGGTCATCGCGTGGTGGGCCCCCGCCGTAGCCATCACGCGGTGCGAGCCAGGCACCGCCCGCGACTCCCACACGCCGACCGGGCTGAACGTGTTGTTGCCGTAGAAGATCCGCACGTCGGTGCCATCGGGCCGGGCGGTCCACAGTTGCTGGTAAAAGACCGCGTTGCGGTCCACGTAGTCCCACCGCGTGTAGATCACGCGGCCGTCGCCGAGCACCGACGGGTCCCATTCGTGGGTCTCGTGGAAGGAGATGGGGTGCGGGTTCGAGCCGTCGGGGCCAGCAAGTGCCAGCGTGTGGACCGGGCACGGGCCCTGGCCGCAGCGATGGAATCCCCCGCGCCGCGAGGAAATGAAGAGGATGTTGCCGTCCGGCAGATACCGCGGGGCGAAGTCGTCGAATGCGCCGCTGGTAAGCTGCCGCAGGCCCGATCCGTCGGCGCCGATCTCGTATAAGTGGAAGAAGTGATCGATGTGCCGTTCGCGGTTGGGCGCGACAGAGTCGACGTGGCAATAGGCGAAAAGGACCTTGGTGCCGTCGTAAGAGACCTCCGGGAACTCGTAGCTGCCCAGCGGCAGTTCCCCGGCCGCGAACTGCCGGCACTGCATGGATCGACCCGGGGCATCGAGGACGAAGATGCCGCCGCCCGGCCGCGCGCAGTTGCCCTCGTACTGCGTCAACTGGTGGCTGAAGAGGCTCGGCGTCTGCTTGGCGAAGACCAGCGGTCCGGTCTGGGCCAGAGGATTGGCCAGGGCAATTTCCCGGCGCAGGAGATGCACGTCGCGCCAAAGCTCTTCCCAGGCAGAAAAGGTGTCAGGAACCGTTTTCGCCTCCCGGAAACGGTTCCTGACACCTTTCCAGCGAGCGGCAAGGTCGCCGAGCGAGACTCCGCCGGCCTGGAGGTCTTGGATCAACTGGTCGCCGCGGTCGAGAGTCTTCTGGATTGCAACGGCGTAGGTGCTGGGGGCCCGCTCGGTGCCGATGCCGTCCTGCATGTGCCAGTCCCATTCGACCAAAGCGTCTTCGATGGCTTTGTGCAAGAGAGGAAGCACCGGCGGCGGGAACTGCTCCGGGTTGCCGGCCGCGGCGGTGACCGGGACGTCGAACCAACGGTTGCCCACCTGGACTCGCAGCTCTCGCCAACGGACTGCCGCCTCGCGATCAGGGGGCACGGCGACGCTTGCGTCGCCATGTTGTCTGGGAGACATGCCGACGCTTCGCGTGGGCATGTCTCCCAGACGCATACCACCATGCCGGGTCCTCAAGCGGAGCGTGATCGAGCCATTCTCCGGCGACGTAGAAACGTCCAACTGAGCTGGTCTTTCCGGACTCACCGTGCGCCATGCCGGCTGCTCGCCCACCGCGAGACCCACCTCGGCCGGACTTGGCCCCACGGCGACGGCTTGGGCGGCGATCTTCACGGGGCCCTGAAGCCCGCTGACCGGAATCGTCGTTTCGACCTCTTGTCCCTCGCGTAGCGAGACGAGCATCGCCGGCGAACGCCCCATCAAGGCCACTTGGGCCGCCTCGCCGCGGTGCAGGAGCAGGAAGCCGAACGCCGAAGGACTGGACGGCACGGCAGACCGGCCGCCGACTTTGACTTCCGCCTCCCCGAACTGCAGCGTTTGGGCCGGCAAGAGTCCCGCGGGCAGGAGCGTCGACGCGAAAGCGATCACAGGCCAGAGCAGTCGTCGGCTCAGGTTCATGACAGGTCCTCCATGGTTTTGGAGTGCGGCGATTCATCGCCGCTTTTTTGAGCGACAAAGCGGCGATAAACCGCCGCACTCCAAATTGGTCTTACGTCTTCGCTCGGTCGAACTGCGGCGCGGCCAATTGCTCACCGTCCTTGTAAGCCGACTGGTGGGCCACGATCCCCGGCACGGTCATCGCCAGCGACTCGTAGAGGTCGATCGCCGGCTCGCGGTCCTCCAGCAAGGCGTTGACGAACTCCGCGGAGATGAAGACCGCGGAGCCGCCGTGGCCGGATTCGTGCCGCATTTGCTGCGGGAGCATGTCGGTCTTCCAGTACGCGGGGATCTTCGCGGGATGGGCGCCCTGGCGGGTGTGCTCGACGGAGCCGTGGACGCCCCCCTTGTCCATGTAAAGCGTGGCTTTCTCGCCGAACCACTGAGCCCGCTCGCCGCCGGCCACGCAGAGCCAAAACACGTTGCAGCGGCAGATATGCCCCTGGTTGGTCAGCATGATCGAGGCCTCGGACCAGAACGGGTTTTTGTAGACGTTGTCGGCGACGATGGGATTCTCGCGGATGTCCGGGCGATTGCCGCGCCAGCCGAGGCAGGAGACCTTGGTGACCCGTTCGTTGGTCACGCCGACCAGGTAGCCCAGCGAGTGCGTCGGATAGAGCATGGGCGGCAGGCCCCATCGCCAGGACCGCTTTCCGCCGGGATCGTAGCAGAGCTGGCCCTTGTCGGTGAGCACGGTGGCCAGGTTGAACAGTTGGTGGTAGTACTCGTTTTCCGAGTAGAACAGCTCCCCAAAGCCGCCGGCGCGGAACATGTTCCGGGCGTAGATGCACTCCTGGTTGTAGTAGCTCGATTCGGCCATCATGTACCGCAGCCCGGTCTTCTCCTTGACTTCCTTCAGCATGGCGGCCTCCTCGATGGTCATGCAGGCGGGGACCGCCGAGACGGTGTGCCAGCCGCGCTCCATGCACATCTTCACGTGCTTGGCGTGATCGGGGGCACCGGAAAAGATTGCCACGGCGTCGATGTCCTTGGCCTCCTTGAGCATGATCTCCAGGGAGTCGTAGACGGCGTCGCACTTGTAGCGGTTCTTGAGGCCGGCGCGGCGGCCCGGATAAAGGTCGGTCACGCCGGTGACCACGCAGTTGGGGTGCTCGTGCCACCAGAATCCGGCCCCAAATCCCCCGCCCACCACGCCCATGCGGATCTTCTTCCGATTCTCCGCCGGGTACGCGCGGCCGACGTGCGCGAGCATCGCTCCCGCGGCCACCAACCCGGCCGCCGCAGGACCGGCCATGGCCAGCAGCGAGCGGCGCGAAATCCCCGGCTGGTCTGAACGAGAGGCATCGTGTTGATCGTGGAGGTCTTGTGAGTTCATGGCTATCGTTCTCCCATCTCCAATTCGCCAGTTCTGGTAAAGCCCACGGGTTGCAGCCCGTGGGCTTTGAGGCCGCAGTGCTCCCCTCGGGCACCCCCAGTGTACACCTCGGCCCTGGCGAATTCAAACTCGACGCGGGGATTTCGACCGGCGTCGGCCGCGGCTATGATAGAAGAGGCAAGCTACGGCGGCGCCGTTGCCATTTGCCGTCTACTGTCTACTGTCTACTGCTTTTCGAGCAGGTGCTCGATTACCGCCAGCTCCAGGGCTTCGTAGTCGCGGTTGGCCGTGTACTGCCGCTCCATGTCCTTGGGGAACGTGCGGACCTTCTCCAAGAGCTTGAGGAAAATGGTGCGGCTGTTGGAGAGGTGCCGCGTGGCCGCCTCGGGCTTCTGCGTGCGCATGGCCTTGACGTCCAACCCGACGAACCGGCCGGTCGCCGGATACCCGCCCAATTCCAGCACGCGGACCTGGTTGTACGCCCCGCGCAAGTTGGCCGAGCCGAAGGTCTTGTCCTGGTCGAACTTCAGGCCGTTCTGGTCGTTGAGGTGAACGCTCCAGAGCTTGCCCATCGAGAGGGCGAAGGCCATTTCGTCGGACGGATCCAGGCCGGCCAGGAGGGCATGGGCCGTCTCAATGAGCCCGCCCACCCGCTTCGGATCGACCGTCTGCGAGGCCATGGCCAGGGCGTGGCCGATCGTTGGGATGTAGGCGTGGTCCATCGGCTCGTTCGGCTTGGGCTCGATGGCGATGGTGATCTGCGGATCGGATTGGAGGATGTGGTTTATCGCGTCCAGGAGGTGCTTGTGGGCCTCGATGGCGTTCTTGGATTCGCGGATGTAGGTCCCCTCGCGGGCAAGCCAGAGGACCATCATGTGGCATCCCAGGACATTGGCGATGTCCACGGCCCGCTCGGACCGCTCCACGGCCCACTTGCGGCAGGCGGGGTCGTTGGCCGTGTAGCCGCCGTCCACGCCCTTGCCGTGCTCCCAGAGCCGCGGGGCGACGAACTCGGCCACGAGCCCCTCGCCGTCGAGCATCCTTTTCACCTCGGCCGCCTTCTTGGCGATCTGGTCCGGCGGGAGCTTCTCCATGTCGGGCACGGCGTCGTCGTCGTGGAACTGCACGGCGTCAAAGCCGAGCTGTTTGTAGGTTTTGAGCTTCGTGGCGAACTCCAGCCGCGGCCGCACGGTCGGCCCGAACGGGTCCGCCCCCTCGTGGATGTTCCAAGGACCGAACGAGAAACGGTAGTCTGGCATGGTTTCCTCCGGGTAAGTTGCGTTATCAGCTATCGGCTTTCAGCAATCAGCAATCAGCAATCAGATTTCAGACTTCAGATTTCAGATTTCTGCCCTCTGCCTACTGCCCGCCGTCACATTTGAACCTCATCGCCCCAGGGCGTCCAGCCCTCCACTCGTTCCCGGGCGAAGAGTTCCAGGTACGGCCCGGGGCTGCAACGCTGGATGAGGTCGTAAACCTCGGCGGGCTTGCGGGAGTGCTCGCGCTTGCGCGTGGGGATGAGGTTGACCTGCGTGCGGCCGGCTTCGCGGGTCCGCATCTTCCCTTGGACGCCGAACAGGAGCAGCTCGGTCACGTTGCGGAAGTAGAACCCGACGCCGCGCCCGTCGGGCCCGCCGTCTTTGCGGACCTTGTACCAGACCAGGTTCGTCTTGTAGGTGAACCCCCAGGCCGCCATCACCTGGAGCCCTTCGCGCAACAGTGCGTTGGGGACCCAGAGATACAGGTGGCTTGTGGCCTTGGCGTGGGCCGGCACGGGCAGGGCGGCGATCTCCTCAAACGTCATTGTCCGGTAGCGGTGGAGGCGACGGTGTTCGGGGGCCATCTTGCCCGTGCGGTTCTGGAACCGCCACGGCGGATCGGCCAGGATGGTGGCGAAGGTGCCAGAGAGTCCCGTGAGCTTGTTCATCCGTGGGTTCCCGGCCGCCTCAGGCCAGCGCCGGCGGACGATTGCCGTCGCCCTTGCAGCGCCAAGCCATGGTCCAGACCATCCGTGCCGCGCAGACGACTGTCGCAATAATTGTCGGCACTAGCGCGACGGAGAAGCCGTCCCGCGCCACGAGCCGGAACTGGCCGAACTCGGCATGGGCGGGGGTGAGACAGCGAGTCCTGTCTGCGTAAATCGTCATCCACGGCATGAACTGCCCGATCGCGGCGACGACCAACGCCGCCAGAATGCCCGCATCGGCCAAAGCGTCCAGGATTCTGCGCATGCTCGTGACACTCCTCCTCGCAAGACGATCACCGCTTGGGCGCCCCGCGGCCGGCGATCCGCCGCACCAGAGAGGACCCGGCGGGGCCGAGAGTCCGTGGGTCATCATACCTGGGACCCCGCCCGGGCTCAACGATCCGGACGCCGCACGGGTCTACGGCCCCCTTGGTTCCCAGCCGCAGGATATTTGGTACACTGTCGGGGACTCATATCCGCAAGGGAGGGTGCGCCCATGACAACGGTGCTGGTGGTTGACGACTCGGCGGTAGAT
>Ga0315280_10011645_pt1 | contig 10775 bp, 8 predicted proteins | sample YL17G06_40_MG_FD_203697 | JGI IMG/M metagenome (GOLD analysis project Ga0315280, IMG submission 203697) | Sediment microbial communities from Yellowstone Lake, YNP, Wyoming, USA - YL17G06_40 | ecosystem: Environmental > Aquatic > Freshwater > Lake > Sediment | place: USA: Wyoming | collected... | reverse complement strand
GCGCGCAGATGTCGGCAACGCCGCATATGATCTCCTGACCGAGGAGTCATAGTGTTGCGCGGTCGACCGGCACCTGCGCAAAATTAGTTTAGACTAGCAACGCTTTTTAATTTTGCACACCCCTAAGCGTTTTTTATACGGGTTTAGGTGAGAGGTCGCTGAAAGTAATCGGTTTTTCGTTTTATGGATTCTTTTCCGCCCTATTTGAAAAAAAGGTCATTTTATCCTTGAATTTGAAAAACCACTGCATTATGGAGGAGTACCGGATGGTATGCAGAAACGGAATAATAGATAATGTAATTTTTAAGGTTCTCAACCGTCTAGCTCAAACTTGGGATAATTTTCTTTACGAGTACATCTATTTCTTCAAGCTCCTCTTCGACCATTTTATTGGCTTTTTCTCTCGCATTTGCAGACCTTTGTCCTTCTAAATCAAGAGAACTTACCTTCGTATGACATGCCTTGCTAAGTTCTGCCAGTCTCGTGTGACTTGAATCATTTTTGTCGAACTGAGGTATTGGAAACATAAATGGTCTACGGGAGATATTTCTCTCTCCGAAAAGTCCCTTTGGTTGAAGAGGTTTTATTGCCTTGTTTATTTTGTTTGAGTTTAGAACGGCACATATGTAATGAGCCTCTTTCTCGTCGTCTGTTTCATAAAAGTAGCTCCCATGCTCTGCGACGAATCCAGCGGGTTTCAAGGTTGATTTACCAATTTCGAATAACGGGAGCCCTTGTTTGTTTATCACGCATGATGCGAGGTTTGTCCCACTATCGTTATAGAGCACGACATATCTAACTCTGGGATTTTGGGTGTTCAATTTATTCCGGTAGTTGAGCCATGAGATAACTCTTGGAAAGTCTTTTTTCGACCTTTCTGTAGCTCTATCTTCCCAGATTTTTTGCGCTCCTTCCAACCATTCCGTTATTCCTATAAAGCCCATTTCTAGCAGTTCTTTGACGTCTAGCATTTTGTAACTTTCATTGGTTGGTTCTATTGGTATAACAACAGGTCTTAGTTCTTTGTATCCAAATCTGACGATATCTCCGCTCAAAAGCGTAACATAGATGAAATTGCTTTCAACATTCTCCTTGAGATTAACATCCGTCCATGGTGGTTTCTTCTCAATATCGTGGTCTGTTTTTATTGCTGGCGCATTGATATTTACCCATCCTGTAGGAGGCACATCGAACTCCAAGAACCAAAAAGCCCTTGGAACAATCGTTGCGCCCTCTCTAACATCATTGTAATAGGAGCTGAATTGTTCGGCATTAGGGATTGGTGGCTTGTATTCATACTTACCTATTTTTAAAATCTTTTGAATCTCCGGAAGTCTCTGGTTCTTTTTTTCGAGCCTTCCAGCATATTTTAGAGATAAAACAGGATAGCTGGTCTCTTCACCCTTGACAGATATCAGAACACAGGACGGTACATTGAAAAGGGGCAAAACTTCTTCCAAATCAAGTATTCTTATTAGCCGCATTACAGGTTTATTAAAAGATTTGAATCTAACGTGATGGAGGGCACCCGTAAGGATGCTCCGGGGCATAACGAATCCGATGACACCCTCTTCTTTTAAATACAAATCGCTAACTTTGCGGTAAAAGAGCGTCGCTATTTCTATGTGGGTGTAGAGTTTGACCTCTTTAGAATCAATTAGCTCATATTCTAGAACAGATTTCTTCAAGAAATCTTGGTAGTCTTTGTTTTCAAAGTACCTCATTTCAACCCAAGGAGGATTGCCTACCACCAAGTCAAATTTAGATTCCTTCAAAGCCAGAGGGGCATACATGTTGTTTAACCAGAAAATCCAAATAGAGTCTTCGCCCTTATCATTGAGGTCCATGAGTGTGTTAAGCGTTGAAGTTAGTATCTCCAATTGGTCGGGAGGTAGTTTCCCTGCCCACATTTTGAAAGTTTCAAATGCAGATTTTTTTAGCTTCCTACGCTTATAGGATTCTATTGCTTGTCTCATCCCTTCGAGAACTTGACCGAGGAGTGCTCTATCAGAAGATATTTTCATTGGAATGCGAATCCCTTTTTCTCCTGGAACAGCCTCAGACGGAAGTTTAACAGAATCCGCAATGTATACAGGGATTGTAACATGAGAGAGTGGAAGATTGTCCCCAAACATCAGTATGTAGTTAGTCCGCGCGATGACTACTGCTAAGGGATTGATATCAATTCCCACAACGTTCTGAAGAACCACTTCAGCAGCTTCACTGGGCTCAACCCCCTGCGTTTTTAACTCATCCATCAGTAATCTTATAGCATTCGTGAGGAAAGTGCCAGACCCACATGCTGGGTCAAGGATTCTCGGAATACCTTTATGTTTTCTTTTCCACTCATCAAGAGCCTCTCTAAGTGTAAGCTCGCATAACCATTCAGGAGTATAGTATTCGCCAACCTTGTGCCTCTCACTACGTGAAACTATCTCTTGGTAAATTTCTTTGAATAGGTCCTCATCGATTGAGGTCATGTCGTAGCGCAAGAGTTCCCTAGTAAGTGAGCAGGCGATCTCGACCGCCTTTTCTTTGGTTTTAGGGTAGAGTATAAGCCATGTGAAGAAATCCTCTTCGATTAAGTTTAGAACTCCCTGGCCTATGAAAAACTCCCCGGTGATAACTCTCTCGATGTCCTCCTTTTTCACTCGCTTGACTTCGCCTAGCTTCAAGTAGAGGATGAGTTTTATTAATGTTATCAAGTAAGTTTGGTCGATGAATGCCTTTTGGTCTGGTTTGCTCCCATAAACCATCTCCATGTGTTTTGCCCAGAGGTCGAGCCTTAACCTTGCATCCTTATGATGCTCAACAGCCCGCCACATAGTTTCCAGTTCTTCAATAGTCAGATTGTACGTAGGACTTCGGGGACCAAACCGCCATTTTATGTCATCGGCAGTTGGTCTTATGCCCATCTTGGAAAAGAAGAAAGAGTCTAACCCCAAGATTGACTCACTAAACGAAGATTTATCCAAGTCTAGCTCGCTAATTTTTTTAAGCGCGCTTACTTGCCCATTTTTTATCACTGGTGAGTACGCTATAAATTTGACCGCGTCAGTTGCCACTCCGATATGCTTCCTAGTTGGTTCTCTTTCGTAAAGGGCTTGTAAGTATTTCATCAGCTTTTGATTAGCATCGTCAAGTTCTTCCTCAAGGTCAACTTTGATTTCAAACACAATATTTGAAAAGATAAGGTCAGCGCTACCTTTAACCCCCCAAATCTTGCTTCCTAGCTTAGATTCTATCCCTGGAAGGAGTTCTTCTATACTAATTTGGAACACTTGATTCAAAAGCTTGGATAAAACAAGAAGTTTGGCAGGATGCGTATTTGCTCGTTTTGCCTCTGATACACATTCGTTAATAGAATTCATTACCTGTGAATCCAATTCTTATTCCCTCATTCATTTTATTTTTTAATATCAAAAGCCTTTGCGCGCCGCGAGTGGATGCTTGACGCGGATTGCCTTTATTCGCCCCGAGTCCAAGATTTAAAAATAACCCAAGCGAGAGAAAGGAAGCGGAGGTGAAGATATGAAAAACAGATTTCAAGGCCTTGTCCTGTTTCTTATTGGACTTTCGGACCTCCTTGCAGTACACATGATGAATAACGCTGAAATATCAGGAGTTGGAATCAGTGCCCCAACTGACGGTCTAGGGTTACTCGGATTAATCTTGGTGATCGTTGGCATAATTTGGGCCATAATCGGCGATAAGATTGAATTAAAAATAAAGTGGACGGGATAAAAAGCACTTTGCGCGCCACGAGTGTCGGCTGAAAATTTTAATATGTGACAATAACGTTAGATTCCAAAAGCAAAGATGACAGGGATTTTGGCCCTTGGATTACTCTTCGACGCAACTTTCGCCACGTCGCTTTTTATCTTTGGGTCTTTTTCCCGCGGTTCATGCCTTCACGTTCACTACCGAACGCGTTAGCCATGCCCTTCCCAAGTTCACTTGGTTCCTGCACGGCTCCCCGCCGTCCTTAGACGTTGGTTTGGCCCTCAGCGCGGGCTTCAATCCCCGTCGACAACCTATATGAAAACACGACCTTTTGTCACTTGTGAAACTATCTTCCATACCCTTGCGCGCCACCCTAGGAGGCTAAGAGTGAGATGCGAAACCTCACTACTAGGCTGAGCGGCGCGCGGCCCGCGGGCATGCCACGGTTCAAAAGACAAAAAAGGATTTTCGAGAACGCTGTAACCAGAGCATATAGAGAATTCAAAAAGGAATGTGAAGCCTAAACGACCCAAAGCCAAAATTTGCCTTAAACTTAACTAACTTTCTTAAGCTTCTGAGCTAAAGCTCTAGAACAAGTGAAGAAACAATTTTTTATGAGGAGAAAACCCAAAATTAGTTCAAGCTACAAAGGAATGGATACCTTGCATGATGAAATCAGCAAGAAAGAAATTATCGAAAATATCAGGCAAGAGATAGAAGCTTCTAAGGGAACCCATATATGGCGCGATTATGTTAACGCCCTGAGGTTAATATCTCAGGTGGTGTTTGCTAGAAGTTCTGGTTTTATTCTTGAACTTATCCAAAATGCCGAAGATGCTGGTCTTGGTCTGGAGAACCTAGGTGTTTTCGAGATAAGAATCAATCGGCATAGAGTAAAGATAATTCATAACGGTCGCCCATTCACCAAGAATGATGTGGAGGCCCTCTGCGGTATTAGGTCATCTAAGAAGCCCGAGAGGGGAACATTTGGTTATCTAGGTATTGGATTTAAATCTGTCTTCAAAGTCACCGACAGTCCTGAAGTATATTCCAATGGATTTCAATTCAAATTTGATAGGAACCATCCAGAGTGGAAAGATCCTAGCGATACTCCGTGGCATGTCCTGCCAATCTGGATTGAACAAACATCAGAAGATATCGATCCTAACAAGACGATCTTTATTATTCCTTGTAGGGAGGAAACATACTATCCAACATTACTACAAGAGGTGGCGAAACTCGGAACGGAGCTGTATCTGTTCCTTCACTGGCTGAAGCGGATAGATATTATAGATGAGGTAACTGGGCGCAAATGGATTTTGGAGAATATGGGGGAGAATACAGAAGATATCACAACCTTAAAATATGATGGTCAACAGCAAAAATTCAAGTTTTTCCGACACACCTTGAAAGAAGTACCGAGTTGGGTCAAACAGGATAGATTAACACAAGAGTACAGAGCTAACGTGACTCAAAGAAAGATAGCCATAGCTTTTGCTATTGATGAGGAAGGCAACCTAGCGCCGCTACAAGCTGGAGCAATGTATGGTGGCGTGTACTCTTTCTTGCCGTTAGGCGAGGAGAAGAGCGGGGCGAAATTCCCACTACAGGCCGATTTTTTAGTCCAGCCAGGTCGAGAGGCCATTAACTACGAAGCCAAGTGGAACCAATGGCTTGTAGAAGGAGTAACCGCTCTGTGCAAGGAGGCATTAGATTATTTCAAGAAGCATGAAAAATGGAAATATCAGTTCCTCCCGGTCTTTGAATTCACGAAGTCCAAAGGAGACGAATCCTACGACAAACTATTTGGGCCCAAACTTATTGAGCCGGTGGAGAAGTTTATCGAAAATGATGATTGCATACCTACCGCAGATGGTGAATATGCAAAACCTAACCAAGTAATCCGACTAGCGGAATCTCAGGAGGCAAGCGAAGATCTAGTAAATATGGGGATTCTCAAGAAAGATGAAATTGCCCAAGTTACGGGAGGACGACCAGACCTAAAACTTGTCCACCCTAGTGTAATAGATAGTAGTTCAAAACCGATCAGGAAGGTAGATCGGTGGGACATTCTCAAAAATGATGACTTTCTAAAGGAAAGGAGCCAAACGCGAGCCGCCGATTGGTTTCGGCCCTTTTATCTCTGGCTTCAAAGAAATCCTGTTTATGAATACTATTTCTACTACATACAGCGAAAAAGGCGAAAGACTTACCATGAATTTGAATTCATTTTGACCACCGATGGGAAACTTCTTAAGGGAGGGGAAGTTTTTTTATTAGATCTTCCGTCTGCGGATCCATTGATTAAAGATCTGGCTAATGAGCTACAAAGTTCTAAACCCATGTTGCATCCCGATATATTGTCTGGAACGATTAGCGAAGAAGAACAAAAAGTCCTTAGAGGATTTTTGATTGGACTAACGGGAGTACAGGTTTTAGATAGTAAGACCGTTTGCAAGGAGATTTTATTACCTAAAATTCTAACTAGCACACCCAAACCTTCGCCAGAAGACCTTTTTAAATACACCACCTACTGCCAGCAAATTCTTGGGGAGGAAATTGGTAAGGACTTTGAGTTTTGGGTTCTTACGAAGCAGGGAGATGTGAGAAGCGCCAAAGAAGTTTTTTTCTCCAAAGAATTCAAACCTGAGCAAGACTGGGAAACTTATCAAAAATATGTATCTGGACTCAGTTTTATAAGCCCTAGGTATATCGAAGGTGTGACTAACGGCGATCAATTAAGAGTCTGGCGTCAATTTTTCAAAGCAGGGGGAGTGAAAGATGCCCCGGATAATGGGGTGGAAGAGTTTGCTATGAACTATACCAAGGAAAAAATAACTTCCAAATACAGGAACGTTACGCCCGTGGATAAGAGGAACTTTGGCTATGATATAGAAGCAGAGACTCAAACTGGTGAAAAGGTGCATATAGAGGTCAAGGGGCAAAGTCATGATCAGGATGTTGAGTTGAAAGATAATGAGGCAGATGCAGCAGACACACACAAGGACTCTTTCTACCTGTGCGTTGTCTCCTCCGTACCTGAGAATCCTACAATATACATGGTTAAGAATCCTGCTGCGCCAGGGGTTGGGAAAAAGGACAAGTTAACTATTCCAATCGATACGTGGAAGACAGCAAGATGGTTATAGGTAATTTAACAGGTTTTGCAGAAACGAGAAAAAGATGCATGTCAAGATCGAGAAATACAAATTCTCAATAAATTTAAGCAAAATCCTACTCGATGACCGTGGCATGTGTGACTCGAATTTTAATCCTCTTCCTTCAGATTCGCTAGCCTGAGGGTCGACGATTCTTCAATGCTCTGGTACTGCTTCAGCTTTTTCAGCAGTTCCGGCGGCCAGCTACCCTCCCGAGCTATTGTCCGAAGTGTACGTATATCCAGCGATGAAACCTCTTCCCATCTCCCAGCCTCCTTGATCATCTCCTCCAGCTCTTCCCGACCCCCCTCCCCACTACCCGGGAACTTGATTTGCTTTCCGATTCTGATGTAAAGCTGTTTGTCCGACCCAATCAAGCGACTCACGCCCTCGCGTTTCGCTAAATCCAGGATTGCTTCCCTAATCTTTTCCTTCTCCATAGCGAGTTCATCCTCCATTTGTTTGAGCTTAGTCCACTTGTTCACGAGCTTTACCCCGGGCTCTCCCAAAAATTCGTTTGCGGGTAGGGCTCCTACCTTACGTATGTGTCCCCATTCCGGACATAGATCCTGGAACCCGCACCAGTCGCAGTAGCCTCTCTTGACTGGGAATTCGTCGAGCTCTTCGGCCCGCTCGATCTGTCGAATCAGCGAGACCACCGACTGCTTTAGTTCCTCGAGCTTCTCCTCCGTGCGCCCGGACCGGACCTCCTTGTCGAAGGCTAGGTAGTGCCAGACCAAGTCGACGCGCTCGACATCTCGCCACTGCTGCTGAATCCCGATCTGGTAGAGAGCGAGCTGGCGGTCCGTGTCGAGTACCTCTTGGGCAGGGAGGTGCTGGGAGGCCTTGTAATCGTGGATCTCGTACCTCCCTTCCGGGAAGGCCGTGAGGCGGTCGATTATTCCTCGGAGTTCTTGATCATCGAGCTTAATCGTTATCAGAAACTCGGTGGCAATCGTACGCCCCTGGTCAAAGGGCTGGTAGCGCCGGTAGTAGTCCCGGATGCAGCGCTCGCCCACCTTCTTGTAGTTCTCCTCGGTGAGTCCCTCCTTGATGATCCTGACTTGGTCTGACCAGTTCTTGCGCCAGATCTCGGCGTAGTATGCAAGCAGGTCATCGAGGGAGTTGCGGCGCTCGTGCTTCAGATCCTCGTAGAGACGCTGCAATACCTCGTGGACGCGGGATCCCATGAAGGCGTCCGCAGTTTCGAACTCCTCAACCTCAGGCTTTTCGATATATGCGAACTTATAGGCCCTGGGACAGTTTTCGAAAACGGCAAGCCTGGAGTGGGAGTAGGTGGTCATGCCATCGTCATACCTTTAAAAACTGCTGATATTTACCTGCTTGTTATCATCTGCACTCCACCTTTGCGCGCCGCCCGGGTAAATCCTGTTGCAGGCCGAGGAAAATGCGCGCTTAACGAGAGAAGCTCGTGAGTCGATTACGGCAAAATACAGATTCAATTAATCATTGATATAGGAATCCAAAGCAAGTAGTCAACATGAGAATATGAGCAGACTAAATCAATTTAAAGATAATTTGACACAAGGAGAGAAAACTTTTTTAGCAGAATACGAGGCTGCTGTAGGGGAATTATTTAATGGGCTGGAGGCTAGAGGGGCACTGGATAAAACTTTTGATAAATCTAAAGTTGAAAGAGCCGTGAAATTAATCCAGACATCTAATGTTCCTGTAGATCTTTTTAAAAATTTTAACATATTAGCAAATTTACCCGAAAGAGAAAGAGATCAAATTTTATCAGATTTGGATGCCAAGGGATTCAAAGTCAAAAATATTCCTGAGCAATTTGGGGCGGTGATGTGTCACATGTATCAGGTAATGGCGGAAAGGCTAAAACTACATATGGTTATGTTAATCGATTTTTCAAAATTAAATTTGGTAGACGCTGACGAAAAACCATTAGGCCCCATAATAAAAAAATTAAAAGAAAAATTTCCTGATAACAAATTTGTTAGCTTTTTAAGTACAGAAATAAGGAATGCGGTAACGCACTATTCATACTATTTTGAAAATGGAAAATTGTATCTATGCGAGGGGCACTTTGATCAAAGTCCAAAGGAATTAGATCTTTCGAAGTTTATTATAGAAACAAAAAAACTGAATATTCTGACTGAATCTTTTTTTCTAATTTATCTTGATAAATATAGACCAAACGGGAACTTGGTTCTTGAGGAATGACCAAAAAATAACAGAAATAAATTGCCGAAAATGACGATTGATCTCAAGCCTTTGCGGCCACGGTGCATCATCCGGCCCCCGGCTCCAAGACTTAGAAACGATGGCTTTTACCCTTCACCTTGGCCTTGAACTTCCGATCTGTTGGGTCTGGTGTTTTCTCCCTTGGGGGATTAAATCCCTTCGTACTCGGCTCTGAGCTTTCCTCTAGGTCTCTGGATCCTAAGGATTTCTAGGGCTGATCTTACCCGTTCAGAGGGGTAGCCTAACCACAGCCTTCTTGCCTGGCAGGTTTGCGACGAACTCCCAGCCCTCGGCGATGTGCTTCTCGACCTCGTTCGACGAAACTATTTTTTGCTTGGCTCCGTTGTTCAGCATCACGCTGGAGGCCTTCTCCCTGAGCTTCGCGTAGAACTCCTCGTCGCTCATCCGTGCGAGGTCCATCCCTTCGATCTCCTCGGGCTTCGCGAAGGCCAGCATGAGCCCGCGCCTGTACTTCTCCTCGCCAGTCGGGGCCTCGGGCGTGGTGGTCATAAGAAACTCTTGGATTCTTCGGTAGGCCTCGCGCATGTCGTCGATGACCTCCTTGGGTAGCTTCCCCTTGTGAGTCGTGTACCTGTTCTCGATGTCCCCTTTGTGGCCCATCCAGAACGTTCGGTAATCCCTCAACACCAGCCCCCTGGATTCCGCCAGCATCGCCTGCGTGTCGAAAAAACTCCGCAAGACGTAGGGCCTCCATGGCAGCCCAGCCTTCCTTATCGCGAGCCTTATCGCGTCCCCGATGTTCGCAGTCCTAATAAAAGGCTTCACTCTCACTTTTGGGGTGATGATTGGCGAGTCCTCCGTGAACTCCTCGCCCCTCCGCAGGCGCCCTTCTAGGTAGTCCTTGAGGTATCCGCAGCCCTCCTCGCTCAGGAAGCTAAAGTAGCGGTGCCCCGCCTTGCTGAGCTCCTTTCTGACCACGACCATCGCGGGGGTCTCGCCGAACTCGACGGAGCCATTGTTCACCGACAGCTCGGGTAAGTCGCCGATCCTCAACCCGTCGTCGCCCACGTAGTTGCCCAGCGTTTCAAGCCTGAGTCCGCTGTGGGCCACGAGCACCGACGCGACCCTCGTCTTTGCCTCGCCCGCCCCGAAAATCTGCCTGAGCTCCGCCTTGGTGGGAACCCGCTCTCGCTCAAGCGTGGGCGTGTCGTGAAGCCCCCGAACCTTCACCCCTAGCTTAATCTCTCGGCTGTTGTGGGCCAGCCAGGACTTCAGCGCCTTCAGCACCGAACCGATGTAGCTTCCCGCGTGGCCCCGATCCTCCTCGCTCGTGACGAAGTCCATCAGCATGCTCTTGAGCTTTCGCTCGCTCAATTTAGCTAGCTCCCTCGGGGTTAGCTTGTGACCCTCGCAGAAGTTGCCTAGGCGTCTGAGGTAGACCGTCGCCGTTATCTTCGATCCCCTAGCCACGTTCCTATACCATCGCCCAATCTCAGCATCTCCCAGCAACCGCTCGGCGTAGGTTTTTTGCTCGGACATCGTTTAATTCATTAGTATCCCTTTATTTATAAGGGTTCCGACCCCGAAAGTAGTGGGCCCGCGGGGACTCGAACCCCGGATCTCCACCTTTCTCATTAAAATTGTAAGGGTGGCGTATGTTAAGGGAGGTTAGCCCTTCTTAACCGCTAGACCACGGGCCCAGTAAATGGTAAA
>Ga0315280_10011644_pt1 | contig 10775 bp, 13 predicted proteins | sample YL17G06_40_MG_FD_203697 | JGI IMG/M metagenome (GOLD analysis project Ga0315280, IMG submission 203697) | Sediment microbial communities from Yellowstone Lake, YNP, Wyoming, USA - YL17G06_40 | ecosystem: Environmental > Aquatic > Freshwater > Lake > Sediment | place: USA: Wyoming | collected... | reverse complement strand
AATTTCAGGCCTACATAGCGGAGACGTCGACCTGAGGGGGTGAGTAGTTAGATGGCAGAAGAAAGGAGTAGGCTTCCAGCGCCTTACGAGATCCTTGAGCTACAGGACCTACAGAGCGTCAGCCTTCACGTCGAGTCTTACGAGCTTGGATACATGGTGATCAAACCTAGATGGCCTGGAGCTCCATCAGAGAAAGAGATCCTGGCCATGAGGCTTAAGGTCAGTACGAAAGACAAACCGATCGGCTTACCATTCTGGGACCTCACAGCACAAACCCTGATCGCACAACTGCGACCACTGTTAGAGAGAAGAATGCATGAAGGAAGGGTTGTGAAGATTACAGCGCATGGTGGGGGTCCAAGTAAGAGGTTCACAGTCGAGATCGTATAGTTTCAGGGCAAAACATCACGGTGAAATGCCCTAAACTTGTCAATCCAGACACCCCCGTGGTCCTGGGTAAATGCAAATAAACGGTCAAAAGACGTCAGTGACACAAGTGTTATTAGATGTGACCATCCGGTGTTCTTCCGGTGAATTGTATGAAGAAACACCGAACTAAAACTGGAAAGAGCATGTATCCTCTAAACCTTGACGTCATGATCCGTCAAGACATGGGGGATGCCTTGCATAGGGCCGCGGAGGCCCAGGGCGAGAAAATTAGCGTCCTGGTCCGAACCATCCTGAAAGAATACCTACAAAGAGAAAGATACCTGGAGAGTGTACCCCGACGACTATAGCACTCGTCACCCTACGATACGAACCTGACCCCAGATATCCAGGAATCAAACCTGGAGAACTACAGAAAGAGCTTGAATGGGCAATGGGAATGTCAGCGATAGGGTTCCATTGGACGATTGAGAAAGTCTCGATCCTTCCGGAAGAGAGAGAGGAAGAATGATCATCGTGGAAAAGTGCATAGTCTGTCGGCAACGGTTCGACCTGAGTGACCTTAGCGAGTGTATGCAGGGATGCGGCTACCTGTGCGACGGTTGCCTAGACAACCACTACCACGCCATCCATCAACAGAATATGTTACGCGATCCAGTGAGGGTATGGTGACTTGAGCGGTCGAATCACCGACGGCGCCACACTCCGCAGAACCAGGCTGATGGACCTACTTCAACAAATTCATGCGAACGATGGCATGAGCACCGTTGACTGTCAAAGATACATGACCATCAAGTACGGGCTCAAGTGGGAGAGAACAGCGGAATACCTGAAAGAGCTCACCATGTCACAACTCATCAAGGAACATCAAGGTCTATGGGTAATCAAGACCCTACCCCCACACCTCTTTGGATAAGGTCGACGTTCTTGCGATTTGGCGAACGTTGTCCATCATGCGGCCTGGTTGAAACAGTGAATTGGCTTCCGTCGACCTGGGACATAGAAAAAGACGTTGCCCCTGCCGACTCTGTTCCGTTTGCGAGCAGGGTACGCCCTGGTGATACATGGTTTGAAGGACAGTGGGCATATCGGCTCTCTAAGGACGGACAGTATGTAATTCGCATGTTAGGGACCACGTTCAAGGCAAGAGGAAAATGGTCGATCAATAAACGGGAGTACATGGACAGCGACAAGAAGGAAAAGCGACGGATCTATCGCGTGTGAGTGTGTGTTCTCTCTCTCTCTCTTCTTCTTTCTTTCTACTTCTTGTTCTATCTCTCTTCGTTGCTTATGCTATAGTGAAGTTCTCGGTAAGAAAAAACGGGTGCTATGGCACCCTCGGGAAATTCTTCGTGTGTGTGTGTTGACGGTATGTACTCTACTTAGGAATTGGACAGCTCACGATATCGCCGAACCACTGACACCATAAAGGCCGTTCCGGTTCTGGAGGACAGATAGGACAATGCAGATTCAGTATGTGAGTCTTGAGAGCTTCGAGATCGTCCGTCTGGTAATCGCCCCAGGGACAGCTGTACTTTGGTTCGGGCGGTGCGGTGTATGGTCCACTGTCGGGATCCCCAGCCATTACCATCCCATCATGATCTGAGATCAAGTAACGCCGTGTATCGACGTCGCTGCCGGCAATAGCGTCTAGCCAAGCCTGATCACATGCTGCCCATGCCTCTTTCATCGTCTTGCCGGATAACAGTGCTTTGTCGAAAGCGTAATGGGAATTGAAGAACAACGACGCGTATCCGTCTGGGTATGCGCTAGTCACAAACCAGAACGTAACCTTGTATCCATAGAATCCCTTCATGCCAGCGCTGACAAACCTTTGAGCTGCCTGACCGAACACACAGCTCAAGAACGAGCCCCAGCGTCCTTTCATCAGCTCCAGGTCAGCGGAGTTCTGGCTGTTCAGTAGAACACTATAGTTTTGACCAGTGTACTCTGTGGCATTCCCATGGCCACAGCCACCGACCAGGATCGCCTCGTTGTCTTTGATCGCTGCGTTCCATTTCGCTTTGATTGCGTCAGCTTTGAAGAGGTCAATGACAGGTATCGGGATCACTCTCGCTACTTTGACAAGATCTTCATTGGTCCAGTATGCTCCGTAATGAGTGGCCGTCTCGAAGTCGGGACGGTTAGCGACTACTGGCAGCCTCTCTAACAATCCTGTCGATCTCTTCTTTTGGCCTTGCCCATATTTCGACGAGACTCATCCCCTCCGTTGTTGGCGGTTCCTTCTGCATTTCCAGAAGGACCTCTTCAGCTGTCAGACTCACGCCCAGCATCGTGTTGAATCGTAGTTTCGACTTGTCCGTGTTGAATCGGGCTGGTTCTAGAATTTCTTGTTTGTAGTTCTCTATGGCGATTTGACGTTTCTCTCCGAAATCCAAGTTACTTGAACCTCGCTTTTGTTGCTAGGATCCAGCCTTGCTGTAATGCGATAAAGGTTCCAATGTAGAGACAGCCAGCGGCTATCAAATACGCTCCCTTCATCACAACATCGTTTGTCTTGTTGGCTTGATCCACACACTCTGAGGCTATGAGAAACAGGACCCCAGAGATCACGGGTGGTTTATAATCCATCTAAATCACCCCCCTGGCGTTACCTTCCGGATCCGGCCTGTCGGTCGAGCTCCGAACTCTCGTATCAGATCTTGGCCAGCACCTTTGAGAATGATACAAGTCTCGCAATTGCACCCACCTTTCTGCGCTGCGAGAATTGCTGCAAACGTAGCCCTGGCCAGGCGGTCTTTTCCCATACCTGGAATTTCTTCAGACATTTTCTTAATCCTCACGAGAGAACTAGGAAGCAGCTGGGGTTTTTGTTACTTTCGGTTTGGGGAGAGCCCGAACCTCTTCCTCAAAGATAATGGCGTCCCTTCTCTCCTTCACCGTGATCAAGGGCGTGATGAGTCTCTCTAGTTCTTCGCTGTCAATGATCTCTTTCGCCCTGGCCTCTCGATAGATCTTCACAAGCTCCAGTTTGTAATCCGTATCATATGCCAGGTTCGCAGCTCTCAGAACGTCCTCGATCAATGCAGGACCCCAGCTGAGACTTGCGAGCTCAGCGGCGCCCGTACTTGACGATATGAGTCCTTCTCTAATTCTTGTTATGACCGTTGCCGCATAGATCCCTCGTTGCTCGTCCTGCTGTTCTGTTTTAGTAGTCTTGAGCTTCTTAATCCTGGACCTGGCCAGCTTGATCGTGGCCCTCTCCGGACTCATACCGTAACCAATCAACGCCTCATAGTACAGTTCATCACTCAGCTGGTCCTTGAGATATGCGGCTTCCTGGAGACCAATCATCTCTTTGATCAGACTCCGCTTTTCCTCTAGCTTGGCGATCCTGATATCGAGCGCAATCTCTTCCGGTTTTCGTTGTAGGCTTGTGAGTTCCTCGATCAGAACATTCTCCGGCAATATCGAAAGAGCGAAGTCTTTGATCATCTCCGATCGAATACCCTTGATCTCATCCCTCGTGGGGATCCGTTGCATAGCTTCGATCATGTTGTCCGCGGTCACCCCAACGTAACCTTCCTCATTCAGCTGTCGAGTTGCCCAGGTCCAATCAAGAGTTATGCCGTCCGCCAAGTTGCGAAGCTCCCTGGGAGACGCATTTCTATGCATCGACAAGTACCACTTGTTCGCCATCTCCAGGGGGATCCCTCGATATCCGTAGAGCTTGAACCAGGTCCCAACGTCAACCTGTCCATGAAAGAACGCACGATCCACAAGCAGCGGAGACAGGAGCTCCGGCCTCAGCTCCTCATTCAAAGCATACTCGTAGGGGATCATGATCGCCCTCTCCACTCTTTTCATAACGAACTTGGAGACCATTCCTTCCATGCCCAGAGTTCTGAGAATCGCGTTGAAGCTCCAATATACTGTTTCTAATTGACCGAAACCCAGGAGCTCAGCGGCTATTCCAAGAATGTCAACAGCAACTTCTGCGGCCAGGGCTGATCCAACGATAAGTGGTAGTTTAGCGACCGCTTCCTCTGGTGTTGCTGGGGATCCATGGGTGTACTCATGCATGACTTTGTTCCACCAATCTTCCCCGATCGCCCTGGCAGAGTTCAAGAGCTCACTTGATTTCTGTTGGAGAGGAATCCAGAAGTCAGTTGTGAAGTAGTCGATCAGAGGCTTGAAGGCTTTTGTCAGAAACTCCCAAGCGCTAGCGAACGCTCCGTTAAACCAGTGTTCGATATCTTCCAAAGTAGGAACGTTCTGCTGAACCCAGTCGAGACCAGGCTTGATGTACGTATCGTAGACGCCCATCAAGGAGTTCCAGGCCCAATCCTTGAACTCTAGAAGTTTGCCCCAGAAGAAATCTTTCCAATACACCAATGAGTTCCAGACCCAATCTTTGAGGTCGATGAGCTTGCCCCAGAGAAAATCCTTCCAGTAAACCAAGGAATTCCAGAGCCAGTCCTTGAACCAATTAAGTCGGTTCCAGATCTCATCTTTGAGCCACAGGAAGAAACCCCAGACCTGGTTCTTGAGCCAGTCAATCTTTGGGCTCAGCTGACCCCAAATGCTCGCTGCAAGACCTGAAACCGCAGTGGGGATCCCAGCTATGGCCGCATAGACCTGATTGAGCGCATAGGAAATGAGCCCCCAAAGCTGATCCTTCACCCATGAGAATCCCCCCCAAAGCTGGTCTCTGACCCAGGTTAGACCTCCCCAGACTTGATTCCATAAAGATGAGATACGGCTTGCGACCTGGTCGTAGAGCCAGCCGAAGAAACCCCAGACCCGATTAGCGACGTCTCCGACTATGCCAGTGATCGATGAGTACATTGAGGTAAAGAAACCCTGGACAGCATCCAGGGGCCACGGCCAGCCGGTCAACGCTAGAACGGAATCCTTGTCAGCTTACTTGGACCCATCTTTGCCGCTCTCATTCTCACAGCCGCGTTTCTCTTGTCTGACGAATAGCCAGCTTCAGGAAGACTCACAGTTTCAACACGTCCGTCCGGAAGTTGGAACGTGACGAGGAACGAAGGCACAGGCTTAGCTGGATCCGTTGTATCCATGTATCGAGACTCATCCAGGATAGTAATTCCTTCCGTTGCCATATTTCCACCAGAGAATCAAAGCGAAGGCTCCGCTCATAAATCTATGGAATAAACATGCTGGATGCAATCAAAGATATCCGGTGCAATCCCTGGACCTTCACAGTAATCTCATAGGCTCCCGATGCGATCGTGAAGTAGGAATTCAAGGCTGACATTTCCGTGATGTAGTAAGCATAGAAGTCTGATACAGATGCATAGAGCGAGTCAGCGGATCCAACTACATCATCGCCCCGAGGGGTAGAGCCAGGGGTTTTGATGTCAGGCGTACCGAGCCAATCGTAGGGCTCAGTAGGCTTGGGTATCGGTGATGCACCGGTGATGTATGACTCAATATATGCGTCGGCATCGACAACTCCAGTTACTTCAACATGATCAACCCAGAAGACATCAGCGATTGGTTGAACGACCTCACGTTGTACGCCAGGCCGATGTGTTGTCGCGATTGGAAGCGTTGACAGTAGGACGTGATCATAAGGACCCACGGTTTCTGTGTACTCAGTCAGATCCTCATGCTTGACGAGTTGGAAATAGGGAAAAGACAGAATATTTGAGAGCGGCACTAAGTCCAGAGGATCCACGCCCTCACCGATCGCGGGCAATCTCTTGAATGGGTATTGCGTAGGCATTTAGATCTTACCCGTATGGGGGATTCTCGTAGAATTGATCTGGAGCTCTAATATCCCTATGAGTCCAGTAACATTGACCCCAGAACTCCCTACCCCAATGAGCTGGAGGAAGATTCTCAATGGTCCTTGTTAAGATGATTACTCTAGCCAACTATTTCCCCTTGTCCTTTCTCTTTTGGTTTTGTAGCGCTTGAACTACTTCCGATCCTATGTCTGGTTATCATCGTATCTGTTTTCCCCGGCCTCGGTGGCAATCAGGTCATACGTTAAATTCTATGATGTTAGCGCTTCCAATGTAGCGCTTGTGACCAGGAGTCGCCCCAGAACTGCCATCCGTTGTTGTGCATTTGAGGGTATCTCCTGCGACAAGAAGCGCACTCTCTCCGACCATATGCGATAACGTAACGCCAACAGTGTTGTTTAAGAATTGCTCGTCAAGGATGCGGCAAGTATTGTTGATAGCGATGAATAATGATGCCCACTCAGGGGTTGTTGCTGCTTGGCTAGTACCAATAAATCCAAACGCTGACCGGACAATCGCGATTCTATTTGCTGGAACAGTATACGTCCATCTGACTGTATTATTATGTGGCGCAATATTGTATCCTTCATAGTGCTGATTTGAGGTTGTGAAGTTTGGTTGGTACCAAGGTTGAAGCCTCGCCTTCGTGCTTAGTGCTACGTCGAGTTTCTGCAAAAGCGGTGTCCAGTCGGCTCCAGTCTGCGCTGTGCCTCCAATCTTACTGATGTTTCTTGGTTCTATGTCTGTGTCTGGGTATGTTGCCGGATAGTTCTGTACGTCCACAGCCAGATGTTTTGTTATGGCTTCAAGTGATAGGTCAGCCGTTTTCAGTAGTCCATCTGTGTTAGTTTCAATGTCGGTTAGCTTCGCAAAATCAAGGGATATGTCTCTGCCTGTTAGTGCTGTGCCTCCCCACTTCTTGAGGTTGTCCACTTCTCCGAGTAGTCTACTTGCTTCGTCAGTCACGTCGATTGTCGTGATGGGACTTTGCTCTTTCACCTTGAGACTGAGGCCGTCAAGTGCAGCGGGTAGTCCTCCAGCCAGTTTCGTTGCTACAGCCGAGTCTGGATAGTCTGCGGGAAAATTAGTTACAGGAATTCCGGCGATCAGCTTTGCTAGCACAGCTGCGTCCGGATAGTCTGTTGGCCAGTTGTCGACATCAACGGAGAGATCAATGGCTTCTTCAATTGCGACCGCTATCCTGTCTGTTAGAGTTCGATAAGCCCAGGGCGCAACCTCGTACACGTACATGTAATCGGTTCTGCCAAAGGCCCTGGTGATTGCCACGCCTCTCTCGTAATCGTACTTACTCGTTTTCTTTGCCCCCTGATTTTTCGTCATACTCTATGAGGATCACCGCACAGTCTTTGCAGATCAACTTGTATGCTGTTTCTCCTGCGGGGATCCATGGTCTAGTGATCACGAGATTATGGCCAGCGTGGTACTTCAACCAAGATACAGCGATCATGTCGTGCCACTTGTCCAAGGTAAAGGTACTCGTAACCGTCTCAAGAAGGCAACGATAACGTCAGTCAATCGACTCTCCGGAAGCAAGACTTCCCTGGGCAAGATCTGTATGTGGACGCTGATCGAACGGTCCCTGGTTGTGCTAGTGTTCCAGGTTCTAGCCTTCAAACTAGCTGGACCAGTCATGATATCAAAGAAGTCTCTAATTGGAATATAGTCACCGTCTCCGGAATAGTCACCGTCCGGATTTATTGGAGCCAGCCGATCCTCTCCATGAAACAGCTGAATGTGAGCCTCTCCCTGGGACCCAGCGGGGATCTTGATCCCTATGAAGTGAATTATTCCATACGAGATCATGAGCTCCGTCTCCTGCGGATCCTCCTCGGAAGTGCTGGGAGACGTCACCACGTCATAGCTGTAGTTAGGCAAAGACTCCGTTCGCCACTAGGAGAATGTCGTCTCCGATTTCTGGATTGTAGATTTGCCCCACGATCTTGTGTCTCTCGGAGAGGTAGAGTCTACCCCACCACTGGATCGAATAGTCAGTTGAAGGCATGGCTTTCTTACAGAACCACAGCGTTTTACTTCCGTCAGAGTAGCCTATCAAAGCCGTCTTAGCTTTCGTGTCAACGTCAGTGATCGCAACACTCTCGACACAGACAACTTCCCTAGCTGGAACTGGACTAAGCTCGATATCTATTGGATCCGTATCTGGCGCCCTGGTCGTTTGACGATCTTCCCAAACTCTCGTAATCAATCACCACCATTACGCTAAGAAAAAGGGGGGAGAGGAATTTGAGGTTTGAGGGAGAGGAATTAAGGCTGGACAGCTATCTGTTCTTGACCTACTGTACACTCAGCGTCGGCTATGACCTGGGTGAATTTGAACGTGCCTTTCTTGTACCTGTTTGCTGGGAGCGGATCCACGGTGAATCCTGGAGCTCCCCAACGCCAGCCAACAGTTCCGAGAGGACAGTACCCGAACCATGCCATGTCAATCTCCTCGTCTGTCGTGATCGCTACTCCGGCATTGTCGTAAATTCTGAGCCTGGCTTGATAGGCATTTAGAGCTTCAACGCTGATGTGTCTGAATATGGCACCGGCTACTCTAGCTGTGGGAATAGCGCACTGGTTGAAGGCGAACGGTCCCTGTTTCCATGCAGCGGTTGCGGCCATGATTCTGGATCCGAAGCATTGAGGCTCCTGGAATTCTTGTACGTTAAGTTGCATACGGTCCTCGATGTATTCGTCAATCGGCACGTACTCGTCAGCGCCGAAAGACAGTTTGCCTTGGCTGATGAACTCCCCAGGCTCCCCACCTTCCAGGAAAGCTCTGAGAAGTAGCGACCTGATTGGAAAGTCGCAATCAATGGTTGTGTCGTGATCTCCGGATCCGAGACTGGTCCATTCGTCGATCTTCCGCATACGGTGAAAGCCTCCTGGGGCTCTTCCCATGCGCTCTGTGTCAATCAATGCCAGGACGTTCATTCTACCGCTGTCACTCAAATATCCGGTGGCGCCAGCGTCTTGAACTTTGGCCTCGTCCCAATCAACCTGTATGATTGGGTTGCCCATGCTGTCAAGACTTAGGTATTTGCTGGGATCTCCCAGGTAGTCGCCGAACTGCATTAGAAATTCGTCTCCTTGCCAGCCGCTTGCCTGCTCAGACCACTTCGTAGACATCAGACTTTTCGTATTGAGAATCGACTGAGCTCTAGCTAGGGGACCAGGCAGGGACCAGGCGGCGTAAGCTCCGTCAACAATGTTGATCTCCTTCACGTTGTCATAGATTGGATTGTTCTTGTTACTTGTGCCACCGTTCTGGGCTTCTACCGTGAACTTGAGAGCTGAGAGAGCGCCCTTTGTGAGACTGTCGTATTTCCAGACTTTCGTAGTTCCCAGATCGTCTCGTCGGACGAGCTCATACCATCGAAATGGCACTTAGCTCGCCTCACTTAGCGACTTCACTGATCGCCCTGGTCAATGCGTCAGCTGTTAGGACGCCCTTCATGACCTGGCCTACTACGATCATGCCTCGTCTAGCAGCGGTCATCTTCTTCTCACGTTCCGAATCAGTTGTGTCAGGCATTGAAGCGATGGCTTTACGGAGAGCTTCAACGAGAGGCTGGAGCGCAGCGATCTTCCGTGCGATTTTCTTGGACTTGTTCTTGAGCCCATCTCCGTAAGAGCTGGCGGGAGTTGATTCAACGTCCTCGCCCCACTCTGCGAGATTGGTCTTCTCCAGGGCTTTCTTACGGGCCCCAGAGTCCAGGGCTTTCTTTGTCTGAGACACGTACCTGGCCTCAGATGCGATCCCAGCTTTGATCGGGTCCTTGGACGGATGAAGGGTTCGATCCTTCCAGTAGTCCTGGGCATCGGCTCCACGTTTCGTGATCAGTCCTGCCCAGGTCTCAGCATCGATAACGCCTTCCGTGACTGTAACAGGGTTAGGTATCTTCTGAGCTCTTACGGCATCTTGAGCTGCAACGACACCCATAGCTTTGGCTAGTTCGACCTTGAACGATTGCTGAAATATGTCCATTGGATTAGATTCTCTTGGTTTACTCAAATTTTCCACATGAGAAAGACATGAGAGAATCGATTTAAGTGTAGCTTGGATAATTGCACAGAACAGAGCTGTGTAATCGTGTCGATCCCACCCTCGATCATGAAAGCACCAGGGGGAAGGACCCAGTGGGAGCTCTCATATGTCAGTGAATTCGCTGCCCACTTCTATCCTGATGATCGCATTCTAACCTACGTGCGACTTGGCAAGGATCCGAGACTTGGACGGCAGGAAGAGTGGACGGAAGAAGAAGCTCAGTTATTGCGTGTCGAACTCCGCTGGGCTGACGCAGTAATCATAAGGCCAAAAGAGATCTTACTGATCGAGGGAAAACTTCGACCAGCCGAGTATCCGGAAGGGATAGCTAAGCTAGAGCTCTACACGCCCATGCTCAAGAACACCCAGGAATTCAGAGACCTCATGCCCAGAAAGGTCCAAGGTATTTTGGTCATACCGATCGAGGACCCTGTAGTTGTTGCGAACGGTAGGGAAAAGGGGATACGAGTCATAATATGGAAACCACGCTGGTACCAGGTTTTCGTCAATAACCTCAGTTACCGAGCGCGACGACCAGCCAGATATGAATAGCATTGGAGTGTGTACCCCCTGGTCTTGGAAAT
>Ga0315280_10011642_pt1 | contig 10775 bp, 13 predicted proteins | sample YL17G06_40_MG_FD_203697 | JGI IMG/M metagenome (GOLD analysis project Ga0315280, IMG submission 203697) | Sediment microbial communities from Yellowstone Lake, YNP, Wyoming, USA - YL17G06_40 | ecosystem: Environmental > Aquatic > Freshwater > Lake > Sediment | place: USA: Wyoming | collected... | reverse complement strand
ATATTCAGCCCCCCAAATAAACAACGCAATTCCGGGCCCTGGTGACGATGTTCGAACCTGGGCCATAACAGAATGCATGACTCCCAATTTGTGACTGCATGCTTACTTATTCAGTTTAACAGAAATGAAAAGCTAAGAAAAGAAGGGGAATACTGCCCTTGAAAACAACGAATGTCTTAAATATAGAATCATTTTAGTGTGGCCCACAAACCAAGATCGTCGAACCTTCAGACTCAGAGATCATAAGAGTGAATCTCCTATTCTTAATAATACTACTCACGTGATATAACAACCCGGGTGATGAAAGTGATGAAAGTATCTGTGGCCAGGGAACAGACTTTCATAGATTTTGTAGGTCTACTAATCCAGTTTAGTAAATATAGAAAACCGTGTAAAGAGAGGTGAATTTGCGGCTAAAAGCAGGGTTTGTGTCTGTTTTGTCTTGAATTAACCGCCTGCACTACATAGCAAAAAAGCCTCAAATCATACAGAATTGAGGCTCATTGGAATAAAGTCCCTTATCAAAGAACGATACAAAATTCGCCAAGTTTGTTGACATTTTGCCTGATCTATACATAATTCTTCTGTTCGCTCCTATAGTGAATGAGGTGGTATCGCTTGGCACAATCCGTCATTAATTCTTACCGTTATTTGAAACGACAGGATCCTAGTTCGGTCGGAAGAACACCTTCTGTGTAGTTCATAAGTTCTTCCTGCAAGAGTGAATTACGCATAGAATACCATCCAGTGTCCCGATGGGAAAAATTCCCAGCTACAACAATTCTTGTAAGTAATTCTTCACCTTCATATAGCTCGATTCGAAAACGTGCCAGTTGCGGGCTATCAATAAAGGGCGAACACTTCCTCGTCTTTCTGTTGATAAGTCTAAGGATCTTATCAATCTCTCTTTGATCTTCTATGAACCTTTCTATACACTTGCCAATACCACCTAAGAACCTAGTGATGCGAATTTTGTCAACTTGGGTATACATTGTCTTGCGCATATTACTATCTCCTAATAAAGTTCTAAATCCAATCCGGCGGACGCAGCCGCAACCTCTCCTTACTCACTAATCCATATTGACCTATCTGCTGTGATAACGAATCAAACAGTGCGTCTGGTCTTGGGTCTTGAAGCACGGGTCCTTCATAGATACCCGCCACTAAAAGAGCTCTCATTGAAATTGTTTGACAGTTGTAAGTACCAGGCCGTCTTGAGAAAGCAGCATATAGCGGTGCTTCTCTCTCAACCGAGTCAAGAAAAGCATCAAGTCTCTGCATGTTTTCACTGGAAGCCTTAAAAGTAAAAGACCAAACAACAGGAAGATTATTAAGCTTCCTATAATTAAGTACTACCTCATCACCTTCGGCTGCTGCCGCTCGCTCTAAATAATCTACCGCTACAGCTACAGAAGCACGCGCCAACAAAATTCCCTTGCAACCCCTAGCTCTAGCTAAGGCAGTAGGATTCTCCCTACGATCTGGAAAAAAACCATAACACATGTTCTCAATAAGAAGTTCCACATGTCCAAACTCGTCCACGTTTATTGCATCAGGCTCTTGACTTCGCCAAATTAACACTTTTACTTGATTACTCGAGTTTCTCATTTTTGCCCGATTACTTGGGGCCTTTAAAACTTGTTCCATTCAAAAAGCGTATCGACTAACAAGCACAATGGATATTAATATCACGCACAAAACAAGCAAAAATAGAACTGAAGAACCAAGCGCGTTAATATCCTGGATTCCAATATCCATTTGGTTTTAGTTCTTCAGTTATTTACCCTGTAATCGAAAAGTTCAAACAAGCTGTACAATCATTCCTTTTCTCTCCATGACTTTCTCGTTTTCAATTGTAAAGGAACAGACTATAAAGAACATCCCAAGGCAACTCCAAACGAATCTGTTTCGCTCTCAAAGAAGGAAAGTGGTGAGAGCGCACTTATCTCGCTCTCCATTTTAAAAATTTCAGCTCGACTTGTTACAAGATATGTACATTTCACCACTCCTCCTCTTCTTACCATCATCTCCTCTAGGTAGCTCACATTATTGTTTCCCCATCCTTGCACCATAATTCGATTCCTTTCTTAAACAATTTCCAGCTTACAAGGTAGACAAGCTGTATGCGAACTACTTATTTACACTTTACCATAGCTAACCGAACTATTGCAAGAATTTTTTAGGAAGCTTTGACGCGTTTCCATGAAGTATTTTTGTCTTTTCCGGCAAATTTACCCTATGTGCTCCGGGGCTTGGACGAAGCTCGAACCTATTTTATCATGTTAGGTATGAATACAAAGCTAACTCAGAGTGACTTACGCTCAGCAACAAACTTATAGTTAATACTACCTATGGTATCTGCTCTGTACCGTTCCGCGAAACGTAAGTATCTATTTGCTGCAAAGATATTCTCTTGTTGCACAGCGCTTCCCTTATAGTAGGTACTACGTCGTTTATCTTAGATATGGTGTTGTTTGTCAGTTCGCAATAAAGCCGGATTTTCTTATGTGGGTAAGCTAATAGCATGTGCGCACAGCGACCACCACAAATGTATCTCACATCGCAATTATTACACTCCGCACTCAGTTTTTCAACTATCCAATCGTCTGGCTCAAAACCATCTTTTATCATATAGTTATCTGCCTTCAATTCTGGGTCGCACATAATCTCGTCGCAGAGATGGACATCACCATCAGTATCAATAACCTTCAGTGTGTGTCCAAAGCCACAGCGAAAATGCGTGTGTCTTCTGCCAAGGATAATCGAGGAAGTTATTGCCTGGAAAGGAACCAGATTAGGAACCCACCCATTCTGAACATGAGAGATCCACCATGCCAATAAGTTAGCAACCCCCTTCTTATAGTTTTCAGCAAAATGGCCCATATTTGTGCTACCGGAATTCTCTATTTGCCAAAATATATGATTGAATGTGTCGGTCAAACTGAAAACCGCCTCGTCTACCTTCGAATCTTTCGTTAGCGTCAATCGAGCGATCGTCTCTCCCTTGAAACAGGTGCTTATGGATTTAACGTTATTCATAACCTGTGTATATGTATTCTTTCCTCGATTCTTGTTGTGCAGACTCTCCTCACCATCTATGGAAACTACAATATAATCGATATTTGCCAGCAAAAACGGTGTCATTGTATCCAATAACACCCCATTTGTATAAAGAAAATATTTCAAGTTTGCCCGATCCTGCGTACACCTTATTACTTCTATAATATCTTCCTGATTTAACAGTGGTTCACCACCGTAGAACACAATAGTATTTTCTTCATGTCCGTTTTTGCGCACATCGTTAAGAATGTAATCTACGGTACTTGATATAGATTTCTGTTTTGTTATTCTGGAACCGGCGGTTACCCTTCTAATAATCGTTCTGCCGCAACAATAGCGGCACGAAAGATTGCAACTCTTGGTTATATAGATATAGTACTCCATAAGAGAGTTGGTTCAATACTTTGATAGTGGGAGGTTTTTGTTCCCGAACTCTTCCTCTTTATAATAATTGTACACATCAGCCGTTTCGGCATGCTTAATCTTCTGGGGAGTCGGGATATGGTGCAACTCTTTTATTTTGTGTGCCAAACATACAGGTTGTGCGAAAGAGGCCGAACACAGAATCTGATTATCTTGGGCGATGTCCATTATACGCTGAGCATAAACAATACCCCAGCCAACTAAGTTTTCGCGACCATTTACATCGCGAACTACGTAACATTCTCCCCTGTTTACACCTATCCTAATAGTGATGCCTTCTCTAGTTACTTTCTTATGGAGTTCCCGTACATAACTCAGTATTTCGGTATCCTGCTTCGCAGGGTCAAACCCGATTGCCAGTCCATCGCCCGTAGGCAGCACAATCATAGTATTTGGATGATAATCTCTTTCTTCCGGCCTCTCACCCCAATACTCCTTAGGATCAAAAACGAACCAGAACTGCTGCTCAAATTTCGCTATGCAACTAAGCAACTCCTCATTGGACTTTTCACCCTGGGTAAAACCAACAATATCAATGAATACGACAGTGTGATTAACCTGATTATACTTGTCCCGTGGCGCGAGAACGAAGTTATCCGTGTTATCATTCTTTTGGATCATAGTATTTGTTACTCCCTTCTCAAACGCTAACTGGTTAGCCCTATATTAAAGTCCAGGTAAGCCTAACACAACTGTTCATGCCCGGCTCCTGACCACCACATGCAAACTGGTTGTTTTAACTCAAGCCTAAACGAAGACTTGGTTTATCACAAAGCCAACCAAAGATATAATCTCGTTCCACATGGGCGGTATGAATTCCGAATTCTTCCGATTTAGTCTCTATTTCATCCCTAATAATCATTTCGGTTCTATTTTAGCACACTTCCAGTGCACGGGTCAATGTGCTGCAAATCGAATCCAAATCAAGCCACGGCATCTACGAAGCTTACAAGCCAACGTGGTACCAATTGAAGAGTCAGTGTCTCGTCCTACGTTGGGACAAGCCCATGATTCAGGATAAGGACTGTACTAAAAGCCTTTCCCCTAAGCTGATAGCCGTCCTACGACTCGAATGAAAAGTTATAATAAGCTCCAACTGGCTCCCCAGTCCAAAGCTTATTATAACCATCCAGGACGCACAGTACATGAACAGGCTAAAAGCGAAATTGGCTGGAGTCTGGCGGTTGTATGGAGACTCAAGAGGGTCCTGCGTTATCGAGACCAGCATTTGATTTAGATCCTCTCGCTGACTGTGTACGACTGACGGCCAGCCAACAGCGCAGCAGCAAGTCAGAGATCTGTGCTGCCGCCATATCGATCAACTGCTCCCTTCGTTTTGTCTTGCACGCCTGAGGTTTCCTTCTCGTAGCAATGTTTCTTACGATCATTCAATTATCTTACCAGGGCAAAATGGACCGAAAAGAAGGGATGATTTGCCGTTGAAGACAATCATGCACGATCCCATAACCATCCGGAACAGGCGAGTGAGAGATAGCAGATCGAGGACGCTGGCTCCCAGCACGTGCATTCGCATCTTCACGCCTCCGCCCCCGCGACTAAGCATCGCCGAGTTGGCCCAGATCTGCCGGCTCTGCCTCGACGAGATAAATGGCAGGCGCGAGCTCTGGAATAGCCAGAGAAGAATAACGATGGTCCAGCACCATCATCGCACCCTTCGGCGAAGACACACGCTCTCCTTTGACCACAAGCCCCATTGATGTGCCGATGAGAAGACCACGGACAAAGTACTTCTTCTTGTCGAGCCTCTGAAAGTAGCGAATGGCGTACTCCACGACATTGCCCGTGTTGTTCGATTGGTTGAAAAATGTGGGGTCCTTTGTAACGTCGTACACAAAGGAGTGCGGATGAGGGTATACCACAAATGCGTTCGGTTGAAGCTTCACCCGAGGAGACAACCCTGTTGCGTTCGCGTTTAGGTCGCACTGGGAGAGGTCAGCCGCGATGACTCCCGGATCAAATTGTGGGTCGGTGAATTTTAAAGCCTTGCCATTATCTCCGCCCATGAGGATTTCCCAGAGGAGTTGGTCAATATCTTGAATGTTGGTATATGCTTGGGAACGGGTAGTCGCCTCAATATGAAATCTGATGTCGCCGCGAGAGGCCGTATAATCGGGCGTCTTAATGGGCTGACCTTTAGCTTCAGGAATAAAGTGGATATCAAATCCGGCTTGAGCCAGTTGTCCCGCCGTGTGAAACAGCCAGATGTTACTCCTCATCTGTTCAACACTCTGGAACAAACGGGTTGCCTCCTTGAGAAACTGGCTTGAACTCTGACGACTGAGAAAGTATAGTGCCTTTCCAATCATACCAAAAAGCAACAGGTCTGTTATCAGGTCTTCAGGATGGCTGGCGTCTGAAATGCCCGCAGCATCCGGGGGCTCAGTGAACCAGCGGTAAAGAGTCTCGACTCTGTCGCGAACGTCGGCGTGTGACAATCGGGGCCTGCTAGCAAGAAACGTGTGGAGATACACCACGCAGGCGGCGTAGTATTCGGCGGCTGCCGTGCTCTCTCGTTCCGTCGCCCGGATTATCTTTTCAATCAGTTCCATATCAGCATTATACAACAAGCCGCCGTTTGCCATTCGAGGATTAGCTTAGCAGTGAAAACTGTTCGTGACAAGGTTTACGCGTCTGCATGCTCTTATTATACAGCCAATGCTTCCAAAACAAATCGGTAAGCTGCTCAGCAGCTATTTCTACTAAGGGTTCTATATTCTTTTCTTGACGATTAGCTGGAGCATTTGCTTCAATGGGCTTTGGGTCCAAACCTTCGGCTAACGGCGTTTTAGACATGACAATATTTGCCTAAATGTTTCTTTATCTTTCAGGTTAACAAGGCAAGACCTTGAAAGAAAGAAGGGAAGTATTGCCGGTTGAGGTAAAGCTTTCCAACTCTCTGGGATCGATATGAGTTTTTTCATACATAAGAGTACCCTTTCCTCGGGAACTGTGAATTTTACTGGATGCTTTCTAATTCATACTGGCACAATTGCCGGGGCACACCTCAAGCTCGCTTCTTTAGTAGGATTTCCTACTATCGTTACTTGTTCAATTTCTTTCCTTGGCTGGCAATGGTTGAAGGCTTTTCTGCATTTGGGACAATAATATGGGCCGCCGCTTAGCATTCGTTCTGATGTTAAAACCCAGGGGTTACCTTCGTGTAAGTCGGACTCGCACTTAATGCTTCTGTAAGGGCCACCGCAAAGAACGTCGGGAATAATTTCGTCCAAGAATATCGTATCAACATCACGCACTCTTCGTGAATCTGTCGGGTTTTTAAAAGGGTCATATGCATCCGCACAACTCTCGTGGACACTAACGACCACGACTCTTTTTCCCAGTTGTCGAATACGCTGCAGAACTGGCACATAATCCTCATCACCGATAACTGTGATAGCTGTGTCATAAGCGGAAGGTACGGTGGCAAGATATAACATCGATGTAGACAAAGCAACATCAACACATTTTTCTTTGGGAATAAATGAATCCTCCGGATCTCTATCGTCCTTATGATATCTTCTTCCTTTAAAATCAATAGGGAAGAGTTCTACTTCGTAGTGGAACTCTGCCGTTAATCTATCATAGAAATCTTGTTGATCTTCTACATACTGAGTATCCCTGGGGTCAACGTTTGCGGGCAGGCTGGCAAAGAAGTAGGTTCTTACCAAGTCGAGGCTGGACACACCCATTTGTTTACCCAGTAGACCAACAAGAACATGCGGTAATTTTCCGTAATCAATCACCAACTTGGAGTCTGCGACTCTACTACTCAGATAACCTCGCGTACGACATAGCCAGCTTCCATCAATAAAAATCATGACTTTGAGCATTCTTAATCCTCCTTATAACTTAACCAACAAACCTTATCCGACAACAAATTAACTATGCTCCAAATAGATAACTAACCACATGTGTTAAAAACAAAATTACTCTCCAAAGGAAGTCACCTACCCGGTTCTTCTCCAACAGAATAGGACGTCCGGCCTCGGTTTCACCCTTAGTTCCCCAGACTATTAAAACCGTGCCTTCGCGTGGCGGATTTTTTTGACTCAGAAGGTACGCTTCACCAGTCAGGTCTTGCAACTTATATACTATGTTACGGTCTTGACCGGTGGAGGGAAAAACCTCCTCCACGAATCCCACTAATACAACTGTCTTGCCACATTGTAGCGAGTCCAAATTCTCCGCCCTGTCACAGAGAAAAACATAAGACAACACGAATAGTACGAAAAACAAAGGCAACCTCAATAACCTACGCCGCACAATAAAAACCGGTCTACCCCTCATTGGCCTGACCTCCTTTAAGAGTGCTTGTTAATCTACCAACAATACTTTTAACACCGTCACTCGCAGCGGGGAGAACCCGACCATCCTGAAGTACCAAGGATGAAATTTGAAAGTCTATTATCTGCCCGTTTAGAAAACTGAACTTGCCAGTCGTTCTCACTACATCTTTCAAATCTAACCCACGAGAAATTACCACTTGTTTTTGGCGTGCTAAAATCATGTGATCTACATTGTTTGCAATAAGCAGGCGTATCCTCGCATCCGTGGCAGCTTCTGCCGGAACACCAAACTCTAGCTGGAGTTTGCTCCTTATTTGAGTACCGCTTCCAATGGGTACGTTTAAGGCCCTCTGAGAAAAGCAAATCAGGTCTCCACCATTGACCAGGGTAAGATTGGACGGGTCTCTAAGGCTACCTATCACCTTAAACACATCCATTCCACAGATTACCACGAACAGACCCTGACCATTTGTCGCTATTTTCTCCATCTGAGCGATGGAAAGGTTGGCTACGGTGAAAGCCGGTACTTGAATTCCTTCTGTTTGAACCAGATCTGCCTGTGTGTAGAGGGGCTGATGTTCGAATGGCTGTTCTGCAGTAGCAACTTCCTCTTGCTGTGCAAGCGAAGAACCGCTGACTAATAGCGTCCCGTCAGAAATTGATTTTTGAGCTTCAGGCTGCTCGATTGACTGGCGAGGCTGCATAGGGACACCGGCATAGTCTATCTGGGGATCATTCTCATATCCCAGACTTTCAGTTTCTTCATTAACCAACTCGCCACTGCTATTTAAGGCGGTGCGGGATACAGGCTCAACTACCAGTTCAGTTTCGGGCAAAACTTCAACTACTTTTTGATGTTCACTTAGACCAGAGGTGAAATTCAGTAATAAGGGAGCAATTACGATAGCATGGATCGCCACCGAAGCAAGTATATGTGTTTTCCCTGGCATTATTTATTCACTCCTCTCATATTTTGCTAACTCGCTTACTTTAAATCCGTGCTTACTGAGAAATGCTCTTAGGCGAATGCCGAACCCATAGCTTGCGTCTGCATCTCCGGCCACTAAAATTTTGGGTCTTTCTTTTTTATCGCCGTAAGTTTCCATCTTGCTCTTTAAATCTTGCCACATAACCTCTTCATTGTTCCACTTTAGCTGTTCTGACTTTGAAAAGCTGACCGTTATACAAGATTCCTGATCCAAAGTGCTCTGATTTCCATCTGCTTTTGCTAACTGAGTTGATAAAATCGAAAACGAAGGAACACAGAGCATCATTACAGCAGTGATCATGGTCATAAGATCCAAAAGGCTCGTCATGTCAACGTCAAGTTCTGTATCAAAAATGTCGCTTTTTCGATTCTCCCACATTTTCAACCTCTCTTTGCCTTAATCCTGCTTTTCATAACGTCCGAGGCACTATTGTGCCGACAGATCGACCTCCAGAAGCTGCAGATAAAGACTTACTATCGCATTGCGAGCTGTTCCTGGAGTTATCGTGTGACTGCCGGCCAGAAATTGTTTCATCTGAAAACCTCTCTTTTATATCACGGATATAGCTTTGCGCAGCCACACCAAATTCAAAAAGCTCAACCATTGTTTTTTTCAGACTCGGTTCCCAAAGAAGTCGCGACACACTGAGGCAGGCAAAAGCGATCCACACCCCAACAAGTGACGTTAGTACGGCTGTCGAAAACGAGCTTCCCACAAGCCGAGGGTCATTAGCTTCTTTACCAAATATGGCAAGAGCACTTTGGACACCAACAAAGGTTCCAGCCAAACCGACCAATGGACCCGTTCTGGCCAAAAATATACACAACCGAATGGCACCTCCTTCAATCGCCTCAATGTGAATTTGAATTGCTGTTTCGATCGCTGCTTGGTCTAAGTTCCTAGTGAGTAAGGCACCCAAAATGTAACATGGTCCATCCGATGCGAACCGAGTTTCTTTCTTTAGCGATTCAAGTCTCTGATGTATATCACTCGTACTGTTTAACTGCTTAATCACTTTCAGTTGGTCTAGAAACGTACTTTGTCTCCTTGTGGTTTCGAGCTGCAACCGTCGCTGCTGAAGACGGTATGAAACCCCTGAGAACACCAAAGCCAAGGCGAGTATAGACTGCGTGATTAAGACAATCCAAGTAATTAATGCTCCTATGTTGTAGATGTTCATTGTTCACCTATTTTGAATTCTTGTTGTATTCTCTGAGGTCTCCGGCTAGCTTATTAAGCTGCTCGGCCAGCTGTTCGCATCGACGAGCTAAGTCTTTTGTTTGTCTAGTCCTTTCCGACTCTTTTAGCCCCAGACCTGGGGAGTCCATAGTATCATCGGAAACATTGCTGGTTTTGTCAGAGCCGACCTTGGGAGTACCCGATTGAGATGGTCCCTCGATCGCTGAAGTCGTCAACGCAGGAAGACTCTGGTCATTAATTGCACCAGCTTCCTGCCTGATTCTGTTGCTAAAATCGGGTTTGCCGATTTCTTTGTTTTTTCTCAAAATAGCGGCACTTTCCGACTCGACCTCAAACCTCTCCAGTCTCCTTATGGTTTCTTGTACGCGCTGTTCCCAGTCGGCCAACGAATCCAGTAATTGCTGTGCGACATTGCGATAACGCATTTTCGCACGATCGAAACGGGACTCCGAGGTTTCTGGTTCTTCAGGAGAGTTCGGATCGCGTGCCTGGGATGCTGAACTTTCTCGAGCGTAGACCTCGGTTGAGACTCGCTGCCTGTGGGGAATGCCGGCTGCTCGCTGTACGTCTGCCGCTAGATCTCCGGAAGACTTTCCACGAGTGAGCGTGTTACCTAATACCAGGATAATGATAACCGCCGCAACAACTTGGATAAGCCGTTTCATGATTATATTACCTCCCTTGAGCACTAAATTGCTTGTTGCTATTAGGATTTTCTGTTTGTACTTTGTCTGCTTGTGCTGCTTTGTCTTTCAACTGACCGGCATTAGGCTCATTTAGGTGAACGGCCCAGGAG
>Ga0315280_10011641_pt1 | contig 10777 bp, 8 predicted proteins | sample YL17G06_40_MG_FD_203697 | JGI IMG/M metagenome (GOLD analysis project Ga0315280, IMG submission 203697) | Sediment microbial communities from Yellowstone Lake, YNP, Wyoming, USA - YL17G06_40 | ecosystem: Environmental > Aquatic > Freshwater > Lake > Sediment | place: USA: Wyoming | collected... | reverse complement strand
CGGCCGTCGCCGTCACTTTGTAAGCGCCCGGACGCAGGTACGGGATGGTGTATGCTCCGCCGGCATCGCTGCTCGCCGTCGTGGTTTCATTGGTGCCCACGTTGACGGCCTCGATTTTGACGTTGGGAACTGCCGCGCCACTGGCGTCAAGAACGTGCCCCGAGATGGTGGCGCGGAATTCCTGCGCGCAAACGAAGCCTGAGAAAAGCAGAGAACAGACTGCCAAAAATAGGCAGATTCGTAGACTTGTCCGCATGGCCTCCTCCTCCTGCGGGGGACTATAGACCCGCTGGTGGTCACTTTCAAGCGGTTTCTGATGGAATTTTCGCCGGCCACCGCCGGTCATCGGCGGCCGGCCGACCGCGGCCTCATCGCCGGTGTCGCAGGCCCCCCCGAACTGGTCCGAGCGGGTCCAGCCTCCAACCTTCCCTGCGTTCCAATCCCTTTAGAAAATAACTTTCAACCCCACAAAGATCCTTCTCTCGCCTTCTCCGCTGGAGGTTGCCGTGATCGATCCGAACAATGTGCTGGTCGGAGTCGTGTTCGGAGTCCCCAGGTTTGGATGGTTTAGTGCCCCTTCCGCTTCACCGCGCAGTTGCAGCTTGATTCCTTCACGAACGCGGAAATTCTTGAAAGCGCTCAGATCCCAAAGATTGATTCCTGGCTCACGCACGCCGCGGATCCGAAGCGGGAAGCTGCGGATATTGCTTCCGAGCTGATTCCGGCTGTTCTTTTCAAATCCGTCCGTGTTGAACCACCGATCCAGGGATTGCTGGTTCGCCGGCAAAACCATCTGATCGTACGTGCCGTTGTATATGACGTTGCCGAACGCAAGGGGGGCGCCCATCTGCGCGTTGTAGATGGCCTGCACCTGCCAGCCGCCGACCACCTGGTCCGCCCAACCAGAAATGGCTTTGAGCAGGTACCGTCCTCTCCCGAACGGCAATTCCCATACCCCGCTTACCGTGAGCCGATGCGGCCGGTCGAGATCGGAAACGGCACGGTACGGAGAACGGTCCGTATCATTCAGGTACGTCACTGCTTCCATGGTTGACGACCACGTGTAGTTGGCCTGAAGCAGAAAGCCGCGTGCAAACCGCCGATCCAGTCGCGCCGTGAATCCGTGATACCACGAGAAACCAGCCGGCAGACTGGCATTCAGGTCCGTGAAATGCGGGTAAGGCCGCAGCAACTGACTACGCGCCGTGTTCTGTGCCGTGTAAAGTCCCGCACCCTGGAATCCGTCCAATCCTCGGAACGGATTCGCGACATTACTCGAAAGCGCATCGATAATTGCCTGATCGCGCACCGGTGAGGTGCTCAGGTATTTCGCCGGCACGGCGTTGAAGTTCGTGCTGACCGGCTGACGCACCGAGCGGCTGCCCATGTAGCCCAATTCCAGCACCGTCCGCTGCATCGGCTCGAACTGGATATTGGAGTTCCAGCGTTGCGTATAGGGCCGGCGTCCATCCGGCGAGAAAAAGCCCGGCGAGCGGCCGAGGAACGTCAGCAGCCCGGATGAGGCGCCCTTCGGTTTCTCAAGTCCGCCGGGAAACGGATTCGCAATGGATGCGACATAATTGATCCCGTTATTGTTGGTGGGAACAATATTGGTGCGCTGGCTGAATCCCGGTTGCGAGACATCGGAGAAGTCCGCGCCGAGCAGCGCGTAGAAAATTCCATACCCCGCTCGAATGACGCTTCGCCGCGTGAGCTGGTAGGCGAATCCGAGGCGCGGCATGATCGCACGGTAGTAGGGGTCGCGGATGGTGCGAGGATTGCCGCCTGCGCCGAGGAACGTGACGCCGCCAAGGGTACGAAAGGCGCTCGCAGGAATTTCGGGAATCGTTGCCCGGGCATACTGGGCGCGTGCCTGCGCGTCGATGGGGCTGGGCGTCGCGAAATCGAAATCGCGCGTGCCTCGGTTGTACCGCTCTTTGGTCGGCGTTTCGATCTCCCAGCGCCAACCCAGATTGAGCGTCAGTTTCCGGGTGATGCGCCAGTCGTCCTGCACGAAAAAAGCGTGGAACCGGCTCGATTCCGCGCGCGAATCGTTGAGATCGATGAAGCCGCCGGTCGGGATGCCGAACATCATGCTTGCCAGTCCCTGCCCGAAAGGCGCAGCCGTCGAGTTATCCAGCGGTCCTCGTGTGTAGGTCGCATCGAAATTCAGTCGCGGAGAGACGTTGCCGTAGGTGTAGCTGTTGTCGTAGAGAAGGCGCATGTCGGCGCCGAACCGGACGGCGTGCAGGCCCTTCGTCCAACTCAAGGTATTGAGCAGGCTATGTGAATAATACGTCTGGCGGAACCCGCCGTCGTTCCCCAATTGCAGCAACCCGCTGACGACGACCTGCGGGAACGAGATGGCCTGCGGGTCGAGTTGCGCGATCAGGCTTGACGGGAAGCCGAACTGCTTCAGGTCGAAGCCAATATTGTTAAAGGACTGAACCTCCCGAAACCACGTGAAGCCGTAACGCGCATCGAGAACCCATTCGGGCGAGATCACCCAGACGTTGTCAAGCGCGGCGCCCCGATGGGGCCGTTGGCGGGTACGGCCACGTACGGTACTGTCCTTGACGTAGCGGTCGAACTGGCCCGCAAAATCCGTATGGGAATAGCGAAAGAACAATCGTTCCCGATCGCTGAAGTTGTGATCGATCCGAACCACCGGCGAGTGCATGATTTGGGTCTTCGGTGTCGGAACCGTAAAATTCTGCTGGCCGTCGGCGGTACCGGGGCTGTTCGGCAGTGGGAAGTACTTGAGGATCAGGCGTGCACCCGGCTCGATGCGGCTGGCTGGAATGATATTGCCTGCCAGCGGCTGGCGTGTGAACCGTGACCCCGAAGCTGCGGTAGTGAACGGATCGTAGATCTGGTACTGCGACCCCAGCCGCAACAAGGCCGAAAAGTCGCCATTGCGCTGCGCTTCGGTCGGGACACTCACCGTCTGTTGCACCGGCTGCGCGCGATTGTGTCCCTGGTAACCGAACATCCAGAATGTCTTGTTCCGTCCCTTGTAGATCTTCGGCAGGACGAGCGGCCCGCCGACGGCAAAGCTGTTCCGCCACCAGCTATCGATCGGTGTGTTGTCCGCAATCTTCTGCGGAGTCACTGGCCCGGTATTCGGATCGAAGATGAACTTGTTCAGGAATAGGTTCCGCGTCACCATCGCACCCTTCGCCGCCCAGACGCCGGCCGTCCCGTGAAGACTGTTCGTCCCGCTCTTGAGGCTGATGTTGACTGCACCGCCCGTGGAGTGGCCGATGGCCGCGTCGTAGCTCGTGGTATCGATGCGCAGTTCCTGGACCATGTCCTGCGGAGGAACAAACGCCGTGCGCCCGCCGTACGAATTGCTGCTGACGCCATCGAGGTTGAAATCGAAGCTGCCGAGCCCCCCGCCGGCCACGCGCGCCGCGGAAGCCTGCTCGATGTTCCAGGGACCGCCGGCAGGCAGGCCGGGCAGTATCACCCCTGGAGCCATGCTGTAGAGCCAGGCGAGACTGCCACCGCGCAGCGGGAGCTCGGATGTCTGCTTCGAAGTGATCACCTGCCCCACCGTGCTGCTGACGCTTTCGAGCACCGGCGTCTCGGCCTTCACTTCGATCGATTCCGCGACGTTTCCTACTTCGAGCCGGAGATCGATGCGCAACCGTTCACCGGTACGCACCTCGACCACAGGCTGCACCCAATGCTTGAAGCCGACCACCTCCGCCTCCAGCCGGTAGGTTCCCGGATTCAGATACGGAATCTCGTAGACACCATGCTGATTGCTGAAAGTTTGAGTGGTGACCCCCGTCTCGGAGTTGGTCGCCTTGAGAGTCGCGCGCGGCACCACTGCTCCGGTCGAATCCGTGACCTGGCCTTCAATCCGCCCACGCGGATCCTGTTGAGCTAGCACCAGCCCGCTCAGAAGGAGGAGCGCTGCCAAATGCCTCATACACCCACCCCTTTCCTGTGGCGTTGATGTTCATCCTAGCCGGGATTTCCGTTTTGGCCTCCCGGGCACCATGGATTATACAGCCACCCGCCTCCCACTGCGAGAACGCTGCCTCCCCAATGCTGTCTCACCACAACAGGGTCCCGGGCGAAAGCTGCAAGCTCAACATCTGTCGCCGGCCCGCCTTGCTCTTCGTTGCGGATAGTGCAGCCGATTGAACGGCGCGGGGACTGTCCGCGATAGCCTGAACGGCCTCGCCACGCAGGAGTGCGGTGGTGGCGGGGCCATCCAGTTTGATAACCAACGGCCCGGCGTTCGACGGTGTGCCTGGCCCGATACGATCCATCGAAGACGAGCTCCTAGCGCTCCCATGTAGAAGAGTTTCACTGGGCCGTCCTTTTTGAGCAGGCCCGGGAATCGCACCGGCCCCTCCACCTGGAAGCCGTACTGGTCCAGATAGTGATTGGGCCGCGGTGCGCCGCCTTGGGGGTTCGCGGCGGTGGCCGCAATGGCGTTGTTCTGGAAGGTATTGGCGTCCAGCGGCGTGCGGCGCATGAACTTATACACGGTCCCATGGTGGGCGTTGGTGCCGGTCTTGAGCACCACGTTCATGATGCCGCTGGCGGTTACTTTCGAGCGGTTTCCAATGAGATTTTTGTCGGCAACCGCCGGTCATCAGCGGCCGGCCGGCCGCGGCCTCATCGCCGGTGTCGCAGGCCCCCCGAACTGGTTCGAGCGGGTCCAGCCTCCCCTGCGTTCCAATCCCTCCCCGGACTGATAAGATAAGCAGCCATGGCGCAGCCGGGGGATTTCGCCCACCAGGTCAAGCAGGCCACCGACATCGTGCGGGTGGTGGGCGAGCGCGTGCGCCTGAAGAAATCCGGCAGCAACCGTTACCTGGGACTGTGCCCCTTCCACCAGGAGAAGACACCGTCGTTCTCAATCCACGCCGGCATGCAGTTCTACCACTGCTTCGGCTGCGGGGAGTCCGGCGACGTTTTCAAGTTCGTGATGAAGATGGACAGCCTGACGTTCCCCGAGGCGCTGCGGGCGCTGGCCGAGCGCGCCGGTATTCCCATTCCCCGCCGCAGCGGCCCGGAGGCCGATGCCGAGGCGCGCCTGCGCGCGGCGCTGTACGAGATGCACGAGGCGGCCGCGGCCCTGTTCCAGCGGCAGCTTCAGGCCGCCGAAGGCGCCGCGGCCCGCGGTTACCTGGAGCGCCGCGGCGTTGCCCCGGAAATGATCGCCGAATTCCGCCTGGGATACGCCCCGGCGCCAGGCAGCGCGCTCACCCGGTTGTTCGAGGGCAAGTACCCGGCCGACGCGCTGGAAGCCTGCGGCCTAGTCCTGAAGCGCGAATCGGGAGGCTGGTTTGACCGCTTTCGCGGCCGGCTGATGTTTCCCATCGCCAACGAAGCGGGCAAAGTGATCGCCTTCGGCGGCCGCGCCCTGAGCGACGAGGACCAGCCCAAGTACCTGAATTCTTCCGAAACCCTCATCTATCACAAGAGCCGGGTGCTGTTTAATTTCCACCGGGCGCGCGAGACCATGCGGCAGGAGAAGCGCGTGGTGCTGGTGGAGGGCTACATGGACGCCATCGCCGTCTTCTCGGCGGGGGTGAAGAACGTGGTGGCCAGTTGCGGCACGGCGCTGAACCTGCTGCACGTCAAGGTCCTCTCGCCCTTGGTGAAAACGGTGGTGGTCAACTACGACCCGGACGCCGCCGGCAGGGCCGCCACCGAGCGGTCGCTCGCCACGTTGCTGGAGGAGGATTTACAGGTTCAGGTGCTGGCCCTGCCCGCGGGGCTGGATCCGGACGAGTACATCAAGGCCCACGGAGTAGAAGCCTATGGGACCGCATTGGGGCGCGCGCCGTCGTTTTTCGACTTCCTGATCGAGCGGGTGCGCTCCCAATTCGATCTGGGGACGCCGGCGGGCCGCGCCGACGCGGCCAACCACGTCCTGCAGTACGTGAACAGGCTCCCGGACGCCATGGAGCGCTCCGAAATGGCGAAAGACCTGGCCGACCGGCTGGGCCTGGAGCGCCAGGTGGTGGGCCGCCAAATGGCCGCGGCGGCGGCCGAGCGGCGTCTGCCGACCATCCCGCACGCCGGCGGCGTCTCGCAATACGAGAAGGAGCTGCTCCGCGTTATTCTCGAGTCGCCGGAATCCAGACGCGAGCTGCTCGCCGCCCTGGCGGAGGCCGAGTTGTGGAGCGAGTGGCCCTCGCGGCCCATTTTCGTCGCCCTGGCCAACATGGATTTGCCGGCCGGCGAGCCCGATTCGGGCGAGCGCCTGGACGTGACCGCCTTGCTGGACCGTCTCGAGCCGGCCGACCGCGCACGCCTGGCCGACTTGATCCACCAGGAAGCCGTGGAGCTGATCCCGGTGGAGAAAGCGCGGCGCTACATCGAAGAGCGGCGGCGCTACAAAGAATTGCGCCGCATTCGAGAGCAGAAGAAGCAGGAACTGGCCGCCGCCGGCTCACCGCAGGAACAGGCCCGCATCGCCTTGGAAATCAGGCAAATAGACGCGGACCTGGCACACTTGGGGAACAGCCCCCCATAGTGTTATGTCTCACTGTCACGCGGTCGCGTTTTTCCCTTGACAACCGCCGCAGATTTGTGGTGTAAAATGTCGAATTCCCTCATTCTTCGAAACCAGTGGCGGCATGTAGGCATCTACATCAGAAAGGGGAGGTTTGCCGTCCCGAACGCGGTGGGGCTCGGCCAGGTCTAATTTGTTCATAGTACGGCGATAAGGCGCAAAGTGGGGGCCCAGAGGAGCCAGCGTTGGCCATCGAAGACAAATACGATCAGGTAAGACAACTCATAAACAGCGGCAAGGGTAAGGGCTACCTGCTTTACGAGGGCGTGGGCGAGGTGCTCCCTTCCGAGGCCACGGGCGTCGATGAAGTAGACGACCTTCTTGCCACGTTCGGCAACGCCGGAATGGAAGTGATCGAAGGCGAGCCGAAGCTGGGGGAGGAAACGCTCGACTTTGAGAAGAAAGTCGAGGACGAGGAGGCCGAACTGGACCTCACCCCCGGGGCCCTGGAGAAAACCAACGACCCGGTCCGCATGTACCTGCGCGAGATGGGCACCGTTCCGCTGCTCACCCGCGAGGGCGAAGTTGAAATCGCCAAGCGCATCGAGCGCGGCCAGAACAACGTCCTGAAGGCCATGTCGCGTTCCCCGGTGGTCATCCAGGAGGTCCTTCGGCTCGGTGATGAACTGCGCCAGGGAGCCCGTTCGATCAAGGGCGTGGTGGTCTTCAACGACGATGAATTGACCGAGGAGCGCATCCAGGAGCGCCTGGACGAAGTCCTGCGGGGGATGGAGGAGGTCGGCAAGCATTACCGGCGGAGCGTGCAGTTGCGCGAGAAGCTGGGCGCCGTGTCCCGGGCCAAGAAGCCTCGCGAGTATCGCCGCTATCGGTTCGCGCTGGCCCGGGTGCGGGTGGCCATTTCCCGGAGGATTCGGGCCATCGAATTCACCCACATGGAGCGCAAGCGGCTGATCGAGCGCATCCACAGGGTGGTGGATCAGCTTCGCCCCCTGGAGCGCGACATCGCCCGCATGGAAAAGAAGCTGGAAATCACCCGGCGCGAGGACGACGTCCGGGAGATGCGGCGCGAGATGCGCTTGCTCAGGGCCAGGGTCAGCAAGGTGGAGGACGAGGCGGGGGCCTCGGCCGGCGATCTGCGGCGTACGCTGCAAATCATCATGCGCGGCGAGCAGGAAGCCGAAGCCGCCAAGCGCGAGCTGATCGAGGCCAACCTCCGCCTGGTGGTTTCCATCGCCAAGAAGTACACCAACCGCGGCCTCCAGTTCCTGGACCTGATCCAGGAGGGCAACATCGGCCTGATGAAGGCGGTCGATAAATTCGAGTACCGGCGCGGCTACAAGTTTTCCACCTACGCCACCTGGTGGATCCGCCAGGCCATTACCCGGGCCATCGCCGACCAGGCGCGCACCATCCGCATCCCGGTGCACATGATCGAGACCATCAACAAGCTGGTCCGCACCTCGCGGCAGCTTGTGCAGGAGTACGGCCGGGAGCCCACCAGCGAGGAGATCGCCAAGCGCATGGACATCCCGGTGGCCAAGGTCCGCAAGGTCATGAAGATCGCCCAGGAACCGATCTCGCTGGAAACCCCCATCGGCGAGGAGGAAGATTCGCACCTCGGCGACTTCATCGAGGACCGCGGCGTGGTTTCCCCGGCCGAGGCCGTCATCAACCTGAACCTCAGGGAGCAGACCGATTCGGTCTTGAAGACCCTGACGCCGCGGGAGGAGAAGGTGATTAAGATGCGCTTCGGGCTGGACGACGGCAGCGAGCACACCCTGGAGGAAGTGGGCCAGAGCTTCGCGGTCACCCGCGAGCGCATCCGCCAGATCGAGGCCAAGGCCCTCCGCAAACTCCGCCACCCCAGCCGCAGCCGCAAGCTGCGCGCCTTCATGGAAGGCGTCACCTACAGAGATTAGGCTGGAGGCTGGAGGCGGGAGGCTGGAGGTCGAAAGGGGCGCAAAATGCGCCCCTTTTCTCTTCTAAATGAAAAAAGCTGCCGGCTGGAAGCGTCCTCCAGCCTGCAGCCTCTGGTCTGAATTGCTCCCAACGCGCCGCGTTCACCAAACGCCAACGCGTTGGAAGCAATCCAAAGTCAATACAAACATCAAAGGCAGAATCAGTCCCCTCTTGCTCGGGGACCCCATTATACCTCAAGTGCGGGTCTGAAGGGCGAAGCGCTGCGGCCTCTCCTGAGACTTCGCACAGCCTGCCTGGGCGGCGGCTCGGACGGCAACTTCACCGCCGCGCTCGGCATCCCCACCCTGGACGGCCTGGGCGTGACCGGCCACGGCGCCCACGCCGCCGACGAACATATCGTGCTGGAGCAATTGCCGGTGCGCGCGGCGTTGCTCGCCCACCTGCTTGTCAGCTTCTGAGGGTGATATCACCACAGAGGCACAGAAAACGCAGCGCGGCCCCGCCGAATCTTTCCGTTTGGTTGCGGCCAGAGGGCCGCGCTGCGCGATCTGCTACTTTAAGATTCGGGTGAAGGACAGGAGAACGACGTTTCCAGCCACATTCTTGTCGCACACCGTTGCTGTCGCGCCCGCGGCGTCTCGCCGGCAACCCCTGGCGTCCGGTGCTCAGTTCAGGTCGCCGCGCCGACCCGGCGGGTGCCGGCGGTCCGGTCCCCGGCCCCGGCGAAGATCTGGCCCCCGATGAGCGGAAGCAACTGGAGCAGATGCTACAGGGAATCGGCCTTGCGTCCCGGCCGGACGCATGCGGGAAGAGCGCGGCAGGCCAAACCTAGCGGTGTGTTTGGGTTAGACAGGCGGATTCAAGCGATGAAGGGACTTCGTGTGGTCCCTCGGTCTGAGTGCGAATTACATCTATGCTATAATGACAGCTAGCCGGGGCGGCCGCCCATAGAGGAAGAGCCGTCGCCTGCGATCACGGATTGGGGGTGCGGATGCGAGTTGCGGTTGCTTCCAACGACAATGTGATGGTTTCCAGCCACTTCGGGAGGAGCGCGGCCTTTCTGGTTTTCGAGGTTGACGAATCGGGGATCGTAGCGCGGGAAGTTCGGAATAATTCCTACACCCCACACGCGCTGGGCCAGTGCCGCGAGCAGCACGAAGCAGGATACAGGCCAAATCACGGCCACGAAGGCATCATCGGCGCGCTCGGCGATTGCCAGGCAGTCGTGACGGGCGGCATGGGCAGACGCGCCGCCGAGGACCTGCGCGGTCACGGCATCGTTCCCTTTCTGGCGCCGCCCAATTGCGCCGCCGAGGAGGCGGCGGTGTTGTGCGCTCGCGGGTTGCTGCCAGAGATCGGCATAGAGGGGTGTGGCGCACACTGACCCTGGGGCGCGAAGCGGGCCACACGCGGCGTGCGGCCGCGCAAAGAGTGCGCCTCCTGCATGCCGCAAACGAATCAGGCCACAGCAGGGCGAAAGGCAGCGGCAGCGACCTGCTGTCAGCAGGTTTCGACGCCCTCGGGCCATGTCAGATGTTTTGCATCTTCCGAGGCTTGGTCCATATCCCAGATCAGACGGACGTGGGTCTCAATTCTTGCCTCGTTCATATAGATGTTAGTTGCATCTAGAATTCCGGAAATGCTAGGTTGATGGTGCGCGGAGGTTCACAATGGACAAAACCAAGAGCGTTGAACTGCTGAACTGTGCCGTGGCCGACGAGCTGCAGGCCGTGCACCAGTACATGTACTTCCACTTCCATCTGGACGACCAGGGCTTCGGGCCGCTTTCCACGCTTTTCAAGCGCATCGCCATTGAGGAGATGGGTCACGTGGAGCGCCTGGCCGAACGCGTCTTGTTCCTGAAGGGGGATGTGGCGATGCGGGTGGCTGGCGAGGTGGAGCGAATCACGGAGCCGGAGGGGATGCTCGCCAAGGCTGCGCAGATGGAGGAGGGGAGCGCCCAAGCGTACAACGCCGCCGCAGTCCAGTGCGGCGCAAACGCCGATTCGGTCTCCAAGCAAATGTTCGAGCAGCTCGTGCAGGACGAAGAAAGGCACTTCGGCGAGTTTGACAAACAACTGGACAACATCAAGAGATTTGGCCCAAATTACCTGGCTCTCCAATCCTTCAGCCAGGCGCCGCAAGAGGAGGCCAGCAAGGGTTGACGGCCGGGAGCCAGTCTCCGCGGCGAGCCTTCCTTGAGCATGAGTTGCGGGTGTCGTGCAATTAGAACCCGGCCGACGACGAAGTGTTGTCGTCGTCCCACGGGCAATGGACCCATTGCCCCACTTGGAAAACAACGTCCTGGGCGCTTGAAAAGGAACTGCACATGAGTCACGAGGAGAAACTCGT